>Ga0315320_10001128_pt1 | contig 21994 bp, 19 predicted proteins | sample M140m21515metaG_FD_203458 | JGI IMG/M metagenome (GOLD analysis project Ga0315320, IMG submission 203458) | Ammonia-oxidizing marine archaeal communities from Monterey Bay, California, United States - M1 40m 21515 | ecosystem: Environmental > Aquatic > Marine > Coastal | place: USA: California... | reverse complement strand
CTTGTCTGGCGGTGACTTGGTCCCAGTTGGGGAGCTCATCTTTGAGGAGCTTGAGGCGTTTACGCAGTGTTTTTCCATAGCGTGACTCGAGGGCATGCCGAGGGAGTCGTTTGAGATCTCTTAGATGCGTTAAGCCGAGTCGTATCAGGCTTTGGTCGGTTGACTCACCGAGCCCGAGGCTTTGGATCGGCAGCCCCTCAAGAGCGCCGTGTTGATGCGCTTTATCGATCATCAAATACTGACCATTGACCAGCCGTTGAGCTAAGAGAGCTGCGGCATAAGGGCTGCAACCCCAGACGGCGCAAGCGTCCCAATTATGACCTTTGAGGTGTTCGATTAAGCGCGCGGTGAAGGCCGCCGTGGAAAGCCCCTTAATCGGTTGGCCTGCAGCCTCAACCCAGAGCGTAGAGGGCAGCTCGTGCCACTGGGTAACCAGAGGGCTAAACTGACTTAGGGAACGAGCAAGCGCCTCTGTGGGCGGAGGGCCGCTGTGCTCATCCCAGATAATATTAAGGGCAACCGGGCACCGCATCGTAACGCTCTTTAACTTGCCATAAATTGGCTTGGTTTCGATCTCGCATGGCGGTCAGTCGTTGCTCGCCAGCAGGGTCATATTCAGCCTTAGCGACCAGGGAGATCGCTGCATCGTGATGTGGGGCATCACACAGTATGAGCGCAGCCATGCTGTGCTGCTCAGCGTGGTTCGCAAGACGGCGTAGCATCGCTCGGTGGGGCGCTTTTTCGGTGTCGACAACCACCAGCCCGACGCCGCCAGTTCGGGCGATAAGATCAGCAGCCCTGCCCAGTTTATGGTGCTGGGAAAGACGAACAAGGATCAGGCTTTCTAATGCGATCCCGGCCGCTTCTAGGTCGGGTCCATAGGGTTCAAAACCTCGCTCGACAAGCCAGGCAGAGGGCTCGTTGTGGCGTTGTGCGGCGGCGGTGATTGCTGCCGCTGCGCTCACGCGGCCGTTCCCGCACAGGAGCGTCAGGCGCCCAAGGAGGGCGCTGAGCCCCCAGGGCTGGTCAGATGGGGAAGGCTGAACCCTGAGCTCGCTGCCGCGTTTGATGCCAGCACGTAGAAGCTCAAGTCGGCTAAGAGGGCTAGCCATCAGTGCTTGGTATTCCTTCTAAATAACGATGAACTTCGGTGACTACACCCAGCAGGTTTAAGTCTCCTTCTGTTATTTCAATTGGCTCAAAGTCTGGGTTTTCTGGCGTGAGTTTGATGCTTTTGGGGTTTATTTCGAGTCTTTTCACGGTCGCTTCGTCTTCGATCATGGCGACGACGATCGCCCCGTGGCGAGCGACTGATGCGCGACGAACCAGCAAGAGATCTCCGGGGTGGATTCCTGCTCCGCTCATGCTCTGGCCTTTGACTCGGAGCAGAAAGTGCTCGTCGTTAGGATGGCGTAAGGGGAGATCTAAAAATCCGTCGGGGTCTTCTAGCGCCGTTGTCAGTTGACCGGCTTGTACTGAGCCTAGAATCGGAACCGATTGTCGCTTGAGCGATTTATGCCTGGGCAGTGAATACCCGCGCGCTTGACCGCTGAGTTGATTTAATTCGCCTGAATCAACAAGCGCCTTTAGGTGCTGACGAGCGCTCTCAACCGCAGCAAAGTCAAAGGCTTCTTGAACCTCTCGGACGGTTGGGGGCTGCCCTTGTCGGATCCTCCTTTCGACGTAAGCGAGGATGCGTTTTCGGAGCTGAATGGTGGCGGCGCGCATGGTTTCTCCAGACATACGTCTTATAAAACAGACATATGTCTAATTCAAGCCCATACCGAATTGAATTTTGAGCGCTTATTCTTCGCTATTTTTAAGGTCTTAACGTCTGATATTGGTCGGCGTTAACAGACCCTTGAGCAAGCGCGGCGCAGTAGACTCTGACAGACTTTGTTGAACGAGTCGGGCGAGATCGTTTGGATCTGCGATCCCGCAAAGGATCGAATCCGAAGCCCCGATTTGTCCAGCGACCTTCGTGAGCCCGATCGGCTCGCGCCGAACGATGGCGTTGGGACCGACAGGGCACATCCCGAGGCAGTCGCCGGTGCTCACCGCGCAGTCTGGTAAAAGACGACCGACATCACCGGGCAAAGCGCCCTTGTGCGTTTGGCTGCATGAGGGTCCGTGACACACCAGGATATAGCCCCGCTTGTCGCCTTGTCCTTGCTGCGGCATCGTGCCCCCAACTTGCGGCTATAGCGATGCTATGCCTTACCCTTGGTTATGGTTAGTCCGAAGCAGGATTAAAGGACAATGCCGCGCGCTTGAAAGGTAATGATTTGACTGCTGATCCCTTCTTGATCGACGACGCTGCAGCTCAGCGTTTACTCACGGTTGCTTTGAGCCGAGGCGGCGATGACGCCGATCTATTTTTCGAAGCGACCAGCTCGTTCTCACTTGTTTTTGAGGGCGGTAAAGTTCGCCAGCTGAGTCGCCATATCGATAAGGGTGTCGGGGTTCGGGTTCTGCGTGGGGATGCGAGCGGCTTTGCGTACACTGAAGAGCTGACCGAGCCCTCGATTAGACACGCGTGTCAGACGGCGGCGTGCATTGCTGATGGCGAGATCCAAGCCGAGGCGCAGGGGGTTAGCGGTCGACCTTTATCGGGTGATCATTATCAGGCTCAAATGCCTTTGGTTGATCAGAGCTTTGCCGAGCGTATGGATTTGGTGCGACGAGCTGACGCGGCGGCGCGCGCGGCGGATTCTCGAGTCACTCAAGTTGAGGTGATGGTCGCTGAATCGACGCGGCAGATTCGCATCGTTCGTGCGGACGGATTACGGGTCGATGACCACCAGCCGATGTTGCGCTTTTCGATCCAGGTGGTGGTGGATGATGGCCAGCAGCAGCAACGAGCGATGGAGAGCGGCGGAGGCAGAAAAGGCGTCGAATACTTCGACGAGGTGAGCCCCGAATTGCATGCTGAGCGCGCAGTTAAGACGGCGTTAACTTTGCTCGATGCGGTCGCAGCGCCAGCCGGTGAGTATCCGGTGGTCCTCAAGGCGGGCGATTCAGGGATCTTATTGCATGAAGCGGTCGGGCACGGTCTCGAGGCGGACTTTAATCGCAAAGGAACCAGCACCTACACAGGACGCATCGGAAAACCGGTCGCTTCTGATCTGTGCACCGTGGTCGATGACCCTACGGTGGCCGGTGACCGCGGCGCCATCAATGTTGATGACGAGGGCAACGTCCCGAACAAAAGAGTCCTGATTGATTCAGGGCAGCTCGCTGATTACATGCATGATTCGATCTCGGCAGCGCACTACGGCGCGCAAGCGGGCAGCGGCCGGCGTGAGAGTTTTCGTCACCTGCCGATGCCGAGGATGTCGAACACCTATTTGCTCAATGGAGAAAGCGAGCATGACGAGCTGGTTCAATCGGTGAGTAAGGGGATTTACTGCGTCTCGTTCAGCGGTGGACAGGTCAACATCACCAACGGCGACTTTGTGTTCTCAACCACGGAAGCCTACTTGATCGAGGACGGAAAGATTACCGCCCCGCTCAAAGATGTGAATTTGATCGGTAATGGACCGGATGCGCTGAGTAAGGTGGATATGGTCGCTGATGACTTTGCCTTATCGGATGGGCGATGGACTTGCGGTAAAGATGGGCAGAGTGTCCCGGTCGGTGTCGGTATGCCGAGCATCCGCGTGTCTAAAATGACGATCGGCGGGAGCAACCTATGAACCCTGAAGCACGCGAAAGCGCCTTGATGAAGAAGGCTGAGACGATTCTCGAGCAAGCTTTGAGGCTCGGCGCCGATGACGCCGAAGTGAGCATGAGCTCAGGTCAAGAATTCTCCTGTACGTACCGCGGCGAGTCGCTCGATAAACTCGAAGAAGCTGGCAACGAAGGCGTGGGCGTTCGGCTTTTTGTTGACGGTCGCGTCGTCACTGGCTCGAGCAGCGATATGCGACCCGAGGTCCTCGAGGGTTTGATGCGCGATTTAATCGACGCCGCCCCGCACGTAGACCCCGATGAGCACCACACGCTAGCGCCAGCTGAGGCGCTCGATGGCGAAGCCAAGGACATGGGCATCTTTGACCCCGAGACGGTCGCTGAACAGGCTCCCGTTCGACTCAGTCGAGCGCTCAACGCCGAGCGCGCAGTGCGCGCTCATGACGCCCGCATCTCAGCGACCGATGGGGCGAGTTTTGGTGCGGCTTATTCCACCGCCGTGACCGCAGCATCCAACGGCCTTCGTCGGTCGGTCACGGGGGGCTGGCAGAGCCTGGTCGCTGATGCGATCTGTGATGATTCAGAGGGTAAAAAGCGTAACGGCTATTTTTGGTCGACAAGTCGCCGTTTAGCTGACTTGAAACCTGCCGACGAGGTTGGAGCCGAGGCCGCTCGGCGTGCGCTCGCTCGGATCGGCGCAAGCAAGCCCTCGACGGGACGTTATCCCGTGGTCTTTAGCCGGGAGGCTTCGCCAGCGCTGGTGGGTTTGTTGGTCAGCTGTGTAACCGCAACGTCGCTTTGGCGGCAACGAACCTATCTTGCGGACCGGCTCAAGACCTCAATCGCAAGCTCGGCGGTGACCTTGATCGACGATCCCTTGCTGCCTGGGCTCCTCGGCTCGTCCGCGGTCGATGGTGAAGGCCGCGCCCGGCGCCGCAATGTCTTGGTGCAAGATGGTGAACTCCAGATGTTCTTGGCTGCTCAGTATGGAGCGAATCGAACCGGGCTTGAGCCCACAGCGAGCGCCTCACGGCCGATGGCCGGTCAGCCCGGCGAGGGCACCACCAATTTGTACATGTGCGCAGGCGAGCAATCCCCCGAAGAGCTCATCGCCGATATCGATGAGGGGATCTATATTGAGGGAACGATTGGCTTTGGTTTCAATGCGCTAACGGGCGATTTTAGCCGCGGCGCTTTTGGCCGCATGATTCGCCAGGGCAAGCTGGCTGAACCGGTCGCTGAGTTTACCGTCTCTGCGAGCTTTGATGATTTATTTGGCGGCATTGATGCGGTGGGTAACGATCTGATCTGGGATCGAAAGACGGCCTGTCCGAGCCTGCGTATTCGCTCGATGGCGGTGGGCGGAACCGGCTGAATCTACGGGATGTGAACGGCGGCTGGGTTGCTGGCGTCACCGACCATGCCTCTGCCGAGCTGTCCTGCGTTGTTCTTACCCCAGCAAAAGACGCGCTCGTCGATGAGCTGTGCGCAGCTGAAATGTCGCCCTGTGCCGACCTGCATGGCGGGTAGCGGAAGCGGAACTTGCTCCGAAGGCTCCGAGACTAGCGTTTGAGCGCCCACCCCAACGGCTCGGTATTGATTTTTGCCCCAGCAATAGACCCTACCCGCTCGATCCAGAGCGCAGGCATGAAACTCGCCGATGCTCACGTCAGCGATCTCTTCGAGGTTGCGGACCTCATCCCAGCTGCGCCCACAGTTTTGCACGCATCGTCCGCTGCCGCCGCGCCCTAAGCGACCGTAGCCTGCGTGCCCACGACAACGCACGCTCTCGTTTTCGAGCACTTGGCAGGTTAGATTGGCGCCAACCGCCAGTCGCCTTGAGACGTCGTCATCGATGGAGACGAGCTGGTTTGCGTCGTCAGGATCATCACTCAGCGCCGCCGCCGAATTATCACCCATGCACGAGGTCCCAGCTGCTGTTTCGATGCATAGATGGGTCAACGAGGCGACCGCTCGGCGGATCTGGTGCCCTTGAGCTAGCTGCATGAGCTGACTCGAATAAAAGGCTCGATGGTCAAGCGCTCCCGCGCAAAAGAGTTGCTCATCTTTGATTAGGCACGAGACGTTCGCTCCCGCGAAAATGCCACCGGGTGTGATGTCCCAGTGGTTTTCGTTGGGTGACGAATAGCTGTTACCCAACAACCGACCGTTTGCGGTGTCGCCGTGGCATTGAGTCGTTGCGTTGGTGAGCACACAGCTGTGCTTGAGTCCGCCGACCAGCTCATCCGGACGCGTCTCGATGTGTACAGGCGTCTGCGGGTTAGGAAAGTTGGTGCGCGTCGCATTACCGGTCACTTGACCGCTACCGTTAGCGCCCCAGCACCACACCGAGTCCCCTGTGCGCGCACAGGCATGCTCTAAGCCGACGCTTAACCCTTTGGGGTATTGGAGCGCACATTGAGCACATAGGCCGTTGTCTGCGCCCAGGTCACAGGCCTCGAAATTTGGGTCGTCAGAAGCTAGCCCGGTCCTTCTGATCCCGTCGCCGCATTGAGCGACTTGGCATTGGTTTGTGCACCCGTCGCTGTCGATTCGGTTGCCGTCGTCACAAGCTTCACCTGCTTGAGTCTGTCCGTCCCCACAGTTTTTTGGGCTACCGCGGCGACGCTCAAGGGCAAAGCGCTGCCCAAAACCGATCGCGCTGCCTGACCGCGTGCTGATTTCAGCGCCTTGCGGAACCACATCATCAATGTTTTGAATGACCACGTCATACTTGGCTAAACCGTCAAAGTCGTTGAAGCCCACCTCGAGCCGAGTGTTGGCACTGAGTCGCGGGCGATCTGCTAAATCAATGACGATTCCAGCCAGCGCAGTTTGGGTCACCCGGTTGCCGTAGATTCGAAGGTCGTCGGTATCAAGCGCCACAATTCCAAGACCGGTAGCGGGCGCTCCGGATCCACCAATTTCAGGCGTAATGACTTTGGTAATTTGATTGTGGGCAATTTCGATAGCGCCTTGGGAGCCGATGATCTCGAGCGCTGAGCCGATTGCACCTTCAATGGTGTTGTTGGTCACGGTCAGCGTACTGTTCACACCTAAATCCTGAACCAGCACCCCGCGCTCGCCGCTGGCTGAAATGACATTACTCTGAACAGTCCAGGCACCCTCTAGCCCCGCCAAGAGCACCCCGAAGCTCGCCGTGTTGTCCACTGCGTTGCGCGCCAAAGCGCTGGCTTCTACGCCGCCTGAGTTCCAGATGAACACGCCCTCTCCGCCTAGGGGGCCTAAGAAGTGATTATCGCCGACGATGACGCTGGCGGTGTGGTCAATAAGGCTCATGCCGCTGCCCTGGATCTGCTCGAACCGATTACCAAAGGCGTGAAATGCTGAAGCGTTGCTTGATGAAAACACCCCCTCACCGCCTAAGGGGCCCAGAAAGTGATTGTCGCCGACGATGATACTCTGGGCGCTCGGCTTGCTTTGGATCACATGGAGTCCATCGCCGCTGACGTCTTCGAAGCGGTTGGCGGTGATCTCAACAGCGCCTTCTTGTGCGACGATGAAGACGCCTTCACCACCGAGTGGGCCAAGGAAATGATTGTCACCTACGATCACGGATTGCAGCGAATCCAGGCTGAGCCCGCGGCCGCTGACCGCTTGGATTTGATTGTGCGTGAACCTTAGGCTGCCGCCGCGTTGTTGCCAGGCGGATCCGGCGGTGTTTTTAAAGCTGTTTTGGTCTGAGTGAGCGGTTTCTGGTGATTCAAGCTGGACTCCAGCCACTAAATGAAAACCCGTCAGTCCGATTCGGGCTCCATCCCCGCCGCTGACTTCACCCTCGATGACCGTCGCTTGGCATCGACCGATCAAGCGCAGGTCGCGCCCGCTCGGGAGCCTGATCGCTTCAAAGTTTTCACCGTCCAGAATCACTGCATAGCGCTTATCGGCAGCTAAGCCGTCCAAGACAGCGCTGAGCTCGGCTGAGTTGGTGACCACAAGCACCTCGCCGACTCCGCCCGATAGCTCCTTGACCCAAGGGTGCTCAAGTGGCTGACAGGGTTGCTCAGCCGGGGGGCCTGGTACGATGACCCCTGATCCCATCGTTCCCGTGTCTGCAGAGCTCGGCGTCGACGTCTCGGCGTCGCCTGAGCACGAGCACAATAAAACCAGAACCAAAGCACCAAAGAGACTTTTCATAACTAAAATATGCTCCTTTTTTGAGATCTTGCCCAGTAGGCGTAGCCTTTGAATCGTATCCGTGTGGCCTCAAGCCGGGAGAGACAGCGCTGATTAGCCAAGTTGGAAAACTGCTACTCGCTCAAGATGACGCGACAATCCGTCGTGTAGCGAGCAGCTTAAAGCGCGTCTTTGTGGGGGATTCGACCTTCCGTGGGGATGGTTTGCGGCGGATTTGGCACCGCGGCGAGAACACCACCGATGTGGTGTCTTGGGTCGACCGCCAAGGGCAGATCATGCGGCAAGAATTCACCTTTGGTGGTCTGGTCGTGCGCTGGGAGCGTGAGCGAGGCGTCATTTCAGGGGCTGAGCAAGGTGGCGGTGAGCACTCGCTGCCCTCGGCTAAAACCGTCGAGGACTGGGGCTCGAGTGACGAGCTCTTTCATGCCGCGTTCGGTCTGTTGTGTAATGTCCATCAGAGCGACTTCTACCTTCGCCACCTGATGCACCGCTTGTCCGAGCATACGGGCGCAGAGCCACCACCTGATCGTGACACCGTCTCGGGTGAGGTGACCTTGACTCATATCCTCCAGAGCCGATCCCTTGAGCAGCGCTGGGGGGTTGATGACGAGGTTGAAAACGAGAGCAATTTCGGTCTGTGGATTGCCGTAGCTGTACTTGGAATCACTCTGTTTATTGGAGCATTCTGGTACGTCGTGAGCCACTAAGATGTGCCGGCTCTTTGGCTTTCGTAGTGCGGTTAATATTGGCGTTCACCACAGCCTCGTTCTCGCCGAGAACGCGCTGGCTCTTCAGAGCGAGCGCAACCCCGATGGCTGGGGCATCGGTTTTTATGAGGGCAGCTCACCGATCGTGCGCCGGGGTCTCAACAAGGCGATGGGCGATGGTGACTTCTCGAATTTAGCGCGCTTTGTCCGCAGCCACGCAGTGGTCGCTCATGTCCGCCTCGGAACCGTCGGTGGTAACACCATCACGAACACGCATCCTTTTACCTTGGGGCGTTGGGTTTTTGCGCACAACGGGACGCTTCGCGATCTCGAGCTTTATGCTGCGCAACTTTGGGATCAGATCGACCCAGACTTTCAAGGTCTGATTACCGGAGAGACAGATTCTGAGCGCTGCTTTTACCTGTTTCTAACCGAGCTTCGTAAGCTGGGTTGTCACCCGAGCGACGAGGCGACTGGGCGGGTCGCCTTTGAGGCGATGGCAGCGACGGTTCGAACCTTGGTTGGCCTTGCTGAGTCGGCTGGGGCGAACCCTCCGTCGATCAACTTTATAGCGACTGATGGACGATCGATCGCAGCCGTTCGGCTTGGGCGGGGTTTGTTCTTCTCAACGCAGAAGCGATATTGTGAGAAAATGAATGAATGCTCGCGCTGGCGAGAGGGTGAGGAGCTTCCCTGTATGCATCCGCTGCGAGCTCAAGAGATTAATCACCTCTTGATTTCGAGTGAGACCATTTCGGCAGAAGACATCTGGGAGCCGCTTGAGGAGGGTGAGCTCATCGGGGTTGACGCTGATTTTCGCTTTGTCCGCCAGCCTGCATTAGCGATGGCCGTTGAAGCCCTCAAGGATCGTTACGAACCGTTTTATAAAGCGGACGGACAAGACGCTCGTCATGCTCGAGTGATGGGGATGCCCCGTCGTTGAACATGGAGTGTCTCGGGGCGATGTTTCGCGGCACTGTAAACTCTGTAATACATTGATTTAGAACTATTTATAACTCGGCACAGCCCCTGCATTGTCAGGTGTCGTGGAGGGTTATTTTGATGACCATCGTCGTGTCAACAGGAGTGGTCATCGGCGTTCAGGGGCAACCTGTTCGGGTCGAGGCTAATCTGCGTCCCGGTATCCCATATTTTGATCTGGTTGGGCTGGCGGGGAGCGCGCTTAAAGAGGCGCGCATACGCGTCGAGCAAGCGGTGCGTTCGTCTGGCTTTGAGTGGCCCAGAAAGCGAATCGTTCTCAACCTGGCGCCAGCTGAGCTGCGCAAAGAGGGAAGCGCTCTGGATCTAGCCCTTGCTGTGGCGTGCTTAGCTGATGGCGCCCAATTTGACCCTCAACGCTTGGCGCACACCTTGTTTCTGGGTGAGCTGTCTTTGGACGGACAATTGCGCCCAGTGCGCGGGGTGCTGCCGATCACCGAGGCTGCACATAAGGCGGGCATCACTCACTGTGTTGTGCCTCATGAAAATGCCTACGAAGCGAGCTTGGTGACTGGGGTTCGGGTGGTGCCGTGTCGTGACCTGAAGACGACCTGTCTTTGGCTCTCGGGAGGGCCAGCGCCTGAACATGAGACCTCAAACGCCCCGGAGTCATCGGCAGAATGCTCGACTGATTGGCGTGAGGTGCGCGGTCAAGATGAAGCGAAAAGAGCGGCTGAGATCGCATTAGCGGGTGGTCATAACCTGCTGCTCACCGGGCCGCCCGGAACAGGGAAAACGCTTCTTGCGCGCTGTTTGCCATCGCTTCTTCCGCCCCTGCAGGGAGCAGAATTACTGGAGGTATTGCGTATTCGCTCGGTCGTTGATGGCGGTTTGTCTTCGTCTATCCCTGCCCGCCCCTTTCGCGCTCCTCATCACTCGATCAGTCCGGCGGGTTTGGTTGGAGGGGGTAACCCGGTTCGCCCAGGTGAGGTCACGGTCGCCCACGGTGGTGTCTTGTTTTTGGATGAGCTCGCTGAGTTTCCTCGAGCGGTAATTGAGAGCTTGAGACAGCCGCTAGAAGACGGCGAGTTGACGCTGACAAGAGCCGGTTGTAGAATGACGTTTCCAGCGGATTTTATCGTTGTTTCCGCCTCGAACCCCTGCCCCTGTGGCTATCACGGCTCATCGGTCAAGGGCTGCGTCTGTCCGCCGAGCGTTATCCAGCGTTATCAGGCTCGAATCAGTGGTCCTATGTTGGACCGTATTGATCTTCAGGTGCGCATGGACCGCCCCAGCGCTGAGCTGCTCTTATCGTCACGTTCAGAGCTTGGCGCCACCAGCGCGGAGGTCCGCCAGCGAATCACTGACGCTCGCGCCATGGCGATGACTCGCCAAGGATGCGCAAATGCCCACCTCCAAGACGGGCTGTTGAGCCACGTCCGAGCGCTCCCCAAGACGCTCGATGTTCTTCGTCGGAGCAGTGATCGGCTCGGTTTGTCGCCGCGTTTGACGACCCGCTTACTCAAGGTCGCGCGAAGTATCGCCGATCTCGCTTTGAGCGAGGTCATCACCCCCAGACATTTAGCGGAAGCCTTCAGCTTGCGTGCGTTGGAAAGCGACCCGCTCGCATGAACAGGTACGACCAGCTTCGGGCGGGGTCCATGACGACGCTTTGTGGTGTTTCAGGTTCGGGAAAAACCCGTCAGTGCCTAGCCTATGCCGAGGCGGCTTTGTCTCAGCAACAGCCGGTGGTTTGGATCGATGGCGATCGAAACCATGCCTTGAACACGTCATTTTATAACCGCTCCAAGGCCTCACTATTTTGGGGCTTTGAGCCCAGCGGTTTTGATCAAGCCTATCAGTTGGCGCTCGCGTTTTGTCGTCTAAAGCACGCTGGATTAGTGGTGATTGATAGCCTTGATGGCTTGTTGCCGGACCGTTTCGATCAGCAGCGCGTGCTTCGACGGTCTTTACCCAAACTGATCGGCGCTGTGTATGCCAGTAAATCTCGTCTCGTGTGCACTGTTGAGCCGAGCTCAAGCGTCCGCTCGAGCGCCCTACAGATCTATTCTCAGACCATTATCTCGTTAGGAGTACCCCATGTGGATTGATAGCAGCGACTTTTTTGAGTTGGACCCAGTTCCAACCGAGTTTTTTGAAAATGGACAAGATCGCGGCGCCGGAGCGTCCTTGTTTCCTCACCGGATCCGAGTGGACCTGAGTTTACCGACTGAGCTTCACGATTGGTTGAGCGAGAAAGCCTTTGAGCGAGGCATGGTTCGAGCGGAATTGATCCGAAAGATCCTGCGGCAAACACAGCGCCGACCAAACTACGCCAAAAGATTGACCACTCGACACATCACCGAGGTGGGTTGAGCCCTAAATAGCGCAAAAATAAGGCATAATTAAATGCGCCTTGTCCGCGCTCAGGGTTTTTTAGGTTCGAGTTGATTTGAGTTGATACATCCACCTATCTGATTTTGCTTTGAACTCTCCTAAAGTGCGCGTCGTCACAGCGTTGTCTGCGTCACGTCACAAACGTATTCCGAGTACGTCAATTGGGGTGGCCGCGGCCCCGCGGCCGCAGTTAATTGCCTTTCAATAGTTGAGCTTGACGCCGGATATCTCGACGTTTTCATCCTTTCTTCTAAGCGCCATAGTCAGAACCCTCGCGCTGCGTCGTTGACCCTTCGGGAGGGGCTTCGATAACCATGGTTTTAGACGGCAAACTTACGGGTGAGCGGTCGATTCACATCAGGTCACACGAAGAGGGTCCCAGCAAGGTCTGGGGGCATGCTTCTTGCGCCTTGGAGTCGGCACAAACTTTGCCTGTTTGATAAGATAGATGGAGAAGCTACCGCTTATGACGCTCGATATTCAAAACGCCGAGATCCTGAACCAGGCAGACATTCCGCCAAACCATGCAACGCCACATCCTACGGGCGTACCGGTCACCATGCGCGTGAAGAAGCGAGATGGAAGACTTGAGCTCGTGGACGTCAACCGGATCGTTGATCGCGTGGCTTCGTGTTCGGGCGGACTCGAGCATGTCGACCCGATGTTCATTGCGACTCGTACCATCGGTGGATTGTACGATGGGGCGACGACTAAAGAGCTGGACGCGTTAGCGATTCAAACCGCTGCGTTGTTGATCGCAGAAGAGCCAGAGTATTCGTTCTTGGCTGCCCGCTTGCTGGCTGAGTTTATCCAAGAAGAAGTCCGTGAGCAGGGCATTGAGACCTTTTCGCAGGGTATTTTCCGAGGCCAAGAGCTCGGGATCATCAACGACTCGCTCGCGGCGTTTGTAGCGACTCATCGCGAGCAGCTTGATGCTGCGATTCAGTCCGATCGAAACAACCTGTTTCAGTATTTCGGCCTGCGCACGGTCTACGATCGCTATCTCCTCAAGCACCCCACCAAGCGTTTGGTGGTCGAGACACCGCAAACCGCGCTGCTGCGCGTCGCTTGTGGTTTATCGGAGACCCCCGAAGAAGCGATCCGGCTCTACAACACCTTCTCAAGCTTTGATTACCTCCCGAGCTCGCCGACCTTGTTCAACTCAGGCACTCTGCATCCGCAGCTGTCGAGTTGTTTCTTGGTCGACTCGCCACAGGATGATCTGGATTCGATCTACGACCGCTACAAAGAGGTCGCTCGACTCTCCAAGCACGGCGGCGGTATCGGTATTGCGTTTCATCGAGTGCGTTCAGCGGGCTCATTGATTCGAGGAACCAATGGATTGAGCAACGGCATCGTGCCCTGGCTTAAGACTCTTGATTCCTCGGTCTCCGCTGTGAACCAGGGCGGCCGCCGCAAAGGGGCGTGCTGCATTTACCTTGAGCCCTGGCACGGGGACATCGAGGCTTTCTTGGATTGCCGCGAGAACACCGGCGACGAAGCGCGTCGAACCTACAATCTGAATTTGGCAAATTGGATCAACGACCTGTTCATGGAGCGTGTACAAAGCGGCTCGGACTGGAGCTTGTTTGATCCTAAGGACGTGCCCGAGCTCTGCGACACCTTTGGCGAGGAGTTCCGCCACGCCTATTGTGAAGCAGAAGCTCAAGGTAAAGCGCTCAAGACCATCTCAGCGCGTAAGCTGTACTCGCGTATGATGAAGAGCCTGGCTCAAACCGGTAACGGCTGGATGACGTTCAAAGACGCCTCCAACCTTAAGTGTAATCAAACCGGCGAGAAGGGGCGCGTCGTCCATCTCTCGAACCTATGCACGGAGATCATTGAAGTCACCGATGACGATATGACCGCAGTGTGTAATCTTGGCTCGATCAACCTGAGCAACCACCTCAAAGATGGGCGCTTTGACTTTGAGCGCTTGGGTGAAACGGTTGAGGTGGCTGTTCGTCAGCTTGATCGCGTGATCGATAGGACCTGGTATCCGATCGAGAAGGCCGGTCGAGGTAATATGAAGTGGCGCCCGGTAGGCTTGGGCATGATGGGTCTTCAGGACGTCTTCTTTAAACTCGAGCTACCCTTTGAGTCTGAAGAAGCGAAGATTCTGCAGGCGAGAATTTCAGAAGAGATCTACTACCACGCGCTCAAGACCAGCGCGGATCTAGCGGAAGAACTCGGCGCGCACGATACGTTCTCAGAGACGCGTGCGGCTAAAGGTAAGCTTCAGTTCGATCTGTGGGGCACGACACCGAATAAGCCCGAACGCTTCGATGCGCTGAAGGAGCGTATTGCGAGCGTCGGCTTACGCAACAGCTTGTTGGTCGCGATTGCGCCGACGGCGACCATCGCGTCGATCGTCGGTTGCTACGAGTGCATCGAGCCCCAGGTCTCCAACCTGTTCAAACGAGAGACGCTCTCGGGTGAGTTCTTGCAGATCAACAACTACTTGGTTTCCGAGCTCCGCTCACGTGGGCTTTGGACTCCAGAGGTTCGCAACAAGATCAAGCTCTCGGAAGGTTCGGTCCAAGATATCATTGAGATCCCCGCCGATTTGCGAGTTCGCTTCCGTACGGCGTGGGAGCTAAGCCAAAAACCTCTGGTCGAGATGGCTGCGATGCGTGGTCCTTTTATTGATCAAAGTCAGAGCCTGAACTTGTTCATGGAGAGCCCGAGCATCGATAAGTTGAGTTCGATGTACTTTTACGCATGGAAGCTCGGCCTCAAAACCACCTATTACCTGCGCTCTCGCCCAGCGACGCGCATCGCTCAAACGACGACGGGGTTACCGACGACGACCACCGAAGAAGAAGCCGCAAAGCAGGCCGCTCTTTTGTGCAGTCTCGAAAACCCTGAGTCCTGCGAATCGTGTCAGTAAACCTAAGACTCTTATTGCTTATCCAGCTCAGCATTTGAAAGCGACCTTCTCGTGATTCTCGAACCAGGACTTAATCTTACCCTTCGGCCAATGGCTTACCCGCAACTCTACGAGATGTATCGGGATGCTATTAAGAACACGTGGACCGTAGAAGAGGTTGATTTTTCAAGGGATATTGCTGATCTTCAGCACAAGATGACGCCCGCTGAGCATCATCTGATCAATCGCCTGGTCGCGTTCTTCGCCACCGGTGATTCGATCGTTGCCAACAACCTAGTGCTCAACCTGTACAAGCACATCAACAGCCCAGAAGGTCGGATGTATTTGTCGCGTCAGCTCTATGAAGAGGCGCTTCATGTTCAGTTCTATCTGACCTTACTGGATACCTACGTACCCGACCCTGCCGAACGCGAAGCCGCCTTTGATGCGATCCATAATATCCCGAGCATTAAGCAAAAAGCTGAGTTCTGCTTCAAGTGGATGGATTCGATTGACGAGCTTGATGAGCTGACCACTAAGGAGCATCGTCGGCGCTTCTTGCTCAACTTGATCTGCTTTGCGTGTTGCATCGAAGGGCTCTTCTTCTTTGCTGCCTTTGCCTACGTATACTTCCTGCGCTCCAAGGGGCTGTTGAGTGGTTTAGCCACGGGCACCAACTGGGTCTTTCGCGACGAGAGTTGCCATATGAACTTCGCCTTCGAAGTCATTCGGATCGTTCGCAAAGAAGAGCCAGATTTGATGGACGCGGCGATGGAAGAGCAGGTCAAAGAAATGCTCGCTGAAGCGATCGAATGCGAGATGACCTTTACTGCCGACCTCCTCAAGCTAGGCGTCGCAGGACTAAGCCAAACTGATATGCGCGAATACCTTCAGTTCGTCGTGGATCAGCGCTTGAGCAACTTGGGGATGACGCCGGTTTACGGTTCCTCTAACCCGTTCGGCTTTATGGAGCTTCAAGACGTGCAAGAGCTTGCCAACTTCTTCGAGCGACGCGTGAGCGCCTACCAGGTGTCGGTATCAGGTGATATTGACCTAAGCGCCGACTTCTAGTCGGAACCAGGGGGCGGCGGAGCGCCGGCTACGACCACTCTCGAGATGATCAGACCGACCTCAAAGAGCAGCCATAATGGGACCGCAAGCATCACCTGTGTGTAGGGGTCTGGCGGCGTCAGCATGGCGCCCATGATGAACAACCCCACGATGATGTAGCGTCGGTATTTCGAGACCGTTTTGGGGTGTAGAATACCGACGCGTGCCAGCAGGACCATCAAAACGGGAAGATCAAAGACCAGCCCAAAGGCGAGCACCATCATGGTGACTAAGCCAAAGTAAGAGGCGGTTGAGTATTTTGCCTCAACCTCCGGCGGAAGCATGGCATGCAGGACCTCAAGACCGGTGGGTAAAACCAGCGAGAAGCAAAAAGCTGCGCCGATCAAAAAGGCAGCGCTTCCAAAGAATAAGAAGGGCAGCACCGCCCGGCGCTCTTTGCCTTGCAGCGCAGGCGAGAAAAAAGCCCAGATCTGGTGAAGAACCACCGGATAAGTGACGACGATCGCTGCCACCATACTCAACTTGAGATAGACAATGAACATCTCAAGCGGGCTGAGCACCGCAAGCAGCCCTGGCTCGGTATCCAGTAAGGGGCGAATCGGGATCATAAAGAAGTGAAAGAGCTGCTCTTTAAAGGCAAAAGCAGCGCAGGTGGCGACGAAGATAACGATCGCGCAACGGATGAGCCGATCTCGAAGCTCCTCTAGATGCTCCATGAACGACGCATTGTGGGGATCGATCCCCTTCACTGTTGCTCCGCGCGCTCCACCGCTTCGGGCTCGACAGCGGCGTCGGCTACGCTCGGCGTCACGCTTCCTTTGGGCGGCTCGATCTCTTCAACGCTGGCTTCGTGGATCGCTTGACCCACTTCATCGGAGGCTTTGCGGAATTCTCGCAGCCCCTTACCCAAACCCCGAGCAAGCTCAGGAAGTTTTTTGGGACCGAAAAATATGAGAACGACGCCGAGAATAACAAGCATCTCGGTGGTTCCGAGTCCAAAGATAGCGCGCTGCAGCATGGACGGCTCCTGATCGGGTCGATAGTGCAGGGTGGGTGACGATCACAAGCAGCAATCGCAAGCCACCCCGTAGGAGCATAGGCGCAGATGACCCGAAGACGCCATTTTCCATCCATTCTTCAGTGTATGAATGGCCATCAAAAGGATGCCTGGGCCGAGGTGATCAGTCAGGCAAAGCGCCTTCATGCTGATGCGGTATTGCTGCCCATGCCTTGGGCTGAAGAGGCATCAATGGCCCAGGTTTTAGCGCTCCCTGTCGTGGAGGTTTCGAGCCTAAGAGAAAACATAAACAAAGCGAGAAAACAGAGGCTTGGGGTGTTCTTGGAGATCGCCTTACCTCCAGCCAATCAAGGGTTTCATTCACGCCAAGTTTTATCACAGTTTCAAGCTCTGCACATCAAACCACTGATGGGGTTAGACCTCGCAGGTATGGTGATTCGTTTGGGAGCGGACTGGCCAGCCGATGCCATCTTAGAACTTGAACGCCTGCTTCGCCTCAAAGAAGGGGCCGTCTTGTTTCTTGACCACGGCATGGGTCCAGACAGCGAACTGCTTGATGGCCAGGTGGATGGGGTCGTCGACCCGGTCGGCGTCGGCGGTATCAGCCGTTTTCTTAATGGTCACTGCTCAGGGTTTGATTTGGGGCAGCACCTTAGTCGTCAGCAGCAGCGACTTGGGATCAATCTGGCAGGGCGGCTTCTTAATCCCTTGTCCTTACTCTCCGTTCGAGATGAATTTTTGGAGCTAGGCTCGGGCCTGAGTTTTATGATTCGTGGTTATCCGTTTATGCCTCCTGATGCGGTGATTGAGCGAGAGCACATCTACGGACCGCTCGCTCAATTGAGGCGGCAAAGAGCGGCTCTTGAGTGGGGACGCTTTGTCCACCTAAGCCCGATTGATCGGCCCGAAGTTTTTGCCTTTGGTCGAGCTGATGAACGCGTTGAGGAGCCGATCATTGTGGTGGCAAGGCGCTCAGCAAGTGCAGCGATGAGCCTACCCGTGGGTTTGGGCCGGTTTGACCTGCGAAAGCCTTTTGTTTCGCTGTTGAGCGCCGACAAGGAGTACGCCGTTCAGGGCGGCTGGCTTGATTTAGAGGCCAGTGAAGGACCCGAGTTCTTAGTCTTGGGACAATGATCGGTTGTAGAGGCGAGCCGGTTTGCGTAGGTGGAGGCGCGTCTATTCGAACTTGGAGCTTCGGTGCTGAGACTCACCTTGCTTGCAGTTTTGACCTTTGGAGCTTGCGCTGACCCCTGTCGTCAAGTCGCCGAGGTGGTCTGTTCGTGCGAGCCCGATCAGAGTTCGCAGCGCAGCTGTCTAAGTGAGGTTGAGGCCGCGCGCGCCGCGCATCCAGCGACCGAAGAAGATTTAGCAGCTTGTGACCAGGTGCTGGCTTCGGAGCAGTGCACGTGTGATGCGCTCGCTATGGGTGAGATCGAAGCCTGTGGATTGGCACAAACACCATGAGGCGTCGTATCCCTGATCTCGGCAAACTGCTCTTTGTGCTGCCCAATTTGTTCACCATGAGCTCGGTGCTGTGCGGTTTTTACGCGATGACCACCTTAGCAGCTAGCGATGGCGACCCGCGCAGTTTCTTGAACGCGAGCCTTGCGATTGTATTTGCTGGATTTTTTGATGGTATGGATGGCCGCGTGGCGCGTCTAACCAAGACTCAAACCGACTTTGGTGTGCAGCTTGATAGTCTGGCGGATTTGATCAGCTTTGGCGCCGCACCAGCCCTGCTGGTCCATCAATGGGCCTTGTCCGAGATGGGATGGCCCGGCCTGATCGCTAGCTTTTTGTTTCTGGCTGCAGGTGCCGCTCGTTTAGCCCGCTTCAATGTGATGTCGGCGCGCGGTGATAACCCAAGCAACGCATTTGTCGGTTTGAGCATCCCTTTAGCCGCAGTCGCTGTTGTGAGCTTAGTGGTGGCTTGCATTAAGCTTGATGTCGAGGGTCAAGCGTTTGATCGCTGGGTCGCAATGTATGTTATTTTGCTTGCGGTTTTGCAGGTCAGTACGGTGCGTTTTAGAAGCTTTAAAACGCTCAAGCTTAGCCCGATTTCAGTCATCGGCTTGATCGTGGCGCTGGTCACCCCAATTGCGATTGCCCTGAGTTTTGGTCAGCCTTGGCTGATGCTGCTGATTTTCACCGGAGGCTATATCGGGTGGGGTTTAATCGAGCAGGCTTATCAGTTGTTGCTCGGTAAAAGCACCGACGAGGTGAGCCAGGACTCGGCTTAGCAGCGCTCGGTTGCGCTCGCCCATTGCGCTCGCTGTTTAGCTCGCCAGTCCTCGTTGCGCGCGGGTGAGAAGCTTTTCTCGGATCGCCAATGGTCACTCAATGCGTCGAGCGAATCGAAGACGCCAACGCCTAAACCGGCGACCAAGGCTGCGCCTAGTCCGGTCGCTTCGAGCATCGGTGGTCGATCGATCGTGACTGCGAGTAGATCGCTTTGAGTTTGCATCAGAAGGTCATTAGCAGCCGCGCCGCCGTCGACGCGCAAGCGCGCTACCGACGCGTCTGCGTCGGCGGCGATGGCGTCGAGTAAGTCAACGATCTGTAAGGCGATCCCATCGAGGACCGCTCGAGCGATGTGGGCTTTGGTTGTGCCGCGGGTCATACCGAAGAACGCCCCTCGGGCGTCCGCTCGCCAGTGCGGTGCGCCCAAGCCGGCAAGGGCGGGGACAAAGACGACCCCTCCAGCATCGGGTACTGATGCCGCTAAGGCCTCGATATCTGATGACCGCTCGATCATACCCAGACCATCGCGTAGCCACTGCACCGCAGCGCCCGCAATAAAGGTAGCGCCCTCAAGCGCATAGGTCGTCTCGCCCTTAAGTTGCCAAGCTGGAGTCGCTAACAAACCACGCCTCGAGTGAACCGGTTTGGCGCCCACATTTGCGAGCAAAAATGCGCCGGTGCCGTAGGTGCATTTTGCGTCACCTTGTCGAAAGCAGGCTTGACCAAAGAGCGCCGCTTGCTGGTCGCCTAAGACACCGTGGATCGGGACCCCATCGGGCAGGCCCGGGATCTGTTGGGTGTGCCCAAAGAACGCATCACAAGAGCGGATCTCAGGGAGCATGGCTTCGGGAACACCGAGCTGATCAAGACACCAGGCGTCCCATTGGGTGGTCTCAAGGTTCATCAAGAGGGTGCGACTCGCGTTGGTGACATCGGTCGCGTGTACCGCGCCGCCGGTCAGACGATGGATCAGGAAACTGTCGACCGTGCCAAAGGCGAGCTGACCTACTCTGGCTTGATCGTGAAGTTGATGGTGATCAAGAATCCATCGAACCTTCGTGCCGCTGAAATAAGGATCGAGGACGAGCCCGGTACGCTCACTGAACTGCTCACCAAGCCCTTGGGCTTTGAGTTGATCGCAAAAGTCGGCTGTACGGCGGCATTGCCAGACAATGGCGCGATGTACTGGTCGCCCTGTTTCTCGGTCCCAAACGATCGTCGTTTCGCGTTGGTTTGTGATGCCGATCGCAGCCAGATTTAAACCTTCGGGATGTCGCTGGTTAAGCTCGCTGATCGTATCCATCACCGACGTCCATATCGCTTCGGGATCATGTTCAACCCAGCCAGGCTGCGGGTAGTGCTGGTCAAACTCTCGATACGACCTGTCCACCACTTCTTGCTGCTCGTTGACCAATAAACAGGTGGTTCCGGTGGTGCCTTGATCAATCGCTAAAAGATGCATGTTATCCCCTTGGGTGCGAGCCGATCAAAGCGTGCCCGAACCAGGCTGGCAAGTCATCAGATCAACTTGCTTGCATAGGCCTCCTAGCGCGACATCCTTAGGGCGCCTATACTCCAACCATCACGAGCCGCATGGAAGCGACCGACCTCTAATATGCTGCAACAAACATCTCCCTTTGAAATCTGGGTCGACCCACGAGACGATGAGGCGCTCACGCGCCGACTCGACGCCGTTCTAGGGCCAGAGCGCTGGCGAGTAGCGACCCCCGAAGAAGCCCTCCTCGGTATCTTCACCGATCGCGAAGTGCCCGCTGATCTCGACCCTTTTTTGCCTCTTATTGCTCTGCATCCCGAGATGGATCGCGGCTTAGCTGGTTCGTGGATTCAGGCGCTGCCTGATCCCAGCGATGAAGAGCTTCTTGACGCTTTGGAGAGCCTCGCTGCGCTGCGCGAGATGGAGGTTTTCGATCGGGCGATTTTTGAAGCGCTGCGTCACCACTCAAACGATGCGATCTACTTACTCGATGACCAAGGTTACTTTGTCTTTGTTAATCGCATGTTCCAAGAGCTGATGGGCCTGAGCTTTGAAGAGGTGTGTCGACCAGATTTTGAGTTCGCCCGCCTGGTCTCGCCCCTGGGTATGGCGGTCATTTCGGCTCGTGAAGAAGCCCTCCGAAAAGGCGAAGACAACCCCTTGCAGTACGAGTTTGAAGCTGCGGACAGCCGCGGTCGGTATTTTCCGGTTGAGGTCAGCACGGCGCGGATCGTCTTTCGGGGGCGCGTCGCCACGCTCGGTATTTTGCGCGACATCTCAGATAAGCAACAAGTCCGTCGTGCGCTGCAACGCCAGAACCGTGAGCTGAGTATCCTCAATGACGTCGCCACCGTGGTGAATCAGGGCGTCGAACTTGACGCTGTGCTGGATCGTACCCTGCAGTTGTTAGCCGACCAGCTTCATTTCGACGCTTATCTAGCGACCCGGTCGGAAGCTCGGGACGGGCTGTATCGAGTCGTTGCCCAGCGCGGCCTGCCGCCAAACATGTGCGCAGATATTGCCAAGCAAGAGGCCTATGAGGTGCCTCGCCAGGCTTGTGTTTCTGAGAAGTCGATCGTCTTTCCGGATCTGCGTGAGGCGGCGGATGAGGCGGTTTTGATCCACCCGAACATCGCTCAGTATTTCCGCTTAAAATTGCTGGTTCCTATTTTTCATGGCGACCGGGCGATGGGTACGCTTCAAGCCTACAGTCGCGACCCGGGCGATTACGACACGCGTGATGCCGATTTAATCGCCGGCGTCGCGAATCAACTCGGCCCGGCGATGTATCGTAATCGCCTCCATGAAGAGCAAGAGCGACAAATTAGCCACCTAAGAAGTCTCGATAACTTGGCGACAAGCATCGCTGAGTTCGGCTCAACGGGCGACCTGCTCGAGCGGGTAGCGGACAC
>Ga0315320_10001124_pt1 | contig 22051 bp, 13 predicted proteins | sample M140m21515metaG_FD_203458 | JGI IMG/M metagenome (GOLD analysis project Ga0315320, IMG submission 203458) | Ammonia-oxidizing marine archaeal communities from Monterey Bay, California, United States - M1 40m 21515 | ecosystem: Environmental > Aquatic > Marine > Coastal | place: USA: California... | reverse complement strand
GCTTGAACTGCAGGTCGCTCCAGAGGCGAGTGATGCAAAGTACGTCATGACGTTGGAGTTAATTCATCCTCTTGAAAATATCCGAGATACTTTGGCGGAGCGCTCGACGCTCAGTGTTGAAGACCTAGGTATGAGGGCGAAGCCATGGTCTATAGCGATCGGATTAGTCATTGCGGTTCTATTCTTGGCAGTGCCGTTGGTGGAACATTTCAACGGAGAGGCAAAACGACAAATTGCGGAGATCGATGGACCGAGAAGTGTTAAAGAAATTAGAGACGCTAATGTTGAGGGGGAGCATTTGCTACCTGTTTCTATGCGACAGTTTTGGCAGGCGGGTCACCTCTCTAGCTCTCATAAAATGTTGGGCACAGACTGCAGTGCTTGTCACCAAGAGCCGTTTCAACAGGTTGCAAATGAAACGTGCGTCAATTGCCATTCTGATGCCCATGAGCACGTGAATGCTGAGGAGTTTCCCGATGCCTCCATATCAGACACGGCTTGTCAGGCGTGTCACAAGGAGCACGAAGGATCCGAAGCGCTGGTCCTTAACACTGACGAGTTTTGCAGTGATTGTCACGGAAATATTGCTGCAGTTACCAAAGGGAAGTCAGATTTAAAAGACATCGTATCATTTGAATCTCATGGAGATTTTTATTATGAGGATGATGCGAATCGACCGAAGTCCGGACTGAAGTTTTCCCATAAACAACACCTCGACAAAGAAGGTATGAAAGTGCCGGAGGGAGCTCTCGGCGAGAGGCGAGTCATGAATTGTGACAGCTGTCACGTCGCCGACGTGACGGGAACAGTCATGGCGAAACCCGAATTTGAGAAGGTTTGCGCTGATTGCCATAGCCTCGCCTTCGAGCCAAATGCTCCTGATCGCGCGATTCCGCATGCAGACGTCGCAGTAGCAAAGCAATATATCAGAGATGCATATGCATCTATTGCACTACACGGCGGGTTCAAGCCGCGTGAGGGTGAAAATGCGCCGAGTGTAGTCAGACGTATTCCTGGTTCCAAAGCGACAGTTCTTGAAAAGAAGGAAGCGCTTCAATGGGCAGAGAGTAAGGCCGATGAGGTGATTGGTGGTCACTTTGGCAAAAAATTGTGTGGAGAGTGCCACGAAATTGTTGAAGATAAGGTTGATCCACTTAATTGGACCTTAGCGGAGATGCCACAAGCAGACTTATACCTGCAAAAGGGTCTTTTTAGTCACGCACCACACAAGACTGCGGACTGCGCAGAGTGTCATTCGGCAGAACAATCAGAGGAGGCAAACGATTTGATATTGCCGTCCATTAATGTGTGTAAAGATTGTCATGGGGGAGATAATGGTAGCTTAGTGCCCACTACGTGTACTAGTTGTCATGAATTTCATAAGGAAAATAAAATAAAAGCAGAGGTGAAGCAATGAAGACGAGCATTGTTAGACCGACTCAATATCGGTCAGGGGAAATTACTAACCAATCGAGGCGCGGTTTCTCGAGTTATGCGAAGGCTCTGATTGTCAGTGTCTTTTCAGGTTTGATGTTGACCGTCGCGTCGGTCAGCGTACAAGCGGATCCAGAGCTGCCTCAATATTCAGGTAAAGCTCGTTTAGGAACGCAGACCTGTGGTGGCTCAACCTGCCATGGTGCGGCCAAGCCATGGGCGAACTCTGCTGTTTTACAGAATGAATTTGTTACTTGGAGCACTGATGATCCACACTCTGGCGCGTATGATGCGCTCAGTTCAGATAGAGGTAAACGGATTGCCAAAAATCTTGGAATAGAGGATGCCAGGCAGGAAGAAACATGTTTGGACTGCCATACCGATAACGTTCCTAAAGAACTGCGATCGAAGAACTTTGATGTAGCAGACGGAGTGGGATGTGAATCCTGCCATGGCGGTGCAGTGGAGTGGTTAGGTTTACATGTATCCGGATTTGGGCAGCGTGAAGACTACCTAAACGCTGGTATATATCCCACGGAAGACCCAAAGGCACGCGCGAAACTTTGTCTTAGCTGTCACCTGAGCGATCCTAGAAAATCGATTACTCACCGTATCATGGGCGCTGGACATCCACGTTTGGCGTTTGAATTGGATACGTTTACCGCTAACCAGCCGGCACATTACCGAATTGATGCCGATTATAAGCAAAGAAAGCAGCAATCCAGTGGCGTTAAAGTATGGGCTGTCGGACAGGCAATGGCCGCACAAATCACAGTTGAAGCCTTAATGGATAAGAATCGAAACTCGGCTGGTATTTTTCCAGAGCTATTCTATTTTGACTGTTACGCTTGTCACCACTCGATGGAAGAGCCTCGTTGGCAAAAACGTGAGTCAGTGAATATTGGTCCCGGTGTGCCGCGTTTGAACGATTCAAATCTTGTTATGCTGCGGGTTTTGGCCAATGCAGTGGATGAATCGATGTCTGCGCGCTTGCTTGAGCAAACTAGAGCTTTACACGAGTCCTCATCTAAAGGCCAAGAAGCGACGTTAAGGGCCTTAGCGGACTTGTCCACCACGGTTGATGCCTTGGTTGAAACATTCGCCTCCACTGAATTTGACGTTACAGCGATGTGGAAGATATATGACTCGCTCGTGGCTGAGGGGTTGAAAGGTGAATTTATAGATCTAATAACAGCGGAGCAGGCTACGATGGCAATAGGCTCAGTCCTAGCTGCGATTGAGATGACTGGCGCTGACGCTGACTTAAACGGATACAATGAAGCGCTGCTAAAAGCCTATGCAGCAATTGATAACTCTAAAACTTACACTCCGGCAAAGTATACTGCTGCATTGCAGTCATTAGCCGCAGCGCGTCAGTAAATCATTTTAGATGTGTCGATTAATTCATCTTGATTTTAATGACTAAGGAGCAGTTAGCAGTATGAATAAATATGGTTCGAGGTTTTTTGCAACTTTGTTTGCGCTCTTAATGTTGTGCACAACATCCATAGCGTCTGCAGAGAGAAATCCTATCGAGTTAACGAGCGGGACAGGCGCTCATTTGGACCTTTTGATGCAGGACGAATTTCCCTCTGCGACAAAATGTGCGATGTGCCACCAAAAGGTATTTTGGGAGTGGGCGTCCTCGAACCATGCTTATGCTTCTGTTTCTCCCATGTTCCATAAATTTGAACAAGCCGTAAACTCTTTAACTGACGGTACGATGGGGACTTTCTGTACCCGTTGTCACCAGCAGGTAGGGACTCAAAAGGGTGAACCTAGAGAACTTCCTTTATGGGATAGAAGTATCGTCGCTAGAGAGGGTATTACGTGTATCACCTGTCACAGGGTGAACGCGCAATTCGGTAAAGTGAACGGTGAGCGTCATATCAATCCAGGAACGATTTATGATCCTGTTTATAACACGGGTGGTGGTGGCGGTAACTTTCCGGAGGTTATTGATAACAAAGAGGAATATAGGATCAGTGACACACCGGGTGAGCCTGGAACTCCGATCCACGGCGGCGTGTCGGTATTCGACCAAATTGGTACCTCGGAGTTTTGCGTTTCATGTCATCAGGTCAAAGTAAATTTAGGTATTAAGCTCGAGGTTGTTTGGGAGCAATACCGAGATTCGCCGGCTTTCCGTAAAGGTGTGACGTGCCAAGATTGCCATATGGGCAAGGTTCCTGGTGAGGCGAAAGGTTATGATAAGTGGCCTACGGCAATTGTTAATGGCCGAGTCGTCGGAGATCTAGACAAAAAACATTCAAATCATGCTTTTTATGGCCCTGGATATCCGATCGCACATCCCGGTATCTTTCCGTTCAACCCTCGGGCATTACGTTGGAGCATCAAGGAGTGGTTAACCTTTGACTACAGAGCAGCTTGGGGAGACGCTGATTGGGAAGAAAAGCTCAAACGAGGTGAGGTCGACTCTCCAGAATTCCCAGATACGTGGATTGACCCTGAGGACCGTCTCTGGGCACGACATATCGTTAAGCAAAATCAAAAACTTCTCGTAGATAAAAAACTCGATCGTAAAGCCGTTATGGAGAACGGGTCACGGATTGATGGTCCCTTCTTTGATGGGGACACACCGGAAGCTGGTAAGCCCCTCAATGTTCGATTTAGGGTGACAAATGTGGACGAGGGGCATAATTTGCCTTCCGGTTCACTTGGAGCGCAGCCAGAAATTTGGATGAATGTCGCGGTCCTTGATCCAGATGGTGAGCGTATTTTCGAGTCGGGCTATGTCGATAGCTATGGGGATATGGCCGACATTCACTCGTTAGATGTTGCTGCGGGGAAGGTCGCTTATGATGAGCAATTAGTCAATTTCCAAACGAAATTTTTAACGACAAATATTAAGGGTACGGATCGAGAAATGTATCTACCTGTTAACTTTGACGTGGATCAGAAACCATTTTTGAGACCTTCAGCGGTCCCAACTTCTGTTCAGAATCACCCACCATTGGTGAGAATGGAAGGGCGATCAATCCCACCGTTGGGCTGGAGAGACGCCAAATATAGAGTTCCCGCTGAGAAGATGACAAAAAAGGGTACTTATAAGATCCTTGCGCGGATGAGAAGCCGGGCAGAGCCACTGTATTTCATGAAGTTCGTTGGTGCTACGCAGGATATGGAACGCTCCATTAATGAATGGATGCTGGATATTCATCCTTACGCGGTCGAATTTGAGGTTAAATAAGTGATAACAAGAATAAGAGCTTTATTAGTGTTAACGAGTGTTGCGCTAAGTTTTCCTTCAGTGAGTTTGGCACAAGAGCTCGAGTTTGAGCGAAAAGGACAGGCTGATACCGTCCGTGAATATCGCAGTAGTAGCCCAGAGCACTATGGGCATCAGGAACCACCGGAAATGGATGAGAGCGCAAGCCCTACTGAATATGACGCGACAGGGTTTAAACCTGACCCAGTTTATACCGCTCCGTATGATCCGGAAGAGCAATTGGTAGTTTATGGCGGAAAAACGGCTATTGACGAGCCTCGTCCACTGATTGAATGGGGTTATCCCATGTACTCAGAGGGTGATTTCGGCTCCGGAATAAATCTTGTTGGTGCCAAGAATCTAGTACGACCGCAGTTTTTAGTTTACGGCGATTGGAGAACTGTACTAGCAGCTAACGATAACGGTGACGCGGAAAATGCGCAGTTGGCGTCCCAGTTGAATTTAGAATTTGACCTGAACCTGACGGCAACCGAACGTTTACACATGTTTGTTAAGCCCCTCGATGACGGTGGAAAGCAGACACGTTTGGAGTTAGGCGGAACACCCGTCGACGATGTTGACGGAAACGGATTTCAAGCGGAGCTTGATTTTGATCCAGAGACATTCTTTTTCGAAGGTGACTGGGGGTATATTCAATCCGGACTTACTGACAAGTATACGACGTTCGATTTGCCGTTTGCGGTTGGCTTGGTTCCTTTGTTCCTTCAAAATGGTCTTTGGGTCAACGATGCATTCGTTGGTGGAGCAGTTACGGCTCAAGCAAAGAATTCTCCAAAATTTGATATTACAAACTTTGATACGACTTTTTTCGTAGGAACGAATAAAGTAACCACACCTGTTTTTATAACGGATGGTGTGATAGACGATAATGCCGGCAAGTTTTATGCCCTAACGACATTCGTGGACGTTGCAGAAGGTTACCTGGAAGCCGGCTACGCTCGGGTCACAGACGACCGGGATGATTTTCAAATGGACTATAACAACGTCATGCTCGCCTGGACTAAACGTTACGGCGGAAAGATATCCAACAGTGTTCGTTTGCTCGCTAACTTTGGGCAAGATCCTGTTCCTGGATTGAACCAAACTGCCGATGGTTTCGCTCTCTTAGTGGAGAATTCATGGATCACACATCTCCCATCAACGTTGGTCCCGTACTTTAATTTCTTCTATGGAAAAGACAACCCACAGCCCTTGGCCACGGGAGCAGCAGGAATACTTAAAAATACTGGTGTGAACTTTGAAACTGACGGAATAACCGGCTTTCCAAAGTTAGATGATACGGCTAACGATACGTATGGTGGCGCTGTGGGGGTGATGTATCTCTTTTCACTGAATCAGCAATTAATATTAGAATACGCCAATGTCCAAATTATGGGCGACGAGAACGACGCTTTGCGAAATGCGCCTGGCGATCAACAGGCAATTGGGGTGCGATTCCAAAAACCAATTTCTCGTCGTTGGATATTTAGGACCGATGGAATCTATGGCGAGCGTAAGAATCAAGAGGAAATTTCAGGAGTTCGTGTTGAGCTCAGAATGAAGTTTTAAACCTGGTCAACTATCATACGAGTTGGCAGTCTACCGTCGCCGTAAAAAAACGTTATACCGTTAACTCGACTCTATCTTTGAAATACGCTAAAGCTTCAGGATTAGCGAGGGCCTCTACGTTTTTTACCGGTTCCTTGTGAACAACATTCCTAACGGCTAATTCAACAATTTTTCCACTCTTGGTGCGCGGTATATCCGCCACTTGAAGAATTTTTGCTGGGACATGACGTGGTGTCGTATTCGTGCGTATCGTCTGAATAATTTCGTTTTCAAGAGATGGACTGAGCTTCAGTCCATCTCTTAGCGTAACAAAAAGAACGACGCGTGTATCTCCAAGCCAATTTTGACCTATAACTAGACTCTCGAGTACCGAATCAAGCTTCTCGACTTGTCTGTAGATTTCCGCTGTACCAATTCTTACTCCGCCTGGATTAAGTATCGCGTCCGAACGGCCGTAAATGACCAGGGTTCCGCGCTTGGTGAGCTCGATGAAATCCCCGTGACACCATACGTTTTCGAAGCGAGAAAAATAAGCGGCAAGATACTTTTTATCGTTTATATCGTTCCAAAAGCCTACTGGCATTGAAGGAAAGGGCGCAACACATACAAGTTCCCCTTTGGTTCCGATAACCGATTCTCCGGCATCATTAAACACTTGAACGTCCAACCCAAAGCCTCTTCGTTGTATTTCCCCTCTGAACACAGGTAAGGTCGGGTCTCCGAGGACGAAACAGGATACGATATCGGTCCCGCCTGAAATTGACGAGAGTAGAATATCTTTTTTTATTTTGTCGTAGACATAGTCAAAACTCTCTGGAGACAACGGGGAGCCGGTAGACGTCATGGTCTTTAAGTGTGCGAGCTTATGGGTCTTTTTTGGATTTACACCCAGTTTGTTTATCGCATCTATGTATTTTGCAGAGGTCCCAAAGATAGACATGCGCTCCGTTTCTGCGAAGTCAAAAAGACTATCAGCATTCGGGTAGGTGGGTGCCCCATCGTAGAGCAAAAGCGTTGCCCCTGAGGCTAACCCACTCACAAGCCAGTTCCACATCATCCAACCGCAGGTTGTGAAGTAAAAAAACCGGTCTTCAGCTTTTAAGTCAGTGTGGAGTTGATGTTCTTTAAGATGTTGTAAAAGGGTGCCTCCGTGGCCGTGCACAATACACTTGGGGACACCAGTTGTTCCTGACGAGAACATAATAAACAGTGGATGATTAAAGGGCAATTGCGCGAATTTAATTGTTTTCGGACCATACCGACTCACGAAATCCTTTAAATGTACTGAATGTTTAATTGATTGGATGTTGGGCCTAGCTTTTGTATAAGGAACAACAATAACTTTCTTTAGTGAAGTCAGCGTGTTTGCGATTTCACTCAGTTTCTTTGTTGTGTCAATTTCCTTACCATTATAGAAGTAGCCGTCTACACCAATTAATATCTTGGGCTTGATTTGCCCAAATCGATCTAGAACTCCCTGAGTCCCGAAGTCTGGTGAGCAGGAAGACCACAGAGCCCCCAAACTTGTGGCCGCGAGCATAAAAATGATCGTATCGGGTAAATTCGGCATAAAGGCCGCTACTCGATCTCCCTTCTTAACGCCCGTCGCTGATAACGCTTGAGCTGTGATTGAGACGGCATCGTAGAGCTCTGAATAAGTTAACCGATTGGTGACGCGGTCTTCACCTTGGAAGACAATTGCTTCCTTATTGCTTCTTAGTTTAAGAAGGTTCTCGGCGTAATTTAATCGTGACTCCGGAAACCAGTTTGCGCCGGGCATCTGGTTTTTATTACTGAGTACAGTTCTTCCTTTTTTTGATGCGATGATGCCGCAGTAATCCCAGATGGAACTCCAAAATTGATTTGTATTCGAAATCGACCAATCATATAATTTAGCTGAAGAATTGATCTTAAGTATTTGTTTATTAGTTTTATATTTCTTATTAAGATGCGCGATGAAACGATTAATGTGTGATGTTTTGATTCGAGAGGGTGTGGGTTCCCAGAGTGGTTTTCTTGTGTTGGACATGTTACTCGGGTCTCATTTGTGGGAATAGAATCACTTCACGAATTGAAGCGCTATTGGTTAAAAGCATGATCAGACGGTCAATTCCAATCCCTTCTCCGGCTGTGGGAGGCATGCCATATTCGAGGGCGCGTATGTAATCACTATCGTAAAACATAGCCTCATCGTCTCCTTGTGCTTTGGCCTCTGCTTGCGCTTTAAAGCGGTTTGATTGATCCTCAGGATCGTTCAGTTCTGAAAAGCCATTTGCGATTTCTCTTCCAGCAATAAACAATTCGAAACGATCGGTCACAGCAGGATTATCGTCGTTACTTCTCGCTAAAGGCGATACGTCAGTGGGATGTGCGACGATAAAAGTAGGTTGGATAAGTTTCTCTTCTGTCGTTTCTTCAAACAATTTAAGTTGTAACATTCCAATACCGTCAGCAGGGAAGTGAGGGACTTTCCTTCTTGCTAGTGCTTCGCGTAAAAAATTGATGTCATGAAGTTCATCTGAAGAAAATGTCTCATTGTGCTTAGCGATCGCTTCAGCCATGGTTAGGCGCTGAAATGGTTTACCGAAGTCAATATCTTGTCCCTGGTACTCAATCAGGCTAGAGCCTGTGCACGCCTCGGCGAGCTCTCTCAACATGTTTTCTGTCAGGCCCATCAAATATTGATAGTCTCGATAGGCCTCGTAGAATTCAAGCATTGTAAATTCAGGGTTGTGTCTTGTGGATATCCCTTCATTTCTAAAGTTACGGTTGATCTCGAATACTTTCTCGAACCCGCCGACAACAAGCCTTTTTAGATAAAGCTCAGGAGCTACGCGAAGATAGAGCTGCATATCTAAAGCATTATGATGTGTGACAAATGGTCTTGCCGTTGCTCCACCAGGAATGGATTGCATCATTGGAGTTTCGACTTCAAGATATCCACGATCGGTAAAAAAAGTTCGTAATATTTGTATTGCTTTTGATCGGATTTGAAAGTTCTTTTTTGCCTCTGGTGTCACAATTAGATCCACATACCTTTGGCGATATCTCTGTTCTTGGTCAGTGAGTCCGTGAAACTTTTCTGGTAGTGGGCGTAATGATTTTGTTAATAGTCGGAGAGACTTGACCCGTATACTAAGCTCTCCAGTCTTCGTTTTAAATAGCTCCCCAGATGCGCCGACAATGTCACCTAAATCCCAGTGTTTGAAAGCGGTGTGCTCTTCCTCTCCAATCCCAGCATTATTAATATATAACTGAATTTGACCTGACATGTCTTGGATGGTGGCAAAGCTGGCTTTGCCCATCACTCGCTTCAACATGATTCGTCCGGCAACCGTAGCTTGAGCAGGAGTTTCTTCTAACTGCTCCTTATTGAGCGCTCCGTATTTCTCATGGATTGCTGATGCCAAATCCTCTCTATTAAAGTCGTTTGGAAAAGCATTACCGGTTTCCTGAAGTTTATGAAGTTTCGCGCGCCGTTCCTCAATGATTTGATTGGTATCTATCGTTTCTTCAGGAGTGGGGTGGTTATTTTCTGACATTTGATTCCCTATCGGTTAGAGACCTTGTTTGAGGCTGGCTTGAATGAATAGGTCTAAATTCCCATCTAGAACAGCTTGTGTATTACCCGTTTCAACGTTGGTACGTAAATCTTTAATTCGAGACTGATCGAGTACATATGATCTTATTTGATGTCCCCAACCGATATCCGATTTAGAGTCTTCAAGTTTTTGCTGCTCTGATTGCCGTTTGCGTAGTTCGAGTTCATAAAGTTTTGATTTAAGCATAGACATAGCAGCTGCTTTGTTTTTATGTTGCGATCGATCATTCTGACATTGAACCACTGTATTCGTGGGGACATGGGTAATACGAACAGCCGAATCAGTTCGGTTAACGTGTTGGCCCCCAGCACCACTGGCGCGATAGGTATCTATTCTGAGTTCCGCTGGATTGATTTCGACGTCAATTGAGTCATCTACCTCAGGGTAAACAAATACGCTCGCAAATGAGGTGTGTCTTTTGGCATTGGAGTCAAATGGGGATTTTCTAACGAGCCTGTGTATGCCTGTTTCCGTCCGTAATGTCCCGTATGCGTATTCTCCTGAAATTTTTAGCACAGCACTTTTAATGCCTGCGACGTCACCCGCGGATTCTTCTAAAACCTCAGCTTTGAATGACTTCACATCGGTATACCTCGCGTACATTCGTAAAAGCATTGCTGCCCAATCTTGACTTTCAGTGCCGCCAGCACCTGATTGAATGTCGAGGAAGCAACCATTTTTGTCGATAGGATTCGAAAACATGCGACGAAATTCAAGATCTGCGATTTGGATTTCTGCATCACTAAGGTCTTGTTCGATCGCCTTTAGCGTCTCAGAGTCATCTTCTTGAATGACCAAGGCTAAAAGTTCTTCCATATCTTTGACTTGGGAGCCTACGGCAGAAAGAACATTAACGACGGTTTCAAGGGATTTTTTTTCTTTACCTACTTCCTGGGCTTTTTCTGGGTTTTGCCAAATATCAGGGTCCTCGAGTAGTCGATCAACTTCTGCTAATCGGTCGCATTTAACGTCGTAGTCAAAGATACCCCCGTAGTTGGGTGGTTCGGTCGGATAAATCCTGTATTTTTTCTTGTATCGTATTTAAATGTTCGGGTTCCATATTGGTCGTCTATTGCCTCAGAGGGACAGTTATAATAAACGATAGTTTACCGGAATCGATACGGATAAACATCTGATAAAGGGTGAATAACTGGTGTGTGACCCATCACGGGAATTGTCGATACCGCTACCTCGATAAAGTCGCATTGTTTCACCATGTCTCTACGATTAACTGGATTGGTTGATGGTCAAAATAATCGTTAATATCGAGACGATACACACACAGGATGACATCAGGTACCGATTCATTGAAGTTAAAACGGATCGCATCAAATGTCTCCCCTTTTGGAGTGAAAGATAGTTTTAATTTTGTGTGACTCTCTCCTAAAAGTTTATGTGTTCTGACATACAATTGGTTTCTGAATGTGGGTTCGGGAAAACTTTGGCCCCACACGTGTCTACGCACCTCTTGCGCTAGAGTGGGAATGGGGTCGCTGTCTTCTAACGCGCCATCAACATAAATCGAATTATCGATAGTATTTTTTTCGAATTCTGCCTCTATAATATCGTTGAATAGTTTCGAAAAACGCTTGAGCTGGTGTGCTTGAATGGTTAACCCTGCAGCCATAGCATGCCCACCAAACTTTTCAATAACGTCTGGATCCATTTTAGTCAGTGCGTCGAGCGCATCACGAAGATGAACGCCTTTGATTGATCTTCCTGAGCCCTTAAGGGCGCCGTTAGCTGTCTGAGCGAAGGCGATGACGGGTCGCTGAAGCTTGTCTTTGACACGAGAAGCCAAAATTCCAACAACGCCAGAGTGCCACGTTTTATCAAACAAGGTAACTCCCATTTCAGGTCCTCCAGCGATATTGTCCAGTATCGTTAAGGCTTGATCTTTCATGTCCCCTTCGATTTGTCTACGTTCGATATTTAAACGGTCTAGCTCCGTTGCTAAATCGATCGCAGTCTCTAGTCGCTCTGAAATGAGGCATTCAATACCTAATTTCATATCTGTGAGTCTTCCTGCCGCGTTGAGTCTTGGGCCTATCGCGAAGCCAAAATCAGAAGACCGAGCTGTTGTGGGATTTTTTTTTGCTATTTTTAATAACGCTCTTATTCCATGATTCATAGCTCCAGAGCGAATCCGGCGAAGTCCCTGTGCAACAAGGATTCTATTATTTCGATCTAGTGGTACAACATCGGCTACTGTCCCTAACGCCACTAAATCAAGTAAATTAGCTAGATTAGGCTCGGTTCGGTCCGAATTGAAATAGTGACGCTCTCTTAATTCACTTCGCAAGGCGATTAGTACGTAGAACATCACACCAACTCCCGCAATCGCTTTACTCTTAAATGAGTCGTTGGGTTGATTTGGATTGACAATGCAGTCGGCGTCAGGCAACTGCGGTCCTGCTAAATGATGATCGGTCACCAAGACCTTGATTCCCAATTCATTTGCTCTTGAGACGCCAGAGACGCTGGCAATACCGTTATCGACCGTAATAATCACGTTGACTTTATTTTTAGCCACAATGTCAACAATCTCTGGCGTGAGGCCATAACCGTGTTCGAATCGGTTTGGCACAAAATAATCGATTAAAACACCCATTTCTCGAAAAAATAAAATACCTATCGCGGCAGCGGTAGCACCGTCCGCATCGTAATCAGCAACAATCACTATTTTTTCATTATTGATTATGGCGTCGGCTAATAAATACGCGGCTTCTTTGCAATTTTTTAATGATTGAAAAGGAATTAAATTTGATAGCGAGGCGTCTAGTTCCGAGTGGGTTTGTATACCTCTTGCGGCAAATACTCTTGCAATGATCGGTTGAACGCCGCTTGCAATGAGTGCTTGCTGAGCGGCTTCTGGCGCTTCTCGAATTTCGATATGTTGTTTCTCATTAAAGGCCGTCATGTCCAACCCAGGTCTTAACTCGTTGTCTTTGTTTCCATAATTTGTATTGCGAATATTTCGAACACACGGTCGTGTGCGCTGTATTGTTTCGAATGAGTGTGACGCTAAGGCGGGAGTATAAGCTGTTCTTCAACGAGTTAAAGCCTCTTAAAACCAGATCATCGGCCTCGAGTAAATCTCTATGATCGGTAATGTTTACATCAATCAGCGCGTCAAATTCAGCCGTTTTCTCGTTGATGATTTCTGATTGTGTTTTCAACGTTGCATTTGCTGCACGTGATAGGGCGGACAGTTCCGATTGATTCGTTGATAGCCATAACTTAGATCGCTCTATTCTTTGACGAGAGCCTTCTCCCCAAAACCAAACTCCATTTGGTTTTTCTTCAACCTCAGTCGGGTTAGCTTTCTCGTTATGTTGATGAAATATCATTTGAATTTCATTCATTGTTGAAATCCACTGTCGTGCGTCTTCGCCGGTAGGCAAAACGTCACTCAAGGGCTTGTGTTGTGCCCGGGCTAAACTGGTCGTGTTTATTCGTAAGGGGATTTTACAGCCCAAAATCATAAGATTTGGCCATTGCGGAACGTGGTGCAGCGTACTGTCTTCGATATGTTTTTCGATGAGCGTCATATATGACTGAATGGTTTTGCCCATGTGGTTTGCAGCGGGTAGCTTTCTTAAAAATACATCATTCATGCCTGCAGTGTATTGAACTAATTCACAACATATGTAGTGGGTATGTGCACTGTTTTCAGGAAATTCACTCGCTAAAAGTACGCTGACCGGGATATCTTTGCTTGGTTGAGGGAACAAGTGTGACATCCACTGATCGATGAGGCAGGCGTTGTGTTGTGATGTTCTAACTCCGCGGCTAAACGCCAGATCGAGAGACGGTGTCAGTGTTTCCTCGAGCCATAAGTCAGCGTTAGGTGGCAACGAGATCGTGATGTTTAGAGTGCGCAATGGGATTTTCGTGATCGAATTTTGAATAACATCGATTCTCCCATACATGAGATGTTAATTAAATATCGAGTCTGACGATATAATGAGGAATCTATTTTAATAGCGGGCCGCTATGTTCAAGCCATTCGAGCTTTTTGTTGGATTACGGTACACCAAAGCAAAGCGTAAAAATCATTTTATTTCGTTCATTTCAGCGACGTCGATGATTGGCATCGCGCTGGGAGTTGCGGCTTTGATTGTAGTGCTGTCAGTGATGAATGGTTTTCAAAAGGAGCTTCGTTCTACGATTTTGGGCGTGGTATCCCACGTTCAGATTTTTGGAGGTCAGAGCCAGTTAGATAATTGGGAGAAGGTCGCCTCACAGGCGAGAAGTGAAGCGAGTGTTGTTGGGTCCGCACCATTTGTATCGGGCGAAGGCCTTTTGACCGCTGGCCGGCGATCCAACGGGACTATGATTCGAGGTGTGCTACCCGATCAGGAGGTAAGTGTTTCAGACGTTTCTGAGCACATGGTGTCGGGTTCTTTTTCTTCGCTAGAAGCGGGGCAGTTTAATGTCTTGCTTGGTATCGACTTGGCAAGAGCGTTAGGGGTGAGGCTCGACGATCGTGTGGTCTTGATTACACCTCAAGGACAGGTCACACCAGCAGGGGTGATGCCTAGACTCCGACAATTTCGTGTGAGCGGAATTTTTGAAGTCAATAATTATGAGTATGACGCTGCGCTTGCGATTATTCATATGACCGATGCGCAAAAATTACTCAGGTTTGGTGATTCAGTCTCCGGAGTGCGACTCAAGCTGACCGACTTATTTGATGCACCGCAAGTAGCTAAAAATCTGGCGCCTGTGCTACCGATCAATACTTTTGTTTCGGACTGGACTCAAAGTCATGCGACGTTTTTTAGGGCCATCCAAATTGAAAAGCGCGTTATGTCAATTATTCTGCTGTTAATTGTTGCCGTAGCCGCTTTCAACATTGTTTCGACGTTGGTGATGGTCGTTACAGATAAACGCACGGATATTGCCGTATTAAGGACGCTTGGTGCGCTTCCTTCCCAAGTTATGAAAATATTTTTTATTCAAGGGTCATTAATCGGTTTTATTGGGACCGCACTGGGTTTGGTGTTTGGCCTAACTATCGCTGCCAATATCGCAGTCATTATTCCAGCAATCGAGTCGATGTTTGGCGTGCAGTTTCTAGCAAAAGATGTGTATTACATCTCAGAAATTCCATCAGAGATACAGGTGGGCGATGTGCTCTGGATTGGCTTCATGTCAATTTGTTTAACCATGGTCGCTACTATCTACCCGAGTATGAGAGCGTCCAAAATTAATCCCTCTGAGGCGCTGCGCTATGAGTAGCGAAATGACCAAGAAGCCTAAAGTCTTATCGGCTGTTGATTTGTATAAAAGCTACGGGGCTATTGGCGGCACTGAGGTGGATGTTCTTAGGGGCGTTTCGCTCGACGTTCGGGCAGGTGACATGACCGCCATTGTAGGAACATCTGGGTCAGGTAAGAGCACTTTACTTCATTTGTTGGGTGGTCTCGATAAACCCACTCGAGGCGAAGTGAAAGTCAATGGTGAGTCGTTTTCCACTTTGTCTGAGGCAGACATATGTGAGATAAGGAATCGCTCGATAGGTTTCGTGTACCAATTTCATCATCTACTACTTGAGTTTTCTGCGCTCGAAAATGTTGCTATGCCTTTGTTGATGCGTTCTAGCTCTGTCGCTGAATCGAGAGAGAAGGCATGCGAGCTATTAACGCAAGTGGGTTTAGCGCATCGGCTCGAGCATCAACCGAATGAACTGTCTGGCGGAGAGCGTCAGCGAGTGGCGATTGCCAGAGCTCTTGTGACTGATCCTGACTGTTTGTTGGCCGACGAACCGACCGGTAATTTGGATAAATCCAGCGCATTAGCTTTTATGGCGCTGATGGCACAGGTCAATGAGCAATTTGGTACAAGTGTCGTTGTTGTGACGCATGATATGGAGTTGGCCGAAAAAATGAATCAGGTTTATCGCCTTGACGACGGGTTTTTAAGTGTTGATGCGCGCTCAGCGGGATGAAAGAAGATGTCGGGCTTTACTTTGATTGTCCGATTTGACTTAAGTGCGATTAATGCTAAACTCTCGCTTCTTTTAGGCGCGTAGCTCAGTTGGTTAGAGCACCACCTTGACATGGTGGGGGTCGTTGGTTCGAATCCAATCGCGCCTACCAAATGCCTTCTCTAGTTCGTCGTTTGGCCTCGAGCCCTTCAGGTCTACATTAAACCAATGTAAAACTCTGATTTAATTTACATTTCTCATCCAGACTTCAATTTGTTTGACTCGTCCGCGCTCATCTAGTCAAAAACCTATCCTTAATAGTTTTAAAAAACCGCATTCTTTGCTAATGTAGGTCTCGTACTAGCATTTGTCACACCTGGAAATAAAAAAATAACGAGAATAAACAAAAGGGGGCGTCATGGAACTATTACTTGATCCAAGAACGATCAATAGTCGAAAAGTACTTGCCGGATGTAAATTAGTAGGCGCGGAGTACACAGTAAATAGGCTGGATTACTTTCAAGCGGAACAAACCAGTCCAGCTTATGTAGCAATAAACCCGATGGCGTCGATGCCAGCACTCAAAGACGGCAGTTTTACACTTTGGGAATCCAATGCCATTCTTCAGTACGCGGCAGAAAAAGTCGGTAACACCAGCGCTTATCCAACAGATTTGCAAACTCGTGCCGACGTGAATCGATGGTTGCTATGGGAGTCAAGCAGTTGGTTCGGTTCCTGTTACAAATACGTTGTTGAAAATTGCGTTAAGCCTCTACTTGGCGGTGAAACAGACCAGTCTATTCTTGATGCCGAAGAGCCTAATTTCCACAAATTGGCGGGTATTCTCGATGCCAGACTCGCTGGTAGCCGATATATGTGTGGAGACCAACCCACCATAGCCGATGTGGCCATTGCTGCACCGATGCACATACACGGTTATTTCAAGCTCCCGCTCTCAGAGCACAAAAATTTGGTTCGCTGGATGACGCAGGATGTTGAGAAGCAGTCATGGTGGATTGAGACTACCATTTTGGAAAATTTTGTATTACCCGAAGCGAGTTAATAACTGATTTTGGTTTAACGAACGTTCTGCGAAAGTGACACGATATGAATTCTAGGGGCTCTTTTAATTATCTGTCTGCGACTTCGCAGAGTTCGTTATATCGAAATGGCAAAGTGCTCACTCGGCGAAATTTAGAGGGATCGGACTCTGAATGGGTCGGGGTGAATTATGAAAAATACGAGGCTGATGTCAACGACGCTCGAGAGGGTGGATCGGCGTCGCTTGAGAGGCAAGGTTTCGAATTAATTCACGATGACATCGAAGCCTCGAATATTAATTTTTTTGATAACGAGGTTGTACTTAATCGGTACTACTCGATGTGCGCTGAACGCGTCAAAGAAACCGTTAACGCGCGAGCGGTATACGCATTTGATCACAACATTCGATCGGCTGTGGGTAAGAAATCAAAAAAAATGTTGACCGGTGGTCAACAGGTTCAGGGGCCAGCACATGCCGTCCATGGTGATTACACCTTAACCAGTGCACCGGATCGTCTTCGTCAATTATCTCAGCCGCCAGGACAAAATGATACGATTCGGTCGTTGATTGCCGATGGGGAGAGCTTGGTGCCGCCCAGTGAGGTTGAGCAGGTCGAAAATGGTGCGAGATTTGCCATTATTAATCTATGGCGTAGTATCGTCCCAGAGCCGGTAGAAATTAACCCTATTGCACTATGCGATGCCTCGCGGGTTAATCCAAAAGATCTGGTTGTGTTTGAAATTCACTACGGTGATCGAGTCGGTGAGAATTACTTCGCGAAATATAACCCTAATCACCAATGGTGGTTCTATCCAAAAATGAACCGCACCGAGGCTTTGCTGATCAAGCAGTGGGACAGTGACGGTGGTCTTGCCAAAAGCAACGGCGAGAAATCAGACATTGAATTTCCCAATTCGCCGTGTACGTTTAGTTTCCATAGCGCGTTTAAGGAACCCTCTACGCCGAACGATGCGCCGGACCGTTGGAGCATGGAAGTTCGCTGCATCGCATTGTTTTAAATTCAGTTCTAATGTGATGTTGGCAATTCAATTTTTTTGAGAAAGGTAGTACGTCGATGATATCTCCTAACGGGCGAGTGGTGATGATTTCTGGAGCTAGCAGAGGCATTGGTCTCGCAGTGGCTCGTAATCTATACGAGGCTGGATTTTCTTTGAGTCTTGGTGTGCGCGATGCCCAAGCGATGGGGCAAAAGGTCAAAGACTGGGATCAGGCTAGGGTGTTAATTGGTCAGTACGATGCCACGGATAAGGAGACACATAAATCCTGGGTAGACGAAACGGTAGAACATTTCGGACGAATCGATGGGTTAGTAAATAATGCTGGAATCATGAAATCGGTATCAGTAGATGATGGCGAATTTAATGAAAAAGGGTTAGACCTTATGTGGGCAGTCAATGTGAAAGCGCCGCTTTCAATGACGTGTTTGGCGCTACCGCATTTAAGAAAGTCGGGAGCAGGGAGAGTCATCAACGTTGCGTCCCTAGCGGGTAAGGCCGTATTTGGAAATGGGGTTGGGTATTCGATGACCAAATTTGCAGCGGTCGCCTTATCGCATGCCACACGACATGGGGGATGGGCCGACGGTGTGCGCTGTACTGCCTTGTGTCCTGGCTACGTAGCGACCGATTTAACCAGTTCGATTGAGAGCGTGTCGATGGATGACATGATCTCAGCTGATGACCTTGCTGAGTTGGTAAATACCATTATCTCCCTCTCCAATACGGCGTCCGTTGCTGAGCTCATAGTAAATTGTCGTCCGGACCTAGTTGGTTAGTGACCTCTGTGATTTGGTCAAAATTTTGTAGGTTCGGAGACTAAGGGTTCACGACGGTGGTGCCTACGTTGGGTTGACCTAACTCGACTGCATTAGTGACGGCGGCAGTGGAGCTGGCGTTCGCGGCTGTGCCTGATACCGACACCGTACCCACTTGTGTGGCGGTAAAGCTACCACTCGTTGGATCATTCGCATGAGTTGACGCTTGTATGGTGACGTTCGCACTCACGTCAGCGCTCGCATTACTCAATATGGTGACGACGTCGTTCGCATCAGGGAGCAGGACGTTCGACGCACCCAGGTTTTTTGTTGAGAAAGCGAAAGTGCTCGGGTTCTGGATACTCACAAAATCGGCGGCAGCTCGATCACTGAAGGTGACCGCGTAGGTGCCACTTGTGTCTGTTCCCGCAACGGGGACGTTGGTAAACGTGCCGGTAGATTGTAGGGTGGCTGATTGCGTATTGGTGTTGTAGCTCACGAAGAAGCGATTAACATCGAGACACTGCGAGCCACTACATACTTGCGAGATACCACTGAGGTCAGGATCCCAAGTGAGAATACCATCACCGACCAGTGCGAAGTAAGCTTCCCACGTGTCGACAACGGTATCGACACTTGCAGTGAACGCTTGGACATCTGAGGTGAAAATATTAGCGTTCGGCGCGGCCACATCAGTGACGCTAAATATGACCTCAATAAACGTCGTATCTAATCCGTCGGAGACAGCAGTTTCTACTGTGTATGTATTATTTCCGTCCCTATCCGTTGGGTTTTCAAAGTCCGGTGCAGTCTTAAAAGTGAGCTCGCCTGTTTCTGTATTGAGCTCAAATAAATCACGATCATCATTCGTGTTGCCTCTTACGTCAAAAGCAAAGGTAAGGTCATTGATGTTCGTCTCAGGAGCAATAAACACCGATTGAGTATTCTCTACGATATTTTCAGTTCTAAATCCTGAATTGCTTGCTGTTGCATTGACTGCACGATTACGAATGCGCGTTGGCGCACCAAGACTGATTACATTTTGATCCACAATGGTTGAAAATACACCACTACTATTTGACCCAAGTAGTTTGATGTGGGCGACAGTGAATGCATCGCTGGGCCCTGATGTGGGATCGGTGAAATTAAAACCTAGCCCGAGCGCAACGCTTGAGGAGACATCATTCCCACCTGCATCCCTTACTGTGACTGTGTCCGCCAATGAAATTGCCTCACTAGAAAAGCCAATTGTGTCAATTTTATTGGTGGCGATACCAACACCACTTTCAGCAGACGCATTAGTTGTGAAGTTAAAGGTGCCAAACTCGTCTGGATTGGCACTGGCAAATGAACTGATGTCGTGATGATTGAAATAGACATCGAACGTTCCCGATATGTTGGTTCCAAGACTGGGTGTGTTTGAGAATGTTCCAGTCGCTCGGAAGGTTATCGTGCGAAAGTGCCGGTCATATTGCGCTTTGATTGTGGAGTATCCGACGCACTGGCTGCCATTACAGGCCTGATTGAGTGAGGATGTGTCGAGGTCCCAAGTGTAAACGCCGACTGAGGGTAGGCCAGCTTCTACGTTATCCCATGAGTCCGTGACGGGGGTTAAGCTCCCTGTGAAGTTCTCTAAGCTGCCGCCGAAAAATTGCTGAAAGTCGCTTAAGTTTAGATCAGCATCAGCATCACCATTAACATCGAGGATAGTGGGCCTGAGGATGAGCTCTTCCCTACCTTGCGAGCTGAAAAAACGTAAGAATAACTCGAGTTCATTGTTGTTACCTTGGTCCCTAGGGTCTTCGAAATCAAAAGCAAATCGCGGTGTGAGAAAAAAACAGGAATCCGTGCTTGACGTTGCACAGTCTGGATCGTCAGTGACGGTGAAGAGATCCCCGTCTCGAGGCCGTTCATCTGGATTGAGAACAAGGCTAACGGGAACGTTATTTATCTTACGAAATTTGAGTGAAATTGGTGTGGTGGTATTTTCCTCGATGTCTGGCGAAAGACTGCTCAGAAAAAATGATGTGCCGTCATCTTCGGAAACAGTCGGTCGTCCCATAGCAATAATAATCTCCGCTCCGGGGACGACCTCGTTTGACGCATCGGTTCCCAGAAGACTCACATGTGCATGGCTAGACAATACACCGTCGTTGGGCTCTGTCGATTGAGTAATTCTGTGCTCAACCGTTACGGCGATATCATCTACGATTCGATTATTGCTTGAATCACGCGCCTGAAAGTCATCCTCCGCATCTAGTGTTAAGAACCGGCTGTTACCAAGGTCACGGGTTGAGAGCGCAAATGTGCCAGGAGTGGCATTAGCTATAAAATCTGATAGAGGATGAGGTCTAAAGGTGATCCCAAAAGTTCCGCTTGTCTGAACACCAGCGACGCTTAAACCCGTAAAGGACCCCTGGACGCTAACATTCGTCTCGTCGGTGATCGTGCTGTAAAAAGCTTGGGCTAAGGTCAAGGTTAGACATGCACCGGTGCTTGAATTACATGCGGGAACGTCAGGGTTGAGTTCACTCGCTGGTAAAGAAAAGTCGATAGTTCCGTCTTGCGCAACTAGAATGAATTGATTCCAATCGGTGAAGAGTAAGTCACCGAGATCTGACTCTTGAGCGACACCCGTTCCAGACGTCCACGCGTTTGGGTCGGCACCAGAAAGATCTTGTACGACAGTATCTTTTACGCCTGTTATTGTGGATACTCCGTCAGTGACAACTAAATGAACGAGGTAGCCATTATCGCCGTCAAAATCTCTGGGACGTTCAAAATCCGGTGGTTCAATAAACCCAAACTCACCCGTTGATGAATTTAAATTAAAGAGTGCTCGTTCATCGTTACCCTCGGGTACGTTTGGATCAAAAGAAAATGTCAGCGGCCCTTCGGCCCCAGCTATGCCAATGAATGTCGAGTTAGCAATATTTTCTGGAACAAAGAACTCCGAGATGGTGTTGAACCGCAAGCCTGTTGCTTCTTCTTCCCCTTCTGGAGTTTCGATTTCGAATTGGATGAACTCACGTACAGCGAAGACAATATCGTTGGTATCTGCACCGATAATCTCAAAAAACGCAGCCGTTTCATTGAAATTAATATCCCGAGTGAGATCATTTCTGAAGTCATTCGTGCTGAATTCATCGCTACCCGCAACCGCGTAGGCGCTCATAACGACTTGTTCACCGCCCAAGTCAGTCCATAGCTCGCCACGGTATTGATCATCTTCGAAGAAAAAGCTTTCTACGTTGTAATCTGAATCATAGGAGTCTTCAAAACTATCTAGGGTCCATCGGCCTCCGAAAATATCTCCCATCCCTGGATCACGCATGTCGGTGTAGTCGTCCTCTGGTCTGAATTCGTCATCGATTCTAAAACTCTGAAACTCATCATTAGGCCCGAATTCATTGTCAGGCCCGAATTCATCGTTAGGCCCGAATTCATCGTTAGGTCCGAACTCATCGTT
>Ga0315320_10001121_pt1 | contig 22075 bp, 29 predicted proteins | sample M140m21515metaG_FD_203458 | JGI IMG/M metagenome (GOLD analysis project Ga0315320, IMG submission 203458) | Ammonia-oxidizing marine archaeal communities from Monterey Bay, California, United States - M1 40m 21515 | ecosystem: Environmental > Aquatic > Marine > Coastal | place: USA: California... | reverse complement strand
TTCCTTATCAACCTGACTGTCTTCTTCGGTGTTAATTTTGATGAGTATAATGATGGTGAAACTTTCAATCTATTTTCCCCTTATAAAGTCAATTGAGTCTTTCCAATTTTGAAATCTGTAACCTTTATCGTCTATATATAAATATGCTCTTGGTTTCTTGAATGTTACTTCTTTAACATATTTTAGGACATCGTACTTACTTAGCCATTCTTCTATTAGTTGTATTCCCGTCTTTCCTTCGATCAGAGGCCTGTCCTCAAGTGCTTTGCAAGAAAATATTATTATTTCATATTCTTTGGATAATTCCTCTAATGCGTCTAGAGAGCCATCGATTGGGTCATCATATACGGTTCCGTCGTGAAAACCCAGAGAGTTCTTATGTATCACGCCATCAAAATCGATGGCTAGAACCTTCCTCTCCTGTGATTCAACTTTCTCTAAAAATGATTTAGTCATTTTTCGGCCAAACTAGCCTCAATAGGTCTAATTCTTCTGGCCAGTTTATATCTAATGCTTCACAGCGTGGAATCTCAACTGGTAGGACCCTTTCTCCCAATCTTCTTCTGAATTTATTCAAGGCGTCTGTTGTTATGCCATACATTCCATGAGTCTCTACCCAGTACGGAGGAAGCTCTATTGCGTTCGGGACAATACCCATGGGAAAATTTACGGGATTTCCGAAATTATCCCACAAGAATTCCTGAAAGTGGAGAGCAGTAAAGAAGCTATCGTGATCAGGAGAATTTAAAAACTTCTGTATTGATGACTCCATGGTTTCTGCGGTTAACATTGGCGCTGTAGAATGTCTGTGCAATACGATATCACAATCTACCATATGATTTTGCTCAAATACAATTAACTCATTACTACTTGTTTGGTTATTAGCCAACTCGACAGGTCTCTTTATAATATTTAAACCACGAGATACCAGTGGAGCGACGTCATCAATCAAACGCTGATCTTCTGTATCTAGGTAAGTGTTTGTGATACTAGGAGTATCCAAGCATCGCTCACAGGCCCAGTAAGTTATACTCTTTCCAGCGACCTTTTGTAGATTTTTATCTTTAACCCGAGTGGAGTTTCCCTTTGCTGGTACAACTGCGTTTATAATCATTACGATTCGCCCTCTACTGATACTTTGAACCTTGGCACTTCTTCATGCACGAAACACAAATCCGATTCCATAACTTCTAACCTTACACCTTCACTAGATAACCAATCACAAAGATCTTTCGTAAGTTCAATGCCTTTTTTAGCCTCATTGGGGTACGGCTTGACGGATGGGTTCAGTAAGTTTTCTCTATTCGAGTCTTCATAAAAATGACTCCAAGACTCTTCCTGGCTTGGGTCTTGGAAGTCCCAACCGATTGTTCTTATTTTTGATACCCCAAGGTGCTTAAGTAGAAAAAACACAGTTTCGTACATAATTCCTGGTCCGAATGGCCTAGAGAACCCAGAAGAGTCGACTGTCCAATCGCTAAATGATTTTGATTCAACCAAGGTACCCTTCAGTTCCTTACCTGGGGACACTTCTATATTTCCTGATACTTCAAACGCCACATTCACTTCCTGGTTCGGCCAGAACTGAACTTTCGCTTGTTCTGGGTCTAGACCATCTGCTTGACCAATATACATGGTACCTGGAAACGGTGGATAATTAGTCACATTGCAACAGTTGAACAATTGAATATCTGTCCTGTGTCCAGATATTAAGCCGGCTTGTTTTACTGAGATTGTTAAGTTTGTATCGCAAATTGCCTTCAGAGACATTTGATCGATATCTCCCAAGGAAGGTCCACATGATAGTATATAACAAGTCTCTCCCTTGAAACTGTCTTTTAGTTCGTCAAGAATTCTTTGTTTTTCAAGATTCTTGTTCGAAGAAAACGCTTTTAAAGACTTTATCTTTCTTTTAATCTTTTCTTTCTTCGGAGCGTCATCATTCTTAATACATTTACGTGCGACACCCCAGCCATGATGGTCTCTATACTTAGCATGTGCTGATATATTATCAATATTATCTTTGATCCAAATATCAAAAACTTCTTCTAGGTACAAGTGTTTCGGGTGAGTAATATCATCAAAAATTATAAAACCACCAGGCTTCACGAGAGGCCAGCAGTCAATTAGGTCCTGCCTATTCCCCCAAAGAGAATGGTCCCCATCGACGAAAACCAAGTCATACTGCTCTTTGTATTCGTCCTTTTCCTTTATTTCGGGTAAAATCTTATGAGAATCACCATCAAAGAACTCGATCTCGCCTTCATACTCTAAATCTTTCATCATCTTTACAATATGATCGTGATTACCTCTTGCTGTACCTCCGTACTCGTCCTGCCACATATCGCAAGATCCAATCTTCTTTAGGTTAGTGGAGTTTTCAACAACCTTTTTCAGAGATTTACCTTCCATGGTACCAACCTCGAAAAAAGATTCTATATTATTTTGTTTGCAAAACTTTTCTAAAAAACCATGGACGGGATCCATAGACTCCAAGTCAAACCTATCATCAAGTTTATGTTTTAATCTATCCTGTGGTGTTAAAAAAGATATTGATAGTTTTTCCATTATGCTTTTAATTGTTTTCTTTACCATTTTATTTCTCTCCTATTATTTTTTTAAAGATTCTTTTTCTAGATCTGACTCGTACATCATTATCGCTAATTCTTTATAAGATACTTCAGCCTCCCAATCCAAGATCCTTTTAGCCTTCGACGGGTCTCCCCATAGCTTTGGAACCTCGCAGGGTCTATAGAATTCAGGGTCTATAATTACATGATCATCAATGTCGAGTCCGGCGTGGCCAAACACATATTCCAGAAAACCTTGGACGGAGTTCAGCACACCTGTTGCTATAACGTAATCATCTGGAGTCTCGTGCTGAAGCATTAGGTGCATGGCCTTTACGTAGTCTCCTGCATATCCCCAGTCCCTTTCTGCATTTAAGTTACCAAGTCTCAACTCTTTTTGCAGTCCTAGTTTTATTCGGGCTGCAGCTTTGGTGATTTTCCTAGTAACGAAGTTCTCGCCCCTTCTGGGAGACTCGTGATTAAAGAGTATACCAGAACTCGCATGTATGCCGTAAGACTTCCTGTAGGTCTGAACTAGGTGGTGAGAAGCCAACTTAGCGCAAGCATATGGAGACACTGGTGAGAAATACGTATTTTCGTTCTGTGGGCACCGGGTGTTATCCCCAAACATCTCAGATGTTGATGCTTGGTAGAATTTTATCTTAGTGTCCACCATGCGAATGGTTTCTAGAAGATTTAAACAACCATTGAAGTTTATATCAGATGTTGACATGGGTGCTTTAAAAGAAGTACCTACATGACTCTGTGCAGCGAGGTTGTACACCTCATGTGGCTTGTAGTAACTTATTATCCTCATTATAGATGAAAAATCAGTAACATCTCCTTGTTCTAAAATTAACCGGGGACTGTTTAAAACACTTGAGAGGTTCTTTCTCTTGTCTTTCGTGTCTGCTACAGTACGGCGTTCAAGGCCGATGACTGTATAATCTCTTTCCAATAAATGTTCCGCCAAATAAGAACCATCTTGTCCGTTAACCCCTGTAATAAAAGCAATCTTTTCAGTCATAGCAGCGCCTCCTTGAAAAGATTTACACATCTCTCCTTTGATAAATACTTTCTCATGTGACTACTTTGGCTTTTTCCTACGGATAAAGTCATTTTTTCATCCTCATAAGCCATTCGTATCTTCTCTCTCAAAGATTTCTTGGATGGATCCACCCACAAACTGTAAACCGAAGACCAGAGAGGGTGCTTATATCTTTCACAGTATTCGAGTCTGGATTCAATTTCAAAAGGGTTTTCGCTAGGCAAGTAATCTAAATGACCTCCAATGGAGGGCATAATCACGGGCTTCTCGTATTTTAATGCTTCCACTGCAGGTATGCAAAACCCCTCACCTCGTGTAGGTAAAACAAACACGTCAGAAGCCTTGTACAAAGAATTAAGTTGTTTTTTTGTCAATAGATCATTTATAATTATGATTTTATATTGCGGTGCGAAGTTCATTCCATAATGAGAAAGTTCAGAAGTTATTACCTTTATAGTTTCTTTAAATATATCCTTCTCACTAGCACTGTCTTTGGTGAACGCCCTATTCGCGTACGTTTTTACAATCAGACAAACGTCTGGATTAAGGGCAAACTCGGTCGCAAAGGCCTTGATTAAAATATCAAAACCCTTCCTTTCGCTCCATTGGAAAACAGATGAGAACACAAACTTATCTTTTGTTGCCTTCTTCAGTTTTTGATAATACTCTTCATCTTCTCCGAGGTCGAAATCGATCGAGTACGGGATAGTTATCGACTTCTTACCTAGCCTTTCAAATGAGTTCTTGTTCCAGTCGCACCCACAAATCAAATTACCAACATTAATGCGAGGATCCTGTATTGCGTCCTCCCAGTTCCTGGGAATTGTCTCCGTCTCCCACACGATGCATTGGTGAATGTTCTGTGCGTTCATGCAGATTTGAAGAGTGTTGAACCTGCGTCCGTTTGCGTGCTCATGTTCCTTTGAGTCTGTCTTGAACATGAATGTCGATCTTCCGTTCTCTTCTCCAAAAGTTAGCAGATCACTTGTCATACAGAAGATTACTTCATAATCTTTGTCATCGATGTAGTCTTGGATTCTTCTCGTGTCTTGTTCATCATCACAATAACCGTCCTGATATTTCAATTCAGAAGTCAGTGATCTTTTCAGTATTTTATCGGCCATTTCTTTAGAAATAGATATATTACTCTCGAAACTTAAGTTTAAAACCTTTAATTCTATTAGTCCCTGATCTTCTAACTCGACTAGATTTTCCAAATAGCACCTTGCGGCATTACCATATCCAGAAAGGTCAGTCATTTGACCTATCAAAAGTATTTTTTTCATTAGTTGGTTATCTCCGCGGGGCGCAGGTAATCTTTCATGATTGCGTTAAACATAGACATTTTGACATTATCCTCTGAATACTCTTTATGTACATGCTTTTGCAAGTGGGTCGCCCACTTCTTATACATTCCATAATCCTTGTACATTTTTCTAATCTGCTTCTTAAACGAAACAGGATTGGGATACGCCCAACATGACTCTTCGATTATGACATCCTTCCAAACTACGTGGTCTGGAACCTTAGCCAGAGCGTAGTCTATCTTTGCAAATAATTTTTTGTGCTTCGTCTTTCCGCCCTCTTTGTATGGTGCCGAAAGGAAGTCTAAGTGGCCTGACCAGTCTGTTGCAACTATCGGAAGGCCACTATATGCTGCTTCAAAAATCGGTAGACCGAAACCTTCACCAAGAGTACTAGTCAAGTACGCGCTGACTCTAGGGTGCTTGTATAAAGAATGTATCTCTTCTTCTTTCATGTTTCCGTGCAACAGATAGAGTTTGCATTTACTATCGGGATGCCGTTTTTTCAAGTTATTGAATACTTTCTCTACATATCGTCGGTCAGACAGAGATCCACGAGACCGTGCTGTCTTAACTATGTACCCTACATTAGGTTCGTCCTTGAACTCTTCTAAGAACCAATCTATTGAATTTTCAATATTTTTTCTGGAGCCTAAAAGTGCAATATTCAAAAAGTTGAAGTCTGTATCTAGGTGTAAAGGTATTTCAACTTCTTCATGACTCTTGACCGGGTACGGTACCACATCGATTGGGGCGCCGCACTCCAATGTGGTTGTTATTTGCTTCACTGTGTTAGTTACCTCATACGATGTTGTAACAAAGCCGTCCTTCGCATGGTTAGACGGTACAATAATTTTGTCTACGCCTTGATTGGTCTTGATTAACCAATTGGATGATACCTTGTCTGTTTCTATACCTGCTGTAACTACAACCGAGTATGGCGCCTTTTTAGTGAACTCGTTTAAGATACCAACGTGTACCTGAATGTCATATTTCTCCTCCACCTTCTTCGCTTCGCAATCGCTGGAGTATTTGGAGTACGATACTATACAATCGTGTATATCTTCGGGATACTCTGCTTCCCAAGATGTATTGCCCCAGTCTACTGCTTTCATATAGATGTCTAAGTTAGGCACACTTTTGAGTGATCGATAAACTAACCTAGTGTGTTCTCCATACCCTGACCTAGTGAGAATTGGCCCTTCTAAAAGTAATCTCATTTTATTTCTATCATCTCCCAACTTTTATATTTCTTTCTAGTATCCCAGGATCCTAACTCTTCGATCGTATCCTCTACCGTTTTTACCCATAGGTCTGAAAATTTATCCATACCGTATTCGTTTAGAACATGTTGGCGGCCAGCCGCGCCGATCTCCTTCTGCTCTTCTTTACTTTTACCGTGAAACGACATCATTGCTTTCATGAAATCTTCTTTCGATATTCTATCTTCGTTTATCCAGGGTACGTCCTGAGAACCGATTATTGCTTTAGAACACGGCTCAATGCCCTCTCCAAACCAGTTTTCCCCGTCGGTTACTTGCTCTTGCAGTCCACCAGTCATGTTAACTATTATTGGTGTCTCGCAGGCTAGGGACTCTAAAGTGGAAAGTCCAAACCCCTCAGCATCAGATATGTTGACTGTACAATCTACCATGTTATACACTTTCGCTAATTGAGTGGAGGGCATTTTTACTGTCGAGAATCTAACCTGTCCCTTATCGAGACCTAGATTGTCTGAAATGGCTTGTAAGTCTTGCCCATGTGGGTCTTTTGGTTCTGTGTGCATTATTAGAACTGCCTGATCGTGACCTACCTTATCTAGAAACTCTTTAAACCAAAAAATAAGTGTTCCAGATTGCTTTCTACGAGCGTTTCTATTATTCCAAAAATAAACAGTCTTATCACCTAGTTCTTGAAGATCCCTAAGTTGCATCCACTCTGATTCTGGTAATTTCTTAAAACACTCTGTATCTACAGTGTGTGGTATATGCACGCACTTTACATCTGGAGATACTGTTCTGACTATATCGTCAGTGACTTTACTAATAGTGCACACTACATCTGTGGAATCGTAATAGTCTTTATTGTATGTTGGGTATGGATAGTTGTCCCAGACGTGGTAGTACATCATTGGGACTTTATCTCTGATTTCATCTTCAATATCCCAAAGCCACACGTAAAATCTAGGATCTGTCATAAACCAGAGTAAATCTGGTTTATATTTTTTTAACAACTCTCTAACTACCATCTTGTTCCCATATCCGTCGACGGGAAAGATAATCCAGTCGTCCTCGTATCCGCTAACTTTTATGGGGGTATAGTCCGTGTGTCTAATGGCTCCTGCGAGGCAGACGAAGGAATACTTCCCTGTCTCGATTAGAGAATTTATAACGTATCTTGTTTGTGTTCCAACTCCGGATGGGGCTAGTGGGTTATCTGCGATAACCAAAATTGTTTTTTTATCTGTCATGTACAATACTCTGTTTTGTGAAATTTGCAATACTTGCAACTTAAGCGGTTCTTTATGTAGTTACCTCTCTCAATATTTATAACAGCATTTTGCAAAACTTTTAAAGCATTTGTGGTCTTTTTAGGTCCAGAGGTCACCTTAACCATCTCAACATTATCCTTCTTCGCTGTGCGCTTCAGTAGCGCAAAGTATGTTTCAATGTTTTTTGGATCTATGTTGTGTTTCTTAGCGAAATAGTTTTTGTAATATGTTAACTGATAGGTAGTCATTGGGTCTGACTTCTTATCTCTAGACCAACCCCAAGAGCATGTTTTCCAATCTATAATGTGATGTTTACCGTCTGGTGTTTTAATCACCATATCGATGAACCCTTTGAACTTTTTTCCGTAAGATTCAATATCCACCATTGGCTCCAGTAATTGCTCCTCTACCGAGACGACTTTGAAGTCTCCAAAATGATCCTTTACCGCGGGAATCACTTGCTCACATATCGGCCTCGCTTGCTCTCTCATATCACTAACCATATCTTTGTTGAGTACATGGCCATCTTCCTTTAACTGTATAAGTTCGTTAAGGAAGTTCAGTTCGAATATCTCATAAGCATCTTTGGAATTATCTGGTACTATTTCTTCACAAACAGCATGTATGGCCGTTCCGAATGCTGTATATTCGTTTCCTGAAAAGTATGGTAGCTTGTCGATGTATACGAGCTTGTGTCTATAAGAGCACTCTGTGAAGTTTTTAAGTTCAGAGAAGCTAATTCTTCTAATTTCTTTTTCTGTCAATTTATTACTCTTTCGTGTTTTTATCTGTTTTTTCTTTTGCTATCTTACTCATTCTACCACGAATAGAGGACCTTGTCGAGGTTTTTGTTTGCGTAGCTTTAACTTCTGGCGGCTTTGGTTTTGGTGCGGGTGGAGGACTTGAAGCCTCTTCTTGTGATTCTGTATTCTTTGCAGCTTTAGGTTTTGGAATTGGTTTTGTTCTCTTTTGTGTGACTTTCTTGATCTTGAAAAACCACGTTGCCCTTTGATTGTAATTACCTCTCTTAGTGTTCGCTATGATGGGATCTTCTACCGTTTCCAACACCTCGTAATCTGTTACGAGCTTTGCTACGTCTGTACCGCGGTAGTACCTCTTCTTGTCCGTTGCTAGTTCTCTAACGGCAGTCGACGCTGTTACTTCTATCGTGTCTGGATCTACCTTGACGACAGTTTCAATTATCAATTTGTTCATTATTTACTTCTCCGTTTCTGTAATATTTATTATTTTATTATATAGCTTTGGGCTCAATTTTTTCAATCTGCCGGGCTCTTCCCTCAGCCAATATGCTTCGAAAGCATTTGCAAAGTATTCTCTCACACTGGTTGCGGCATATGGGGAGAAGAACAAATCGTAAGACAAGGACCTTAGGATAGGGTAACCGACTTTTTTATACAGAAAATAGTCCACTTCTTTTGAATACTGCAACTCTAAAAAAGTGTCTAGTGGTATTTCGAAGCCCTTGTTTTTTAGTCTGTGCCAGAGGGCTTCCCTTTTGATAATAAATTCTCTAGATATCTCTCCGTCTGAATATATATCTTCTCTGTGTAGTTCTTCAACAGAGTGGGCCGTTTCATGTACAAGTTCATCTAAAATAGTTTCATCTTGTTCAGAGTTTGATAAATATATTACCCCTGACCTGAACATACCTGAAAAATCATTTTTATCCATGTGACCGGAGGTTCCTATTACTATTTTTTTAATTCCCCTTCTTAGGAATGGTGGAACCAACTTTTGAAATTCTATTATTTGGGATTTTGTTTTTTCGTAATCCATAAGTCCGGGATCCAAAATCTCAACCTCAAGGCCTTTGATCGAATATTTATTCGGCTTCTTGTTCGTTATGTATTGTTTTAATTTCATGTTTTTTATTCTTGACGTAATCTACGTCGTTTAAAGCTTGAGTATATCCGTTTATCCAGTTCTCCTCTGCGACGGCCATTAAGAACTCTGGAAACTGCTCTGCAAATACATTCACCACATTCTCGACAGTTACTTCATCGTCTTCGGGGTTAACTACATTACCTACATAACTGACTATTATTTCCTTTAGTTCTGATTCTGTTGGGATCACCTGCTTCGATAGATCATTGTTTATCATAGTTTTGTTGCTGCTATTGTGGCCACTTTGGACCGCTCACCTTTCAGTAATGTTACGTGCCCCGATATCTGTTCGTCTTTGAGGCGTTCTACGACGTATGAGAGGCCGTTGTTAGTCGCATCTATGTAGACGTTGTCTATCTGCTCAATGTCGCCTGTGAGGACGATTTTGGTACCTTCTCCCACTCTCGTTAGTACTGTCTTGATCTCATGCTGCGTCATATTTTGAACTTCGTCTATTACTATAAATGCATTTGAAATTGACCTACCTCTAATAAAAGTCATTGCTTCTACTTCTATCTGTCCTTTTTCCATGTAAAGTTCCAGCGTCGCCTTATCATCACCCATTAGAAATTGTAGGTTGTCCTGTATTGGCGCCAACCATGGTAACATCTTGTCCTCCATTGATCCCGGCAAGAAACCTATATCTTTTCCGACCGGTTCTACTGGCTTTGTTACTACAATCTTCTTGTACATCGCATCTTTTCCGAAAGTTTGCTCAAGGCCAGATGCTAAGGCTAGTAGTGTCTTGCCAGATCCCGCTTTACCAACAAGAGAAACCACAGGTATTGCAGGATCTAAAAGTAACTCGAAAGCAAACTGTTGTTCTTTATTTCTAGGCTCTGTGCTCCAAATCTTTTTATTACTTTTAACAATCTTTTGCAAAGGCTTATTGTAGTTTTCAAATTTTGCTAAAGCGGTCTTTTTGTCGTTTGAGTTAGATATCAACATTATAAACTGATGTGGATAAAGTATATGCTCTTTCGGATCTACCCAGAGTTCTTCTCCAGCATAGAATTTATCGATGTCTTGTTCATCCACAAGGATTTCGGCGCGCCCGGTAAAAAGACCCTCAGCGTGGTCAACAACCTGCTCAGCATTATAGTCTTCCGTGAGGAGACCTAGTGCATCACATTTAACTCTCATGTTTATATCACGAGATACAACTACTACTTTTCTTGACTTTGGCGCCACCTCTTGCTCAGATAGCGCAGTTGCGATAATTTGATTGTCTGGGTCTTCCAAATCTAAATCATCAGGAAGACAAAGTGGATTATAAGAAGACACTCTAATTAAGCCCATTCCCTTGTCGATCCTAACACCCTTTGATAAACTACCTTTATCTCTTAGTGCGTCGAGTGACCTTATTGTCGATCTGGCCTGTGAACCGACCGAGTCTTGTCTTTTCTTGTGTTTGTCAATCTCTTCTAGAACCTTTAGAGGTATGACGATGTCGTTATTTCCAAATGAATTTACACAGTTAGAGTCTGTTAAATATACACTTGTATCTAGAACGTAAGTTTTTTTAGCCAAAATGTATCCTTTTTTGTTTTATGATAGCACTATTAATTAGATTTTTTAGGCATTTTTACCCATTTGGTAGGTACCTTTTTGTATTGAATTGTTTTTTCTACTGCAGAATTAGTATTTTTTTTAATAATCACCTCTTCCTTGATTGTGTTCTTTCCTGGTCCGCAAATGGCCATTGCGGTGATTGTTAATGCCGTAAGTATGATGTTCATTTTGTACTCCTTTTAATGAAAAGTTATTTTCATATATATTTATTATGTATGTTGAATAAAAGCAAACTTATTTTTATTTTATTTTTACCGCTTATTTTTAGTTGTACTACGATTAATCTTGCAAGAAAGGTTGATCCTCCAATAAAAAGTTATGTAAAAGTATTACACACAGTACGAATATTAGAATGTCTACCAGAATATCAAGCAATGTGTCCTGTTGGAGATTTTATGTCTATGGGCAGTGGTATGGTTGTTAACATGATCGAAGACCAGACAATAGTTATTACGGCTGGCCATGTTTGCGAATCGGAAATAGATGAAAATAGAATATCCAAACATCAACAAGAACTGAGTGTAGTCGACTATAAGGGCAACCGACATCAAGCACATGTAATAAAAGCAACACAAGACAACGGCATGGGCGGCGTTGATATGTGTGCCCTATGGGTACCAACTTTGAATGAAAATGGTGTAGATTTTTCTATGTTTGCGCCGAGACCTGGGCAAGAATTATATTACTTAGGATCTCCGGCCGGCATATATCATCCACCTGTAATGCCTATCTTAACTGGGCTGTTTAGTGGCGATATCGATGCATCGAATGCAATGGTAGGTGTCCCTGCGGTGGGTGGGTCCTCTGGATCTGTCATATTAGATATGAACAATAAAATGGTGGGCGTATTGTGGGCGGCTCACAACTTTCACCATGTAACTATAATGACGAATTGGCATGCGAGTTCTCTGTTTTTGTACGAAGTTATTCAAATGTACACGGGAAAAACAAAAATCAATCTTCCTCCGCTAAGGAAGTAATTTTATCTAGCTTCTTCTGAATCATTAACCTTAGTCGATTTGCAAAATGAGGCTTTTTAGCGATCTCTGCTCTCTTAACGGACTCTTCTATTTCCATTATCTCCGTTTTTAACTTATGTAGTCTGTTTTGTATTTTTCTTATAGATTGCATTTAATTCTCTACCTTGTCATATTGTATGTAAATTTTGTACCGCAAAGATATGCCCTCAGTGGTACTACCAGGCGGTGGTACTGAAGGGTTAAAGAAAACGTTATCCACCAATTCCTCTTCCATTAAGGCTATGAGGAAGTCGAGAGAAACTAAATTTATAGTAAACCTAAATGTGTTTTCTCTTCCTTCAAATTTTCTATGATTCTTGAAACTTAAAAAATTATCTTCTACATCTACATGTCTTGTTATAATATCATACGATTCCTCTATAGTTAAATCTCTCAATTTTATTCTCTCCTTTCTTAAATCAACTCATCTACCAAACCATATTCAAGACACTTTTCAGCCTCCCACCAAAGGTCGTGTTTCAATATGTTATCCATCTCTCTCTTGGGTATCTTTGTGTGTTCTTTGTAGATATCTTTTATCTTCTTCATGAGCATTTCTGAGTTTTCCATATCATCCTGCATCTCTTGGAATTTACCCCACATAACTCCTGAAAGTTGGTGCACAAGCATACACGCGTTTTTGTGCATATATCTTCTTTCTGCTACACACGACATTAGCGTTGCAGCTGACGCGGCACAGCCGTCGATGATAGTATGGACAGGTACTTTAGAATTTTTAATATAGTCTACCGCGGATAACCCTGCAAATACAGACCCACCGTAACTGTTTATATGAAGCTTAATCGGTGGAGGTTCATATTCCAAGGGTCCGGTCTTAGATAACATACTCACGTTTAGATTAAAAATACCCTTGTTTAATTGAAGTATCTTGGGCCTGGTCACTCCAGAATAAAAGTAAATTCTATTATGACTAAACTCTACGACATTATTGTCTGTAGAGGCGTGGCCCTTTGTCTCCGAAGTGTAATCATGCACAGACAGCGGTTCAGAATCTTCTTCCTTTTCGTTCGAGCCCCAATAATAATCTCTCACTTAATTTGCTCCAAAACAAGGCTACGTAGTTCCTTTAACTCCTTGATAGCGGTCATTGACGCCTTTCTGAGTCTTCTACCAGCACTAGCATTACCGTCTTCGCTCTTTCCCGCATCTTCTTCGGCTTGCGCTAATTCCTCTAAAATGTTCTTCAATTTTTCTACAATCATTGTTTTCTCCTTAATTTGATTGGTGGGCCCACCTGGACTTGAACCAGAAACCTTCTGTTTATGAGACAGATGCTCTAACCGATTGAGCTATAGGCCCTTATAAGTATAGTTATACCAGGTTTTATAAATAAGTTTCAATCAATTTTTTGCGTATTGTAGTCCGTAAACCTGGATTTACCACCAAAACTTGTGGCATTACGTTGTGCCTTATGTGATTTCTCATGAAATTTGTCTTTTGATTTGATGGGTCTTGGATCCAGGAAACTTGTTTCCTCTCTGAATAACTCTCTATATTTTTCTTCGTGGTCATCAAAAACGGGCGATAAATGTTTCCGCCTCTATGGTAAGGTATCAGCTTAGACTGGCCATGAAAAGAAGACATAAGCCAAGTTTCTACGCAATCGTCGAGATGATGACAAGTAATAGTATAGTTGCTGCTAATGCGCTGCAGGAAATCATAACGTTCGTCTCTCCAGAATTCTTCCAAAGAGCGCTTTCCTTTGCACCCTTGAACTCTACCTATAACTAGGTTCAACTTGTTATCACTTGCGTAGTTTTCTACAAACTCTTGAGCTTTGTGAGAGTGTTGGGTATCGTGGTTGAAATAAGCTAAGTTAACTTTCTTTTTACCTTGAAGAAGAAAGTGTACTACAGCCATTGAATCTATACCACCAGAACAAGCAACAGTTAAGTTGTGAGGGATTTTACCTATTATTCTAATCATAATAATAGAATACTATACTTTTCGCGGTAAGTCAAGTATTATTTATACTTTCTCTATCCACTCTTCCATAAACGTCTCGCCAGTGATCACTTCGAGTTTTCGGATCATCTTTTCCATATTAACTCGTACGACTTTGCCGGTTTTTATGTTTTTAGAAAAATACTGCCATTCTCCATCTGAATTGTGGGGTGATATTTGCGTCACGTTTCCAGCCTCGTCTTGTACGAAGACTTCAGCAGATGTTGAGACGTCTTTTGCATACACATGTGCAACGTTTGATACTGTTGACGGGTTGGATCCCACGACGGTGAGACCGACAGGGTTGGTCATGGTCATGATGCCGGTCGAGCGATTAATAGAAAGTTGCGAGCTGCCGTCAGTGCTATTTTGATATTTTCTTACTTCAAAATTATTAGTCGATCCATTATAACCTACGCTAAATCCGTAATTCATGTTACCTTCTGCATTTGATTGCTCAGATAGTTCTAACTTTACTGAATGTTCCCCTGTAGAGTTTCCGTTACCCAACCTGAGTGTTGCATTATTTCCGTGAATGTGAAACTGCTCCTGTGGGGAAGTTGTGTTCATGCCGACACGTCCGCTTGCTTCATCGATATACAAAGTACTAGTGGAAGAGATTTCCCCGGAAGGGCCAACCAGTAATACATTACTATCAGCGCCAAGTCCATTGATCAGGACGGATCCGGTTAGTACTAAATTACCGTTAATCGAAATACTTTCCTTTATCTGTTCAGACCATCCGATTTGGTCTACATCCAATTTAGAGGCCATATTACCACTTCCTACAGGACCAGTATCTGGCCTTGGTCTTTGGGCCCGGGTTTTTACAATTATGACGGGCACGGAAAGACTTTCTAGCCTTTGGGTTTGACTTTCTTATTTTCATTGTTTTTTCACCCTTCCTCTTCGCAGATGAGCCGCCATGGCCAAAATTTACCTTCTTTATATTTCCAGTTTTGGGATCCTTTACGTAAACTTTGAATTTCTTAACATCTCCACGAGTTGGCTTGTTGAGTTTTACCTTGCGGCCTCTATATTCAGCTTCTGATATCATTTCAGAGCAATCGCATGCTGCATCAGCAAGAATCTCGTAAAGACATTGACCACATGCTGGCTCATTATCCTCTGTTATAGCGTCTTGCACGGCCTCATAAAGGTTGTGGTACATGTCTACCTCACAGAACACATCTTCTTCAACTACGTTCTCTTCTTGAAGGCCGTATGTGATACAAGGGTCCTGGCCGCAACCGCAGTTCTTTTTTTCCTGCAAAGCACCTACATCTCGTGCGACGTTTCCGTTCAGGTAGTTCTCGATGGAAGAGATATAATCTGCTGCTTTTGTTATTTTTGATTCAACCCATTCTGGTAGATCATCTTCATCTTTTATCATTCCCAAGAGCTTTAAAGACTTTGCATGAAGCTGTGCAAGGTTAGTTCTATGCATTCTTCCCTCTTCTCCGTTATGAGCGTTGGTCATGGGCTTTTCTGGCGCTGGTCCACAGCCGCAACCTTCTTCTATTTTTATCTTTATTTTTTTCATGTTTTATACCTCCGCGAATAATTGATCTGTTATGTTAAATTTACTGTAATTTGATTGTAGCTTCTTTCTAATTCCCGCCTTTGTAATTATATCTTCATCGTCAGGGTTTCGGTTAGCAGGGTTCTGTTTCCAGCGCTTAGTGATTGTGGAAGAATTCATAAGTCTTTTCACTCTAGGATCTGCTCGTTTGGGGTCTTTTGAGTAAATAACATCGTCATCTCTGAAGTCAGCAAAGGCAGGAGAGAATGTAATCATGTAAAGTGTTGAAATGTCGTCATCGGAGTCCTGCCATCCTTTACCTTTCATCGCGTCGTAGAATTTCTCAACCTCATCCCATTGTTCAGATCTAGTCATCGCTTTTAATTGTTCAGAGGATTTTCCAATTGTCTTCATTCCGGTGGTTTTGCAGAACTGAATTAAACCAGTACACCCTATGTGATTTTCCATGTACGGAGAAAACGTACCCGCTGTCTCATGCGCGATAAAAGCTAGGAATGTTTTGGGATCTACACCATTCTTTTCGGAATATGCTTTTACTTTTCTTAAGAATTCTTTATCCTCTCGCCATGAAGTATCTTTTTTAGCAGATTTGTTTTTCATTGGTGGTTTAGTGATGCTCATACCTTTAGATGTGATACCCTCATACGCTTTCAAAAGTGCTGAAAATGCTGCATATTCGTCAACATACAAATCGACGTCGATAGTTCCGAACAACGTTGATTCTTTCAATAAGTTGTTTATAGACTCCTCAATCAAACCTCGAAATGGTGTCGACAAGTGTGATTTTAGGTTAATTGCTGCTGTCGTGTTTTCACTAACCACTCCTTTTGCGTATTTAGAATTTATCAAACTAATTGCGGCCATAGATGTTGGCCCAAAACTACCATCAACACCTAAACCCAACTTAGATTGAAGATTTTTGAGATCATCAATTGTTGGGTTTTCAGATACCTGAAGGTTTACCTTGGCGGCTGCAGCTTTGAAGATCTCAGTCACAGACCCCATAACCTCGCTAAAAGACCCGAAAGGAGAAAGGATTCTGATTGCACTTCCTTTTGAATTCTTAGATATAAAACCAGGAAAACCTTTTCCGGCGGGGGCGATCGCAACTTGTTTCTTTTTGTTTGTCTCTTTTGGTGCAGGTGTGCCTGACATTGCGGCATTGTAAAATACTTGAGGGTTTACAAAGTGGTAACCATCTTTCGCATTTGTTGCATCGTTACTTATAATTTTAATACCTGGTATCTTTCTTAAGAATTTATTGAGTAATTCGGCTTGTTTTGCGAGGCGGGCGCGCTTATTTGGATTAACCTTTAATTCTACGACTCTTATATCTGATACTCCTTTCGATTTGAGAAAGTCTATAGTATCTTTAAACGCGGTATGATCATTTGGTCCATTATATCCCATGTGTATTATAGCTGCTGATGGCTTATATCTATCACCTTTCAGTTGAAAAAATTCTTTTGTTGCGTCTCGTATATGTCTAATTTGACCGCTACTAATCTGTGGTGCTACTAATTCGTCCCCGTCTAAAAGATAATATACACCATTTACTCTGCCCGGGCTTGCAAGGTTTTTTCCTCGTCCATACCATTCTCTTGCCATGAAAGATGCGTTACTATCACCAATAATTATTATCCTATCTTTATCAGTCGGTTCAATTGGTTTTTGTGTTGTGGTTTTCGCCGGAGGATTGCCTCCTTCTAGGGCGGCGAGCGTATTCTTGCCGGCAATTCCATCAGGTTTTAAACTTAAATGAGTTTGCACTTTTTTTATAAGCTCAAAAAGTTCTACAGAGCATGTATCCCCAGTCATATTGGAAACATCAATACTCTCAGTTCCTAGGTTATTTTCTCCGGCGTACGCCTGTATTAAAGACATCATCTCCTCAAAGCTCTTATCGTGACCCAATTGGCCGTAGCATTTTGCAGTCTCACCTTCCTCTTTTAATAGAGAACAACTTTTAACCATATTTACAAATTCATTTAACTTCATTATTTTTTTCCTTTTTTAGATTTTTTACCCCAAGATTTGCCGCGTCCTCTTTCTCCGCAAGCGCCAGGAGTAGGTCTGCAAGATGGGTATTTAGACCTTTTTTCTCCAGAAGAGCGGCCGCATGATTTACAGGTCTTTCTTCCTGTTTTTTTGTCTTTTCGACAAGTATTACAATCAACCCAGCCCTTTTTCTTTCCTTTGGCCCCTTTGCGACCAAACCAGTCTCTCAAGGAAGACTCTTTACCAGATTCTGTTCCGGCTTTTTTCTTTTTTTTCTTCTCAAGAACAATAGCGACTTCTTCTTGGATTATATTTAGAAGGTCTTTCTTGTTCATTTCTTTTTACTCTTGTTGCCCCAATTTGCTGCTCCGACTTTTCGGCATTTTACAAGGGCTCCAGAAGCATATGCTGATGGCCAGACTTTGTATCTAGATTTTACTTTGCGATAGCAAGCGTCTTTCTTTCCTTTTGATTTCTTCTTCTTTTTACGCTTCTTTCTTTTTTCGAGAACAAAGCGTATTTCTTCCTTTATTATATTGACGATAATCTCTTTATCATCGCCAAGGATATAATCACCATCTTCGTGTTGTCCGACGTCTTCCATCGCATCAAGGGTCTTCTTTATCTCTTCTTCGTCGCTATCTGGAAGGGCTTCTAGGAACGGGTCCATTCCAGATGCTCCACCTTCGTCCTTGAGGACTTTACGTAACTCTTCAGGGTCGACGTGAGTGTAGCCCTTCTCCGCCATCTCTTCATGATCTTCTACTTTTTCTGCTTCTTTCTTGTCGTCAGAATTAGGGTCGAACATCATATGTGGTGTGAAGTCTTTTTCTTTTTTTTCTAAAATAATATTTATCTTCATTTTATTCTCCGGGCCGTCTAATATAAATAGTGTTATTTTCCGTAAATGGACATGTAACGTTCGCCTCTATCGCACAACATAGTTACCACGGCGCCCGTGATAAAATTGTTTTCCACATATCTTTCTGAGGCTAGTATATTTGCGCCGGACGATATTCCAACTAAAATTCCAGTTTCTTTCGCGAATCTCTTTGCTCGGTTTTGGGCTTCTTCAGTAGAGATTTCAATTATCCTGTCCATATTCTCAGGGTTAACCAGAAAATCTTTACCATCACCAATACCCTGTATTCCATGAGGCATCTCCGACGGCCTCACTAGACAAAGCTTTGTTTTCATATTTTGCCTGTCCAAATACCTTCTTATCCCCTCAATAGTCCCTCCAGTTCCGGCGCCGTGGATAAACGCTGACCAATCCCTATCAGTGTCGATCATTTGTTTATGTATTTCGGGTGCCGTTGTTCTTTCGTGACATTCTACATTGTGTGGATTGCTGAACTGTCGTGGTGACCAAGCAGCAGGGTTCGCCCTTAAATATTGATCCCTCATCGCGATGGCCCCCACGAAATCATCATCAGGGGCATCGATTATCTTTGCGCCATATACTTTCATCATTTGGCGCCTTTCTTCCGACATGTTTGCCGGCATAAAAATGATGCACGGCAAACCTAAACTTGCAGCCATCATAGACAGGGCTATACCAGTGTTTCCGCTAGTAGCGTCGCACAAAACTGTTTTATCATTAATATATCCGTGCAACTGGGCTCTTCGAACAACATATGCTATCATCCTGTCTTTAACAGATCCGGACGGGTTGTATGTCTCTAGTTTTGCATAAATTTTTCTAGAAACTTTTATTAGTGGTGTTTTTCCAACGAGTGGTCTTATAATATCCATAGTGTCATAATTAGTTTATGGAAGGTGTAAAGTTTACCTGTATTATTACTATAAGTCTCTTGTTTTGGTGTTGGGCCCTGTTTTATCCCACTAGTGAATGCGAAGAATACACACATCATCGGTTCTTACCTCACGTTTATATCAGAGCTTGTGCACAAGCAAAATAATGAACACAGACACTGCGAGGCCCAGGAGCATCTTTAGGAAGTCCTTTACTATCATAGGGAACACTCTCTTAATTTTACGACCATAAGTCGTCGCTATGGCGAGTTCTCGGCCGCACAGAAGCCCTACAAAGACCCAAGTGGTACTCATTGGTATGTTATTCATCTCTTTGAGGTATAAAAGGACAAAAGCGTATGCCGCGTCGATTATAGTTGCGGAACGAACATAGGAGGTAGAAGATTTGCTGGTAACTATTTCTTGTATCTTTCCTCCCTTTTCCCAGAACATAAACGCCAATAAAGACACAAGTAGAACGATTACTCCTGATACATAAATTCCCGACATCTGCCTTGGAGCAAACACGGCTATGTTTGCCAGGTCATGAGTGAGCCACGTAAACCAAAGAAATCCTGTTGTAAACCATTGAGCCACTCTCCAATACTTTTCTTGGTCTTTTTTTACTTTCTTTTTCTCGTCTAAAAGTCTGGAAAGGCCCATCCAGAGAGAATAGGCGAAAACTGCCGAAACAGTATACCCAAGCATGCTTTTGATTAGCATCTTTTCAAACACGACACCAGTTGCAAATGCCGAGAGAACTAAAAAAGTAGTAGAGACAGGTATCCCAAGTCGAGTTAACAGCAACAGCACACCTGGCGCTAGAGCATGATACCACTGGACCGTTACGTAAGGTATATTATCCAACCTTCCGTAGGAAATGTCTCCGTTATAGTTTATCCAACTATATAAAATTGCTGTTACGAGAACTGCAGCGGCAGGCAACCAAAGTTTCCACCATTCTGTCTTTTTATTTGAGACCATAAAAGTCCCGAGGGTCTGGACCGCATCATTACTTATTACTGATGCTCCAGCGAGTGTGAGGCCCACTAGGGGTAAAATCATTTCTAACATTTTTCTTTCCTTGTAATCGGTATAAGTATACACGATACAGGGAATAGTTATGTGACGATTGTGTGAAGTTTTAAAAGTAGTAGAGGCGGGGGGAGTCGAACCCCCGTCCAAAGCATCTCGAATAGTGTGTCGTTCACAAGGTTAGTCTAGTTCTGGCCCTAGACAGCCATTAAGTAGCAAATATATAATAATATAAAGTAACAAGTCCAAATGTTGGATTAAAGAGGTATTTGGGAACCTCCTCAAGGGTTATGCGGCGAGCGCATAATCCTCGAAGTTTTCAACGTCATCGTTTGCGTTTATTTTTTTGGGTATTTTTACTGTGCCTACCCACACATCCTTGCACACATTATTTTCCTTACCCTGTCGAAACCTGTACGCCCCTCTAATCTCTTGCGCCTTTTTGGATTGCTTGCATGTTATTTGTTTTAGCCCAAGCCTCAACGTAATATTTTGCAATACCGTTTTGTATCATATATTCTGCAGCATCTTCGGCATCTTCGGCGCCGTTCATGTCTGAGAAATTGAAAACCTCCGGTGGGTCACCGTCGTCGAAATCGATTACTTGTCCATCTAGTTGACCTATCATCTCCTCGAACGACATGTCGACACCTTGTAATACTACAGTAGGTCCTCCATCATCCTCGTCTTTCCTGATGGTATATGTTATATTCTCGTGCAGAAAATAACGAGGGTCAATTCTCTTTTTGTTTTGTCCATTAAATTTTGGCATCTTATTGTCTCCTGTTCAATATAAGTAGCATACCGCCCCCCGAAGAGGCGGTATAAGGTTGTGTTTTACTTGCAGCTGCCCTCAGCGCAACATTCCTTTGTGCACTGACAACACTTGCAACATTTACATGTTTGTGTATCACTCATAGTATTCACCTCCTTTTATAATTAGGATTTTCCGGTTACAAAGTAGTAACCTTTTTCAATATAATCTTTTTTGTTCCGAGCTTCTGGTTTATTGACTCCAGGAAACATTGTAATCAAAGAAGTAAGTGTTTTGCCGTCAGCTAACTCCCCAAGTTCCACTAATATAAGGTTCATTATTTTAGTTGGCTGAAGTGGGGCATCAATAACCTTTAGTGGTTGTCTTACTTCATATTTTTCTCCCGGAATAGCCATCTCAGGATCTGAAAGGGCATCTGATGAATCATCATTATCTGAACCTATTGGGTGGACTTCAAGTCCTTGATCTATTAAAGAAGGAATCTCTGCATTGTTTCTGATCGGTTCTTTGAAGATAAAATCTCTAGGCTGCTTTCCTCTAACATCTTCCGCCTTGACTAGTGAGTCAAGCCCTATAGGTACACCCATATTAACGTTGAACCATTTGTGTACTATACCATATCCTGCATCTACCCTCTCACTATCTTGCTTCATGACAGTGCTCCTTACCAAATTCATCAAGGAGTCATCAATAGAATATCTATCAGAGAACTTTGACCCAGGTAAATCAGATTCTCTGGAATGTGAGTGCTTTGCGTGATTGAAAGTTGTTTCAACGTGTAAAAATACAAATTCTGAGTCAAGATCGACCAAGTTATCTTCATCCAGGCCTTCGGCAAAACTATTTAGGAATTTATTAGCCGCAACTAGTTCTTTCGCAGATTCGAGACGCCCTGAAGATTCCCCTCTTTCTCTTTCGTATTCCATATCCTTCCTGATTCTTTCTTCTTCTGAATCTTCTAGATTTTCCTTTACAAATCCTCTCCAATTTTCCATTATAAGTTTCATTTATTTTCCTCCTTCGAATATCTTACTAGTTCTAATTAGTCTTAAAGTGTCCTTTGGGCCAGAAACATTGTACCATTCAAAGGACAAG
>Ga0315320_10001119_pt1 | contig 22089 bp, 15 predicted proteins | sample M140m21515metaG_FD_203458 | JGI IMG/M metagenome (GOLD analysis project Ga0315320, IMG submission 203458) | Ammonia-oxidizing marine archaeal communities from Monterey Bay, California, United States - M1 40m 21515 | ecosystem: Environmental > Aquatic > Marine > Coastal | place: USA: California... | reverse complement strand
GTCTCTGGGAATTCGGATGTGGTCCGGGGAGCGAAAAGCATCAACTCGGCTGGAATCCCAAGGATAAGCGACCTGTTCACCAGTTTCTTCGTGTCGCTGGTGGGTTTCTTTCAGGAGAAATAAAGTACACCAAAAAGCGATCTCAACTCACATTGCAGCATCGCAAAGTCAATGGCGACGTCGTCAGCGAATTTCAGTTTCCGAGAGAGCAAACCGAGATCAAATCCAAAGATTGAGAACGCAGGCAGCACAACATGATTCACACTTTATTTCGCTTGCTGCTGAATCATCTGCATCAAGTCAGCAGAAGGCTGGTTCAGTGTCATCACTTGAGCTGGACCAGCAGGATTCCGTCGGTCTCGCACAATCACGATCACTTCATGATCATTGGCTGAAGCGGCGTCAGCGGAAAGCATTTCACTTGGTGTGATACGAGTAGATCCAGTCGATGCATTCACGCCGGTTGATCCGACACTGGAAGTTACACCAACGTTTGGAGCTTCTCGCTGCAGGGACGCGAGTCGTGCCTGAGGAGCCTGAGCACGCTTGTAAATCGTCGACAGACCTGCTTTGTCAAGTTGCCACTGTACAGATCCAGGACCAGCATAAATTCCAACGTCACCTTCGTAGTCAGCGGCGTTACACACACCGATCAATCTCCCTGCCTCATCAAACAGGCCACCACCGCTTCGACCATCAATGGGTGCACCAGCTATCTCGAGATTGGAAACCCCTAAGTGCTGATCATACTTATCAACACCGGTAATTCTTGTGTCACGGCGTGAAGGATCAGCGCCTCTGTCACAACCAAAACTGAATGCGGTTTGGCCGGCACGTACTCGTTCCTGCGGATGAATCATTTGGACTGGCTGCATCTGAAACCCCGGACGAATCGCAACCAGTGCAACATCATGCGTGTCAGCATCGTAGTCAAGTAATTCGCCAGCAACGGTCTGAGTCTGCCCGCCAACATACAGGTCGATTTCAATCTTCCCTTGTCCCTTGTTTTCTCGGAACAGATGCCCACATGTTAAAACCAAAGCCTGATCGCCGTTGGTATCAATGACCGTACCGGTACCAGCACCATACCCATGTCCATCATGGACGCGAAGACGAACTGTTGCCGCGCGAGCAATTTCGATCGCTTGTGCAAGTGACACCGTTGGCATCGCTTCGCTAATTGCAGAGGCTTGGCTGACACTTGCCGTGGTTCCACCAGCAAGTGGTGCAAGCCGCGTCGCTGGTGCAGCAATATTCTGAAAAGAGGGATCCGTTGCTCGGGTGGGAATTCGAGGTCCTGATGGATTACTCGCTAACGCTGCCTGCAAAGCGGGCAGCGACTGCTGCCCAATCAACCTTGCGACTTCTTGGCCGCCTGACAAGACAACATATGTCGGTGTCTTGCGGATCCCATAACGAGCTGCCAAGTGTGGTTCCGTCACCACATCAACGTGCCGAATTGCGACACCATTGCTAGCAAGCTCAGCAAGAGTTGGCTTCATAGCCTGACAGGGAGCGCAGTGGGCAGATGAGAAATCCAGCAAAATGGCATCACCGGCGGAGGCGGCCTGAGAAGTAGCGAAAATTCCGAGTGAACCGGCAACCAATAGTGCGAAAAACAATCTCATCGCGTTCGCCCCTCCGTGGACAACATGTGCATGAACTCTGCTTGACGTTGAGGCATCCTGCCTTCCGAAAAGCACCGCCGAGCCGAGCGAAATTCGCAGCCGACCCTGCGATGGATAGTCGGTGACAAGCCCATTCCGAGGCAAGATCAAACCTCGGTGCGACTTTGAAACTTGAGCGTTTTTTTAGATTTAGGCGAGGTTTTCCGCATTTTTTCTAATGCACCCATCCACGATGGATCGGAAGAAGTGATTCTTTCGAGACCTCAACCTTCACCGTGCCGTCGTATGAAATGTCTCAGATGAGTACAATTCCGTGTCCTATCCTGTTTCCCAATTGCATTCATTCATGACACGCAAAATACTCGTCACCAGTGCTCTTCCCTACGCGAATGGCCCGATTCACATCGGCCATTTAGTGGAATATATCCAGACTGACATTTGGGTCCGATTCCAGAAAATGCGAGGCAACCGCTGCGTCTACATTTGTGCGGATGATACCCACGGAACCGCGATCATGATTCGCGCCCGCAAGGAGGGACGTAGCGAGGAGGCCCTGATTGGTGACATGAGTGAAGCTCATCAACGTGATTTCTCTGGATTTGGAATCCAATTTGATCATTACGGCAGCACCAACAGCGATGCAAATCGCGAAATCTGTGCGGAGTTCTGGCAGTCACTCAGAGCAGCAGACCTCATCACCGAGCGATCAATCGAACAACTCTTTGATCCTGAAGCTGAGACATTTCTAGCGGACCGTTTTGTTCGCGGTACGTGTCCAACCTGTGGTCGCACTGATCAGGCTGGTGATAATTGCACGTGTGGCGCCACCTATAATCCAACGGATCTGATTGACCCAAAGAGCACGCTCAGTGGTGCTACGCCGATACTTCGTGAATCCAATCATTTGTTTGTCCAATTGGAAAAACTTCATGCCTTTTTGAATGACTGGGTTGAAACGAGTGGCGCACTGCAGAGCGAAGTCGCGAACTATTTGAAAGGGCACTTTCTCGCTGAGGAATTGCGAGACTGGGATATCAGTAGACCGGCCCCCTACTTTGGATTTGAGATACCAGATTCCCCGGGCAATTACTGGTATGTCTGGTTCGATGCACCAATTGGCTACATCGCCAGCACCCGGGAATGGTGTGAGACCAATGGTGAACAGCTGGCAGACTGGTGGCGAGATCCAGATTGCGAAATTCACCACTTCATCGGTAAGGACATTACCTACTTCCATACGCTGTTCTGGCCCGGCATGCTGAATACGGCGAAGTACAACATGCCCACGAAGGTACACATTCACGGCTTCCTTAACGTCGATGGCAAGAAGATGTCGAAGCGTGACGGAACACTGGTCGCTGCAGAGACTTATCTGAAATATGCAAACCCTTCATGCCTGAGATATTTTTACGCCACCAAGTTGACTTCACGCGTGGAGGATCTGGACTTAGGAGTCGACGAATTTACCGAGAAAGTGAACAGCGATTTGGTGGGCAAAGTCGTTAACTTGGCGAGTCGTGTTGGTAAGTTTGCCAATAAGACAGGACTCTCCGAAACGTATCCCGACGATGGTGGCCTGTTCACTGCCGCAGCCGCGGCAGGTGACCAAATTGCGGAAGCCTATGAAAACGGCGAATACGCCAAAGCAATGCGGAAAATCATGGAATTGGCTGACGCTGCGAACCCATTTGTCGAGCATGCCAAGCCATGGGAAATGAAGAAAGACGAACAACGAACTGATGAACTACGAGACACATGCACAGTAGCATTGAATCTATTTCGCCAGCTTGCCGTTTACCTTTCCCCTGTCCTGCCAGAGTTGGCAGTGAAATGCGGTGAGCTGTTAGGTGAAGAGATTACTTCATGGGACCAAAGCAAAGAGCCTTTGGTCGGAAGCCCCGTATCAAAATTCAAACGTATGATGGATCGAGTACAACCTGAGGATTTGAAAAAGATGATTGAAGAAAGCAAAGAACTGGCAGCGGAAGATAACGCTGCGGGTGATCAACCTACCTTTAATGACAGTGACCAACCGCTCAAAGATGAACCACTCGCCGATGAGATCACCATTGATGACTTCGCAAAGGTAGACCTCAGGGTTGCCCGAGTAGTCAGCGCCGAGCATGTCCCCGAAGCGAACAAATTGCTGAAACTGACTCTCAGCCTTGGCGGCGAAGAACGTCGGCAGGTATTCGCGGGAATCAAGGCCGCCTACGAACCTGAGAATCTGGTGGGGCGACTCGTGGTCATGGTGGCAAACCTGAAGCCACGAAAGATGCGATTTGGGCTCAGCGAAGGAATGGTAACCGCTGCCGGACCGGGTGGTGCTGACGTATTTATCCTGAGTGTCGATGATGGCGCACAGCCTGGACAACGTGTCCACTGAGGCAAGCTCTGAATCTAAGGTTATCCCTTCCCATGCTGCGGCGACCCCTTCGCTCCTTCCGACGCCATCTGCTTGATCGGATGGTATTGCGACCATCGCAGCACCCCATTCAAGCTCCGACTCTGGAAAGAGTGACCCTGGCATGGGAAACAGAAACCATTGAGTGCTTTGTTCAGCAGAGCCACAGTGATTCTGAGCCGCCTGACTTGCTGATACTCAAATTTCCAGGAACGGCAGGACGAGCTGAACGCTCCACCTCCTTTCCGGCCCCGATGCTGGATGCGAAACGAACCGCCATTTGGACTTGGAATCCTCCCGGTTACGGAGGCAGCAGTGGAAAGGCCAGTCTTTCAACGATGGCTCGTGCAGGATCAGCTTTCTGGCAACGGGTTACCGAAAAACATGCGGGTCCGAATACTTCTATCTGGTTATGCGGAAACAGCCTCGGTTGCGCTACCGTTCTTCATACCGCGGCCAAACACACTCCAGATCCAACGCATACAGGACTGATCCTCCGAAACCCGCCCCCTTTGAAGCTTGTGATCAAAAGAGCAGCCAAACCCTATCCACACTGCGGCCTTATCAACCCGGTGATTGCTGATTTGTGCGATGCAATGGACACAATGAAAACTGCACCAAAAGTAAATCTGCCTGCTGTGATTTTACAATCTGAGCTGGACACACTGGTACCTGTTGATTTTCAGAATGAAATGCTGGATGCATACGGCGGATCATTACGAAAAGTTCTCATGAAGGGCATTGACCATGATGGTCTTTCAACCGAGCACCACGAATCTGCTATTTGCGATAGCATACGCTGGTTGTGGCAACAGACATGCCCAACCAACAAGCCTTCCGCGGTCGAGTGAGAACCGTCAGCAAGCATGATTGAAACACAAATTCGAAAAGCCGTCGCAGATGATGCAATTGCAATCGCTGACATCTATAACCACCATATCGAAATTGGTGGTTCGACCTTTGATACCCAACCGTGGAAAGCGACGGACGTAGGCACGCTCATTGCAAAGCCGATCCCCAACGCTTGGTTCGTTGCCGAGTCAGATCACCAGATTCTGGGCTGGTCAGCTACCAGACCGCACAGCCAACGCCATGGCTACCGCTACACCTGCGAGACTGCGATTTACTTGCATCCGAATTCCACAGGACGCGGCATTGGAAATCAACTGCAGACGCAAATAGAAGAGCATTGCCGCCAAGTTGGATTGCACCATGCAGTTGCAAAAATAATTAGCGACAACCACCGAAGCATATCATTTCACCAAAGACACGGTTACGAAATCGTCGGCGTGCAAAAGGAAATTGGACGCATGCAAGACAGATGGTGTGATGTCACAATCATGCAACGAATTTTTGATTGATCTCCAACGTCTGACATCGGACCTTTCTGCCAAAGAAGAGTCACCTACTTGGGTCTCGCTATCTGGGCTCAGCGACTGGCAGATCGTGCTTCGGAAAGCATGCTGACCATCTCGGGCAAGATCAGTGACGCTGGCAGTGCGTAACTGACGACGCGACCTGCGCGAGCAATGTTGATCCCGATTACATTGCCATTGATATCCATCAAAGGTCCGCCACACTCATCAGGGTCTAAAACAGTATCGTGCTGCATGACTTGATCAAACCCTGACAGGCGAACGTTTCGTGGTCCATTGACCCGTGCATCACTTTCAGATTCTCGCATCACATTCAAATCACGAATCGAAGCATCTACATCCATCGTGGTCGAATCCTTTGCTTCTTCATTCCGTGTGATTGTCAAACGAACACTCTCGCCCGGGAACATTCCGCGCAACGTTTCAATAACACCCAAGCGGCTCCGTTCTTTCCGACCGTTGATTGCGACAATCAAATCCCCCTTCTTCAGGCCGGCGGCTTCAGCTCCGCTGTCAGGAAAAACGCCGCGCACCATCGCCCTTCCTGTCCGATCATCCTGAAGCAGGACACCGAGTCGCCCCTGATGAGAAATCGGGCGTGGCTTCGCCCCAATTACACCCAATCCAATGGGATTTGACTTCCGCCCTACGCTGATCACAAAGCTTGCGACCGGCGGGATATCGCCAGCGAACTCAGCAGGCCTTAGGGTGAGATCCCCTTCGACTCTTAACATCGCTAAATCGTTGCTTCGTCGCACGGCGGCGACTCGGGCGGGCAACAGTTGTCCATCGCTCAGTCGCACGCGGATCGGATCACCGCTCAATTCGCTTCGCTTGGTAAGGATGAACCCATCCTCAGCGACAATCGTTCCCAACGCCACGGGTCGATCACCGCTATATACCTGCACAACAGATCCAGAAATCTTCTCCGCCACTGGTCGAACCAAATTCATCATCGACGCGTTGTCACGTCGTGGAAGAGGCTCGAACTGAGCTTGTGAGATCTGCCCCTCAGTTGCCAACATCATGGCGATAAAAACGAGAGGAAGTTTTTTTACATAAGATCGCATGCTACTGCTCGCCATGTTGCACCAAACCGAATCTGAACTTTCGTGAAGTCTCTGCTAACTGATACTCGCCCTACGCTTACTCGCCTCGCCCGATCACAACCCGGAAGAACACGGGGCGTCCGTCACGCTGCCCACGTACGCGAACATTTTCACCCGGCATGGTCTCTGCGACGGCTGCTTTCAGCGACTGGAAATCTGTAATTTTCCGATCGCCAAACTCCTTGATGATGTCCCCCTCTTGAATCCCAGCTTTCTCTGCGGCTGAACTGGTGCGAACGACATCAATCACAGCCTCCTCAACTCGGGAATTCCCTTGGACACCGAGCACGGGACGAAAACCTGGCAGCGTCCCCCAAGAGTCACCTGCCGCCAACCGGTCCCATGAGTTGCTGTAGTTATCGATCGGAATGTGTAGATTTTCTTCAACGTCATTCCCGATCCGACTATGAATCGCGATTAAGTTACCTGACAAATCGAACAGCGGTCCACCGCTGTCGCCGCCAATCAAAGCACAGTCAGTACGCAATGCTGATCGGTTGACTCGGGCGATCCGCCCAACGCGTGTGACAACACCTCTCGCCTGATCGAATCCACTCGGATGGCCGGTCGCAATGCACCACATTCCGCGGGCTAGTTTGCTACTGTCGCCTAACGTCGCATGGGGCCACTCTGCTCCCTCGTTTTGGCCCGGACTGATCTGCAACATGCCCGCGTCAACATTCTTGTTCAAGCCGAGTGTCATCGCTTTTAAACGTCGTCCATTTGCCAAAATCACAGTCGCTGGCTTGTTGGGTCTCATCGCTACATGAGCAGCGGTTAATACCTTGCCGCCACCATCAATGATCACGCCACAGCCCTGTGCTTGGCCAATTTTAATGCTGACGGTACATAGCTTGGCTGCCGCTGAAATTTGTCCGCATTGCTGTTCGAGCAGTCGAAGCTGTGCGAGAGATTTGGGCACAGTCCCTGCTGAAAGAATATTCTGAAGATCTTCGGGAACAGGAATTTTCGTCTCAGACGACTCGTCGCCCTGAGTCGGAGCGACTGCGGGGGACTGAGCCTCGACCGTGAGCCCCCCCGATCCGTAGGATACGGCTAGAAAGACGATTGCCGCAATAATCGATTGCGGTTTGCCGACGGCGGATGGTTTCGTTATGTAGTAATGCAAAGCTGCCTCGAATCGCGGCACGAAGTTGGCGATCACGTACCTATTGTCTGGTACACACCGCATTATAGCCTCTATTCAAGATCCCTGAAAAAGTGATCTCTGCTAACAGGAAAACCACCTGAAATGAGCGATGTTTCGGACCAAACCATGATTTTTGGGTGCGGCTACCTAGGCCTCCGGATAGCACGACTGGCAATCCGTGACGGAAAGACGGTATGGGCAACCACGCGTCAGAGCAAAAAGCAGCAAGAACTTGCTAGCGAAGGAATCCAGCCGATTCTGGCCGACTGGACAGATCGACGGACGCTCACGGACCTGCCAGCCGTCAAACATGTCGTGATTTGTGTGAGTTATGACCGACGGAGCTCTCACAATCGCTATGAATCACAGGTGGGTGGCCTACGCAACCTTTTGCAAGCGATCAGCTCTGAGACGAAGATCTGCTACATCAGCACTACCGGGGTCTATCACCAACAAGGCGGTTGTTGGGTGGACGAAGCGAGTCCAACGCGGCCAATTCGTGATGGTGGACGTGCGCATTTAATGGCCGAATCATTATTGAACCGCATGCGTCCCAATTCACCATGGACAATTTTGCGACTTTCCGGCATCTACGGGCCCGGCAGAATACCGCGTGCGGCGGACGTGATCGCTGGAAGGCCCATCGCCTCACCGCAGCACGGTTTCCTAAATTTAATTCACGTTGATGATGCAGCCGAAGCAGTCTGTTCGACTTTGCGAAAACCCACGCAGCGTTTGTACGTCGTAAGTGATGATCAACCCGTCGTCCGCTCACAATTTTACGAGGAAATTGCCTCCCAAACTGGCTCAACAAGACCACAGTTTGTGACGCCAGGCAGTGGTTCGCCGGTAATGATGAGGTCGGAGAGTAACAAACGGGTCTGGAATCGTAGAATGAAACGCGATCTGGTCTCCAAACTGCAATTTCCAACCTATCGACACGGATTGGCTGACATCCTGTCGCTCAACAGGCACCGATGACACCGAGAACGCGCTAGCGAGGTAAAACGTCGCCACGCTGGTCATCGGAACGGTGGGCTACAGGTTTGAACCCCTTCAGCGTACAATGCCGGCCGATTCACTCCTATTTTTCAACAAAGACCATGCTCATCCGCAAACCCATTTTCCCGGGAATTATCGAACTTAACTTCCAAGCTGGGGAAGTCCTCGGGTGCAACGTCTATCTCGTCTACGATGGTGATGAGTGGATCTTGATCGACATCGGATATGAAGAGACTGTCGAGGATTTTGTAGAAATCATTCGCCAGATCGATTTTCCCTTGTCTCGATGCAAAACTCTGGTTGCCACACACGCCGATGTGGATCACATTCAGGGGCTCGCCAAAGCCAAGCAGCTGCTGAAGACTTCGGTCACCGCACACCCCAATGCAGTGGCACCCCTTCAATCTGGCGATACGCTAATCACACTGGCCGAAATCGCGGCTCAAGATTTGAAGATGGCGATGCCTCCCGTTGAAATCGAACACGAGGTGAACGACGGAGACGTGATCGAAGTTGGTTCGTTGAAAATTGAGGTCTGGCACACGCCCGGTCACACAAACAGTCAGTTGGCGTTTCGTATCGGAGATGTCCTACTCAGCGGCGACAACATCTATCGCGACGGGTGTATTGGAGCCATCGACGCACACCACGGAAGTGACATCAAAGCCTTTGTCTCGTCACTCGAGCGAATCCGAGACAGTGATGTCAAATGGTTGGCCCCAAGTCATGGCCCAATCTTTGCCAACGATCGTGATTTCCTTAACGCCACCATTGACAGAGTGCGCGGCTACCTCAAGATGGCCGACTTCGGTACGCTCGCCGAAAGCTGGCCGCTCATGGACGAGTGGGATGACGAAGTCGCCGCTGGGAGACTCCCAGACGGTTTGGCGTAGTGGCGCGTTTTGAGTTCGATCAATTATCGAACGAAACCGCTTACTTAAAACAAGGCCGGCAAAGTTTTCGATCAATGTAAAGCGAGGACAACTCGCGGAACATCGTTTCTCGCATGGATCACGCTGTAATGATGATAGCAGTGGTAACGTTGTTAGGGACAATGACGAAACTAAATCCTTCATGTGTCACACTAGGCCGTTCATCTTGGCTTCCCACGCTCGTTTTCTTGCGTGCTGGACTACTTTCCTAGGGGCATCGTGCCGCGAGAGGCAGTTTTTGATTAACATGGGTCTTATCAACACGGGATGCTGCTCTGCTGGATCCTGTGCCGTAAGCGTGAATTCGGCTCCGAATCTCGCTCTCGCGACCAAACATCAACTCGCTGCGTTACCGATCCTGACGCATGCGGCTGTTGAGATTCCTTGTCCAGCGTGCACCCGCGTTTATGACCAGCGACCCTCCCATCTGCTCAACGCACCCCACCGCCCGAGAAGACTTATTTCTCGGGATCGATGTGGGAGGAACGAACGTAAAATTAGGGCTCGTCGATGCCTCGGGAGTCGTGCACACCAAGGTTGCATTGTCGACCCCTGATCTTGTGACCCCTGAACGAATATTCGACGCATCAATCGCCTTTGCTGATCACGAATTATCTTCTTCGGAGTACGGCAAATTCCATTTGGCTGGTATTGGCTTGGCCGTTCCAGGAGTGCTTGATTCGCGTGAGGCAGTTCTTCGCGAAGTTGTGAACCTGCCTGAATGGAAGGGAAAACGGCTGCGGGACCTACTTGGCCAAGCAAGAGATCTGCCGAACGCAGTTGTGAATGATGCAAATTCAGCAGCCTACGCTGAGCACTCATTGAGAACTCTGGGCAACAAATCGCTCGCACTCGTGACACTTGGAACGGGTATCGGCTGCGGGTTGGTAATGAACGGTTCTCCTTACGGAGGCGATCATGGTTGCGCTGGCGAACTGGGGCACATCGCAATCAGATTTGGCAGCGAAGCTCTTCCATGTACCTGTGGCAAAAGGGGGCATCTTGAAGCTTATGCTGGATCAAAAGGAGTTGTAACACGGCTGCATTCATTGGCCAGAACATCAAACGACTCTGAGCTCACGTCGTTATTAGCAACAGATAGTATTACCCCACGTGACATTTCCACACGCGCGTCGAGCGGCTGTGAACTGTGCAACACTGTGGTTAACCAAACCGCTGAGTATCTGGGGCAGGCGATTGGCCAGATGGCACAAGTAATCGATCCAGCAGTTGTGTTGCTAGGTGGAGCGATGACCTTCGGGGGCAGCCAATCCGAGGTAGGACAGAGATTTTTAGCAACCGTACGAAATACGATTATCGCCACCACCCTTGAAGAAGTCGGTAGTCATTTGCAAGTCGAATTTGCTTCGCTCGGTAATGATGCCGGTGTCATTGGAGCAGCCATGGTCGCACAACAGGTAATTGCATCGTGATTGAATTTCCCAATGAACGAATCCCGTGTCGAGTTTTCAATCGTGCATCCGACGCCAGTATTGCCTCAGCGAGAGAAATCGCAGAACTGATACGCGAGAAAGCGGCACAGGGGCAGATGTGTGTACTTGGACTGGTCGCTGGCTCTTCGCCGGTTAATGTTTACGATGAACTCGTGCGGATGCACCGCAGTGGCGAAATCTCATTTGCCAATGTCATCACTTTCAATCTTGATGAATATTTTCCTATGCAACCTTTCGAGTTGCAGAGCATTGCCCGGTTCATGCACGAGCATCTTTTCGATCTCGTTGACATTCAACCCAGTAACGTACACATCCCCGATGGAGCCATCCCCAAGGCAGATGTGGGCGAATACTGCCATCAGTACGAACAGTTGATTCGCGACTGTGGTGGTATCGATATCCAACTGCTCGGCATCAACCGGACCGGCCATATCGGCTTGAATGAACCCGGCTCGGATCGAGCAACCAGGACGCGAATGATTACTTTGGATATGGTTACTCGAACTGATGCCGCCAGTGATTTTTTCGGCGCCGAGAATGTTCCTCGATATGCGATCACCATGGGCGTGGGAACGATCTTGGAAGCGAAACGCATCATGCTTCTTGCGTTTGGTGAAGGTAAAGCAGACATCGTAGCCAAGACCGTCGAAGGCTACGCCAACACGACGATCCCAGCCACCTTCCTACAAGACCACCCAGACACACGCTTTCTACTCGATGAGGCTGCTGCATCAAGCCTGACTCGCTCCCAAGCTCCATGGCTTCTGGGAGAGGTCAATTGGGATCCTGAGACCATCAGACGCGCTGTAATCGATCTATCACAAGAAATGGGCAAAGCCGTTCTCAAGCTCACTGACGCGGACTACAACGAGCAGGGACTGCAGGACTTGCTGGCAGCTCATGGAAATGCATACGACATAAACCTGCGAGTCTTTCGTCACATGCAGTCGACAATCACCGGTTGGCCTGGTGGCAAACCAGAGCATGCCAAGCAAGTTGGTGATCGCCCTGGGCATCGTGATGACATCTTTCCAAAACGCATCATCGTGTTCTCACCACATCCGGATGATGATGTCATTTCGATGGGTGGAACTTTGATCCGTCTGGTTGAACAGGGGCATGAAGTCCACATCGCCTATCAAACGTCAGGGAACATCGCCGTCTTTGATGAGGATGCGATTCGGTTTGCCGAGTTCGTTGAAGAATTTTGCAGCGAATTCCAAATCCACGCTGCCGGTTTGGCAGAGTTGGAATCCCACATCGATGAAGTTCTCCGGAAAAAACAACCGGGGCAAGTGGACAGCGATCAAGTGCAGCGAATCAAAGGCTTAATTCGACGTGGTGAAGCACGCGAAGGCGCTCGCTGCTGTGGGGTCAAGGATCAACATCTACATTTCCTGGACCTGCCGTTCTATCAAACTGGCCGTGTTAAAAAGAGTCCGATATCGTCCGCCGATATTAACATCACATTGGACCTGCTTCGCGAAATCCAACCACACCAGATCTACGCTGCGGGCGACCTGTCTGACCCGCATGGCACGCACCGCACCTGTCTGTCAGCCATCCTGCAAGCCTGCAAGCAGTGCGAACGGGATGCCTGGTACGAAAGCTGTGCCATATGGCTGTACCGTGGGGCTTGGCAAGAATGGCCTCCTCACCAGATCGAGATGGCTGTGCCCCTGAGCCCAACCGAAGTTGCAAGAAAGCGAGCTGCTATCTTCAAACACGAATCTCAAAAAGACCGCGCGTTGTTTCCCGGATCTGACGTGCGTGAATTCTGGCAACGAGCCGAACAGCGCAACGCTGACACAGCGAGAAGATACGATGAAATCGGCCTCGCTGAGTATGCTGCAATCGAAGGCTTTGTCCGCTGGGATGGACAATCAGGCATCGAGCTCTAAAGTCGCGTGCGTTCGCTAGTACCAAGCAAAACAGAAGTCGATTACCTAACAGAAGGATCTTATGATGAAGTCTCTCACCCGACGCATCACCCTGAAATTACTGGCTCTCGGAGGAGCATGCTTGGGTCTATCACGAACAATACGTGGTGACGAGCAGACGTTGACCAGTGACACCGATCCGTTGGCGAATTCTAAGGATCGAAACGCGACAGTGTCGTGGTCCAAAACTCACGATCGCGTCTGGCTTGATCCGCGGATCTGGGCAAATCCGATGGAAGACTGGCAAGTACGGGACGGAGCGGCAGAGTGCCAAACCACCGGGGGAAATCGCAACCTGCATCTCATCACGCATCAATGGACCGATCCAACTGGTGCAGCGGAGATGCGTGTCACGTTGCAAAAAATCGGTGGCCAACAGAAGGACGCAGGTGCAGGTTTTCGAATCGGCACCAAGAGCGAACTGAACGAGTATCGCAGCAACTGCTTTGCAAGCGGTGGAATCAATGCTGGAGTTCTCGAAGGAAAACTGGTACTGGCTCGCAACGTAGGCAGCAAGCCTATCGATCTTGGTGATGAAACCACGCTCACACTGGCAGCCCGTGGATTGGGTGCACAGGTTGAACTCACCCTCACTGCTGAGACACCCACCGGAAAAAAACTTGATCAACTGACTGCAATCGTTCAGTCCAAAGCAGTCCTCGGAAACATCTCGCTGGTCAATAACTTCGACGCAAAACTGAAAAAAGGCCAAGGAGGACGATACCGCTTCAAGGATTGGTCAGCCACTGGAAACGCTTTTACCATTGAGAAATCGCGGCAATTCGGTCCGATCCTATGGTCAATGTATTCCTTAAGTGACTCGCGTAGCGATGAAGGTTTTGTGCTGAAAATCAGTGCACTGACCGGACCGCTGGGAAAGCAGGACAACCAGAATGTTGAATTGCAGGTCAAGGTCGATGATAGTTGGAAATCGCTTGGTCATGCAGCGTTGGACACAGATGCTTGGACGGCAACATTCCGAGTGCCCAATTGGAATGAGAAGACTGCCACCCCCTACCGATTGCTGTACCGGGAACTGAAGACAGACGGGACCGAGGAAGAGTCAAGCTGGAGTGGCATGATCAAAGCCAATCCATCAGGCAGACCCCTAAGAATAGGAGCACTGACATGCCAGAATCATTACGGATTCCCTTATGAGCCTGTAGCTGAAAACATTGTGAGGCTTGACCCGGATCTGATTTACTTTTCGGGTGATCAGCTCTACGAAAGCCATGGCGGCTATGGACTGATCCGCGATCCAGCTGGACCCGCAATCCTGAACTATCTGCGAAAATATTACATGTTTGGATGGTCGTTCAGGGAAGCAATGCGTGACCGACCAACGATCTGCATTGCCGATGATCATGATGTTTTCCAAGGTAACATATGGGGAGAGGGCGGAGCGCCCATGGATGTCCAAACTGGCGGTGCGTCATCCAATGGGGGATACAGAGAACCAGCCCGCATGGTCAATGTTGTACACAAGACTAATACGGCGCATCATCCGGATTTCCATGACCCCACACCTGTTCAGCAAGGCATCAGCGTGTACTACGGTGACATGGTGTATGGCGATGTCGGCTTTGCCATCCTCGGCGACCGGCAATTCAAAAGTGGGCCCCAGCATGTCGATACTGGCAGTGGCCGCGCCGATCATGTCAGAGATCAAAACTTCCAAACCTCTGTGTTGGATAAGCAGGGCCTTCATCTGCTTGGCTCACGCCAGGAATCCTTCTTGAAAAAGTGGGGGCAAGACTGGCGCGGTCACAAGATGAAGATTCTACTAAGCCAGACCGTATTCGCAGGAGTGGCAACCCACCATGGAAAATATGATGGTTATCTGAAAGCTGACCTCGACTCAGGCGGCTGGCCGCAAACACCACGAGATCGTGCCATTGATATCCTTCGGGAATCAAAGGCCCTTCATATTAATGGAGACCAGCACCTGACCTCGTTGTCACAATATGGAGTCGACAAACAGCGTGACAGCATGTGGTCATTTTGCACACCAGCGATCGCCGCAGGCTACCCACGCTGGTGGCGTCCAGATGAAATTGGCATGCCGCACCAAAACCGCCCCACCCATGGGTTAGAAAATACCGGTGAATACCTCGACGGCTTCGGCAACATGATTTACGTTTACGCGGTCGGGAATCCAGAGGTAGGCACCAAGAAAAATCGCTACGAGAAGGCGCACCAAAAAGGCAGTGGCTTTGGGCTTGTGACGGTCGACACCGGGGAAAAAACGTACCAGATCGACTGCTTCCGTTTTTTGATCGATGCCGCGGATGGAAAACCAGGAAATCAATTTGCTGGCTGGCCGGTGACTATCCGTCAACAGGAAAATGCCGGAGACAATATCATCGGATGAATATGACTTTGAGCACACACACGCAAGATGCCGAGGCGACCGGTATGTTGCAGAACGACATGGACGTTAGATTTATCAAATGACATTCACTAGTCATGTTATCGTTCTGCTGGCGAAGCTTTTCAGTGGATTCACAGTGCGTTGGATTGATTGCCAACCGGACACTTGCCAACGTATTTACTTCGCCAATCACACAAGCCACCTCGACGCCGTCGTGCTCTGGTCAGCATTGCCGCGTGAACTCCGCAGAATCACACGCCCTGTTGCAGCAAAGGACTACTGGTCAAAAGGTTGGCTTAAGCCCCACATGGCCGAAAGCTTCAATGCCCTGCTTGTAGATCGCAAGGAAATCAAAGTCCACAAGAGCCCAATCGACATCATGCTGCAGCAAATGGGAGATGTATATTCATTGATCATGTTCCCCGAGGGTGGCAGGTCTGCTGGTGATGATGAGATGGGGAAATTCAAAAGCGGTTTGTTCTACATGGCGAAGAAACGGCCCGACCTGGAATTGGTCCCCGTGTACATTGACAATGTCAATCGAATCTTACCCCGCGGAGAAGTCCTGCCGGTTCCGTTGCTCAGCTGCATCACCATTGGATCTCCAATCTTTTTAGAGACCGGTGAGCCAAAGAATGCCTTTCTTGCTCGAGCCCGGCAGGCTGTTCAGCAACTAAAAGAGTGCTGATCAAACGAGCTGGGGCTGTTCCGTATAGATTTCTAACAACTGGCTCTGAACTTTCACGGCCCGCAGCAGAATCCACAGCTGCTGTTCTTTGAACTCGACTCGGCTATCTGAGTGCAAGCGTTCAAGTTCACTGGCGACAGCAGCATGTTGATCTGAAGCTGCCTCTAGTCGGAATGTGGCGTTCCGCCATTCAGCGTACAACGCGTCATCATCCGTCAAAAGACGCTCATCAGTGCTTTGAGCAAGAATCATCAAAGTCAGGCGAGCAACTTCGACAGGAGAAAATTCCGGTCGCAAACCGGCTATACGCTCAGCGAGTTGGTGGCAGGTCATAGTTTAAAAAGCTGTGGGCTGGCTGTAACTACGTTAGTGGATCGAATACAAATTGATCCCAAACAACTAAAAACGCACACCAGCCACATCTGTCATGCCCACTCATGCGACGCAAATCGCACACAGAACCTTGACCGGTTAAAGGAATGTAGGTCATGAAAAAGAACGAAGCAAAAAATCATTTCAGTTTGCGATGGCCTCCCTATCTCAGCAACAAAGCGATCCGATAAAAGTCCCACCAAAGATCAGTCGGATCTAATGCAGCGGGCCAGGCACGAAGGACAATGCATGAGAGGCAAGTTACGCTTGATGCAGAACAGTGCACGCCCTAATCGGTTCTAGGCAACAGGAGCAAATCGCAGCGTCACAACACGAACAACCTGAATCATTCAACCTCTTTGGCACCGCGTTTACTCGCTTTCAGACTTACAAGATATGCCACAAGGTCCCGCAATTCGCGTTTGGACATCAGTTTGGTCAGGTCTGCCGGCATAGATGAAATCCCCTTGCGTCTTGCTACGATCTCATCGAGTAAAATGCGAACTTGACTGCCATCATTCTGAATCAACTCAACGAACTCCTCATTCTCATACTTTACGATGCCAGTGAAAACCTGACCGAGATCGTTGGCAATGACAGCGGTTTCGAAGTTTTTGGCAATTTGGGCATCCGGCAAACAGATCGACTCCAACAAATACCTTCGATCTTTTTGACCCCCGATGCGGGTGAGTTCAGGTCCCACGGCACCTCCCGCCCGATCAACCTTATGGCATCGCAAACACGACAGTTTTGTATTCTCAAAGAAACTGGCTCGACCCTTTTTCGAATCTCCCCCGTCCAATGCAACTAGCCATGGCGCCAATGGGTCCTGTTCCGCCAGGACTTTGGCGTAGTCCTCTAACGCAGCTTGCAAGTCGGGACTCACCTTTCCGTGTGCAGCTTCAACCACATTCAGTTGAACATCCGGCGAAAGAGTGCCGGCCAAATAAGATCTGACCCCCCCTTCAATTGTCGCCACAGCATCGGGACCACCACTTTCGGCCAAAATGTCCCAAGCCAATTGCCTCACTTTCACATTCCTACTCTCGGTAGCCTCAATAAAACGCGGCAATGAAGCTTCTGAATCGTTTTGTGCCAGTACCCTCAATGCTTCAGGCAGTAACTCGGTAACGGGCTTCAATTTAACCTGCTTTGCCAAGGCAACAGCACTCTTCGGGTCCAAGCGATTCAGCGCAGCCAAGGAAACCGCACGTGTTGCTGGTGAAAGACTTGCATTGGTAATCCGATCCACCAAGACCGGCGCAATTTCTGAAATCCCTAATTTCGAAGCTACCTCGATCGCGGTTTCTCGAACTGACTCAGGTGCTGTGATCAGAGAATCGACATAAGACGCGAGGGCTTTCTTTGCGACTGAGACCTCACGCTCCGCGAGAGGCCGGTGGACGTTCAAAACGCGATCGCGCGGGTCAGGTTGTGCCCATTTCCCAAGCATCTCCAATGCTTCAATCCGCATTTCTGGGAGCGCTGATTCCCGGCTAGCAAAAGCTGCCAACTTTGCTGCAGACTCGACTGTTCCTTGTCTGTAGTTGGCATTCAATACACGACGTATCAACTTCTTTGAACCATCAGAAGTGCCCACCATGTCTGCCAACGCATTCATAGCCGATGGGATCGGTTCATCGTGAATAGCCCTCGCGGCCTCCATCACCACCAAATCACTTTCATCATCGAGAAACAACGAAGTTTCCTTCATTTTCAGACGCCTCAATGCCACCACAGCAGCACGGCGGACTGATTCGCTAGGGTGTTTGCGTAAAGTCGCGATCTTCGTCGGATCGCGCAAGCTCACCAAATACATTATCCCGGCATGCCGCAGGGCAGCATCCTTGTTCTCCGCAGATGCCAACCGCCCCACGACCCCGGGAAATGCATCAACGTCTTCTAACTGAGCGAGAGCCAAGATGGAAAAATATTGAACACGTGGTGAAGGATCACTCAATAGCTCACGCAGACGCTTGACTGCTCCGGAATCCAGACGCTCACCAGCAACCTTAGCTGCAGCAGCACGCAAGACATCATCCTTGTCCTGCAGTAGCGGACTTAATTTCTTCAACGAGGCCTCGCGGACTTCCGGATCCATCCTAAGAATCTGATCCGTACCCCACAGGGCGTGCAAACGCCCCACCGAATCAAATTCCCCATTGGTTGCCAAAGCGAGTAACGTATCCAATTCGTGACGTCGAGCCAGTTCCCACTGGGCCTCAAAACGGACACGGCGATCAGCATGGACAAGATAATCAGTGAGTGCTTCAAGCGTATGTCTGGACCATTCTGATCCAAGCAACTGCTGCACTTCTTTCACGATCGGAGTGTCACGCTGATTTGGATCGGTTAGGCGGTACATTCGCCCCTTACCCAACCCGTCCCATCCATCAACCCAATCACTGATATAGAGAGCTCCATCAGGCCCAAACGCGAGATCAGTCGCCAACACTGACCAGATGGGATCACTATCGCTTGCAAGCCGATAGCAGGCACCTTTCGGCTCCAGCGTAAAACTACGAATCCCACTGTTCGCAGGACCTCCGCGAAAATCACAAATCAGAAAATTATCTTTCAGTGCATCACCGAACCCGGTGCCTGGATAAAAAGCCAGACCACTTGGCCCATCAGTCAAATTCACAATGGGAGGAACGATATACGCTGGTTGTTCCTCATGAAGCGGTTCCCAAATTCGGTCCCGATTGAAAGGGCCTCGATCAGACAAATACTGATAGTGCATGCGCCAACCCGAATCACCACCTTCGAGGATATGCACCACTCGAGCCTGATCTCCACTATCACTGTTGTTGTCGACAGAAAACAAGTCCCCAACATCGTTAAACGCAAGTTCCTGAGGATTCCGGAGACCAGTGGCAAAAACCTCAAGCCCAGATCCGTCCAACTCACAACGAAACACAGCTCCTGATTCAGGATCCGCCAATACTCGCCCATCATCAGTGGTAACGTGATATCCACGATCACCAATACTGAAATACAAACGACCATCCGGTCCTAAAACAAGGCCATGCATATCGTGACCGCGGAAGGCGACGCGCACTCCGTAGCCGTCGGACAAAACGACTCTCTCGTCCGCAACCCCATTGTCATCCTTGTCGACTAATTTCCACAGCTTCGGGATGCAGGTGTAGTAAATATCAGACCCTCGAACGAGGATTCCCGCACCCGTTCCCTCTTCGAGCCGATTGAACCCGTTAGCCAATACATAACTGCTATCAGCTTTTCCATCACCGTCCGAATCTTCGAGACGACGTACTCGATCGTCATGCTGTGCATAGGTGACAGCCGCATCACCCAGCAATCGTTTGTGATAGTCGATGCGATCTTGCACAGTTTGCGCGGCCAAGTCAGCTTTCACCCATTCGTCGTCGTGAGCGCGATTGTCTGTAACTCCCCGATTCTGACGAAACGTCTCACAAACGTAGACGCGACCTCGGTTATCGATATCAAACGCAACGACATTGGCGAGATCAGGCTCAGCCGCATACAACTGAATTTCCCAACCTGTCGGGATTCGAATCCCTGCCATCGACTCTACACCCTCCGAGGACGCCTCTGCAACGTCTGGCTCAAGTGGCTCAAGCTGCCTGGATTCTTCAGCTTGGGCCGCCAGCCAACCGCAAAGCATCACCGTACACGCACCCGCCAAAACAAACTTCGATTTTATGTCCCGCAAAAGATTTCCTGTTATTTTCATCTGTTATTCGAATGGTATTCCAAGTTGCGTGTTGTGATTTGTACGGTGCGCGCGGCCCATTTGGTTCAAGAACCCCAATCGTTCGAAGCCGACCAAAACAAGCAACACTAGCCTCGCACACCGGTAACGGGCACGCCAACGCAAGGACTTAGCCGCCTATCGCCTTCTGAGGGCTATTGGTGCGTAGGCGTAACCGAACGGTTTGACCGATAATCGATTAAGATATAGGGGACACGCCGCCTCCAGAATAAACTGCGGGCAGCCTTGATGGCAATAATAAATCTGCCATGCAACCGGCCTCACTCGAACCTATTTTCGTCTCTGAAACTTTCTCATTCCTTGACACTTCGTTCATAACCACAGGCAACGACTTCACTGATGGACAATTCGCCGCAACCAGGCCCGAACGAAGACAACCCAACTCCGTCTCGGACAAATCCGATGCAGGAACCAGATCCTGTCGGCAACGAGGAGATTCAGGTTGATGAGAACGTCAATGATGACGCTCCTGTCATGGCTCGGGTTGTCGATGAAACACCCGACCGAATAGGTTCACCATTCGCGGCCGCGCCGAGTGGGAAAAAACGACAACGGCTACCCGCAGTTGCTTTACACGACTTAGGGCCTCTCCAGTACACAGCCATAGGTGGGGTCGTCTCAGCTACCATGCTGCTAGGATTCGCAATCCTTGCCTTAGCATGGTTTCCACCCGGTGGTTGCATCATTGCGGCACTCGGTTGCGCCACTGCAACCCTCGGACTCCATTCCAAATTCAAACGCATCACCACAGGCATGTTAGTATCACACGCTTGTCTATTTGTTGCGTGCTTCATTAATGCAAGTACATGATTTCAGACTTCCCGCAATCGAAAACCGTCTTGATCATCGCCTCCACAGTGTGGTTGATGCTCGCATCCGATCCCCGAACTGCGTTGTCTGGTGCACCTGCACAGAATGAAGCAGCCCAACAAGCAACAACACAAAAGGCAACGTCACAGCAAGCAAGCTCACAGAGCAAATCAAGAAACGATGTTCTGAGAGTTCTCAGCTACAACATTCACCACGCTGCAGGAACCGACGGAAAACTGGACCTAAATCGCATTGCAAAAGTGATCCAATCAGTGAACCCTGATGTTGTGTCTCTTCAGGAAGTTGATCAGCGTGCTAGTCGCAGTGGCTCCAAAGACCAACCCTCAGAGCTCGGCAAACTCACGGGCATGAGAGTTCTGTTCGCTGAGAACATCCCTCTCCAAGGCGGATCTTATGGCAATGCGATCCTGAGCCGATTTGAGATCGAATCAAAGAACCACTCACTACTTCCCAACCACAGCAAGGGTGAACAGCGAGGTTTGATTAGCTCAACATTACTTTGGCAAAGCGCGGGTAAAAAAGCAAAAACATTCAACTTCACCGCAACTCATTTTGACCATCGACCTAATGACTCCGAGCGTGTCGCTTCGGCTCGCGAAGTCAATGAACTAGCAATTTCAGATCCGAATACGCCCAGTCTCATTGCGGGTGACTTCAACGATGTCCGTGGCAGTAAGACACTGAAAACTCTACAAGAAAAATGGAGCATCGCGGGCCCAGACCTGCCAACTGTTCCAGTGGCAAAACCGACACGACAAATTGACTTCATTCTTTACAGACCGCGCAACCGGTGGACAGTACTCAAGACCGAGGTCCTCAAAGAATCAGTTGCTTCGGACCACCGTGCAATTCTTTCTGTATTACGACTCAATACACCGCCCGAAACCACGATCAAGGATCCGGCAAACGAAGCAGAAAAAACAAACGGCACCGAGAAGAACAGCACAGAGAAGAACGATAGCAATCTGATTGAAGAACCCCTGAATCCAGAGCGTGATGCACTGCGCCGGTCCCCCACTGCTGACGGCCAAACACGCATCGCAACGACAGTAACCGAATGGGCAGCGAGAAAGGA
>Ga0315320_10001118_pt1 | contig 22093 bp, 25 predicted proteins | sample M140m21515metaG_FD_203458 | JGI IMG/M metagenome (GOLD analysis project Ga0315320, IMG submission 203458) | Ammonia-oxidizing marine archaeal communities from Monterey Bay, California, United States - M1 40m 21515 | ecosystem: Environmental > Aquatic > Marine > Coastal | place: USA: California... | reverse complement strand
TTTTTAGTGTATAATTATTAATTCTTGAAATACTTTTATTCTGTATGTCCATCTGTCCTGTAAAAAAGGCCACGTTTCAAAAACTTTCACTCATCTGGCTGTCCATTTGTCCGCGCAATAAAAGCCCAGTACCATCATGATCATACCCAGCGAACAGAACCTTTTTTTTTCAATTATTGGAGTAGAAACAGCCCATAATGTGACATTCTTAGGGAAAAACGCTAAAGTTGACCCCCCAAAATGAGCTTTTTTTGGACAGTAGAAAAGTGATCTTTTTTTGGTAAACCCTTTCGGAAAGTTGACCCCAAGACAGGTCCTGCACACCTGCACACCTGCACACCTGCATACCGACATACCGACAGACCTGCATACCGACATACCTACAGACCTGCATACCTGCACACCTGCACACCTGCATACCCGCACATCTGCATACCGACAGACTTTTATTTTTTAATAAAACATAGAAAAAGGAAGACTTTTCTCACATAAGAACAGATAGATGTCATTATATCATTCTCTCACAAGCCAAACAAGCCAAACAACAAGCCAAAAAGATGTTCGCCTTCACTTCCTCTCTGTTCAAGAACCCACGACCCATCAAGGGCACGACCGAGTATGACACGTCAGGTCTGCTGGACATCACCGACCACGGACTGGAGCTCAACAACCTACTGTCCACCAACAAATCTCTCTATGAGTGGGTCAAGTGCACTGACACCGTTCAGCCGTATTTTGACATTGACTATCACGTGCCAGATGGTACGAACGATGAGATGTTCAAAGAGCTGGTAGATTCAACTCTGGATGAGGCTGTGTGTGTTCTATGTGAACGCTTCCCCGACCTGTCCAACGATGACCTCCGTGTATCCCACTACAACGGCAAGTGTGATGACGGTACAATAAAAGTATCATATCATGTTTTGATTCACGGTCACAAAATCACTGTGAAGCAGAACCACGCCATCGCCAAAGAGCTTCACGAAATCTGTCCAACATTTGACACAGCCGTCTACAGAAAAGCGGGTCTGTTCCGTGTCGGTGGACATCACAAAGCAACACATCCCAAAGTTGGTACACGCACACCCAAGCTGATGTATTATCACGACGACGAATGGAAAGATGTCCAGAACGCGATGCAAGAAGTCAATGGTACACCAATTGCGGACTTTCGCTGTCAGCACCTGATTAAAAATGTGGACTCCAATGCACAAATGATTGTTGATACAGAAGACGTGGCCTTGACCACGGATGCGCCAGCTCCCACCCACATCGTCAAGGAAGCTGTTCAAGAAGCAGAGCCATCGTTTTCGGTCAATGACAGTATCCTCACGCATCTCAAACAGCTCCCCAGCACCTATACGGATAATCGCAACAAGTGGTGGTATGTGACTACACTGTTGAAGGCTCTGGGTGAGAAAGCGACGTGGGATGCGTGGAGCAAAACCAGTGACAAGTATGACAAGACGGGCAACAACAAAGAATGGAACGGTATCAACAACACCTACGACGAAACAGAAGCGGCGGCGCGGCTGAACAAGCTCTTCACCACACAGGGTGACTTGATTTCGCGACTGCACACCGCTTGTCAAGACGGGAGCACCGAAGATATGTGCGACCTGTTCATTGACCTATGGAAGAACTACTGGAAAGTGGTGAAGTATCCGAAAGAGATATGGATGTATGATATGAACGACTGTCTGTGGAAGGAAGTACCACAGGAAAGATTCAACACATTTGTGAGCAAGCACCTCGGCCCACTACGCAAGAGCTATATTCGCCTACTGGGTGAACACCCTGAACGATTCGTGAAGACAGTAGACGAGGAGGGCAAAGTGCTTGAAGTGAAAGCTATCAACAAGCTGGTGGCAAAATGTGTGAAGAATGTATGTGCCAACAAGATGACCACCGTGAAGAACAGCTTTCGCATTGAGTTCTTCAATCGTGAAGAGATTCAAGACCCACTGTTCAACCAGAGCTTGAACTCCAACCCAGATGTTCTGTCTACGCTGAATGGTATTGTGGACCTACGCACAGGCGCCTTTCGCAAGAGAAAGTATGATGACTTCATCAGTAAGTGTCTCGCTATTGACTACGATGCCACCCAGACCAATGTGAAGTTTGAGAAGTTCATGCTGGACATCTTTGACCATCCCACGCTGGATGCTGATGACCTTCGTCAGTATATGCAGGTGTTCCTTGGCTATGGTATGACTGGGCACAACTCAGCACACAAGTGTTGTATCCTGTATGGTGATGGCAGTAATGGCAAGTCAGTGCTCAACGACTGTCTGTTCAAAGTTATGCGGTGCAAGTATGGTACGATGATTAACAGCTGGGACTCCAAATTCTTTGATGACAAGGCATCGGCGAACGAGAACGTGAACAGCCCCACACCTGAACTGGCCAAGCTCGTCGGGTGTAACATCGGCATCATCAACGAGACATCCAAAGACTTGGTGCTTGGTGAGAGGTACAAGAAGTGGAACGACACTTGTGAAGCATTCTCTTACTGCCAGAAGTATGGAACACCAAAAGAAGCCAAGCTCATCACCACCTTCATGATGTCTACCAACTATTGGCCCAACTTCCCGATAAAAGAGTGCTACATCCGCCGAACAGAGCCTATCCCTATGTTGGTCAGCTTCGTCAGCAATCCAACACAGCCTGACCAGAAGATGAAGGACGAAGGACTATTTCAAGCGATGACTGCTACTCCAGAGCTTATGGCGGGTATGTTGAACTGGTTCGTGCGTGGGGCGATTCGTTGGTATGACAACAATCAGTTGCTGTTGGACTACCCCGAATGCACAGCTAAAGTCAAGCAGAAGTACATCAATCGCAATGACTGGCGCCTGCTCTTCACGGTTGGTATGACCACCGAAGAAGAAGACAAGTGCTCAATTGATGACACGATGTGGATATCAGATATCATCTCACTCATTGACGGTAGCAGTGATGCGAAATTGAAGCTGTCGCAGAAGGAAATCAAGGATGATTTGGTGGCGCTGGGTGCAACAGCGACGAGAGTGAATAACCCACAGACGAAGCGGAAAGAATTGCTGTTCAAGTTTGTTAAAGAGGCTGATGATGATGATGAATAGATAGATGATGAATGTATTAATGGATAGTTATAAAGTTGTATTTTGGTGCTTTCTTGTCGCGTGATAGCCAGTTGGTGATGACCGCGTGGCTTACCATATCATACCCCATATTTTCGTTGATGATGGCCACGATTTGCTTGTATGTCTTGCATTTGAATGTGTAGTCCACGTCGTTTCGCTTGATAGTGATTACGTATCTCTGGCGCATCGTGTTGTTATAGTATATGTGTCAGCTTCGTGTTCTTATACCATAATATAAGTATACAATGCTTAAATCACTGATAAGAAAGCATAAATATGACCAAGATGACCAAGACCAAGCGCCAGCAGACGATGAACAAGAACGGGGTGAAGCTGGATAACGCGCTGAACCCGCTGTCTGTCAACAATGGTACAGAGTGCTGGTCGCAGTGGAATGTCGTAGGGTACAGACCACCGACTGAGCGTGATGATGGCACGATAGTGAAGCGGAAGTGTGAGTGTGGTCAGTCGTTGTACCACAGCTTCCGTATGGAGAACAGACACACCAAACAACAGGTGGACTCTATCGGTCTCAACTGTATCAAGAATCACTTCCCGCTTGATAGTTATAAAGTGGCACTGGGGCTGAAAAGGAAGGAGGAAGATGAAGCAGAGTACTGTGATGAGGACACTGTACGTCAGTTGGAGTACGAGGGCAAGTACAGGTGTCTGTGCAGGCCGTGTCGTAAGTACAGTAACGATGCGAACAATCGGTACTGCTCGTCTCATCGTAAAGATGCAATGCAACAGGGCGACACACAGTGTGTGTTTTTGAAGAACAAGAGCAAGGTGTTTTCTACTTGGAAGGAGATGGTGGAGATTGATACAGAATACACGTATGGTAATGATTGCGTGCGGATGTTAAAGAACGGCATGATTTCCTGTAACATCCTGATGGGCTATGTGGTGAATGCGTTGTTGGCCAGAGGGTTCAAGGTGGTGGAGTGGAAGGCGGACAAGAAACCGCATCTGTCTGTTGCTTGAGATGGACAAACGGACACTCGAAATAGTGAAAGTTTTTGAACTGTTGCCTTTTTACCTCTTATTTAATTATTCTTGAGAAACTTCTATTCTGTCTGTCCATCTGTCCTGTACAAAAAAGGCCCAGTTTCAAAAACTTTCACGGTTTTGAGTGTCCATTTGTCCTCAATCAAACGAGACCTGAACGACTCTCTTATCAATACTCATCTTTTGTATAGGGTCTCCTTTAAAGAACACCACTGTTCGTACACGTGCTTGCCTACCATACAGAGCCTTACGTAGCTTGTACTGTTCCTTCGCCTTCTCGCTGTAGTACTCCTTGTTAGCTTCTCTGTATTTACGAAAGTAGTCAGCACGATTCATTTGTAGTATAGCATAGATATTATTCATACCTTGAAACGCCTACGATACGCGCTGAGGTTCTTGGACAGGCTTCTACTATCACCCCACAGCAAATACCGTGACAGACTGGCTGGTGTGTCTGCTCTGTTGTAGTTAGCACCAGCCACTTTTGAATGTCGTGCATGATATGCTGTTCGGTCTCTGTCCGTCTTGGTGGAGTTAGTGACATAGTTGGACGATGTACCGAACCGTACTATCTTCGTCTTCCCGTTTGTGTCAAACGTGGCCTTGAATGCTTTCGCGCCTTTGGCTTCGCGTACAACAGATAGTAATTTCATTTGATTGTGTAAGGCAGATAAAAAAAATCTGTGCTATGGGCAAACACAACTATACACACACATCATCACTATGGCTCCTCCTAAATCATTCAGCAAAGGCTCCAAGAGCAAGACAATGCCCGGCAAGAAAGACTTCACCACCAAAAAGACATCCAAGATGTTTGACCGTGGTGGGCATCGCTTCGCATTCGCACAGGGCGGACGTGGCCACCACCGCCCTTACGGCAAATAATATCTAACAATAAGACAAATGGTAAATTTAACAGAACTCGGTATATTCATCAGTAGCATCCTCCTGTCCATTGCGGGGTGTTTGAGCGTGGCGTGCACAGAGAGTAGAAGAAGTAGATGTACAAAAATCACGTTTCCGTGTTGTGCGATTGATAGGGATACTATTGGCGGTAACGACATTGTGTAGTGGCATCAAGCACACTTGTCATCATCTGTAAACATATTATGTATGGTAGGCCTTCTGGTTGGCACAACAAGAGTAGGTCTCTCATCTTTATTTGCTGTTTCGTCGTGGTCATCGGTACGTGTACACGTGACAGCTTTGCAACGCCAGCGGTTGATTGTCTGTATGATGAACGATACACCGAGTGTCAATGAGAGTATGATGGTTGCTATCATTATTGGTTTATTATTATCTAACCAAGAAATAAAATGGGTGCCACTTCTACAAGAATGCTGATGGACGACATCTACTGTGAGAACAAACACGACAAGCACAACTGGAAGTACTATTCTGGTGATCGGTTCACAATCATACCGAATCATTTTTACTCAAGACATACAGAGGACAAAGAGGAAGAAGAGGAAGAAGAGAGCGGTTGGTGGGATTGGCATTGGTTACTGTAAGTATTTGTGCTTTAACTCTTGCAAAGTAATTTTTTTCAGTCTCTTCACCCAGCTCTCGGGTGGCTTGATATTCACGGTGCCAGCTAATCCCTTGTTCTTGAACTGGGGCAACGAGGCGATATATGAATCAAGTGTATTCATACGTGCATCAGCGAAGGCAAGGTTCTCTCGTGGCATTTGGTATATCATCATTCGTATGGTGTAGCTCCCGCCGTTCATATCCAGCTGATTGCCATCCAAGTCTGTGAGCCTCAACGTCAGTTTGTTGAGGTTGCTTGCATTGATTTTGATACTGCTACGGTAGCTGAAGTCGTTTGGCTTGAAGGTCAATGTGGAAGGGATGTCTTCATCGCCTTTCAGTATAGCAGGCACAGCAATAGACGTAATGATATTCGTCTCTTCGGCCAGCTGTCGGTTGCTGTTGCGGGTAGATGCATCGTACGTAGAGCCAATCTGTATGGCGTCTGTACGGCGGAGGTCAATGCACGCTGGTGTGGTGAATGTTGGCACAACGGGTGGCGCCGATATGTTGATTTCCCAGTAGCCAATCTTCCCATATTTCTGTTCTTCGTTGGTATAGTTGTTTGGTACAGTCTGTCCCGTGTTCCTTCGTAGCCCTATCGCTTTGTGGTTGCTCTTGTTGATGCTATCTGCCACAGGCGAGCTACCACCAACAGCAACTGGATACATATCATACAAATAGATGACAAGGTTTTCAGGAGTGGCGTCTACCATAAAGCGGAATCTGCGTATAGATTGCACGTACTCACAGTGAATGTAATCAACGACACTACCTGTTGCTGACTTGTAAAATGCATTCATTGTATCTTGTACTTGTTCGGCATACTCGTTCGGTGTCCATACTCCTTCGGGTATCCGAACCACCCCCAAGTAATTAGCGGGGTTTGCCCCACCAATGTCAGCAAATGCACCGATTGACACATACATCAGGTTGTTGAAGTTGTTTACAGTGTTGTAGAAGGAGTAGTCTATGTCGCACTCCACGATGGTACCGAACAGGTCGTAGCCGTTCATTGCCTGCACGTTCAAAAAGTTATACTGGCAAATACCGGTGTCGTTGATGGATGCTCGGCTCCTGTTTGATTGTCCCTGTGTGAAGCCAACCTCCTTCTGCCTGCCTTGGCCTTGACTGGAAAACAGTAGCACCTGATGGCTGGTCTGGGTAATGATATCAGCAATGGACATCGCTGTCTGTGGCTGTGCATTTGCCAGTTGGTTCGGTATCGCTTTGCTCATTTATAATGCTGTCAATATTTTCTTGTGTGCTGAACAACTCCAGCAAGTGCGTGTTGTTATTTACAGGGAAATTAAGAGCGGTGGCGTATTGTATGGGCGTCTTTGGTTCGGTGAAACAGTAGTCTAACTGTTCGCGTAAATCAAACTGCTTGTACTTCTTGAACCCTGCGCACTTGTAGTTGTTCACGGCATTGGGGAAGGGCAGTTGGTCTTCTGTGATGGTGATGTTCTTGTATCGGGGGGATGTCATGATTTTGTGCGTTTTGTAATTTGATATGAATATAATATCTTGGTTAGTAAATACACATCTCATCTCTTACATAGCTTACATATGGAATCACCCGAAGCCGAACCAGTCGTTGAAAAGACGGAAACGATTACAAAGCCTGTGAAGGTCAAGAAGGAGCGTACGCCTGCACAGAAGGCCGCGTTTGCAAAAGCTCAGGCGAAGCGTGTAGAGAGGATGAAGCAGAAGAAGCTGGACAAGGCGAAGGCTGTTGTGGCGGCGGCTGAACCTGTACCTGAGCCTGTGCCTGAACCTGAGCCTGAGCCTGAACCTGAGCCTGTGCCTGAGCCTGTGCCTGACGGCTTTCCAACTGAGAATGAATTTGAAGCTCCAAAGACACCACCGAAGAAGAAGAGGGCACCGCGCAAGAAGAAGGCTGTTGCTAAGAAGGCTGACCCACCCACAATGAAGCTCACACCTATTGAGGAAAAAAGTGACCCTGTATTGAAAGAGCCCGAAGACATACCTGTGATTGATGTTGCTGTCCCCGCTCCTATACCGACACCTCCTCCAACCAAGGCAAAGAAGAGCGCGCCTAAACCTAAGAAGCAGTCCACCCTCGTCTCCGTCAAGAAGAAGCCCAAGGCCGAAAAGCCTCCCAAGGAGATTGTGTACGAGAATAGCGACAGTGATAGCGATGATGACGAACTGCTTGCGCAAGTGTACACCGACTACAAGAAGATGCTGAAACAGAAGAAGGCCAAGGCACGTGCCAAGCCAGTGAACCCATCGGTTCGTGGGTTGAAATTCGTGTGATGATTATAATATCTAACCTATAGTAAATGAACGAAATACAAAACACCGATTTTTCCATCAAGGTGCCACCAGTCAAGTGTGACGTGGAGTTCAAGGGAGTACCAGAGAATATGCCTAACAAGTCATTTCATTGGGCGTTCGTTGGACGACCCGGGTCTGGTAAAACATCGCTCGCAATCAACCTCATCGCGGAGAAGCAGAAGGGTCATAGGGGATATTACAGAGTGTTTGATGAGATATACGTCATGATGCCTAAGGGGTCAATTGCGTCATTGAAAGTCAATCCGTTTGAGAGCCTGCCAGAAGATAACGTATACAATGAGTTCACACTTGAGAACCTGTATGATATAGAGATGAAGCTGGAAGAGAATGCCAGTGAGGATGAACCGAAGAATAGCCTGCTGTTCATAGATGACTTAGCGAGTGAGCTGAAGTGCTACGGGGAAATGGAGCGCGTGTTCAAGCGACTGGCCTTCAACAGAAGACATCTCCGCCTGTCTATACTCAACTGTGTACAACGATTAACAACGATACCGAAAGCTGTGAGAGCTACGTTCAGCCACCTGTGCTTCTTCAAGTGTACAAAGAACGAGAACAAGATACTGTTTGATGAACTGTTGGACATACCGAAGGATAGATTTGTGCAGTTGTGTGAGTTCTGTTTCAAAGACCGTCACGATACTATCAATGTTGATTTGAATAATTTGGAGTTCTATCGCAACTTCAACAAGCTGGAGGGTTTCATTGACCCCAACGAAGTGATGGTTGATTGATTATTCAGCCGACTTGAACTCTTGTTGCTCATATTCTTCCTTCTCCTCCTCTTGATGGTTACTCGTGTTATCAATATAGTCGCCACGGTCAACAGCACCAGCACCATTGCCAGCGCCATTACCAACAACACGACTGTTGCCGATATAGCGAATCGCTGGTACAGTGACATACCGACTCGTTAATTTTGCACGCTCTTCCTTGGCAAAGGTTCTAAATTTATGTTCCTTCAGCATTGTTTGCGTCATCGTTTTCGGTGATGGAGTGTCGCCTCTATGAACGTACGGCTCTGTTGACGTAGGGGATGGTGTTCCGTCCCAGTCACCTATCCAGTCATCATCTAAAGAACCTCTTGATGGTGATGGTTGGGATGGTGCCATCAACGAGTAGTTCAAATCTTGATAATCTTTCGCTTCTGTGTCAAACCGTACCTTTCTCATACCTCGTGTGATATCTTCTATCGTCTCCCTTTCTGCCTGTGCAATTTCTTCTGCAGTGGAACGTGTCGGTTTTGCGGCGGCTGTCTGTGTTCGTTTGCGACCACCCAGTGTTTGTGCGATGCTCGCCTGTGTCTGGAGCTGGGCGTTTACTGCCCGAACGGATGCTTGTGCACGTTGCAGATTGTCTGCTTTGATTTGTGCAGTGACAATATCGGCCGCTTGGCGTGCTTGTATTTGTGCATCTGCCACCCTGAGATTGTCTGCTTGAATTTGATTATCTACTGCCCTGACAGTTGCTTTAGCCCGTGCAAGATTGAATGCCCCTTGCGACAGTTCATCTGCCTTCTCTTGTGCGACTCTTCGGGCATTAGCCATCGCCCGAGTGTGTGTGTTTTGCCTGCGACGCTGGTCAACAGTTGCATCACGCGCACTCTGCTGTGTGCCTGCTACGGTGTTGCGACGACGGCTGTTGAAGTCTTGGAGCTCTTCTTTCAACGTGACGCGAGCTGGTGTTGTACCTGCGACTTGTCCGTCTGTAATCTCTGCCATACTTCTTTCCAATGCAATTTCCAGTGCTTCAGGCTCGTCTACACCGTGCCCTTGGTATGCAGATGTAGACGACCGAGCACCCGGTATTTGTGTCATCTCTGGGTGTGATTGTACTGGTGACGATTGCAGGGAGTGTGGTTGCGCTGGTGGTGAGGCTCTGTCGGCAGGTATGGAAGACATCAACTCTCGAGTGGCACTAATCATATTGTGACGCTGTTGGTTAACGATTGAGCTGTCAACGAGTGCCTCTTGTGCGGGTGTGCCTGCACCGAGTGCCACGTTCACATTGGCTTGGGCGAGCTGTTGTGCACGCGCATTGGCAGTCCTCTGTTGTCGCTTGGGTCTACCGCGCGATGTAGGATGAACGAAGAACACGTTGGCGACGGATGGTGAGTCGTCGCGTGGAGCTGGCGTTGTAATGGCGGTTACTTCGTCGTCTGTACCGTAATCGCTGGCGGGAAGTGGTGTACCCATACGTACATCTGGTGGTGGTGGTGGTCGTACTGGTGGTGGTGATCGTGACGCCATACCCATACGTACATCTGCTGGTGATGGTGGTAAAGGCACCTGTGGGATGGGTGTACCGTCTTTCATATTGGTGTCCAGACTTTGCGTGGGGCGGAACGGATTCGCTGGTGCAACACCACCAGCAGGTACGGCTGGGGCAGGTCCACCATACCGCGCGAACACTTCGTCTTCCATACGTTGTAGGTCTTTCGCACTCGGCTTCTTTCTTTTGCTCCAGTCGGGCACACGGATGACAGGGGCTGGTATCTTTGGTTCTTTGAGCACTTTGGGTTTCAAGGTCACGAGTGGTGGGGGTTGCATCGTGCGTTGTCCAGTCGGCTGTGTCGGCACAATGGGAGGCTGTCGCACGCGCGGTGCACCACCACCTTTGCCACCACCACCACCACCACCACCCCCACCTCTTCCGCCACTGCGACGCTCAGGCTTGGCAGTCGTCTTGTCTTTGGACTTCTCTTTCTGTTGCTTGATTTTGTCTGTGCTCTTGACCTCCTTCTTCTTGTCGGTCATACACTTCTTGAGGCATTCCTTCTGTGCCTTCACACCGACCTTCTTCATACACCGACGAAAACATGCTATCTTCTCTGCTGAATACTTCTTCTTCTTTGCATCCGCACTGATGGGTAGCTTCTTGGCGAGGTCTTTTGGTATGGCTTGCATTTATTGTGTATGATAGATAATAAATGCCACGGAAAATGGACACTAAAAACAGGCAGGACAGAGGGCGAGTGTCCACCTGTCATCGGGCGCTCACCACTGATTGATAGGTGGTTTGCCACTGATTGGTGAAATGGACACAACGGACAGTGAAAATGGCCGAAACTATTTCAAACCGTTGCATTATTTAGGTAAAATGCCCAGATTTAAAATAGTTTTGTGAAAAAGACCCTATATTTTGTCCATTTAGTAGTTTATAGGTAAAACACCTCTAACTCAGCGTGAGCCCACCACTAAGCACAGGACACTCCATTTTCGTCATTTTGTCCAAAAACACGTCAGCGGTAAAACACCTGTAAACCAGTGGTGAGCACCCGATGAGCGCCTGACTCGGTGGACACAGCCAATTGTCCATTGTGTCCATTTCATTGTCATTCCATCACTTTTGTGTCATAATATCATAAATAAATGCCACCATTATTTGGGCATTTTATCACTCACGTTCATCCACCCGAAACCGTCTGTAATCCATAGATTCAGGTATTGTGATACCATTAACAGTATCTTTCTTTCTGGGTACAACAGCCGACCTCTCCATATTATCACCACCCATAAACAACGGACTGACGTGCGCGTTCAGCCCTGTTTCAACCGCAGGAGTGACATTTGTTCTCGCGGGCATATCCATAGCCTCGTCAGTATCCATAAGGAAGTCTGTGTTACCACCAGTGAACAGCACCTCATCAAAGTCAGTGGCATCACGACTTGGCACAGGAAAAGGATTCTGGTGTGCTGATGCTTTGAACGTATCAAGCATAGGCCTGTCCACACGAAGGGTTTGGCTCAGCGGGTCGTTGTTGGCACGGCTGGGCTGGTTGGGAGCGCTTTGACCGAACATCGCACCAAGCGAAGCAATGCTCTCGTTTGATGCGGCGTTAACAGACGGGTACACACTCATCGTATCAACCTCACTCTGCCACTGGGAGGGTAGCAAGAACTGGTTGGATTGACGCTGGACGTTTACGGCTTGAGACGGATTAGCAAACATTGTGTATTCTTGCGTGTTCTATTATTTATCCTTACTACAAGATAATAATAATCTTGGATAACAATAAAACGATGTCAGCTCCACAATACCAGTACAACGGCTTGCTACCGCAAAAGCTTCGCAACAGCCCGGGTGTTCACGTGTCGCTCTACTCCTATTTACCCGGAGCGGTCAACACGCTGGAAGTCACGCCTAACTTCAACGAAGGCGAGGCACTCCCCTTTGATGGAAGCGTCGTACCACGCAACCACATACTCGTAGAACAAGCATACAACAGCCCCGAGCTACTGGGTGTCGTCGGCAACAGTCAGGAGATGGTACAGTGGTATCAGCGTGGCAGACCAGCGTACATTGACGACCATTACGCCTGTCTGGACATACCCCTCGCCACACCACAGAGCCAGTACATCTCTAACGATGGCTTCGCGTATGCTAACCTATTGAACCCAAACCAACCGACCACATTGCCATTTACTTGAACGCGACAAATACTTAAAATATAAAATACCACGTACAAATCTATATAATGTCTCTTCAACCACTCAAACCCGAATCATTCTCTGCCGACCTGAAGGCCATTCGTGAGCCCGACGACGACACGGTGCGTAAGCCTCTGGAATGGGCTGTGCCTGTTTACGAGAAGCTGGCAGAGGATGGAGATGAAAAGGGTGATGAGTGTGCAGACAAGGCGTATGCGAACATGATGTGTTACATCAAGATGCTTCAAAAGCACTACAGCGACTTCATTATGACGACGAAGATTAAACCATTTTCGGACGAAGAAGAGAAGCTCTGGCAGAACGACCGTAATGATATTATGTTGAAAATCGTAGAGCACTACAGTATCATTGAGTTCGTCCGTCTGTTCCCGCATATGACAAAGAAGGACGAAGCAACTGGGCTTACTGAGTTTGATTTGAAAGCATTCAACCCATACGCACGAAAGACCAAAAACGGAGAGATATACATAGATGAATACAAGCTCCAACAAGATATGGCAATTTCACAGAAGAATGAAGAGCTTGCAGAGCGCGCACACGGCGACTGGGACGAAGAGCTCGGGCGTGTGCTGACGGAGGACGAGATTAAGGAGCGCACCGCAACAAAGACGGACCTTGGTGAAGAAGTCAGTGTTGAATGTCACGAAGAATGCAAGGAGGAACAGGCAATTATGGAAGAGCTGAATTAATTCTCTCGGCTTGTTATAAATATGGCCAAGAAAGTGTACAGAGACGCGGTTACAAAACAGCGTATGCAGAAGGAGACGACAAGCGACAAGCCACAGCGCCGTTCACGTTCTATCGGTATGAAAGGCTGGAACAACACAACCACTAAACCGCCGATTAAGATGAAGACCCCGAACGACGACAAACGGTATGTGTCCACAAAGGAACCTACCAAGCACGACACCCGTTTGCCCGAAGCTAAAAAGAAACGGTTGCCGTTCGTTTAGTTTTATACAGTATTTTAAGCCGAAAAAAATATATATTCTACCAATTAAAACAACGTACCCTGTCTAATCAATCCATATGAGCGAGTCTTCTTTCCCTTCCAGCTTGGATTACAGTCCCAATCCCTTGTCCATTTCGGCAAGAGCTTACGAGAGCAAGTGTGTTCCCGAGTCTTCTTCCACAGCAAGACCCGGTGAAATCGTCCGTATCCGTGTGCCATCTGGCCGTGCTGGCTCTTACCTCAACCAGAACAAGTCGTTTTTGTCCTTCACTCTGGTCAACACATCCACAGCTCAATCCATAGAGGAAATCCAAGACAACGCCGATGGTAACGAGGACCAGTACGGCCGTAACTACGCCAAGCTCTTTGTAGATGGTAGCGCATACTCTGTTATCCAGACCCAAGAAGTGTACAACTCTTCCAACCTTCTGGAGTCCATCCAGAATGCTAACGTCTTGTACAATATGCTGGTTGATTTGCAGACCAGTATGTCCTCTCGTCTTACAGGCTCTTCCATTCTCGGTATCGGTGCAACTGGCCTAATGTCGCAGGCGTGGAGTCAATACCGCGCACAGACGCTTGTGACCAACACAGGGCAAGAGGGGATTTTTTCCTTCAATCTTATTGGAGGTCGTGAGTGGGCTTTCGCACCAAAACGAACCGCGTACACAGGCCTTAACATCTTGAGCTCCATCACAGTGGAAGGCGAAGAAAGCCCACCGATTGTCGTTATTGCTAACACTGATTTAAGCGACGACCTGCTCAGCAATTATGGTAAGGCATTTACCTCAAACATCGGCCCCCTTGCACCTCCCGGAATGCCAGTAGGGACCGGCGGACTAAATGACCCCGTAACACTCAACAGATGTGCCATATACGACAACGGCGCGAACAAGCGCAACGGCTGGATTTCTCGTCTTGGCCCAGTTGTCCCGTATGGCCAGAAGATGAAGTTCACCCTTCCTCTCGTGTCTGGTGTGGTCGGCTCGCTCTGTTGCAAGCTCTTCCCTCTGCACGCACTCAACAGCGACCTGATGCTTCACCTCACCCTCGCTTCAGCCAACACTGTAGCTTGCAACAACTACATCCCTACTCACTGGAACATCAACGCAAATGACGGTGAAGGCACCGCTTTTCCTCAAGGTGCCCCGACGGGCGGTAGCTCCAGTGTTTTGACTGTTGACCTCAATGCACCGCCTAACCCTGCAGACTACTCTCCCCCCGAAGGGTCGTGGAAGATTGATGTCAACTACCGTCTGGAAGACATCGCCTTCCACGCGAACATCGTTGAGATTAGCGCACAGGCACAGGCAATGCTTGACCAAGCTACTGGCGGACAGTACATCATCCCCAGTTGCTCGTACAGGAACTTCACCCACTCCCTGATGGGTGGCCAGACCAACAGTGAATTCCCTGTCCCAGCTCGCTTCACCTCTGTCAAGTCAATGGTTGCCTGCCAGCGTCCCAGTGCTTCCCTCAACCGCCCCGACAGGTTCAGTCTCACTTGCCGTATCAAGAACTTCATGTCTCGTATTCAGTACCGTGTGGGTTCTCTTATGGTACCACAGGAACCTATTCGTATGGAGAACATTGATGACCAGCAGGGCTATGTCAACGGTGGCAAGGCTCCCGAAGCTTTCTGTCATCTGCTTGAAGCCGTTGGCCAGTCCGTGAGTGACCGTACTCTTGAGTGTGGTATGAACGATAACATCTACGGAGCGAATCACGACCTTGATTACACCTACGGCATTCGCAACGCGGGCAACACATCTTTCGCCCAGTGGCGGGACAGCGTGGATGTAGGTCAAGACCCTGTTAAGTTTGTCGTTGGCTCACCCGCTATTCCCGGACAGAGTGACCGTAGATACTACAACCGTTTGGCAGCTGGTTCACAGGCTGGTTTCTGCTGGGGTGTGGATATGGAATCGTTCAACAACGCTGGATGCACTGGGCCTATGCAGTCGGGTACGAACACTCTCGGCCTCAACGTTATGTGCAGGCTGTACCTTGAATCCACCACTATGCAGACTGGTGCAACGCTTGACACTGCACAGGGTATCATCCCCGTCACGGTTGACCACTGGGTGATGCACGATACCGTCATTGTTGTGTCAGGTGGTGTTGCGTCGGTTCGCTTCTAAGGTACCACGTAGAAAACCCAAAATAATATAGTTAGTCATTAATAAATACAGTTCATACAATCCACACAATTCATTCAATATGCCTATGGCCGGAACCCCCAGTGCATTGAATTCATACTCTGCTCCGCCCCCACGTCAAAAGAAGGGTCCTTATTTCGGTATGACACCCGGTGATTTGGCAGGGATGGCGGTTGACTTAGTGGCTGGTAGCGCCTCTGCTCCTGCTGAGCTCGCTGGTTCAGCCATCGCTGGTGGTATGAAGGGCTTCTCTCGTGCCACAGCTGTTGCAAAGGACACGACGACAATGGGCCGAGCTGTTGGTGAAGCAGCGGCAGGTAAGGCACGTAGCATTAGTGCATTAGCGGCACCAGAGTCAACGATTGCAGGTGAAAAGAGTCTTGCCAAATCACTTGGGAGACCTAAGTACAGACCATCTTCAGCCACCGAAGAAGCCAAGATTAATGACGCTGCTAAATGGGGTGACTCTATGATGGCACACGAGCCACCAGACCATCTGCCATACAACCTTGAAAAACACAACGGACTGCACGTCAAAAATTATGAACACGTGGAGGTATACGGGAGTGAGGGCCTTGAGCCGACAGGTGTACCATCAGACAGCGAACACGTGTACGTTCATTTCACACCAGCTTCTACGAACGCTTTGCAGAAAGAAGCAGTCGCAACACAGCAAACAGGCTTGCATTACTCAGGTGTGCTTGGTCCAGCTGGACGTGAAGCAGACACGGCAATGGAAGAAGTGCTTAGAGTGTATCCTAACTCCAAAATACATTTAGGTGGATACTCAATGGGAGGAGCGACAACTGAAAGACAGATGGCAAAATACGCAACCAACCCGAATGTTGTTGAAGGTGTGACGATACACGGCAACACGAGCGGTTTGAACAGGCTTGCCACCGCAACCGAAGCCAGAGTCAATGGAACGGCTGAAGCGATGGACGCTAAGCTCACCCACCTCAAGTACGAAGGAGATGCAATATCTGGAGCTGGGAATGCTCACGGAGAACAGTACACATTTATGCATCCAGATGGGCCGTATGATACAATGAGCATACACGGAAAGCAAATGCGTGATATACCCGGAAAACCATCCTCCACTGGCTTCCTCACTTACAAAGGCGACACACCGTTCATTAAAGCAGGTGGCGATATAGGACAAGCTGTTGAAGACTATGGATTGGCAACCATCAAGGGTGGAGCTCAAATCAAACACGGTCCCGATAGAGGTCAAGAGTATTACACACAGACGCAACAGCAAACACCACAAACACCACGACAATACATTGATTATGGATCATTCCCCAAGCCGACACCAACACCAACACCAAGACCAACACCAACACCAACTCCACCCCACCAGCGCAGTGGAACATCCCGCACACGCAACAGTTCTGCATACAATCCCCGTGTTCACGGACACGGTAGGCTACGATTTGGTTAGAATTTTAATCTCTGCACGTATAATAAACGACACAAAATCATGTTCACTTTAAACAACGCTGACATTTACGAGGACAAAGGCCGAGCGGATATGCCGTTGGAGCAGACCAGCAAGCGACGGTACACACTCACACTGGAAAGCGGTGGATTTGTACACAACCCACTGAGTGACAAAGTGTTTGCAGATTACGAGGGCTTTGACATCAGGTTTGGTGTTGGTGACACGATTGCTTTGACCTACAACTTGCCAATGCCACTACAATCACGCAGTGGCTTCTTTAACGTGTCGCTACGGTCAATGTCGCTTGGTCAAAACACAGCCAACCAGATTCACTTTGATGACGCTGAATACTCATTCGTACCCCTGAGTTCCAACCTAACAGTTAACCTCACGAACGCATCATCAGCATACAACCTGCAAGTCAAAGACGACGATAAAGTCTACCAAGCTTTTCAGTTTATGAACGCTACCGGAGAGTTGGTGAATGTGAAGTCACGACCGTCCGTCCCCGGTGCAGTATCCAACATTGCAACACTCACCGGCCCACTGTGCCCAATCGGTTCAGTGCAGATTAACAAAACGGTTACTGACAGGCTCCAAACAGGTAACAAGAATGTGCCCCAGAACTACAGTACCTGTTGCGACGATTATATAGTTACTATTCCCGACAATGCATTCCAGTCAGGTACACTCACTGTTGTGCTCTCCACCTCCTCTAAAATCTGGTACAACAACGGCAACGATGCTGAAACTGTGTTGCGTTCTAACGTTCCTTGCCTCATTAATGAACTGGAAGCTGAAACAGCTGTGACTATTGATTACAATCAGTATATCCCATTCAACTTGCCGTACTCAATGGTCCTCGGGCTGACTGAAGCTTAGTGTGTGGTTTGGTACGTGTGTGTCGCATTCGGTCTTCACGTAGGCTCGTCTGTAATTGTTAATCTTGTGATAACAGTTATCGGGTGGTAAAAGCTTGAATTTGTAGTGGCAGTCGAGCATCCACTGCACAGTCCGCATATTCTTTTCACTACGAACAAAGTCACTCATTGTACCGAACACTTTCTTTAATGGTACATCCTCTGTGGCACACTTCATACACTTCGGTGCACAGTCATCACAGATGGTAGCACCACAGGTATTGTCGCAGTGCAATACGGTACAAGACATTTACAAAGTGCTACTGATTTTATTTTGATACGATCGTACACAGACCAGCACATAAGGAAAAGATGACATAATACATATTATAATGAACACAACTATGAAACAACGAGTCACTCTAATCAACTTCACGAAGACTGCTGCCCGCATCGGTGCCTTCCTCCTGCTCAGCCTGTCCATCTGCACCATCGCCTTCCTTGCTTGCATCACACCCGTCGCCGTCGGTGCTGTCGGTGCTGGCTATCGTGAACCCATTGCTTCGGTCAACGTCAAGAAGCAGGTCACCACCTACGAACCCGCCAATAGCCACTATGCACGCGGGGCCGTGATTGCTCTTGTCCAAGTGGAAGCAGCACAACGCATCTCTCGCAATGATTGCCGAGGTGTAGTGACACGTGCCGACATCCAAACCAAAAAGCCGAGGTTGAAGAGCGTCGGTATAACGCTGTAGTTTAGTAAAGAGCTCTTGGTATTGTGTGTTGTGTATGTTTATTCCAGCTCGATTAGGTATACCACGTGCGTCTTGTTGCTCTCTACTCTTCCTGCTCAGTGTTAGACCGAATGATAAATATTTACTGTGTTCTGTGTGTATGTATTTACTATGTTGTTGAGCGTGGCCCGTCTTGTTCATTGTGCATCTGTCATTACGAAAAGTAGTATTGTCTAATACAGCGAGTAGCTCATCACGTGCTTCATCTACTGTTGGTGCGTTGGCACACTGCAAGTAGCAGGCATCACCAACCAGAGCGAGGTCGTGCTTGTTATCGGCGAAGTGATGTGTGATGGGCTTCGTCGTCGGTTTGTCACACGCCCAGCGAAAGTCTTTGTTGTATAGCACGATACTGTACCTTGTACCAGTGTGTGGTGTGTTCTTGTGGTACAAGCGCGTTGACTCAAACACAAGTGGCTTGTTTTTTATGTCGTATGATATCATAGTGAACGTTATGCAAGAGATAGAATTGAACGGGTTGGACACGCTGACAGACAGTAGATTCTATTATAGGCAGTGTATGTTACAGTTGATGGTGGAGCGTTGGAGCTGGGAGCTGTTTTGCGATGAGCATATAACAGTGGATATGTCGTTCCCCGAGTACATAGTATGTGGTGCAGAGGTAGAAGACCAATTTTTTAATTATCAATATGCGTGGTCGCCTGACTGGTCTGCTAACGACTCTGCTGAAGATGAAGCACCCGAGTCGCCTGTTTTTGATGCTTGTGCCGGTGCTGCATGATTTTGGTGTCTCTTGGTCTTGAAGTGTCTTGCTTTGTTTCGGTTTGTGTACTTGCCCCCACACTCACATAGGCATTGTTCGTTCTTTTGTGCTCCAATCGTCTCAGCATACACTTTCCAGTATTCCTTTCTTTGTGCACGTATTTTCTCGGCATTCTTTTCGTTGTATTTCTTTTTGCGTGCACTTATTTTCACCGCATTCACTTTTCTGTACTCCTTCCCCCACGCCTTCTCACCACCAGCCCGTCGTACAGCACCCGGAACCATCACATTGACACATCCATCCCAGTCAGCCCGCATCACTTCTGCCTCTCTATCCTCCAGCTCGTACTTGTTCATACACGGAAAGTCTTCTACCAACTTAATATCAGCATCACCTGCATCAATAATCTGCTTTGATGTAGTTGCGTTATGCGTTGACCTGTGCATACACATTCTCTCAGCCAGCGTGTTCACTGTACTTCCGTAATACACCTTGTCGCAATTAGGCGACCATACCTTGTACACCTTCGCCCGTGAGTAATCGTCCGTGTCGTCGTTGTTGTTCATCTTGTCTTGCGTTTTTCAATTGTGACCACACACTCGCGATCACAATCGTTTTTATTATAAAAATAAATAGCAATAATAATAACAATAATGAAAATCGACTATTCGAAAATACGGATACACGAGTTCTTCTCTACCACTGATGTCAGCGACATATACTATTATGCAAGTGCACAGCCACAAGCATCAAGCGTACTCTCGGTTGTACGACAAAAACGTATAGCGTATCTCAATGGTCGTGCACTAACAGGCAGTGACAAGCGAAAACACTGCAGACGTATGTGCAAGCTTGTACGCATAGTAGGTGACGAGGAATTTGTACATACACATACAGCATTTCCGTGTGCTTGTAGGGCAGAGGTAGATGTTGAGATTGAACGATTATATGTTGCACACAAGACTATGCTGAAGAAGGAACAACAGAAGCGTTGGGAAATATCACTCAAGGTGGGCAATCCAGACCAGTATCTCTATAAAGTGATGTACCGTATAGGTTACTGGCAGGTGCGTAAAGAGCAAAATGATGCAGACTATCAACTATACCGCGAGAAGAAGAGAAAGAAAGCGAAGCTGAGGTATGACGCCGACATTGATAGGCGTCGTGATTATGCGAGGAAATGGTACCACGCTAATAGAGAAAGACTGTATGCACAGCGTCGTGCCAACGCCAAGAACAAACGTATCAGCAAAATTGCTATACCGAGACCCAACAGACGGGCGACTGAGCAGAAGAAGAAAGAGTTCAAGGTGAAGCACACATCAGTCGTTTTGGACTTCGGTTAACAGCTGATTCACCCACATCTCACGACGAGTTGCGAATTCGTCATACAATGCCTCTTTGGTTGGGTCTTGCGATTCAAGTATAGTCTGCATATGTTCGTCAATCTTTGTGATATACTTTTGCACCTTGGTATTGTGAAACTTCACTTTGTTCTTCTTGCGAATACGATTCTTGATGTCTTTGGTACGTCGGTCAGAACACTTCCACCCCTTCTCTTCTCTCATACGACCGGCCTTGTGTGATACCTTCGGTGGAAGCATTGCACGCGCTTCATTAGCAGTGAACTCGTGCTCTCTGCGACCGATGTGGGGTACGAGTGGAGAGATGTGTGGGTTGTTGTTGGTGGTGGTGGTGGACATCTTGTTCTTTGTTGTTAGCTTGTGTGTGAAAGAGTAATAATGACATCTTTGTGCTCTTTTTGTGCGGATATTATATTTTTTAATAATAAAAAAGTGAAAAGTATGTGCTGGGTATGATCATGCGGTACTGACCTTTTATTGCGCGGACAAATGGACAGCCAGATGAGTGAAAGTTTTTGAAACGTGGCCTTTTTTACAGGACAGATGGACATACAGAATAAAAGTATTTCAAGAATTAATAATTATACACTAAAAAGGCGCAGGTTTGATTTCTTTCCCATATTCGTGTGTCCGTGTGTCCACCACTCACTTCAATACTCTTCTCTTCTTCATGATGTGCCCGATTGGTACATCATCCTCATCATCACTGTCATCATCACTCTGTACACGAGCCGTCTTCCGCTTCACATACCCAAGGGCAGTATTGTTGCATCGCTTGCATTTGTACTCTTTGTTGGCGTTTGTCTCTTTGAAGTAGTGACACTTGATGTATGTACACCCACACCCAGCCACTTCTACAGCACCGACGATGTGTGGCAAGTCACAGCAAGGGCACTCCAACGATTGTTTGATACCGAGAAGAACATCGGCGGCGTCGTATGTACCGAAGTCTTTGCATTTGGCATACAGGTTCTCCTTGTACTGCGTACTCTCCTCGCACTCTTTGTAGTACTTGGCCCAAGCGAATCTCTGTGTGTTAGGCATATTCGTTATCTGTTTAGTGAATGGGAGTAAATTGGATAATGACCACACCTACACACCCCGCCTCGTTTTTTAATAAAAAAAAACTTTGTGTGGGAATCCCTATCATATACTTTCTGTCCACTTCTGTCACAATACCATTAGGAAATCCTACCCACATACCGCCCCCATACCGCCCATACTAATACCACAAATACATACAAATACATACAATACTTCCATACAATACCGAGTTTGTTCGAGTAAAACAGCAAAAAAAGGTGTGTTATACACGAATTGCTAATATCTCAACTGCTATTTAGGGAAATCACTTGGAAAACAA
>Ga0315320_10001114_pt1 | contig 22124 bp, 10 predicted proteins | sample M140m21515metaG_FD_203458 | JGI IMG/M metagenome (GOLD analysis project Ga0315320, IMG submission 203458) | Ammonia-oxidizing marine archaeal communities from Monterey Bay, California, United States - M1 40m 21515 | ecosystem: Environmental > Aquatic > Marine > Coastal | place: USA: California... | reverse complement strand
ACGGCCGAGCAGATGAAGGAGATGCGGATGGATTCGACGCAGATAGTCCCGATGCCGGTGGCACCGACGCAGATGGCTCCGACGTAGATGGCTCCGACGCAGATGGCTCCGACGCAGATGGCTCCGACGCAGATGGCTCCGGTGCAGATGGCTCCGACACCGGCTCCGACGCAGATGGCTCCGATGCAGATGGCTCCGACACCGGCTCCACGGCCGATGCAGACGCAGATGGCTCCGACACCGGTTCCACAGCCGATGCAGACGCAGATGGCTCCGACACCGGTTCCACAGCCGATGCAGACGCAGATGGCTCCGACACCGGCTCCACGGCCGATGCAGACGCAGATGGCTCCGACACCGGCTCCACGGCCGATGCAGACGCAGATGGCTCCGACACCGGTTCCACAGCCGATGCAGATGCCGACGCTGGCCCCACCGATCCTGCCACCATCGACTATTGCCACATCCAATGGCCCTGTGAGATGACCGCCATTGCAGACGAGAGCACAGAGACCGTCTACACCTGGGTGTATGCTGCTGGCATCACCGAAGGGGTGGGAGCCGGAGCGGGCGTAGAAGTTCAGTTGGGGATCGGTCCCGACGATAGCTGGCCTGACGACGATTGGAGCTGGGTCGATGCGGTCTTCAATGACGACAAAGAAGGACTGACCCCCGGCGTGCTGTCCAACGACGAGTTTGCCGCGGCCGGACTGGCCCCCTCGACCCCCGGGCACCACGACTATGCGGCACGCGCACGCCTCACGGGGGGCGCATGGATCCTGTGCGATCTCGGCGATGAGTGCGACGGCGGCTCTGGCTCGACCGATGGCTATGACCCATCAACATCGGGCCACCTCGTGGTTGAACTTCCGGTGTACTCCAGCATCACTGTCACCTCTCCTGGGGGGGGTGACCTGTGGATCGATGCCACCACTGTGGACATCACCTGGACGAGCGAGGGGGACATCGAACTGGTCGACATCACCCTCATTGATGACGCGGGCATAGAGACCGAAATTGCAACGGATATTGCCAACTCAGGCAGCCACTCATGGGCCATTCCGTTCTCGGTCGCACTCGGGCGCAATCAAATGATCTGTATCAACGATTCGGCCGATACCGTCGGTGGCTGTGCGGGGGACTTCACCCTGGGCGCCTTGATTGGCTTTCAATGGAACGGTTCAGAAGAAGAAATACTGCGGCTATCCCCTGTGATGGACGACTCCAGCCTGATGGGTACGGTGGGAGACCTCATGTGGTGGTCGAGTCAGGTCGTGGTCGATCACGCGGGTGAAGTCATCTATGTGATGGGCTCCACCGAAGATTCGATAAGCAAGCTGTACACCCTCAACATGTGGACCGGAGACTTGGTGGACGAACTTGTCTTTTCTCCCGGAGGTTCCGGCTGGGAAATCAACAGCGAAGGCAAGCTCATCGGATGTCGCTGGTCGGGATCAGAAGAAGAACTCTTTACCGTCGATCCCCTCACGGGCGGCGTCGAAGTCATCGGCATTGTGGGCGACTTGGCATCCTGGAGCGGACAAACCGTGATCGATAACAGCATCGATCGCATGTACATCATCGGAACGAACAGCTCCGGCACCACCCAACTGTGGGTCATGGATAGTGTGACGGGAGATCTCATCGAGACCATCACCCCCACCGACTTCATGGGCGGTTCGGGCTTGCAGATGAGCCCCAGTGGAAATGCGGTCTATGCGTACTGGAATGGCTCCGAAGAAATCCTCACCGAACTGAACCTCACCACAGGCGAGCGCACCGATCTGGGTACGGTAGGCGACCTTGGCTCGTGGTCTGGCCAGACCGTGGTGGACCCCACAAACAACACCATCTTGATTTGGGGCAACGGGGCCGATGGGACCAACATCTACGCGATGGACGTACTCACCGGAGAGTTGCTGTACACCACACCGGTCGAACGCTCGATGGCCGCGCCACGGTTCATCTACTGAGCCGCACCCTCACTCATTCGACATAGCCCAACGCTTCCAACTGTCGGAGGGTTTCAGGACTGGTCTCCACTTCTTCCGCAGCCTCCCCCACATGGGTTGGAAACGCCGCAAGCGTGGCCTGTAATGCTTGAACCTCAGGGGGCAGTTCGTCGCCATACCGGTTGACTCGCTCGTTGGGATCCGCCACCCGATCGTACAACTCATATGCATCGGTATTGGGCGTATGAATCAGCTTCCATTTTGGGGTGACGACAGTCTTGTTTTTGTTTCCTCGCCCCCACCAGTGACCGCCCTCAGCAAACACAGGCGTGGCACGCAGCGCCTCGACTGGACCCAACAAATCGACCCCATGAAAGGGGTGATCTTTGATTCCAAGCCGGGCCATAATGGTGGTTGCAATACTGCTGAGCCCCACCGTCTCCGACACTTTGGTTCCACGAAGCGTGGGTGCGATGTCACCGGCAATAATGAGCGGCACATGAACCAGCTCACGGTAGACATCTTCACCATGGAAAAACCGTCCCCGTTCCATAAAGTACTCGCCATGATCCGAGGTCACGATGGTGACTTGCTTCCGTTTTCCTTGCAGCGCCGATGAATTCAACAAGGCACCGACCCACTGGTCGGTGAACACAATCTCTTCGTCGTAAACGTTCTTGGCATGGGCAATGTCCTCTTCCGACACGCCCCCTTTGCCCATGGCGGCGACCACATCGGCATTGCTCATGGGGTCACTAAATTGACCGGTGTACCCATCGGCAAAGCCCACTTCTGGATGCCGCACTAAACTGAAATGTGGGTCAAAATAATGCACCCACAGAAAGGTCGGTGAGGCATGCTCGCCCCCAAGCTTTTCCACGGCGACCCGGGTGAGCCCCTCCGAGGACACCCCATCGTGATCCACAATCTGCGAGTCATCAAAGAATTCAAAGCCCTGGTGCATGCCGTAGTCGGTGGATGCAAACCGATTGGAGACCACCCCAATGGTGCGGTAGCCCGCCCGACGCAGGGTCTCGGCAAGGGTCTCCACCGAATCGTTCAACCGTGAGCGTGCACCCACCACGAAGTTCTCCGATGGGTACAACGAGCTGTGAATGCTGGCCAAGGTGGGCAAGGTCCATGGCGCCGGTGCAACGGCATCCATGAATGTGACCCCTTCGGTGGCCAAGGCCGAAAGTGCTGGCGATGTTGTACGACCGTAGCCGTACAACTCCAAATGGTCGGCACGCAGGGTGTCGATGGTGATCAACACAATGTTGGGGGCCGCATCCAAATCGATCGCAATGGGCTCACCGACCTCCTGGGGAATGGCCGAAGCGTGTACGGGCTGTTCCTTCGGCGGATCCGCCTCACACCCGACACCCCAGCATACCCATGTCATCCACCATCGCATCACACACGCTCCAGCGCCCGATTGTACCGCATCCAGGCTAACGAAGGCGCTCCACCGTGCGTTCGTACTGAGTCACCAGCTCGGACACGATGTCGCTGATGGGTTGCACATTCTCAACCAAGGCTGAGCCATGACCCGCACTCCAAATGTTCTTCCAGCGCTTGGCGGTATCACCCGCCATTCCAGCCACAAAATCGGGGTGATTGGGCACAGTTTGCTTGAAGAAGTTTGCGTGCACCCCGCTCACGGCATCGGTGTACACGATGTCATCGGGTACCGCATCCACCACCATTTGTTTGTACGCCGCCTGGGCCCCACTCTCCGCCGAGGCAATAAAACGGGTGCCCATGTAGACCAACTCTGCACCGAGCGCCAAGGATGCTGCGATTTGCTCCCCCGTAGAGATGCACCCCGCACTGATCACCGGAACCGAGAGGTTCTCTCTCAAATACGGAATGAGCGTGTACGGAGAAATCTTGCCCGCGTGACCACCGGCACCGGAAGCCACACCGATGACGGCATCCACACCGGCAGCCTCCGCCTTCTTGGCGTGGCGCAAGTTGATCACATCGTGAAACACCGTGATTCCATGGTCGTGCGCGCGCTTCACATACTCGGTGGGATTGCCGTAGCTGGTGATGAGCACCGGCACTTCAAATTCTTCCACGAGCGCCATATCGATTTCTCGGCGATCGGGATCGGTAAGACCAATCGTGAGATTGAGACCAAACGGCCGATCTGTCCGCGCTCGAATCCACTCCAAGTCAGACCGCAAGGCCTCCGGTGTTCGCGCATTGAGCGTGGGCATGGTGCCCAACACACCCGCCTCAGCGGCCGCCACGATCATCTCCTTGTTCGAGATGAGGAACATCGGCGCCACCACAATCGGGTAACGCAAGCCCAGTTTGTCCGAGAGTTCGGTCGACAAGCCCATACACAACTCCACTGATTGACTGTGCTGTAGTCCACCCCATAGTCCTGCGCTCGCACCCCGATATCCGCGCGAAGATGGCATCGACAGCACAGCCAAACGCGGCGAGTCGAAATTTATCCCATGTCAAGCTGACAACGCTGGGCAATACCCCGCCCAAAAACTACAACAAACAGGGCAGACGGGCCCCCCTCTCATACTCTATGATGTCGATGTTCTTGGGCTGGGAGGCCGCGATGCGTAGTTTGGGTTTATTGTTTTTCTTGGGTTCGATGGGATGTGAATCGGACGCCACCGTTAAAGTCTTCAACGCCATGCCGGATGCGGTCATTAGTTCTCCCACCAACGGAGCGGACCTCAAAGAATCGACGGAAGTGACATTCCAAGGTTCCGGCTCCGACCCGGATCACGCCACCGCTGAACTCGAAGCCAGTTGGCAAACCGGAACGACCACCCTGTGTGAATGGGGATCTCTGGATGAAGATGGGAAGACCCAGTGTCCAGCCACCATCTCTCCCGACATGATCGAAGTCACCTTGTTGATTCGCGACCCCGCGGGAAGTGTGGCCACGGCCAGTATCGCTGTGAATGTGACACCCAATGCAGACCCTCTCGTGGACATCACATCCCCCACCTATGACCCCACTACCGACGAAGAACTCCCCTTTTTCTGGGGTGATGAGCCCATCGAATTCGAAGGCATCATTTCCGATGAAGAAGATGCAGCAGAGGACTTGAACGTTGCATGGTCAAGTGGAACCGATGGTGAAATCAGTGCTGCACCCGGGGACAGCTCGGGGACCACACGGGCCACGGCCTACCTCTCAGAAGGCATCCACACCATCACACTCACGGTGACCGACTCATCGGACAACTACAACTCCGACACCATCGACATTCAGGTGGGTCCAGACAATCCAGCGGGTGCGCCCGATGTGGCGATTACCTCTCCAGTGATTGTACCTGGAGAACGACCCTTTTACTACGGCGATCAAGCCGTCGAGTTTGAAGGTCTTGTGACGGACGATGAAGACGTGGCAGACACGCTCATGGTCACATGGTCCAGCGATGCCGATGGAGAGTTGGCGTCTACATCTCCCGATACCGATGGCACGACTGAACTCACCGCACACCTCTCTCAGGGACTGCACACCATCACGCTGTCAGCGACTGACTCAGACGAGAAAGTGGGCAGCGACTCCATCAACATTGAAGTGGGGCCAGACAACACACCGCCCTCCTGCAACCTGGTGACCCCCGAGACCGGGGCCACAGGACTTCTGGGCGAACTGGTCATCTTTGGTGGCACCGTGGGCGATCCGGACATCTCCGTGGATACCTTGACCGTGAATTGGATGGACGGCGAAACCTTGTTGGGTAGCAGCATCCCAACCAGTATCGGCAACGTCTCCATGCCTCTCACCGAGCTCGAAGAAGGCCCCCACGTGGTCTCCATGGTGGTCTCCGATGAAATGGGTGCCACCTGTACGGACCAAGTGATCTACACGGTCCTTGGTGCCCCCGATGAAAACAACGCCCCCGAAGTGACCTTGACGTCCCCTTTTAGCGGCAGCGTGGTCAACGCCGGTGACACGGTGCTGTTTTCCGCCACGGTATCGGATGAAGAAGATGAGCCAGGGGAATTGCTCATTCAGTGGATGAGTGATCTCGAAGACGCACCCATCAGCACCGAATCGGCCGATAGTGCCGGCTTTATCGGATTTTCAACCACAGAACTTGGCGTCGGTGTCCACACCGTCGAGTTGACCGTCACCGACAGCGGAGGACTGTACAGCACAGCCATGGTTCTTCTGAACGTACACGCAGCCCCCGAGGAAGAGCCGGTCGTAAACTCGGCGCCAAGCATCACCATCAGCCACCCCCTCGATGGAGCGGAAGTGGAGGAAGGCGACACGGTGCTGTTCTCAGCCACCGTCTCCGATGAAGAAGATGAGCCAGAAGAATTGCTCATCCAATGGTCGAGTGATCTCGAAAGCGCTCTCATCAGCACAGAGTCTGCCGATAGTGCAGGCTTTGTCGGCTTCTCGACCACAGACCTCGTCGTGGGTATTCACACCATCGAGTTGATCGTCACCGACACCGAAGGCCTGTACAGCACAGCCATGGTGCTCCTCAACGTGCAGGCTACCCCGGAAGAAGAACCGGTCGTAAACTCAGCGCCAAGCATCACCATCAGCCACCCCCTCGATGGAGCGGACGTGGAGGAAGGCGATACCGTGTTGTTTGCGGCCAACGTGAGCGACGAAGAAGACGATGACAACACATTGGGACTCATTTGGATGAGCAACCTCGATGGAAGCTTTGGAGCCGGAACCATTGATGATTCTGGCTACGTTGGCTTCACCACCACCACCTTGTCTCTGGGTACCCATATCGTGACGGCCACCGTCACCGATAGCGGAGGCTTGGAATCCAATGCCATGGTCGTGATCACCGTCGATACTGCGACCGAACCCGTAGACGACGGGACCGCCGACGATGGTGGCGACGATGGTGGTGAAGAAGAGGAAGAAGAGGAAGAAGAGGACTTTCTTGAAGAGGGGGATGACCTCCCACCCGAGTTGGAAGGCGGGACCTATGCGGGCTGCGATGCCTTTGACCCCGACAACCTGGTGATCTTTGGTGCCATCGATGCCGCACTGTTCTGCGCCTGCGGATTTGATGAGGCCGACAATGTGAAGATCAGCTCATCGGGAAGCTCCGACATCAACCTCTCGTGTCTCGACATCATTGACGGCGCACTCGAAATCGATCTCTGTGGAGCGACCCACATCGATCTATCCAATGTGGCGAGTGTGGGAGACGGTGTCCAGATTCACGACAACTACGACACCGAGTCCATCGACATGGGCTCGTTGACCAGCATCGGTGAGAGCTTCAACATCAACAACAATCAGGACCTGGAAGAGTTGACCTTGACCTCACTCGAGACCATTGACGGCCAGCTGTACTTGAGTTCGAACAACAACCTGCCCATCTTCTCCGTGCCAGCACTCACCGTGATTGAGGGCAGCCTTCAGTTCAACTCCAACAATGGGATTGAGGAAATCCACTTCGACAACCTGACCACCATTGAGGGTCAATTCCAGTTTGACTACAACCACAGCGTGGAGACGATCTCCATGCCGAGCCTGACGGAGCTGAACGGTCAGCTGTACATCTACAGCAACAATTCGCTGGAAGGCCTGGATTTCGGAGGTCTCGTTGAAACCGGTTCCAACATCGAAATCCGTTACAATAGTGCCATTGAAATCGTAGACCTATCGAGTTTGCAGGTGGTGAACGGTTCCGTACAGTTCGATGGACTCAACCAGTTGTCCTCTTTTGAACTGCCGGCACTCATCGAGGTGAACGGCAGCTTCAACATGAGCAACAACAGCAAGCTTGACTCCTTGGCCGCCCCATTGTTTAGCGACCTCTCGGGAAGTCTGACCATTCGCGACAATACCGATCTGACCGCCGTCGATTTGAACAGTTTGTTCTGCATCGATGAATTCACCATTGTCGGAAACAATATGGTCCCCGAAGATCTGCATGCGCTCCTGCTTCAACTCAGCTGCGACGACCCCGGCTCGGAGGTCATCTTTCGGACCGACGACGCCACGTCCTTGTGCGAAGATGGTGACATCGTGGTCAACGACCTGTACATCTATGCCATCGATCCGGCTCCCCTTGATCTGAGCTGCATCGTGGACATCACGGGTAAGCTGGAAATCGAATTCTCCGATGCGGTGACCATCGACCTGTCACGGGCGGCAGGCGTGGGCGACAACGTCAGTATCCACGACAACTACGACACCGAGGAAATCTGGCTCGATGCCATGTTGACCACTGGAAGCTCGTTCAACTTGAACAACAATGTCAGCCTCAATCTACTCGACCTTGATTCCATGACCGACATTGGTGGACAGCTGTATTTGAGCTCCAACAATAGTCTTGATGCCCTGTACATACCCAACCTTCAGGTCATCGAAGGAAGCTTCCAAATGAACTCCAACAGCGGAATCGAGTTGGTGGATTTACCCAACTTGTACGAAATCGAGGGTCAGCTTCAATTCGACTACAACCACAGCGTTCAAGAACTGCTGTTGCCCGACCTCGTCGAATTGAACGGACAGCTGTACATCTACAGCAACAATTCACTCGAGAAGCTTGATTTTGGTGGCCTGGTGGAGACCGGTTCCAACATTGAAATTCGATACAACAATGCCATCGAGAGCGTCAGTTTTGACGATTTGGAGGTGGTCAACGGTTCTGTGCAGCTCGATGGGCTCAATCAACTGTCCTATTTTGAGATGCCAGCACTCGATGAAGTCACCGGCAGCTTCAACTTGAGCAACAACAGCAAACTCGAGTCATTTGCGGCCCCCGTGTTTACCGAACTGTCTGGAAGCCTGACCATTCGGGACAACTCCGATCTTCAAACTGTCGACCTCAGCAGTCTTGAGTGCATCGAAGATTTCACGATTGTGGGCAACGACCTCACCATCGATTCTCACCATGCACTGCTGCTCGCCTTGACCTGTAGCTCCGATGGCTCGCTCATCATTTTCCGGGACACCGATGCCGACGACTTCTGTGCCACAGGAGAGACCGTGGTGAATGATCTGTACATCAGCCCCATTGATTCCGGTGCGGTCGATCTCAGCTGCATCACACAAATCAACGGCAAAACAGAAATCGAATTCTCAAAGGCCATCTCCATCGACATCTCAAATGCAGCCTCGATTGCAGACAGCTTGAGTATTCACGACAACTACGACACCGAGGTCATCGATTTCACCAGTCTTGTGAGCGTGGGGGAATCGTTCAATCTCAACACCAATATTGACTTGGAAGAGTTGACCTTGAGTTCGCTTCAGACCATCGAGGGGCAGCTGTATTTGAGCTCAAATAACAACCTGAGCAACTTCTCGGCCCCGGTCCTCACCACGATTGAAGGCAGTTTGCAGTTCAACTCAAACAATGGCATTGAAGAAGTCAATCTCGACAGTCTGACCACCATTGAGGGTCAATTCCAGTTTGACTACAATCACAGCGTAGAGAGTATCTCCATGCCGAGTTTGACCGAGCTGAATGGACAGCTGTACATCTACAGCAACAACTCCTTGGAAAGCATCAACGTGGGCAGCCTCGTTGAAACTGGTTCGAACATAGAAATTCGGTACAACAATGCCATTGAGTTCGTAAATGTATCGAGCTTGCAGGTGGTGAACGGAACGCTTCAGATGGACGGCCTTAATCAGATAGAAGCGCTTGATTTGGCCGCACTCAAAGAAGTGAATGGTAGCTTCAATGTGAGCAACTGTAGCTCCATGCTGACACTGTCCGCCCCCCTGTTTGACGACCTTTCGGGCAGTCTCACGATTCGAGACAACCCCGACTTGTACAGCATCGATCTCAGTAGCCTCACGTGCGTGAGTGACTACACGGTGGTGGGCAACGACTTGGACGAAGACGACTCGCGGGATCTGCTCCTGCACATCATCAGCGGGTGCTGAAACTGGAGAAGAGATGAAGCATCTATGGTGGGTAGCACTGGTCCTGATGGGTCCCGCTTGTGAAAGCAAGGAATCCCCTGATGACTCGGGAGCCATCGTGGCTGCCGATGAAGGCAGCGATGCCGATGGTACCGATGCAGACGGCATTGGCGATGCCGATGGTGGCGACGACACCGATGGTGGATCGGATCAGGATGGTGCGCCGGATGCCGATGGAAGCGGTGATGCAGACGACACCGGCGAGACCGATGCCGATGGGAGTGGTGATGCAGACGACACCGGCGAGACCGATGCCGATGGGACTGCCCCTCTGGAGTGTGCTGGACTCGCCCCAGATGCTTGCAACGCAGAGGAACACTGTAGGGTCCTGAGCGGAAGCCCCGTGGATGTGGACGCAGAGTGTGTGGGCACCCTTGATCCAGAAGAGGTCGGGTGCATGGAAAGCGAGATTGATTGCGGCATGGCCATGACCTGGGCTTCAGGACCCGAGGGGACCTGCATGGAGTTCACCTCTACCTGCATCCCCGATGGCTGGAGCATCTGCAACCCACTGGATAGCTGCGAGACAGGCGATGACGATGGCTCAGATGATGCCGGCGATGGAACGAGCGACGACGGACCTGAACCCCTCGTGTGCGGCGAGCTCGATCCAGAGACCTGCGGCGAAGAATCGCTGTGTACGGTCTTAAGCGGAAGCCCCGTGGATGTGGATGCAGAGTGCATGGGCACCTTGGCATCCGAGCCTGCCGGCTGTCTGGACGCGGGAATGATGTGCGGCATGTCCATGACCTGGGCTTCGGGACCCGACGGCACCTGCATGGAGTTCCCCACCACCTGCATTCCCGATGGATGGAGCGGGTGCGACCCGTTGGAGGCTTGCGAGGCCAGTGATGACGGCGGCTCAGATGACGACGGCTCTGCGGACGACGATGACTCAGATGACGACGGCACAGCGGACGACGATGGCTCGGGGTCCGATGACGGCGAGCCCTTTTGTCCAGGGACTGAGATCTGCGGACCACGCATTATTGGAAGTGCCACAGACATGGACAGCATGTCCATTTGCAGCATGGTTGATGGCAACATCATGGTGGCTGTGTTTGGCAGTCCACTCATCACCGATGCAGACGGGATGGGATGCCTCACCGAAGTCACTGGCGACATCAACATCTCGGGCGTGGACACACTCACCAATATCGATGGGATGAGCAACCTGCGGGCAGTTGGCGGCGACCTTCTGATCTGGGGCAACGACGGCCTCACCACCATTGCCGGCCTGACCGGTTTGGAATCCGTTGGTGGCGACATCGAAATTCGCGTGAATGAAGCCCTGTGTCAAAGTACCGTCGATGCACTCATCGCGGGCATCGCACACATCGGCGGCACGGTTGAAACCGACGGAAACGCTCCCTGCTAAGCCACGCTAATCCTCGAAACAGTAGATCCGAGAAGCGTTGGAGCAAAACAGATTTCCACCCTCGACCCAGTCATCATTGGTGCGGTCGGATTTGCCCACATGCGCGTACCAATGGTCACCAAAACACACCCCGCATCCTTGGGTCCAGCCCACGCAGTTGCCACCCGATGCCGTCCCAGGACCGCTCACAGTGCCCGACGCCGTTGAGCCGGTAAACACCCAAGCGCTCACACCGCCGCTTCCGTTCTCATCCACATTGATGGGCGCACTGATGCTGCCATCGCCCAAGTCGGCACGGTCCGTCGCAATCAAGACCCCATCAAGTCGGTGGTAGGGCCCATCGGCGATATGCGAGATGGCGGAACGACTCCCACCGGACAAAAACGCCGACCACGTACCGCCCAAATCGGCATCCATCGCCGCATTGGTGCACAACTCATCGGCACCCGTGGGTCCACCCAAGTCGCCGTTCATACTGAAACTCGTCACAAAGACCCGGGTGATGGCGTTGTCGATTTCAACCGATGCCGAACTGGCAGGTCCCGGCCCCTCATCATCGCTCGGCAGCACACTGCATGTCCACACCTCATGGGCCACAGTCTCCATCCCAGAAATCGTGTCACCCGTGAGTTCTGTGGTCATTACAGGACCCTCCCACAACTCATCATCCCGGGTCCATGTGATCGCATAGCTGAGCGCATCCTCATCCACATCCAGGGCTGACGAGACCACACAGAGCAGGTCATCTTCACCTTCCACGGGTGAATCAGGTGCAATCGACACACCCGGCGCACCAGGCGCTGTGTTTCCAATGGTGACCGGGTCCGATGTGACCGGCACACCCACTCCATACGCGTCGCTCGGTGTCACCATGACCCGCACCATTTGGTCGCGGACAAACCACGATGGAACCAAACTCGAGTCACCGGGACCCACCACAATCCCATCCACCGTCCATTGGTAGGCGAGCGAAACCCCATCGCCTTCTGCATCGGTCACAGACACTGCGGTATTCAAGGTCGTGGTCGTTACGGGGGCTGATGGACTCAACGCCAACGACAATATTTCAGGGGGAGTATTCACAATGATGATGCTGGCGGTCTTGGCCTCCCCATCATCGGTCCCATCCGATGGCGTGACCGCACACTGCACGGTGTCTCCATAGGAAAATCCGCCCGACAACGTGGGGCCTGTACCCAGCGGTGTGCCACCCACACTCCATTCGAACCGGGAGGAATCAACATCTCCATCTGGATCGGTAAATCCAGTGTACGCACAGGTGAGCACATCCGCCGGACTGGCCGGGTCGGGCGTGATGTTCACCGCTTCAATCGCGGGCACAGAGTTGCCCACCACCACGGTATTCGAGGCCACCTCGAAGCCCATCGTGCCACCGGAACTCGGGGTCACATGGCAGGTGACGGCTTGGTCGCGGGCAAAGTCTGCGGCACTGAGCGTGGCCGTACTCACACCCACATCGGTGGCCGCCACCACCCACCGGTAGCTGTAATCAAAGGTGGCGGCACCATCGGCATCCGAGGTCGGGCCGGGTGTACAGATCAACACATCGGCCACCGTGGGCTCCAAGGGCGTCAAAGACACGGAAGCCAACACAGGTGGGGTGTCTATCACTGTCACCGTGGCCGACACTCCCTCGCCCGCATCGACACCATCATGGGGAGTCACGGTGCACATCACCTCATCGCCGCCCACAAAGCCCGTAGCCAGTGTGGGCGCTGAACCCACAAGCACACCGTCCACCGTCCACGACACCATCGATGCATCTGAATCGTCATCTGCATCCATAAAACCAGCCCACGAACAACTCAGGGTGTCGTCGAGCTCGGGTGCCACGGGCTCGATAAATACGGACGCTATCAACGGTGCGGTATTGGCCACCACAACGGTGTCGGTCTCCGAATCGCCCATGCGGGTGCCATCGAACGGTGTGACCGTACACGACACGGTGTCACCCCGAACAAAGCCACCACTGAATGGAGAACCCCCGCCCGCCGCCACGTCGTTGATCGCCCATGCCACGGTGGAGGCATCCGAGCCCGCATCCCCAAGCCACGTCCATCCACACATCAGTTCATCGGCCGCCTGGGGTGGATCAGGCGCAATCTCGACCCCCTCTACAGCCGGAAAGGCGCCCACGTTTACCAAGACAGCATCGGAGCACATCGCCTCAAGTTCGTCGATCACGGTGAGGGTCAACACATGAGGATTGGGACTCAGCCCATCAATTCCGAGCAGAGCATCTCCCCCTGTCGTGGGTGTACTTGCCCCCAAAAAGCCATCTTGATCACTGCTCCAGCGTGCGGTCAGCGTGTTGGATGGTTGGTCCGTATCGTTGGCCACCCCTTCCAAGACCACCGCCTCACCGGGGCTCAGCGTCTCATCGGCTAGGGGTGCTGTGATGGCGCAGCTGGGCGCCGAGTTCACCGGCCCTACATCCACCACCACGCTGTCAGAACCCGTCTGGTCATCGGTATCGGTGACCCGAAGTGTGAGCGCGTGGGTGGCCGCACTCAAATACCCAAAGCCCGTGACCCGGCCGTCAGAATCCACCACCGTATCGAGTGACAGTTCTCCATCCACATCGGACGTCCAGACCACATCGAGTGCGTCGGGGACGTCTTCGGTGTCGGCCACCGTGCCAGAAAAGCTAATCTTGATGTCGGTATACAAGCGCTCGACAGTGGTGGGCGATGTAATTTCAGCGGTGGGTGGCTCTGTAGGAGGGGGAGGGTCCACCGCATAGAGCAAGCGAACCCGGTCCAGACCGAGCGCATCCTTTGGGTCTTGGACTTTCAGCACGAACTCACTCGATGGGTCGAGTACGGTGGCTTCGCAGACCGTCATGCCCATCTCATCAAGGTCCGTCTCTTCACAGATGGTCTCGTCACCCTGCTCCCACCAGACCATCAACTCCATCGCATCGCTCTCCGCATCGGAGACCTGGCCCACCAACACCACACCCGCCACCGTCACCTCGGTGTCGGTCTCATGGGATGTAATCGTGGCCAAGGGAGACGTGTTGCGAATACCCACTTTGGTTTCCGTACAACCAAGTAGATTCCCAAGCATGCACAGAGACAAAAATCGAAACGAGGGCGTCATACTCCGCAGGATACCACCCATCCCATGGTCAAGTATGGGCATTTGTCACACCACCGCCACCCACTGAACCGATACGACACATTATCTACTCATAGGTAGGTATTATGTTAAGCATTCAAAAATCCATCGTACTATTGAGCCTTTCTGTGTCATGCACAGAAGCCACCATCCTCCACAAAGAAGCGCGACCGGTGGATCCAAAAACCGTCAGCAGCGGTGAACGATCTCCTGAAGAATGGGACGTCGACTTCCCGGCTGGCGCCGATCTGGCCATCATTCTCGATGTACTCGATGTGCCCATCGTGGACGGTCAAAGCACGGACTTAAACGGACACTCCTTGTTTCCGGAGGCCTGGCTCACTGCCGTGAGTGATGCCTATGAGCAAACCGATGTGGGCGATGCCATCGCGCGCGAGAATTACTACGATCAATGGCGGCTGGTATCGGTACGTGTCTCTCCATGTGCACCCATCGGCATCCAACCCGATGTTGCGATGGATACGTGGTGCTGGCCCACGGTCCGTCTCGTATGGCAGCCCATCGTCTCAGATTTACGACTGCCTTGGGGAACCTTTACCGACTACTACGCCGATGACCGTGCCATTCACGCCATCTATCCTGTGGTACCCCGCGGTCTGAACGGTGAGAGAATTGATGGATCCTGGCGAGAAGTGGTCACGGAATACTTGCTTGAGGGCAAGGACCCATCGGCCCTTCCCAACCGTATGAAAAGTGGCTTTATGGCGGTTCGAGATACCTCCGCGAAAGCCGTACTCAATGCCGTTCATTCCTTGCGTGACCCCACAGCAGCGTACGGTTCATATGACGACATTAAATTGCGCCCGGAGCTCATAAACGGCACCGATCCCGATGGCCTTTTTGCCCACAGACTACGTTCATTTCTCGGTGAATTCGCGCCATGGAATGATTTACAAGAAATGACCTCATTCAGTTTGCCTGAGGGACGGAATCCAGCCGGAAGTGACATCTGGGTCTTTGTGGGGTTCGACGGCAACAGTGGATTTCCTCAACTCAAAGAGCTCACTGTCACCGGACGATTCTCGGGCGATGAACTTGTGAACATCGGACCGAGTCAAACGGTCGCGATGGGTGTGGAAGATACCGTGGTACAGGAAGCCATTGAGCGGGGAAACCAAGAGCTCGATGACAGTTTGATTATCGATGGTGAGGATATCGAAACCCTCGGGCCAGACATGGCCGACCCCTACGAGTTTCTGGTCCCCAATACGAGCTGTGCATCCTGTCATCGACTCAATGGGCTGAGATTCGACTTCCATTCTCTTTCGGGCTTTGAAGATCGTGGCATCACCATATCGCCACGGGTCAACAAAGATGTCGCGCGCGACCTGATCTGGACACGCAGTCAGTTTGGAATTCGGTAATCGCTGGACTTTATGTCGGTCAAATAACGACTATCGGACCCGAAAACCCTGCTGACACCTTCGTTATCATCCCGCCCATTGACATCGAATGGCTGAGCCTCAACCCATCGTCCACAACCCCATCAAAACATGATTAAAAATTAAAATATTCACCATTAAACGCCGAGATATGTAGTAGCATCGCCGCTCACTTGACTATTGACAACAATTGAGACGGAGACCTCGTATGAATCGCACGACCTTTATGACCATTCTCGCCCTTTCGGCCGCGGGGTGCGCAGACGTCAAAGATGCCGCCGAAGGCGCCGTAAACGATGCCATCGACGGTGCCATCCCGGATTTGGTGCAAGAGGGTGACGTCGGCGTCACTACGCCCGCCGGGTGGGACTTTTTGGTGGCCGTCGATGTGGGCGATCCACAAGCAGCAGCCTTTGATAGCGAGTTCTCAATTTCATTGGAAGCCATTGAAAACGCCATTGCAGCCACGGGGGCTCCCGGACTTCCCGCGGTTGAAAACCAGTTGGTCCTCGCCAAAGTAGTGGACTTGGGCGAGCCCTATGGAATGCGTCTTCAGTTCTCACGAAAAGCGGCAATGGTGGATGGAAACCTGGAAGTCGACAACGAAATCGATCTGGGCACCAGCGGCGACTTGGGTGGTGGAACCTATGTCTTTTACCACTCGCGCAATCGGGTTGGCTTTTTCAAGGGAAGCGTCTCTGACTGCGATGGGAATCCATCCAATGACGCCTTGGTGGTTTCGCCGAGTTCTCCATTTGTGACCTACACCGATGGCGGACGCTGGGCGATTCCATCCATTACAGCCAACCCGACCAATGCGGGAGAAGGTCAGGCGTCCCAAGTCTTCTTTGAGGCGGAAGACTGCTCCGGCTCTATTCTCATGGGGGCGCCAGAAGAAGAAGCCAACCCGAAGACTGCGGATGTTCCGGAAGACGAGGATGTGGGTGAAAAGCCCGTCGAGAAGCAATTCTCGAGCGATGGTACTGCGGTCGCGGACGCGGGCGAGGAGGAGATGAAGCAAAAGCCTGAGCCTCCACCTCCCGCTGAACCTGATCCAGAAGAGCCCGAGGCACCCACCGATGCGATCATCGACTTTGAGAGTGGCGTTCTGGAAGATGTATGCACCATGTACAGTCCCACGACCGATGATTATGCCTATGCAACCATCTTGACCGATCACTACGACTTGTTCTTCCCCGAAGCCGAGGAAGACCGAGAGGAAAGCCACTACCTCTTCCTGAGTTCAGGCGGTTCGGGACGGAAGGCCTCCACGGTTTATTGTGCACTGCAGGTGCCTGAGGCAGCGACCACCATTGAGGTCAGCTACAACTTCATCTCTCAGGAATATGCGGAGTGGGTGGGTTCCGGCTTCAACGACATGTTCACGGTGAAGGTCGACGGTTCGCCCGACTCCATCCTTAGTCGGACCATCAACAATGCGGGGAGCGAGCAGCTGTGGGAAGACATCAGCGCTGAGAGTGCTTCTGTCGGAGCCATCGAACAGAGCAATGATGCGGGCTACAACGCCACGGGCAGAGTCTTTGACGGGCAACTCAACCCCAACGCTCGTGGTGCCAAAATCGAAGAGAGCGGCAGCCCCTACGCCACTGGAGATATCTCCAAGCATGCTGGACAAGAGATGATCCTGGTGCTGACCGTGGCCGATGCAGGGGACTCTATTTTCGATACAGCAGCATTGGTGGACTACATTCACGTGTACTAAGCCCACGAGAACCACCACCATGAGAGGTCACCGGCAACGGTGGCCTCTTTGTGTTTACTGGGCTGAAACCCAAGCCAAGAAGCTCTCCGGATTTGTCGCGATATGCTGCGCCATCTCGGTGGGGACAACCCCCGCTCGAAGTTGCGTATGGATTGGGTCAACACCCAGCAATTCGGCGACTCGAACCAATGCCTCCGGCGACAGCCGCTTCTCATCCGACTCCACCCGACTCAGGAAACCTGGTGACACCCCCAGCGCGTCCGCAAAGGTGCGTTGATTGAAGTCTCGCTGCTCGCGCTCGGTTCGCAACCAAACACCAAAGGAGTCGGAGGCTACAGGGTCGTTGCTTCGAAAGTCACTCCGGGGGGTCTCAACACCATCCTCGGGAGGCCACACAATCTCGGCATAGGCAGAATGATTGTGGATCGACTCTTTGTTCTCCGCTTGAACACGGAGCCACTCGATGCCTGGTCTCCGTCGAATACGAACCACCACATCGCGCACCAAGTCTTCAACAAACTTCGGGTTGTCGTAGGCAAGCTCCGTGACGTACTTCTCATCATCCCGCTTCAGAAGCGAAAACAAGGGCGCTGAAGCGCACTGCTCCACATCCTCAATGATGTCCTCCAGCCAAATAAACTCGCTCGAGCGGACTTCAACCGTCACGTAGCTGCGCTGGTTGTGTGCACCGTAGTCGCTGACCGCCTTGGAACACGGACAGAGACTCTTTACCGGTACTTCAGCGACCAACAAGAAGCGATTCTCTTGCCCCCGACGCTCTCCCTCAAATCGACACTGATAATCCATCAGAGACAGCTCACCACTCACCGGCGCCTTCTTCTCCATGAAGTAGGGCAACTCCACCTCGATGTAGGCGTCGGTGGCATCGAGACGGGTCTGAATCTGTCTCAGAATCTCGGGGAACTGACGAAAAGTCATCTGACCCCGCACCTGGTTGAGCACCTCCACAAAGCGGCTCATGTGGGTACCTTTGAACTCCTGGGGGAGACCCACATACGCATTGACCGTAGCCACGGTATTCTGCTCACGATTCTCTCGATCGAGCACGCGAATGGGATACCGAAGCCCCTTGATGCCCACTCGGTCAATGGCCAAGGCACGGGTATCGGGCTCGTTCGCGTGATCAGGAAGATCGATCTTCCGAGGTTGTGTGGACATATTGACCCCCATTTGGCGGCGGTCTAATCCAAACTTACCTATAAAGACAACAACTATTTCCCATTTGGGTTAATCATGGGTCCATCAACGGGGAGTACACGCCGTGGCACCTGCATCCTGGTTTCGGTCGACCAAGACCTATCGCAACCTGCCCTGCGCCCATCGTCGGTGGCAACACTCGGGTCACTGCGCTCATGTGCATGGCTACAGCCGCGCCTTCACCTTCACCTTTCGATGCACAGAGCGGACAGAGAATGGCTTTGTCATGGACTTTGGCGACCTCAAACCGGTCAAAGCGTGGCTGGAAGAGCACTACGACCACACGCTACTGCTCGACTCAGACGACCCCTTACTCCCTGACTTCCGGGCACTAGAGGTCCAGGGTGCGTGCAGACTTGTGGTCTACGAGGATGTGGGAATGGAAGGTTCGGCACGCTTCGTCTTTGACTGGGTGGCCCCATGGATAAAACAGCACACACACGGACGTGTGGCGCTTGAGTCCGTCGAATGTCGAGAAAACGATAAAAACAGTGCGATCTACCGACCGGACCAGATCTGACGTTCTTCACGAACTTATTTGTTGGCTTTCTTCGCCCACCCCCTCATGCTCCACTCGACTTGTTCCGTTTATCGGCTCGCCACAGGAGCCATCCACGTGAACAACTTTTCTTCGCTGCACCTTCCCGCCCCTCAATCTTCCAGTCCAGAAGCGGCCGTTGGAAAGGGCGTTGTACTCATCGTCGATGACGACCCCGTGGTCCGCAAGCTGACCCGAGAAATGCTGAACAAGATCACCGATGCGGTTCACGCTGTGTCGTGCGGAAGTGATGCCGTTCGTGTAGCACCCCAACTTGATCCCGACCTCATCTTGCTCGATGTGACCATGCCAGACATGGATGGCTTTGAGGTGTGTGAAAAGCTGCGGGCCAACCCCCAAACCCGCGAGGTCCCCATCATCATGGTGACCGCCCTCAACGACAGGGCATCCCGCCTGCGTGGACTGGAAGCTGGGGCCGATGACTTTATCAGCAAGCCCTATGACCGCTTGGAGCTCCGCACCCGGGTCAAGACCATCCTGCGGGTGAATCGCTACCGGCGCTTGATGGATGAGCGCGACAATCGGCAGCGTGCCTGGCAGGGCGCCATCAAAGTGCTGAGTGAACTGCTCGCGATTCGTGACCCGGAGACCTTTGGCGTGGCCCAACGCGTAGAACGCCGTGCGGTCGATTTGGCCCGCCGACTGCGCATCCAAGACACCGACACGATTCGACTCGCTGCGATGTTCTGCCAACTCGGACGCCTCACCATTCCCGACACTGTGCTCACCAAGGCCGCCAGCAATCTACACATGAGCCGGGCCGAGCAGACCATGATTCGGTCCATCCCCGAGAGCAGTCGAACGATTTTATCGAACATCCCTGAACTCAAGCGAATCGGGAACATCGTGTACTGGCAAGACAAAAACTACGATGGCACCGGCTTCCCGCTCTCCAACCTCGATGGCCGAACCATTCCCATCGCCAGCCGGATCATTCGGGTGGCCCGAGACTTTGAGAAGCTGATTGAGAGTGGACTGAGCAGCGATGAAGCACAACTTCGGCTGCACAGCCAAGACCGCTGGTACGACCCCGCGGTCCTCACCGCCCTCGATGCCCAACTGCTCGATGAAGCCGCCGAATACTCGATGCGGGCCATGACGACTCGCTTGTCTGACCTGCGAATCGGCATGGAGATTCTTGAAGACATCATCACCACCGATGACCTTCTGGTTGTGGTTGGAGCCGGCACAGAGATCACAGGTTCCATGCTCGAGCGGCTTCATAATTTCGCCCGAATCAAGGGCATCCGAGAACCGATTGTCATCAAACGACCCGATGCATTCCTCAATGGCGTCACCGCCGCCTAAGGAGTTCCACCCCATGTTTAAGCAAGACCACATTGAAACCACCATCCACATCGTGGACGCAGCTCCCCACGCTTATGAGCGTTGGGTGAAACGCTGTGTTTCTTCTCCCACCGTCACCATCGAATGCCATGCCAACATCCCGGCAGGGACCGAATGGCTCTCGTCTGGTGTGTGGGTTTTGGCGCCCGACTCGTTCACCTCACCCGCCATGCGACACGCCCTGCTCACCATCATTCAAAGTGCCCAGAGTTCCGCCCAAATCATGGTGGTCTGTAGCGACCCCACCGCAGCGGCCGAAAGCGAGCCGATGGAACATGTGATTTGGATTGAAGCAGACGAGTCTGAGCGGGCAATCATCCGAGGGCTGAGAAGCTTGGTTCGTACCGATAAAAACCAACAGGCGCTGAAAGCCGCACTGCAATTCCCTGCCGAAAACCCGAACCCTGTTCTGTGCATGGAGCCCTCCGGTGAGTTGGTGTACGCCAACCCAACGGCAACCGCCTTACTCCACCAAACCAATGCGGACGGATGGACTGTGACCCACTTGCTCCAAGAGCAGCTTGGCCACCTCGGGGAAGACGTCGCGGGCACGACCCACTGTGTCATCTCTCTCGCTGAGCTCAGCTACGGGTTTCGCTTTGAGAGCGATGAACAGGCCGGTCGAGTCAACGTGTACGGCATCGACATCACCGCAAACTTGAACGCCGAACATACGCGAATCGCCTTGGAGCAGCAAAGCCGAAACAAGGATGCTTTTTTGGCCGCCATGAGCCATGAACTGCGGACACCGCTCAATGCCGTCCTTTCTTGTACTGAAGCCATGCGTGAAGGGACATATGGAGCGATGAATAGGCAGCAGTTGGATGCTGTACGCACCATACGAGAAAGTGGGAAACACCTGCTGTGCCTCATCACCGACATCTTGGATATTTCTAAGATTCAAGCCGGCCGACTTGAGCTAAACCCAGCCACTCTGGGCATACAAGCGGTGTGTGACTCGGTCATTGAAATGGTCCGCGGACAAGCTGACGACCGCAATATTGAGGTCTCCCTGTCCAATACAGCATCGTTCTCTACTTTTCGTGGTGACCCTCTGCGCATGAAACAGGTCCTGCTGAACCTCCTTGGCAATGCCATCAAATTCACCCCAAAAAATGGTCACGTAGGCTTGACGGTTGGCCCAGGTAATACACCACGCACCATCGAGTTTCGTGTCTGGGACACCGGACCTGGGGTGGGAGCCAAATACGCGGACACGATTTTCAAACCGTTCATTCAAGCGGAGGGCGATTACTCCCGAAGTCAGCCCGGTACCGGCCTGGGTCTCGCCATTGCGCGACACTTGACGCGACTTCATGATGGAGAACTCACCCTGGAACGACTCGACAGTCCAGGTGCTGTATTCATTGTCACCTTGCCAATCGGCGAAACCCAAGACGAGCCCGCATTCGACTTCCGAAGCACGGGCTCATGGAACATCTCCCCAGCCCCCACCCCCGAAGAACCTTTGACCAAGGAGATCGAAAAGGTCCTCAT
>Ga0315320_10001111_pt1 | contig 22159 bp, 12 predicted proteins | sample M140m21515metaG_FD_203458 | JGI IMG/M metagenome (GOLD analysis project Ga0315320, IMG submission 203458) | Ammonia-oxidizing marine archaeal communities from Monterey Bay, California, United States - M1 40m 21515 | ecosystem: Environmental > Aquatic > Marine > Coastal | place: USA: California... | reverse complement strand
GGCGACATCATTTTTCTCACTGATATCGTCTGCAATATTGTAGAGTTCGATATTCAGATTGCCTTTACTCATATTCTGTCGAACTGCTTTCCAATCGCCTACCCGAATCGTTTGTTGACCACCATAACTGGGAAACTCACGATACAGATATTCACGCTCTGCCTGTTTCTTGCCTTCCAGAGTCGCGAGCATTGAGATGCCATCGACCTCATCGGACACAGTCTCCCGACCGCCGACAGCTTCCATCAATGTGGGCAGCCAATCTTCGAATCCACTCACCCGATCACTTACGGTGCCGGGCTTTACATGACCGGGCCACCGTACGATCGTCGGCACCCGCACTCCGCCCTCGTAAAGAGATCCCTTCAGGCCACGCAATTCACCAACACTCTTGAAGAATGTGTAATCGACTTCCAAATCGAGGTGCGTTGTACCGTTGTCACTTGTGAACACCACTAGAGTGTTGTCGCTTAGCTTCAGCTCATCCAGAAGATCCAGCAAGTTTCCTACGTAGCGATCCAAGCGGGTGATCATCGCAGCGTAAGCAGCACGCGGGGTGAAGTGTGGGGTATACCCGTAACCTTTACCTCTCGTGAAAGGCGGATCTTTCCAACCAAGATCCCAATACGGTTTCAAATCCTCATCGGGCACATGCAATGCGACATGTGGGATGACAGTGGGATAGTAGAGAAAAAAGGGTCGATCTTTGTTCTCTCTCACAAACTCCATCGCCGCCGCGTTGATCCGGTCTGGTGCGTAGTCCTGACCCTTAAAAATATCATAGCTAGCAGGATTCGACTTATCAGCACCTTTGGCAAGAGACGCATGTCCGGGAACCGGCGGGTTGTTATTAAGGACGACGTGCTGATCATCATCCCAAAGATAGGACGGGTAATAGCTGTGCGCATGTGCCTGGCAGTTGTAACCAAAAAAACGATCAACTCCCTGCCGTAGTGGAGCACCAGTTGAGTCCGGACCTCCAAGGCCCCACTTTCCAAAAGCTCCAGTGACGTATCCCTGCTGCCTCATCAACTCTGCCAGTGTGATCTCATCAGCGGGAATTTCCTGCTGCCCTTCAGGCGGGGTCGACTTATTGGCTCTGACAAATGCGTGACCGGGATGCTTGCCCGTAAGCAACACACAACGCGACGGTGCACACACTGCATTACCGCTGTAGTGTTGCGTCAAACGCATCCCCTGTTTCGCCAAGGCATCAAGGTTCGGTGTTCGAATCAACTGCTGGCCATAACTGCCGAGTTCTCGATACCCAAGATCATCAGCGAGTATGAAAACCACGTTTGGCTTCCCTGGTTCAGCAGCAAAGACCTCCTGCGACTCATTAAACAGAAGAAAAACGCAAAGAAGAAAAACAGTCGCTTGAATACGTCGCATGTTCAACACCAGCCAATCGTAGGATTGAGGAAAAAGGACTTCAGATTAATGTGCACAAGGTTACCAAGTGGCTCGGTTTTTGGGCGGCACGAAATCAGGCGCAGCCAAACAAGACGGGACGGCCCAGCTTGCCAAATGGCTCGTCACTTTGCCAACAGCTTGCTGGAAGTTACACATTTCCAGCAATCCATCTAACTCAGTGTCCGAACCACGCCCCGTCACCGAAAACATCCCTCTTGTTACCCAAGCGGGTGGAACCGCTACCGTTGCCACAAACGACGAAGCCGGAAACGAACGCCCACCAGTTTGCGGCAACAAGCTTACTCGGCAGCGAAACCCACCCCATCGCGAGCCCTTATCCTACCGCGCCAAGCCCTACAGTACGCTCCCCTGTCGCGATCAATTTGTTAACGCAGCCGCGGACAATTTTCTCCATGATCCCCACAAAATTACGGTGAAAAAACTCGGATCAATGGAACATTGTACACTTAGAATCCGTCCAAACCATGATTGTGTGTGCCCACATTCAGAAGCTCGCAACTGCAACAGGGCCCACAACGCTTGCACCTTGTCCAAGTGCAACGCAGATCGTCACTGACAATATTTGAGCTATGCCAAGACGCCATCTCACCCATCGCTCCCACCGACAGCGTCAGAAACGCCATGGCAAAACGCGGGGTAGGGAACGACTCTCTCGCCAGCGTTTCCTAAGAGCCGAGCAACTTGAAGACCGAAGACTGCTAGCTGTTTCCTTCGAATTGAATTTCCTAGGGGGCAACTCCATCGGCTTCAACGACCCCATCTTGGGAGCTGAATACCGGGCAGCAATGGAATCTGCTGCCAGTCGTTTGGGCAATGAAATTCTTCACGATGCGACCATTTCACTGAATGTCACTGCTGAACCGTTCAACGGCACCAGCATCGCAGAGGCCTCGTCCGCTGTTGGACCAGCCGTTCCGGGCGGCGGTTTTATACATCGTGTCGTACCTTCGAAAATCCTCGGTGAAGGAGACCTCAACGGCCCGGATATCGATGGCAATGTTGAGGTTTACTTTTTTGGCAGCGGTGATGCTTTCACCTATGCCACTGATCCCGATGACGCTGATGGCGTCGGGGAGATTGATCTTCAGGCAGTTATCCAACATGAACTGGTGCACATGCTTGGATTCACTAGCAACACACGTAGCAACGGCTCAGATGACTCAGGCAACGGAATCATCACACCGGGTACATGGGCGCCCTACGATCGCTTCGTTTCGGATCTGAATGGTAATCGCTTTATCAATACCGATACCAATTCACCTTTTGTTTACCGAATGGACGTCACTCAGTGGAACGCACACAGCACCGGTGGCGCGGGCCCCAACGCTGGATTGTTTTTCGATGGCCCCACCGCCACCGCTGTCTACGGGAATCGAGTTCCGCTGTATTCGCCTGCGACTTTCTCGCTGGCCTCCAGTGTTTCCCATTTGGACAGCGAGAACTTTCCCAACGGTGACTATCAATTCTCCCCCGTCACTCACTTAATGTGCCATGCGACCGTAACCGGTGGATCGCCTCAGGAATTGACTTTGCTTGAAAAGGCTATTCTTGCTGACACCGGACTCATGATGCGGGAAGATGTTCCCCCTACAGTGACAACCCCACGCAACATTTCCACCGAAGCCAACACGACCAATGGCTTCATCGGCACCAACCAAGCCATCTTGGATTTTTTGGCCGAGGCCATCGCCGACGACGTCTTCGATCCGAACCCCACACTGGAAAATGACAAACCAGAAACCCTGCTGATGGGTGACAATGTCATTACCTTCACTGCGACGGATCTCTCTGGAAATGTAGCACAAACCTCGGCAATCATCACCATTGTTGACACGACGTCGCCGACCTTTAATCTACCCCCAAGTTTGGCCATTCATGCCAACACACCCTCAGGTGCCAATCTCGAGCACCCTGATTTGCTTGAGCTGATTCTGGCCAATTCCAGTGACATTGCAGACGACACGCTGATCGTCTCCGCGAACATTGATTTTTTTCCACTGGGTGATACAGCAGTCACGTTCACCGTCACGGACGATTCTGGCAATTCCTCTCAGTCATCAGCAACCTTGACCGTAACTGACGACAGCTTGCTCATAACGACGCTCGACGATGAACTCGACAATGATCCCGGCAGCACACCGGGTGACCTGAGCTTACGAGAAGCAATTGCACTGGCGAACCAAGACACTGACTTCACATTGCTTCAATTTAGCGAGGGCTTGAGTGGTACGATTGCAATGGATGGACTACTAGGGACGCTGCAAGTTACCGAGCCCTTGGGCCTTTACGGCTTGGGCCCCGACAACACCGTCATTGATGCACAAGGAAACTCACGTGTTCTCAACATCGTGGGTACGGAGATTGACACTGTCATCGACGGCCTGACGATTAGCGGAGGTGACACACAAAACGTGTCGGAGGGTGGGGCGGGGATACGATTCAACAGTTCCGGAAAACTCTCCCTCAATGGGACGAGCATCATCGACAATACAACATCGGGAACCGGATCGACGGGTGCTGGTGTTCAGATGCTGCTTGGGGACTTGTCGATCGTCAATTCGTGGATCAATTCGAACCTCACCACGGGTGAAGCAGCGGGCGGAGGAGGCATTTGGTCACAAGCTGATGTGCAAATCAGATCAAGCACCATCTCAGGCAATTCAAGCGAAGGAACAAACGCATCCGGAGGCGGCCTGCAACTGGACGGTGGCTCGCTGCAGATGATCAACACCACCCTATCGGGCAATGATACGCTGGAAGGAGATGGCGCGGGCATCCACGGCACCGACACGACGATATCTGTAGCCAACTCGACAATCGTCAGCAATTCAGCAAGCGGAGTGGGCGGTGGTATCGCGCTAACTGCTGGTGGTGCTTCAAGCCTGATCATCCAGAACTCGGTCATCGCTAACAATACTGACAGCGGACCAGCACCCAACTTCACCGGCACCGGCGTCCTGCTCTCGGTGGATGCCGTACGCTACAGCTTAGTCGGTGACAACACAGGCACCACTTTGGCCGAATCACAAACCGCTGACCCGACGTATGGCAATATTGTTGGAGACGCGAGCGCCGCTGGAGTGATTGATCCCATGTTGTTGGCCCTAAGTGACTACGGCGGACCAACGCCAAGCCACCGGCCTGAAGAGGGCAGCCCACTGATTGATGCTGGCGACCCCGGGTTTGCCCCTGAGAACTTCGACCCCGCCCTGAATTTTGACCAGCGAGGAGCACCCCACGAGCGGATCCGCAGCACACTGGATATCGGCTCAATTGAAACACTTATTCCACTTCAGCTCGACTGGTCAAATCCACAAGACATTGCCGTCGGAACTGCCTTGAGTTCGGCACAATTGAACGCCACAGCCAACGTCGCTGGTACTTTTTCCTACTCCCCAGACGTTGGCACCGTACTCGGCCTTGGCCAAGGCCAAACCCTGACCACCACATTCACACCCGACAACTTAGAAGCCTACAGCGTCACCGACACCACGGTCACCATCAACGTCACCACCAGCACGCCCACGCTAACGTGGAACAACCCCGCCAACATTGTCTACGGCACACTATTGAGCGCAACTCAACTGAATGCCTCAGCCAACGTGTCAGGAAACTTCACCTACACCCCAGCACTAGGGACACTTCTGAACGCCAATCCCAGCCAACAGCTACAGGTACTTTTCAACCCTACCACACCAGGCTTTGACCCCGTCTCCACGAGCGTGAACATCAACGTTCTAAAAGCCACACCTGTCATCAATTGGACCGACCCCTTAGCTATTGGTGTTGGAACGGCGTTGACTGCCCTTCAGCTAGATGCGACCAGTGCAGTTCCAGGATCATTTGCCTACACACCAGATACCGGCACCGTGCTTGGTATTGGCAACAACCAAGTTCTCTCGACGACCTTTACCCCCGACGCCACCAACAATTACGAGCAAAACACTGCTCAGGTGAACATTGATGTGTTGCAGGCTCAGGATTTCGGTGATGCCCCCGCAAGCTATCCGGTCACCCTCGCTGACAATGGTGCGAGGCACCTGCCAGGAACGCTCACACTGGGAGCGAGCATTGACGAAGAAACTGATGGGCAGGCATCTGCTGATGCTTCTGGAGACGGAACCGACGAGGATGGCGTTCTGCAAATCGCCGACGCGATCACTCTGCCGAATGCCAACACCAAGTCAAGTTTCGAAATCATTGCATCCCAAACCGGCAAAGTTGATGCGTGGATCGACTTCAACGCTGATGGCGACTGGTCTGACCCAGGTGAACAAATCGCAACTGCGTTCGAGGCCACCACTGGCAGCAACCTGATTTCGTATCTAATTCCCGAAGGATCAAATGTCGGTCCCACCGCAGCACGGTTCCGAATCAGTTCGGCAGGTGGACTTGCCCCAACAGGCGGCGCATCCGATGGTGAAGTAGAAGATTACCTGATCACTCTTCTGAACGGGACAAGTCTGCAAGACGTCAACCTTGAACTCGCAACCGATGAAACAAGTGTATTCATTGACGGCGATCAACTGGTTGCACAGACAGGTACCACAGAAGTACTAAGGGTAAACACAGCAAGCATCGGTTCGCTGACTTTGAGCGGTCGCGACATCGATCAATTGCTGATCATCGATCTTGACAACACTGCCGTGTTCCCCACCGCCGGACTAACCCTTCGCGGTGGGGGTGGTAGCAACGCGGCACAACTCGTTGGTGACGACACAACGCTGGACCTCACCGCTCCAACCATCTCGATCGAAAACTTCCAAACATTGGACCTGACCAACTCAGTCAATCAAAACATCACCCTTGATGCTGCCACAATCAACAATATGTCGCCAGTTGATAATCAACTGCTAGTACTTCTAAATGAGGGCGACCAACTCAGCTTTGGTGATCTTGCAGACTGGGACCTGGGGCTCTCCACTATCCTTGATAATGCTTTTACGCAAACCGCTACGCATCAAGTAGCCAATTCAACCATTCACGTCCGCCCCGCCAGTCCTTGGCAGAACTTTCTTCGCGCGAGCGATGTGAATGGCGATAATGCAGTGACGGCGCTGGATGCACTTCTCGTTCTCAACGAACTGGCGGTGCACGCGTATTCAGATCCGAACACATTCCAGCTTGACGATCCCCTCGCTACCGGGAGTTTTCCCGGATTTTATTTCGATCAAAACGGAAGTAATACCGTCACAACGCTTGATGCTCTGCTGATTCTAAACGAACTTGCCGCAACCTCAGCGGATGGAGAAGGCGAAGAATTTCACGATCAGTACGATAACCACGCCCTAATTGCAGCGACGCTTACCACCGACAGCCTGAAAGTTTCACAACTCCCGATCGGCGTACCCGTTCAAGCCCCCCCCCCCGCAACGCCGGCATTTCCCCAGCAAAACCATCGGTTAAAACGCAATTTCGGAACGGCAGCGAGTGTCGACCAGTTGCTAGCAGATTCATGTTTCATGGACGAATTAAAGTTCGACTAGTTCCTGCGCCGCTTTTCAGCCGAAGCATTCCCGCTGCATGACGACCTAGAGAGCCTAGTCGGGATTGCGTCAGCCACGGGATTTGGGGTATTTGCAAGACATCCTCGGGCGGATTCTGCCCGTGGATTCAGTTCGTGCTGTTGCGATACCAACGGCTCGGCTCAGTAGCTCGGCTCATCAGGCTCACGGAAGATGCCCTCGAGAACCAATCGTTTCATTTCGCTAATCGTACTTTTTGCATTGCTGCTCATCCCTGCGAGGGAAGGTCAGTCAGCTGAGGGCGATGCGGCCAAACTCGATCAACTCACCTCTCAGAACAACTGGGAGGGTGCGGTCGAACTTGCGCGAAACATCGCATCAGACACAACACAAAACGAAGACCTGACATTCGCCTTGGCACGACTTGCCCGTGGCTTACAAAATAGTGGTCAAGCAAAACTATCTGCGGAGTTTTACCAACTTGCAGTAAGTGCCTCCGAGTCATCGCGAGCATCCAAATTATCGGATAGCGACAAGGTTCTTGTCCGACTTGCCGCAAGCGAGGTGATGGTTCAAAGCCAAAACATTTCGCAAGCCATTGCAACGCTTGAACCGATCCTCGGGTCTCAGTCACCGCCAACCGATTCACTAACACCAGACGCACCAACGCCCTCTACCAGCACTGCGTTGACGCTAACCGAGCAGCAAAGGAAGATCGCTGTCTGGATTGTTTTGCGAGCGGGTTCTGCATCCCTGAGTCGCGGCGCCTACATGAACGCATCAACCGCCTATGCACTGGCCCTGAGTCATTCGGATCAGGAGCAACGTCCATTGGCCCTCCTTGGTGACGCTTGGGCAACGGCAGTACGAAACGAACGATCCTCAGACGCAGTTCGCAAATTGGCTGATTTTGTTGACCAGTACCCCGGCCACAAAGACGCACCCAATGCGGCGAGAGGATGTGCACAATGCTTGAAACAGCTGGGACGAGACGCCGATTCCACCGCAATGCTGTCAGACCTTTTGAATCGTTGGCCGGACTCAACAGCTGCAGTCGCAGTGGTACGTACCCACTGCGGACTCTCGCCCGCCCTGATCCCCAGCGCTGTGAAGCATTGGGTCATTTCAAAAGCAAATGCGAATGACTTGGAATCGTTTGACGCCAGCACAACCATGCTTGGCTTGATCATTGCATCTGAGACATCAGAGCTGGTTGCATGGTCCAACCTCACCGACCATTTGGCAATCACTGATATCACTGGGCAAACCACATCGGACACACTTCGACAGTTGCAAACCGAGAAACGAGAATCAGACGCTGAGCAATTGGCGGTCAAACTGATCTCATCTGCTACCGATCTAAAAGTCGCCCCAGCGGCGCGAGAGGCAGCGTGCCGTTGGGCAGGCCGCACCTCTCGATGGTCGATGCTCGCAATCGCTTCTGAGACAGAAGACTTGAACACCGCTGATCCGACTCGGACTCTCGCCGTTGAGCGTCTCTTCGCCGAAGCTCTCACACAAACCGGACAAACCCAACAGGCTTACGCGTGGTGGGTTCACTTAGCAGACGTCAGATCAGCAGACGATTTCCGAATTTTAATTCGCTGTGCTGAAACGGAGACGGCATTTGGCAATGATGCTGACAAAGCAGAAGAGCGGATCTCTGCCGCCCGCAAGGCTGCCGGTGAGAATGCCGCGAGCATTGCTTTGACAAAGATGCTAACGTCCGAGCTTGCGATCCGAAGATCAGACTTTGACGAGGCCCGCAGAATCCTTGAACAGGTGGTCCGATCGTCCGAAACCGCCGCTCAACTGCGAGGTAGAGCACAGTGGCTGATTGGTGAAACTTGGTACATGCAGCGGCGGCACAAAAATGCCATTGAGGCGTACCGGAAAGTAGAAGCGATGGACACCACAGGCACTTGGGTAGCTGCTTCTTATCTGCAGGCCGGCAAATCATTTGAGCAGATGGGCCGAGCAAAAGAAGCGACGCTCTGCTACGGCGCCATCCTGAGCCGTTTTGCAGACACATCTTATGCCGCTCCAGCGAGTAACCGTATGGCGGCATTGTCATCCGACAGAAATTCCTCACCCACTTCTTCATCACAACCGACGATCCGACGATGAACCCACAACATCGCCAACCAACCCGCTCTCGGCTACTCCCTGTCAACGGGAAGTCAAACCGTCATCAATGGCACCTTCTATCCCGAATCTTGCCACTGATTGTTCTGTCAATCGGCGCAACCTGGTGGATGATCCAGATGCGACCTGCAATGGCGCAATTTCCGAACCAGCCAACCACGTCGGCACCGCCCTTTCAGCCAATCAATCAGAATTTCAACACAGGAACGGCCCCCTCCATCCCGTCATCTGCCATTCCATCAACGGAATTCCAGCCCGCTGCCGCTGCGACGGCAGCGGAATCTGCCGACGCAGGTAGCTGGGAGCCACCTGGTTTCTTCGCGAAAATATTGGAGGGCGGCTGGCTGATGCTGCCTCTGGCGATCTGTTGTGTCGTGGTCTTCTCGTTATCGATCGAACGGACCATCGCACTGCGTCGAGCACGCGTGATCCCCAGACCCTTTGTGCGTCGGTTCACAGAGTGTGTTGAAGATGGGCAACTGAGCTACGAAGAAGCGACCGAGCTTTGTGAAGAATACGACTGCCCAGTTGCAGAGGTATTCCGCGCAGCAGTCCGTCGTTGGGGACGCCCAATGTTCGAAGTCGAACAAGCCGTGATGGACGCAGGCGATCGTGTTGCAGATGGTTTACGCCGGTTCCTGCGTGTCTTTCATGCGATTAGCAACGTCGCGCCCCTGATCGGCCTATTGGGAACGGTACTGGGAATGATCGATTCTTTTGAAACCATCAGTTCCCAAGCTTCTCTGGGACAACCTGAATCGCTGGCCGCAGGAATCAGCGTCGCCCTCATGACCACTGCCGGTGGACTGACTGTGGCGATCCCAGCTTACCTCGCTTACATGTATTTCAGCAGCAAATCAGACAACTACCTGAACGAAATTGACAAGCTTTGCCAACGAGTCGTGGACTGCATCTCGGCTGAAGGGCTTGAAAGTGCCAGTGGAAATCGCCCGAATCGAAAGCGAAGAGCAGCCTGAGCACTGTCAACAGCTGGAACATGACTATAGCTAACCGATCACATCAACGCGGTTTGCTTGATCAAGATTCGGCTCATCGACAACGGAACTGCAAACCAACAGCACAAACCACAAAACCTAAACCCTTTTCCTGGTGATGATCCGATGACGACCGGTCGACAAAAGACTGAAGACGCAACGATCAACCTGACCCCAATGATCGACGTCGTATTCCTTCTGGTAATTTTCTTTATGGTTGGAAGCGAATTCAGTGAGGCGGAGAGCAAGATTCCGGTGAATGTACCAACCGCGGGGCAAATGCAGGCAATCACGCGGGGACCAGACGAATTGCTCGTCGAAATCGCAGTCGATGACAGCGTCTCCCTGAATGGAGAAACAATGTCACTCGACAGTTTGACGACGAGACTAAAGCAGTCTCAAGCCAATTACCCGGGCGCGAAAGCCATCGTGCGCGGTGAAGCATCTGGCTCACTGCAAAGGACTGTCGAGGTATTGCAAGTCGTTCGCCGAAGCGGAATCGAGAACATTGGGATCTCAACGAAAAGGATGAAGCGTTGATAGATCAGGCTCCTTTATGGGCAGATCCTCGACTCACCTACACGGTTGCGGCATTCGCCGTATTGCTGCTGCTTGCTGCTGTATGGCTATTTGGAAGAAAAAAACGACAAGGGCGACAAGCGGGTGTCATTTGCCTGTCGATCTCCATCGCGCTTCACTTGGCGCTGATCATCATGGTCCCCAAGTTGCCCGTATTCCGTGGAACAGCCACCGTACCCAACGACTCGGTAACTCCAACGACGGAGTCGATGGCTTCTTTTCAATTTTTCGATCCCGATTCGGAATTCTCATCGGACAGCAAGGAAATCGAAACGCCGATAACCCCGTTGCCGCTATCCAATTTGACTGACCTATTGGATCCCCCCAACGCACAAACGCCGGCTGTAGAAAATACGATCACGCAGGACAGCGATACGTCCCCTGATGCAATGGAACATCACGCCACTATGGACGCAGCTCCCGATTTAGATACCAAGCCGCCAGGGCCGCTAGACACACTCGCGATCGAGTCATTGATCCCAGAACTCCTGACGACGGAAGCTATCTCAACTTCAACGGATACAGGCTCAGCGGCAGCAAGCGTTGCTGCCAGTATGACTTCAGAACTGGATTCATTGTTGGAGTCCGCTTTTTCTTCTAATCAATCAACAACGCCACTGATCCCCGCGACCCTATCCGTTGCTACCACGCAACCCAGTCCAGCACCGTCAACTGAAACCATTCCGCAGCGGACAACGTCCCAGACGCCATCTCAACTGGCCTCTGCCAAGACTTCGCCACTCGTTGCCTCAAGCCAGCCAACCCAAAATGACTTTGCCAATCGTACCGGCGATGCCAAGATTACAGCACTGACACAGACAGGGGGCAGCGAGGAAACAGAAGCGGCAGTAGCTTCGGCCTTGCGTTTTTTGGCCCAAACCCAACAGCCCAACGGCTCCTGGAATCCCCAAACCACAGGTGCAGGTGTAGAGCGTGCACCGCTGGGTGTGAATCGGCATGGCGCGGGCGGCAGATCTGAAACGGCCATCACTGGGCTTGCTCTTTTGGCAATGATTGGTGCTGGAAACACGCACCATCAAGGCCCCTATGCCGATAATGTTTACCGAGGCTTGGCATTTTTGATCAATTCGCAAAGCCGCGTTCCCCAAAACATCGGATCATTGGCGGGCCCCACCACCTCCGTCTACTCAGCAACCTACAGCCACGGAATCGCAGCTTTGGCAATGTGCGAAGCCGCCGCCATCACACAGGACGCATCAGCCCTGGTTTCCGCACAACGCGCGATGGCATACACCCGACAGATTCAAATCCCAGCCACAGGTGGGTGGCGATATACGCGATACGACCGCGATGGGGATCTCAGCCAACTGGGCTGGCAGGCAATGGTTCTGGATGCTGGGCACCGCGCAAAAATCCCAGTCAACCCGCAAGCAGTGAATGGGATCCAGCGTTTTCTCAGGAGCGTGCGTGCAGGCCGAGGCGGTCTAGCTTCTTACCGGCCCCGTGAAGCTCCCACACGAACAATGACAGCCGAGGCATTAGCAACCCGCCTGCTCATTGGTGAAACCGTACCGAAAAGCGAGATTGCCGAAGCCGAAACATTTCTAATGCAACAAACGCCGGGCATTGGCATCGATAATTACTACTACTGGTATTACGCGACCCTCGCGTTGCACCAGCTGCAAGACGATGCATGGCGTCAATGGAACGCCGCCCTGCAGCGCCAATTACTATCTACACAACAGCCCAACGGCCGCTGGTCTTCCAATACTGTTTGGGGTGGCTATGGTGGTGAAATCTACACAACTTCCATGGCTGCCTTGTGTCTTGAAACCTATTACCGCCATGCGATACGGGAAAACAAAGCACGTATTGCAACGCGGCCGGCATCTCAGAACTTTCAACGTTGAATAATCAAACCCAACTCGTCGAGACACTGCGTGAAGCGGCGGCTGATATGGGGTTTTCACAGTTCGGGATCACCCCTGCTGTATCACTCACGGGCTACTCCGACCTAGTCGCCTGGATTAATTCCGGATACGCAGGCGAGATGGGATATTTTTCCCAACGCCAACAGGCTTACCAACATCCTGATGGCGTCTTGGAAGGTGCTAAATCAATCATTGCGTTGGCATATCCGTACGATACGGGGGAAGCGGTTCCCTGCTCAAACGGATTGGGCCGGATAGCCAAATACGTCTGGTCTGGTGTCGACTACCACGACATCATCCATCCAAAGCTGAAACAGCTCTGCAAACTAATCACGCAAGATTCACCTGCATCCAAAGCACGTGGAGTGGTCGACACAGCGCCTTTGATGGAACGTGAAATTGCAAAACAAGCTGGTCTGGGCTGGCAAGGAAAAAACACCTTGCTTTTGAACAAACACAAAGGCAGCTATTTCTTTTTGGCATGCGTTCTTTGCGATACCGACCTACCGCACGATGACAGCCACGACACCAGCCACTGCGGAACCTGCCAAGCTTGTCTCGATGCCTGCCCTACCGATGCGTTTCCGACCCCGGGGGTGCTCGACGCATCGCGGTGCATCAGTTATCTGACCATTGAGCACAGGAGTCCGATCCCGGTCGCACTTCGAGAAGGAATTGGCAATTGGCTGTATGGGTGCGACGTTTGCCAAGAAGTGTGCCCATGGAACCGCAAGCCAACACGCGACGCGTCTCGGCTTACCCCGAGAAATGAGCCGCAGGCATCGCAAGAACAGCACTCGGCCGCACCGCTACCGGACAGTCAGCGATTCGACCATATCGAATTGACGGAACTATTCAAAATCGATGACGAACAGTTTCGACAACGTTTTCGGAAAACACCCCTATGGCGTGCCCGCCGAAGAGGCGTGCTACGCAATGCGGCCATTGTCTTAGGCAACCAAATGCAGGCAGACTCAATCCCAGCCCTGAATCAAGGACTCACGGATACAGAGCCGTTAGTGCGGGGAGCATCCGCATGGGCTTTAGGTAAAATTGGAGGCGAAGCAGCTCATGCAGCATTAAGAACGCAAATGAAACGCGAGCAAGACCCAGATGTCACCAGCGAAATACACGATGCACTCTCCGACCGGAAACACTAAAACTCTGAACTCTGCGTGCGTTTCACGATAACGAAAAGCGTCAATCTGTATTCAGCCAAACACTCTTTTTAAACTTGGCCCCCCATTCATGCCCATCCGCGATCACTGGCAACTCAACCCTGACATTGATTTTCTCAACCATGGTTCTTTCGGTGCATGCCCGAGCATTGTCCTGCAAAAACAACGAGACTTAGTGACCGAGCTTGAACACGATCCAATTAAATTTCTCGCACCTGAACGGAACCTGCTCCCCAAGTTGGATGAAGTGCGTCAGACGATTGCCAAGCTGGTAAACGCCCCTGCGTCTGACATTGCATTTGTTCGCAACGCCACCGATGGGGTGAACGCGGTACTAAGCTCCTTCCCGCTAAAAGAAGCTGACGAAATCCTGATCACGAACCATGGCTATAACGCGTGTAGCAATGCCGCTCGTCACGTCGCTGAAAAAGCTGGAGCTAAAGTTGTCGTCGCTGACCTCCCGTTTCCGTTGGAATCTGATACAGATGTGATGGTCGCGATTGCGAAGAAGATTACATCACGTACACGACTCATATTGATCGACCATATAACCAGCCCCACTGGATTGATACTCCCAGTCGAACAGATCATTTTACTGGCGCGTGATAAAGAAATACGAGTGCTCATCGATGGGGCACATGCACCGGGAATGATTCCACTGAACCTGACAGCGCTGGCCCCGGACTATTACACTGCAAATCACCACAAATGGCTCTGCGGCCCAAAAAGCTCTGGCTTCCTGTATGTAAAGCCAGAATTGCAGACACAGGTTCGCCCCAATGTGATCAGCCACGGCGCGAACCAGGACTATTCCACACGTTCACGCTTTCTCACAGAATTTGACTGGATCGGAACGTTCGACCCAACACCACTTCTAGCCGTGCCAACGGCGATCGCGTTTTTGGAGACCCTGTACCCGGAAGGCCTTGACCGACTCTATCGGAGAAACCATGAAGCGGTGGTGAACGCGAGACACGTCATTTGCGATGCACTACAAATAGAGCTTCCCTGCAGCAACGAAATGCTAGGATCGATGGCCTCCGTGCCCCTCAATGCGCCCCGTTCGACCGAGCACGAACAGTCAACAGCGACACTGCAGCAAACGCTATATCAAGAGCATTGCCTAGAGCTACCTGTGTTTCAACTCCCTGATTCTGGGCAATGGTGCCTTCGAATCTCGATGCAGGTCTACAACGAAGCATGCCAAATCGACCGCCTCGCTTCTGCTTTACGTCGCATCACAGAGCGGACAACTCATCACAAATAGCAGTTCCTGAAGCCAAAAGAATCAGGATCACTGGCTCGATCGGTCACATCCGCAGGATCCGCAACAATTCGAGGATTTTGCTCAAGATGTTTTTCTGCAAGAGTTTCGCATCAAAACCCACTCTGGCTGTTGGTTGCAGCTAGACTATTTCGGCTGGCAGTTTGAGATCAGCGATCTTTCGCAGCGGGCTTGCGGCTTACAAGGGCAAACCGAGTGTCAATGAACGCTTGGGCATTTCGTTCCCAAGCTCCAATGTGCCGTTAAAATCGTTGCAACTATTGCAGGTTAATTCCTCTGCATGCGACTTGGCCGACTGTTTCGCCAACGGGGTCAGCCATCCCGACTTGGATTACTGCGTCGCAAGCATCAAATTCATCTACAAAATGCAGGCAAAGCAGGGATTAAGAGACATGCGTGAACTTTCACAGTTCGATGACATTCCTGACGCAGTCGAGCACACGAGCCGCTGAATTCCAAACACGGGCCAACAACCTGCCAGGCGAATAAGATCAATGACTAATCCATCCGAAATCAATACGCCTGCACCGCAGACAGCGATGAAAACTTCGGACAACGACACATCGAATGCGCGACTTAAGACGATTCTGGAATCGGAACCGGAGTGCGTTAAGACAGTCAATCGTAAGGGAGAGCTCATAGATCTTAATCCAGCCGGCCTGAGAATGCTCGGGGCGACCGACGTGGAACAGGTACGAGGCACTCACTTGTCCATGATGGTTGATGCCAAAGATTGGCCAACGTACGAGAAAAACATGCAAGCGGTTTTCCAAGGCGAAACCGTTCAGTGGCAGTTCCGGTGCAATTCGCCGTGCGGTGAACAGCGTTGGATGGAGCAGACCGCGGGTCCCGTGCGTGGCGACGACGATCCAGCGATCGTCACCGAAATGGTCGCGATCACACGCGACATCACTGACAAAAAGCGGGACGAGGGGCGACTCCTCACAGCGAAAGAAAATGCTGAACGAGCCAGTGCCGCCAAGACGAACTTCTTGGCAAACATGAGCCACGAGATCAGGACTCCCATGAATGGGATTCTGGGCATGGTTAACATGCTAACTGACACCACACTGACTGATGAGCAACAACAGTGGGTCTCAGTGATCCAGCAGTCAAGTGAATCACTGCTACGCATCCTCAACGACATCCTTGATTTGTCAAAGGTTGAAGCCGGACGCATTGACCTTGAAAAAAATGCATTTTGCGTCCACGAACAGATGCAAGAACTTCAACGTCTACACTCAGCAAATGCATCAAAGAAGGGTCTAGCACTGGAGATCAAGGGATGCGAACACATGAAGGCTGAGAGATTCGGTGATCCGATCCGAGTCATTCAGATTCTCAACAATTTGCTGGACAACGCGATCAAATTCACAGCGCAGGGCAGCGTAACCGGAACGTTTCAATGCAACAGGTGCTACGCCGGCACGAATAACCAAACCGAAGATGATCCCGCTCGCGTACACTTTGTCATCACCGACACTGGAATCGGAATGACAAAAGAACAGACCAATCGCGTGTTCGCCCCGTTCAGTCAGGCTGATTCAACGACAACACGGCGATATGGCGGAACCGGACTTGGCCTTACGATTGCGAAAACGCTGACAGAACTGATGCAGGGCACACTCGAAGTCGATAGTGAAATTGGCGAAGGAACACGATTCGACGTCGCACTCACCTTGCCCCTGCTAGATGCAACGAAAGATTCAACACAGAAAGTAAGTCTTAGTGATGCTTCGAATGCAGAGACGGAGGACAATTCGCCTCCGATCCGCATTCTGGCGGTAGAGGATGGAGAGGTCAATCGACTTGTTCTCGTCCACATTTTGAAAAAACTGAATGCTACCGTGGTAATGGTGCACGATGGAGAGCAGGCAATCGAGGCATTCAAGCAAGAAAAATTCGACCTCGTTCTGATGGACATCCATATGCCCGTAATGGATGGAATCGCTGCTACTTCAAAAATACGCAGCATCGAAAAGCAACGCGGAACTCCCGAAACTCCCATTGCGGCAGTTACCGCCAGCGTGACCGATGCCGAGGTTGATCGCTACAGGGCGTTTGGTTTCAGCCACTGCATTGCAAAGCCAACTGAACCAGCCAAGATCAGAGAAGTGATCGATTCGATTCGGGTTTGACCATCTTCCGGGTGCAGGGACCACAACAGTGAAACTTCTCGGCAGCACACTGCCCAAATTTCTGCTGAAATCCCTTAACGTTGCCCTGATTTGCTTGCTGGATTTTGAAGGGTAGAATCAAGCGCACCAGATGTTCAACTACGCTTCGCAAGCTGACGTACACACGCAGGATTCAATTACCGTCTTCAAACGCGGGCGTTCACAGGCGAGCAAACGATCGGCTTGGTGCCCCCGACGTTCAAATCGCGGCACACCGTTTCCTCGCCTGCAACACGGCGTTGATCTACTTAAGGCAAACGATACGATGAAATCTTCCATGCTCAATTGCTGCAGCAAATATTTCTCCAGAGTAGCAATCTGCGGTGTCGCTGTGGTGATAACAGTTGTCGGTTGGCAGAGGAGTTTACAAGCGACTGAGCAGCATCCTGACATTGTGTTCATCATCGTTGACGATCTGAATGATTGGCTTGGATGTCTACAAGGGCATCCTGATGCACAGTCCCCGAACATTGATGCGTTAGCCGCTAGCGGAATGCTTTTCCCCCAAGCTTACTGCAACGCCCCGCAATGCCGCCCATCACGGACGAGCCTGAACCACGGGGTCTATCCTTTTCAGACAGGCACTTATTTCAACGCCAAGTTCAAAGGTGAGAAGAAAATAACGACTCCCTCACTACAACAATTTTTCTCGAACCATGGCTACCGTGTAGCCAGCGGTGGAAAAGTACACCACGGTGGCCCGGGCACTCGAGGCGACTCCCTCTTACGCCGTCCACGAGATCCAAGGCCTCCAGCGGGCGAAGATAAATTTGGAGCACTCAACCCGCCAAACGACGGTTACGCGTTGGAGGTCAATGACGAACAAATGAGCGACTACAAAGTAGCTCAGTGGGCGATTGACCAGTGGGAACAAGATTCCGAAAAGCCGCTTTTCATGTCTGTGGGGTTCTTTCGTCCTCACCGCCCCTTGCAAGTCCCTGCACCCTATTTTGACCAGTTCCCGCTCGACACAATTCAGAAACCATTGGAACCGGCTACCGACGACTGGGCTGACATGCCCGACTTTGCGCGACGCTTGGCGAAAACCCACGCCCACAAAGCACTTCACACTCGCAAAACTCCTGACGGAAAGGTCCAAACCGACCTGAGTGATCACGACTACATTGTTGCCAGCAACGAATGGGAAGCGACGATCCGTGCCTACCAAGCCTCGATTGCCTTTGTGGACCGGCAGATTGGTCGCTTCCTCAACGCGCTCGAAAAAAACCCACGCGACCGGGAAACCATTGTGATGCTGGTAAGCGACCACGGTTGGCACTTGGGCGAGAAAAAACATTGGTGCAAAGGTGCCATTTGGGAACAAACCACACGAATCCCATTCATGATTCGCGCCTCAGATATCGAGCCTGGTTCTGTCTGCATGCAACCGGTGAGCCTTATCGATGTTTTCCCAACACTAGCTGACCTGGCAGGGCTACCAGTTCCTGAACATCTCGATGGTAATTCCATAAAGCCGCAACTAGCAGATCCAAACGTCAAACGCTCACCTGTGATCTGTTCCTATGGAGAAGGCAATACAGCGATCCGCACCAAGCGGTGGCGTTACATTCGATACGAAGACGGCTCTGAAGAGCTCTATGACCATGACAGCGACCCACACGAATGGAAGAACCTTGCCTCCTCACCTGAGCACCAGGACCTCAAGTTTGAACTCGCCGCTGCAATTCCAGAACAGCAGCATGCCGGCCTGAAGGTGCAAACCTGGTTTGATAAATACCAGCCGTAACGCCGATGGGCTACACATAGCCCGCCCCTATCGAGAGGAGTACCGGGAAGTGGAATGGTCGCCGACCTAACCAGCTTGTCGGCGTTCTTCAGCAGCATTCAGTTTGTTGTAGAGTGTTTTCAGACTCACTCCCAACTCGGCAGCTGCCGCCGGTTTATTGCCCTCATGCCGCTCGACTGCCTTTGCAATGGCGAGCGACTCCAAATCCCTCAGAGTCATTGGACTGGCATCTCGAATTTCTTTTCGCAACTGTCGTTTTCCAAAGTGCCTGGGAAGATCTTCATTGCCGATCGGCATCGACTCACAAAGAATTGCCGCATGCTCGATCACATTAGCGAGTTCTCGGACATTACCGGGCCATTGGTGCCCCTGCAGTTCTTGCATCGCCAGATCGGTAAATAGCGCATCATCACTACCGTCGCTACGGTGTCTTCGCAAGAGGTGCCGCGCCAACACTGGAATATCCTCAGTACGCTCACGCAAAGCTGGCACACCAATCTCGAAGGTATTGATGCGGAACATCAGGTCCTCGCGAAATGTTCCCTCTTCGACCATCTGTTCAAGATCACGATGCGTTGCACAAATGACTCGAACATTCACATTCACAATTTGATTGTCACCTAAACGTCGGATATCACCGGTTTCCAGTACACGCAATAATTTAGCTTGCATGGACAGCGGTAGCTCACCGATTTCATCGAGAAAAATAGTGCCACCGTCGGCAACTTCGAAAAGGCCTGTTCTCGCCGTGTCAGCCCCCGTGAAGGCGCCTCGACAATGCCCAAACAACTCACTCTCGATCAGGTTTTCCGGAAGCGCACCACAATTCACGGCGACCATCGGCTGTTCTGCTCGCAAGCTGCTGTCGTGCAACGCGCGCGCCACCAACTCTTTTCCGCAACCCGTTTCGCCGCGGATCAAGACAGAACTGTCGGTCGGGGCAACCTTTGAGATGAGTTTCAACACGCGTTCCATTGCGGGCCCGGTCCCAACCAACTGCGAGTCGCCCTCTGCCCGCCGCAGACGATGCTCCAAGGCAGCCAACTGACGCCGCGTTTGCCGGCGTTCGTTAACGCGTCCGAGCATTCCAGAGATTTCTGCCAGACGTGCTGGCTTCGTGAGATAATCAAAAACCTGATACCGCAGAGCTTCGATTGCTGTTTCCTGACTGGGCTTACCCGTCATGACCACCGCCTCGATCTCCGGTCGCAATTCCCGCGCTTTTGCGATCACTTCCAGCCCGTTTAGACCAGGCATATTGAGATCGACGAACAGACAGTCGTACGGCTCTTTTTCCAATGCTGCCACGGCAGTCAAACCGTCGGGACATACCGTGACTGCGTACCCCATTCTGGGCAATTCGATACGCATCAATTCCTGTAAATTCGTCTCATCGTCAGCGAACAGAATTCGCATCGATGGTTGCTCAGCCGGCTGCTTGATACGACTCATTCTTCAACCCAAATACCGCGGGACTTCCTGTTTGATTCTTCTCTTCCGATGCCACACACGGCAACGTCAATATCATCCTTGACCCGCAACCGGGCCCCTCACTATTCGCATTCAGTGAACCACCGTGCTTGGACACAATTCGATAACTGATGCTCAATCCTAACCCGGTGCCGGTGCCATCACGACGACGTGTAAAGAACGGCTCGAACAAATGCTGCTGTGTTTCAGTATCCATACCACAGCCAGTGTCTTCGACAATCACCGACGCCTCGCCACTTTGTAGGTTCACATAAATATCAACAGCTCCGTCAGCGTCCACACTTTCAAGTGCATTGGTGACCAAATTTAAGATCACCTGGCGGATTTCCTGTGGATTCACCTCAACGACAACAGCTTGTTGGCAATGCGCGGTGAGTTTTTTGCAGCGAAACTCCCCCAGTTGCCCAACCATGTCCACGACTTCGTTCACGACACCGACAAGATCGGTAGGGGCACGCTGCACTTCGCTCAGGCGACTGAAGTCAAGCAGCTTTTCCGTAATTCCCTTGCAGCGATAAGCCTCGTCCTCGATACGACGTAGGTTCTTGGGTAGCTCGTGCTGCAACTCGCCATCAAATACACGTTGCTCGGCCGGCAGCATTGCCAAGTCGGAAAGCCGCGATTGCAGCACTTCGGAACTCATGGCGATCGTGGCCAAAGGGTTGTTGATTTCGTGTGCCACGCCAGCAGCCAGAAAGCCCACACTCGCAAGCTGTTCATTCTGGATTACCTCTCGAGTCCTTTCTTTGACCTCACGATCAAGACCTTCACAGGTTGCATTCAATTTCTGAAGTGTGTCCTGAAAACGATCCGTCATGCCGTTCATCGCTTGAGCCAAGTCGTTCAACTCATCTTCAGTCCCCAGATCAATTCGGTGACCGAACTCACCACCAGCAACCAACCGTGAACCATCAATCAAGGTGCGAAATGGCTTTGCGATGTATGAAGTAAAGAGACAAAAACATGCCAATACCAAAGCCACGATGGCCACCGCGCATCCGCAAGCGACGTTTCGCCAGAATCGCGCCTGCACCCGAGTCTGATCACTATACGCCTTGAATGCATCGTGAGTTTCTTTGGCATGCTGAACGCACTCGCCCCGCAAAGATCCCAGACTAGCCCCGATCTGGTCCAACTTTTCACCGTTGTATTCGGGGATGAAGTAGCGTTTGCTACCGAACGGTTCCAGTTTCTTGAACGATTCAAACCGGCTCTTGATCACAGCAAGCCGGTCTGTACGTTCAAGCTCCGGCATCAGCAAAGAGGTCGACCGAGACTTGGACAAGCCGCAACAGTCCTCAAGATTTCTCTCGAACTTGTTACCAAAAAACTCAAAGTCATCACCTCTCGGCGCAAAGTATGAAAGGCGATTCTCGCTATGCTCGGAACTCATCAAGCCATGCTCTTGCGAATCAACAACCTTCTGACTTTCGAAACTCCCTCTCAATTCATAAGCAGTAATGTGCAAATTGCTGACTAACTGCAATTCTCGGGAGTGCTGCGTCAGCTCCGACGCGAGATTCTTGTAAGCACCAAGAGCCAGAACAACGGCGGCAACGAGCGTGAAGAAAACGACGAAGAATACCGTCAGCGTAACTCGCAACTTCGTCCTGATAGACGTTCGTTTCAACACGTGATTGCCCTCCCTGACAACGGACGCGTTCCTTCCCTGAACTGGCTTCCAGACTATCCATCTCACCACCAAACAGCAAGAGCGAAGCCGCCACCTCGCAGTTGATAGCATTGGCAGCGAGTGAGGTAATTAACCTCC
>Ga0315320_10001110_pt1 | contig 22172 bp, 22 predicted proteins | sample M140m21515metaG_FD_203458 | JGI IMG/M metagenome (GOLD analysis project Ga0315320, IMG submission 203458) | Ammonia-oxidizing marine archaeal communities from Monterey Bay, California, United States - M1 40m 21515 | ecosystem: Environmental > Aquatic > Marine > Coastal | place: USA: California... | reverse complement strand
TGGCGCAGCTCGCTGACCACCTCGGGTCGGCTGAGGTATCCAGCGAGTCGGAAACGGTCGCTTTGAGCCGCCTCAAGCTCGGGACGGAGCGCCTCTTCCACCGGACCAGCGATCACCCAGTTGGCGTCGCAGAATGCGCTGGCTCGAAGCATCTCGCGAGCGCCACGAATGGCGGTGATCCCTCCGACATAAAGAGCCTGGCGCTGGCGCGATGACCACTCGACTGACCCAACATCGAGCTCTTCAAGCATGGGGTAGTTGTGGATCACCTCAGCGCGCGCACCGACAGCAGCAAAGCGATCTCGGATGAGCGGCGTTGCACCGATCACAGCGTCTAAGCGCCGAACACCAAAGTGCTCCGCCGCCTCGCTCGCTAACGAGAGCGGTTTGCGCACCGATTTGGGGATCCAGGGCTTGTTGAGCACTTGGCGCGGAAGGTCCTCGTGACTATCGAAGATCACTTTCTTGCCCTTTGATTTGAGCCACAGCCCGATCGGAAAGAGCTCGGGGTCATGAAAGTGGTACAGTTGCGCATCAACCTCCATCGCCCTTTTGAGGACCTGACGCCCGGTCACCAGCAAGCGCTCTTTGCGGCTTCGAGATGCAGGAACGACGACGATGGAGACGCCCTGGTCCACATGGTCTTCTTCACCGGGGACCACCAAAGAGACATCAAAACCTGCCTCTGCAAGGCTGACGCATTCTTTATGAAAGATCCGGACATCTTTAGTTTGGTGCACCGAGCTGAGGTGACAGACTTTACCTCGGCTCATGAGCGGTTCACCGGCTCGGGCAAATGGGTGGGCTGGTAGTTGTCGACCAGATCGCTCGCTAGCTTACGGATCGCTTGGGTTTGGCGCTGAGCGCCAGCCTCAAGCAAGCCAGAGGTTTGGTCGAGCACCGCTTGGTGGTCTTGTTGTTTACGACTCACCCTCAGGATCTTTTTGTGCGCCGTTCGCGTGTGGTCTTCACCGTCGATCATCAGCTCTTCATAGAGCTTCTCGCCTGGCCTCAAGCCGGTGAATTGTATCTCAATATCTTCACCCTCTTTGAGCCCTGATAGCCTGATCATCTGCCGCGCTAAATCCACGATTCGTACCGGCTGACCCATGTCCAAAATGAAGGTCTCGTCGCCATCGGATAGGGTGCTTGCCTGGAGCACCAGCTGTGCAGCTTCTGGAATGGTCATGAAGAAGCGCTCTATTTTTTCATGGGTTACCGTGATCGGTCCACCGCGCCGGATCTGCTCGCGAAAGGTGGGGATGACTGAGCCCGATGAGCCGATGACGTTTCCGAAGCGCACCGTGGTAAACCGCGTGTGCTCAGCCTGACCACCGACCGCTTGGCAGACTCGCTCCGCGATGCGTTTCGTCGCGCCCATAAAGCTGGTGGGGTTAACCGCTTTATCGGTCGAGATCAGAACAAACCGGTCGACCTTGGCGGCAGCGCTAGCCTGAGCCACCACTTGGGACCCACCGACATTGTTCGCCAGCGCTTGGAAGGGGTTCATTTCGACCAAGGGGACATGCTTGTACGCAGCGGCGTGAAACACCACCTGGGGTTTGTATTGCTCAAGCACCTCTTCGACGCGCTGGGGGTCTTGAATATCGCCGAGCAGGGGGACCAGGTTTGCCCCGGAGAACCGTCGTCTTAACTCACCATCGATTTGGAAAAGAGCCAGCTCGGAGCGCTCAAAGAGCAAGACCATAGCGGGTCCGTAGCGCATCACTTGTCGACAGATTTCGCTGCCGATCGAGCCGCCTGCTCCGGTGATCATGACGACTTTTGCGTTCAGGAAGGAGGCCACAGCGCCCTCATCAAGCGCAACCGGGTCACGACCTAAGAGGTCCGACAAGGTGACCTCACGGATCTGGTTCACCGTGATTTTACCCTCAGCCAAATCAGCAATACGCGGCACCGTCTCAAGTCGGGCTCCGTAGTCACTGCACAGCTCAAGGAGTTTGAGACGCAAGCTGTTCGGCGCAGAGGGGATACAAAATACGACGCGCTCCACCTCTTCTGCCTCGAGGTGTAGAGCCAGCGAATCGATCCCACCAAGGACTGGAGCACCCAGAATGAAGCGTCCTTGTTTGACCGGGTCGTCATCGAGCAGACCGACCACTTGAAGGTTGCTGTCGCGGTTGCCACGCAGCTCGCTGAGTAAGATCTCAGCCGCACGACCTGCACCGATGAGCAGAACCCGGGTCATGTCTTCTTGACTAACGCGCAGGCGCATCCCGCGCTCAAACCAGCTGCGCCCGATCATACGAATTGAGCTCAGCAAGACGACCGCTAGGACACCATAAATGGGCAGTACGGTGCGTGGGTATTGGATGAGCCGTGTCCACAGCGCCAGCGCAACGGTAGCCAGCAGCATACCGAAGAACACCGCCTGACTTAGACGAACCAAGTCTGCGAGGCTGAGGTAGCGCCACATGACGCGATAGACTCTTAGCGTCATCAGCGCAGCCAGCGTCGCCAGGACCACGACCGGTAGGGTTTGCTCGGCCATGTCCAGGTACCGCTCAGCAGGCGCCATATTAAAGCGCAGGTAAAAAGAGCTGTAGTAAGCTGCGGCTAGCCCAAGCCCGTCGCCAACCACTTGCATCGTGAAGCGCCTCAGCGGATGGTGCCAGAGCTGCCTCACGAGGACTTCTTTTCTGATTGGTCCGAGAGGACTGCTGCTACGGTACGGAAAAAGACTTCGAGATCACGCGCCGTGTTGCGTCTGGATAGATAGTCCAAGTTCATCGCCAGTTTTTCGGGCATAATCTCATCGATGTAGAGGGTTTCAGGGTCATCGCTTTGAGCTAGTCGCTCGGCTTCGTGTCGATAAGCAAGGGTCGCTGGATCGGTGAGACCGGGTCTAACGTTGAGCACGCTGAGTTGTTCGTCGGTATAATGGGCGACGTAGCGTGGGACCTCGGGTCGTGGTCCCACGACGCTCATCTCGCCGAGCAAAATATTAAACAGTTGAGGGAGTTCATCGAGGCGAGCGCCGCGCAAGAGCTGCCCAACCTTGGTAATTCTCGGGTCGATACCGACGGTAATCTCTGGTCCCTCTTGACCTGAAGCCCGGTTGGTCATGGTGCGAAACTTGAGCAGTCGAAACGGTTTTCCGTTTTTGCCGACACGCTCTTGGACGTAAAACGGGCTGTCTTGGTCTTCGAGTGAGATCGCAACGCAGATGGCAGCCATCAAAGGCCAGCTCAGCGCAATACCTGTTCCCGCAAGGGCTATGTCCATGCCGCGTTTGGCGACGGCATCGAGCAAGCGACCTAGCATGGCACCCCGCGCAAGACCTGGACGACCCGATCGATATCCTCGTCGGTCATGTCCATAAAGATGGGCAGGCTAAAGGCACGATTAAAGTGATCAAGAGCGACCGGGAAGTCGTCGGGTGCAAGCTGATAGCGCTCCGCATAGTAGGTGTGCAGATGCAAGGGTTTGAAGTGCACCGAGATACCGATCCCGTCTTCAGCGAGCGCTTGGATGACCGTCTGCCTGTCGATGGTGTCGGGGCGGACGCGAGCGGCATAAAGGTGCCAGCAATGGCTGCTGTGCTCGACGCTCACCGGCAGCTCAATCCAGGCCAGATCGCTCAGGGCTTCGTGGTAGCGTTTTGCGATGGCGGTGCGCTGCGCCGAAAAGTGGTCGGCTCTGGCGAGTTGGCTTTTGCCTAAAGCCGAGTGCAGATCGCTGATGTTGTATTTGTAGCCAGGCGCCACCACGTCGTAGCCCCAGGCCCCTTTCTCTCGGTAGCGGCGCCAGGCGTCGGCGTCGATCCCGTGCAAGCGCATCAAGCGCATCCGTGCAGCGAGGTCATCATCTTCGGTGGTCACCATGCCGCCTTCGGCGCTGGTGATGGTTTTGGTGGCATAAAAGCTAAAGCAGGTGATCTTGCCGATTGAGCCAATGGTCTTCCAGTCGCCATCGACGCGCACCTGGGTGGGCAACGCGTGCGCCGCGTCTTCGATGATCGGTCGGTCTCCCGCCAGCTCAAGCAGTCGCTCCATGTCGACGGCCTGACCGGCAACATGGACCGGTAAAAGTGCCTTGATCGAAGGGTCCGCCTTGAGGGCCTTTTCGACAGCGTCCATGTCCCAAAGAAGGCTCGGTCCTTCAATATCGGCGAAGCAGATCTCAGCGCCGAGATAACGAATCACCTCGGCGGTCGCCGTGAACGTGTAGGGGGTCGTCAGGACCTTATCACCTGGACCGATCCCCACCGCTTCAAGAGCTAAGTGAAGTGCGGCAGTGCAGCTGCACACCGCGATGGCGTGTTTGGCTCCAACGGCTTGAGCAAACTCTTCCTCAAAGGCGCGTGTGACAGGTCCTTGAGTCAGCCATCCGCTCTCGAGGACGGAGACGACGGCGTCGATATCTTTTTGATCGATGCTCGGGCGAGCGAAGGGGAGCGGGGAACGGTTCATGGGAGTGCCTTTTCCAGCCAGCGGCTGATCAAAACCGACCAGCTGTATTTTTGGTGAGCATACTGTGCGCCGCGTTGCCCGTGCTTGGCGGCGAGTTGGGGTTCATCAGCGTAGCGTTCGATCGCCTCAGCCAGCGCAGCTCCAGCGCCTGGCGCTACCACTTGGCCGCAGCCCTCTTCGTGGACCATCGTCGCGAAGTCGCCGCGCCCCGCAAAGATGATGGGGCGAGCACAAGCCAGCGAAGGAAAGGTGCGCGCCGGACGTGTGCGGTCGTAGAATGGATCGTCTCTCAAGGTCACCAGTGAGGCGGTGCACTTGGCGAGCTCTAAAGGGACCTGGTTCAGGGGTACGGGATCGGCGAAGGTCACATTGGCTAACCCCTTAGCCTGCTCCATGAGCTCGGCTTTAACCGAACCATCGCCGACAAAGCGAAACACGAGGTCGCAACGATGCTGCAGGCTTTGAGCCGCCTCAATGATCGTCTCCATGCCGTGCGCATAGCCGTGACTACCGATGGTCAAAAAGACCCTCGGTTCGGTCTGGGCGTCCTCAGCGTCGAAGGGCGTGAACACATCGGAGTCGATTCCGTTGGGGATATAAGCCACCTTATGGGCGGGTATTCCTAGGTCCTGAATCAACGCCTCTTCGATCCCTGGCGTAACCGCTGTGATCAAGTCACAGCGCTCGTAGAGCCAGCGCTCGAGCTTCTCTGCGGCATGATAGAGCGGCGCTTTGGCAAACACTGAGTCGGGCGCGACGGCGCGCACTGAAGCAGGCCATAGATCCGAGATGTTCATCACCAGTTTGGCGCGATGACGGCGGGCGAGGGCGACCGCGGTGATGCCCAAGAAGAGCGGGGGGGATTCAAAGAAGACCAAGTCGACTTTGGGCGTCTTTGCCGCCGCAAGGGCGCTGGAGGCGGTGAAGCTCAGGTAGTTGGCGAGTCTTTTGAAGCTACGACCTGTCGATGCATACACCCACGTGCGAAGCACCCGAACGCCCTCGATCTCTTCTTCGAGATACCGCTTGCCCTCGTAGCCCGGCATCACCGAGTCCCGAAGGTGGTTCGGCATCGCCGTCAGGACGGTGACCTCGTGCCCGGCGGCTTTTAAGAAGCGTGCAGTCGCGCTCAATCGTGTCTGTGCCGCACCGATCTCGGGAGCATAGTACTGGCTGAGCAAAAGGATATGCATTGCGTTTAGGCGGTCAGCGCATTGCGAACCGCTGCAATCACGCGGTCTTGATCTGCATCGGTGAGGAAGGGGCTCATCGGAAGGCTCACGACGTGTTCGCTCACATACTCGCTGACCGGAAAGTCGCCGCAGGTTCCCCCGAGGTCTTGAAAGGCTTCTTGGAGATGTAAGGGGCGAGGGTAGTGCACAGCCGTGGGAATACCGACTTCAGCTAAAGCGGCACGAAGCCCGTCTCGGTCATCGACTTTGAGCGTGTACTGTCCGTAGACATGGGTGTTCCCCTCTGCGGTGACGGGCGTAGTTGCGAGATCACCTAGAGCCTCGCTGTAGCGCGCACCTAGGCGTTGCCGAGCTTCGATCTCATCGTCAAAGTGGGGCAGTTTTCCTAAGATCACCGCCGCTTGAAGCGTGTCCATGCGCGCGTTCATGCCGATGCGACTGTGCACGTAGCGTTTCTCTTGCCCGTGAGCGCGCAGCTCGCGCATCACCTTGGCGAGATGGTCGTCATTGCAAAACAGGGCGCCGCCGTCGCCGTAGCAGCCCAGCGGCTTCGAGGGAAAGAAGGAGGTGCAACCCACGGTCGAGAGACCGCCACTTGCTTTGCCATGCCGGGTGGCGCCATAGCTCTGAGCGGCATCTTCAAGCACCGGGATGCCGTGGCGTTCAGCGATGGCGTTGATGGCTTCCATGTCGGGCACTTGGCCGTACAAACTGACCGGTACAATCGCCTTGGTACGCTCGGTGATCGCCGCCTCAAGCAGGTTAGCGTCCATGTTGTACGTGACCGGGTCAACGTCGATGAAGATCGGAGTGGCTCCGATGAGGCGAATGATCTCGGCGGTCGCAATGAACGTGAAGGGGACGGTGATGACCTCATCGCCGGGTCCGATATCCATCGCCAGCATCGGCAAGTACAAAGCGTCTGTGCCCGAGGCAGCGGAAATACAATGCTTCACACCGGTGCGTTCTGCGAGCGCTTCTTCCATCTCGATGATCTCAGGGCCCATGATGTATCGCCCATGATCGAGGACGGCTTGCATCCGCGCATCGATTCCGTCGGCGCCACCTCGGTAGTTCGCATATTGGCTCTTTAAATCGATAAACTGCATGGTCAGGATCCTTCCGGTTGGCAGCGACCGTCGGTCAGCAGGTACCGCTCGCCGCTATGGGGGCATTGTGCCCTGCCTTGATCATCAAAGCTCAAACGCTCGCCCGCTGCACTCATCCAACCTTGAACTTTAGCAGGAGCGCCAAAGACCAGGGCATAGGCTGGAACCTCTCGAGTCACCACGGACCCAGCCCCAATGAACGCATACTCGCCAATGTCATGTCCGCAGACGATGGTCGCGTTGGCGCCAATCGATGCCCCGCGTCCGACGCGGGTTTCGGCGTACTGATCCTTGCGCTCGATGTGGGCTCTTGGGTTCATCACGTTGGTAAAGACCATCGAAGGACCACAGAACACGTGGTCTTCGAGGATGACCCCAGCGTACAAACTGACGTTGTTTTGAATCTTGCATCCGTCGCCTACTAAGACACCGCTCGCGACAAAAACATTTTGCCCTAGGATGCAGCGTTCGCCGAGCTGGGCACCGCCCATCACATGGCAAAAATGCCACACTTTGGTGCCCGCACCGATCTGGGCACCGTCATCCACTACCGCTGTCGGGTGTGCATAAAAATCGCTCACGCTGGGCTCCCACCCCTTTAGGGGTGCGCAGCCTTACAATCCTCAATGCGTCGCGCGCAAACGGTTTCGCCTGCTGAGGCTTCTAAATCCCGGTCATTCCGGTTACTTCACCGATTTAAGCAGGACTCAGGGTAGGTGTTTTTCGCGCGCTGCTGCCGGAATCTGACCTTGCGATGCAATTTCTCCGTACAAGGTTCCTGCGGTGCGGAGCGTACGAGTTTTCGCTGGATCGGTTCCATCCATGCCATACATTCCCATCTTCCAGCTCATCCCGTGGTTCCACTCAAAGTTGTCGACGAAGGTCCAGTAATAGTAGCCTCGTACATCGATCCCTCGAGCGATGGCGCGCTGCAGCGCATCGAGGTTTTGTACCACAAAACGGCTCATGTGATCCGGGTCGTTTGGATCGTCTTGGGCGCCGTTTTCGCTGATGTAGATGGGTAATTTGAGCTCGTCTTGAACCCAACCCAGCAGCCCTTCGAGTTTGTCGGGTTCATTAACGCCCTCGACAAAGGTCAGCGGGTTGACGTTCAGCAAGGGTGAGAAGTCCGGCATAAAGGAGTTCGGAGCCCCCTCAACGGTGATCCCGAAGTACCAGTTCACGCCGATCCAATCCATGCGTCCAACCAGTGACTCTTTTCGCACCGAATTACCGTCTAGGTTCTCGTCAAGTTCGCCGAGCGCCGTCGCCCGCAAGAACGCTTTGTTCCAAAGGTATGAGATGTTGTCAGCGGCGCCCTCGTCGGCTGGATCGCCAGGTCGCATCGGTGAGATCGGAACCAAGGGGTAGACGACCCCAATGCTAGTGGCGTTGCCATCGCCGTCGGCATCGACGGTGTCGTTAGCTCGCACGGCATCGACCATGCGAGCGTGAGCTTCGACCAACGCGAACAGGACGGTGCGCGCAGCCTCTGATTGAAGCTGAACAGCTGGGGGGTGGCTGCGTGACGCGCTGGGCTGAAAGTAGCCAAACAACATGTTCTGCAGAGGTTCATTTAGCGTCGCCCAAAGATCGATCGATGCACCATACTCTTTGGCGACAAAGCCTGAGAACTTAGCGATCTCTCGCACCGTTCGTTCGCTGTCGACCCAGCCTCTTCGCTCACAGGTGCTAAAGCTCGTGTGGCAAGCCACAGGGTCATGGATCCAGGTCGGTAGAGCATAATGGTTGAGGGTGACCATAGGGGTCAGGCCCTTCGCCTTCATGCTGGCGAACATGCTGCGGTAATGCTCGACGTTGGTTTGATTGGCGAGCGCCATGAGCTCTTCATGGGTGGTGGCGTCATCGGTAGCCTCCGGAAAGATCCGAGACCACTCAATGCTCATGCGAAAAGAGTTGTTTTTGAGCTCGCTCGCTGCTCGCTCGAAGTCGGCGTCGTAGAGCTCCCAGAACCCAGGCCCAAGTTCGCTTGGGTTGTCGCCGCTGAGGAACGCTCCTGGGGAGTCGACCGTCTCTTCGCTGGTGGTGAACGCAAACCAATCGCTGGCGGTGTCTTCGCAGCGTTCGCGCTCCATCGTCGGGCAGCCGTAGTCGACCTGGAATCCAGCGACCGCTGTGCCCCACAAAAAGTCATCTGGGAAGGCAGGGATCTCTTCGCACTTCTCATCCAAACTGCAGTACTCAACCTTCTCGCATTCGGCATCGGTCTCACAGGGCGTTGAGCAGCCCAAAGAGAAGGTCATCGGGATCAGAGCAAAGAGGGACCAGCGCATGTGTTTCTCCATAAGCAGTGTCAGTGTTTTGGTCCATTCAAAGCCCTCTCGCAATGGTCTTGTCAAATGTCCGATGCGCTCGGTGCTTGTGAGGGCCGTTTGTATGCCCTAAAGCCCCGCCGAATGGAGACGTGTATGAGCACCCAAAAGGTAGCCCTGATCGGTTGTGGCAGGATTCTCAACAAGCACCTCGATGCGCTCGACGAGAACCAGAACTCTTGGACGCTTACTGGGGTCTGCGATCTGGTCTCGGACAAAGCACAAGCTGCAGCCGAGCGCACGGGTACCCCCTTCTTCACTGACCTTGATGCGATGCTCAACGCAGTCGAATGTGATCTGGTCGGCATCCTGACGGATTCAGGCAGCCACGCTGAGGTCGCCGTTCGGGTCATGCGCGACCATGGAAAACCGGTTCTGGTCGAAAAACCGATGGCGCTGAGCATCCCTGATTGTGACCGCATGATGGCAGCAGCCGATGCGGCGGGTGTTCGGTTGTTTGTGGTTAAACAAAATCGCTTCAACCCGGGAATACAAGCCGTTCGTAAGGCGAAAGATGCCGGGCGCTTTGGGAAGATGGTCATGGGCACCGTGCGGCTGCGCTGGCGTCGTGACGAGGGCTACTACAGCCAGGCGGATTGGCGCGGGACCTGGGCCGAAGACGGCGGCTGCCTGACCAATCAGACGATCCACTACATTGATCTGATGACCTGGATCATGGGTGACATTGAGTCGGTGTACGCGCAAACTGCCACTCGTTTGGTCGATATCGAAGCCGAAGATACGGCTGCCGTGGTGCTGCGGTTTAGCAACGGCGCTTTGGGGGTCATTGAAGCCACGACCGCAGCTCGCCCCGACAATCTTGAAGGCAGCGTCTCGTTCTTGGGCGAAGGCGGATCGGTCGTCTTGGGTGGCTTTGCGACCAATAAGGTCGATACCTGGAACTTTACCGATAACCCGAACGAGTCGGCTGAAGCCGATGCGAGTTATCCGATCGATAACGTCTACGGCTACGGGCATGTGATGCTCTATCAAGACGTATTCGAGGCGATGACAAGCGGCCGGCGCGCGCTGATCGAAGGCGCCGAAGGGCTGCGGGCCGTGGAGCTGCTCCACGCAATTTATGAGTCGTCCGAGACCGGTCAGCCGGTCGTCCTCGCTGAGCAGCGAGGCGAAGGGCGCTTCCCGAACAGTCAACTGGGTCGGCGCAACTAGATCTGATCGAGTAAGCGCCGCTTCTGGACTTTGCCCAGCGCATTGCGCGGCAGAGCTTCGACCACAACCCAGCGCCGAATGACCTTATAATCAGCCACCTGTGGACGGATAAAGTCAGCGAGGACTTGGTCTGCATCGTCGAGCGGGCGGTTGAGGACAACCGCCGCTGCGACGAGCTCCCCCCATCGAGAATCAGGCACACCAAAGACCGCCGCCTCACGGACTAAAGGGTGCGCTTCGAGGAGGACTTCGAGCTCTCTGGCGCCCACGCGCCAACCCCCCGATTTGATCCAATCTACGCTCAAGCGCCCTTGGTGGTGCAGGTAGCCATCATCGTCTTTTCGGACCCGATCGCCCGTACGAAACCAGCCCTGGGTCATCGCCTCGCTCGTCGCCTTTGGGTCTTGCCAGTAGCTGTGCATTAGGGTGTCGCCGCGCACCCACAGTTCACCCTCAGAGTCGCCCTCTATGTGGACCTCAACGCCGGGTATCGGGTGTCCGATTGCGCCCTCTCGGCGCTCTTCATTAAGCGGGTTTGAGACGGTGATCAGGGTCTCGCTCATGCCATACCGCTCGAGTATTCGCTGCCCTGTATATTCCTCAAATCGACGTAAAGTATCGCTGCTTAGGGCGGATGATCCGGCGCAGCACAGGCGCGCATTTGAAAAGCTTCGGGCTGCCTCGGGGTGGGTCTCAAAATACTCGACCAGCGCCACGTACATGGTCGGGACCCCCATAAAGACCGTGCCCCCTTTGTTCATCGCATCACACACCAACGCCGCATCGAAGCGAGGGAGCAGCTCCGTGGTCACGCCGCACATCAACGCACCGAGCAAGCCAATGCCCAAGCCGTGAATATGAAAGAGCGGGAGCGCCAGGACTTGCCGATCGGTTGGGCTCCATGACCAAAGCCTGGTCAGCGAGCCGATACCTGCCTGCAGCGACCGGTGCGTATGCAGCACGCCTTTGGGCTGTCCGGTGGTACCAGAGGTCGACAGGATCAGCGCTGCGTCGTCGGGAACCCCGTGAGCCTGCGTCGGGGATGGTCGGCGAGCCAAGCCGACGCAAGCAGCCGGACCGGTCAGCTCGAAAAGGTGATCAATTTCAGCGTCACGATAGCGGTCGTTGACCGGCACGTGAATGAGTCCAGCGCGCAGGTGGGCGAGCAGCTGGACCGGGAGCTCTAGACCGGCACTAAGCCCGCACGCGATTCGGTCTCCGGGGTGAAGACCTTGCGAGTCGAGTTCATCGACTAAGGCATGGGCTGCTTGGTCCAGCTCGCCCCAACGCAGCCGCTCGCCTTGGTATTGAAACGCTATCGCTTCAGGGCGCTGCTTGAGCGAATGATCAATCGTCTCAAGAAGAGTGGTCATGCACTGTAGGGATTCATCTGGGGGCGGATGGTGATCTCGGTGGGGCAACCGGTTCCCGGAAACTCCGCAACAAACCGAACCGCTTTTGCGACATCTTCGGGTTGAATCATACGCTCTCCCGCTAAGCCTCGATCAGCCACCATGGCGGTGTTCACAAAGCCTGGACAGATCGCCGATACTTTGACGCCGGAGCTGCGCAAATCCTCAAAGAGCGATGCGGTGTAACCCACAACGCCGTGTTTACTTGCGCAGTAGGCGGCGCTGCCACCGAGGCCGACTTTGCCCAGTACCGAGGCAATATTGATGATCGCTTTGGGTCCCTCTGAGCTGAGGACTGCATCGACGCAGTACTGAGTTAGACGCATCATCGAGAGCAGGTTCACCTCGAGGGTTTCGACGGTCTCATCAAAGTGAGCGGACGAGTTGAGCGGACCGCGAACGCCTGCGTTGTTGACGATGATGTTTAGCCTGCCGGTGCTCTCGAGCATATCGTTGATCGTCTCTTGCATCGCCTCGGGGTCGGCTAGATCGAGCGCATAAAAGATCACCTGCTCACAAAACTCGGCACATTCTTGAGCCGTGGCCTCGAGGGCGTCGGTGTCTCGGCCCATCAGGACCAACTCGCAGCCAGCCCGCGCAAGCTCAATAGCGCTGGCGCGCCCAATGCCGCGGCTTGCGCCGGTTACTAACGCTACGCAATCGGTTAAAACTTGGCTCATCATCTGCTCCTTCCTAGCCGGTAGCTTGAAATTGGCTCGCGAGCGAGGGCTTGATCTTTGGCTCCAAGAGTGGTCCTTCGCTCACACCAAATGTTGTGGGGAGAAGGTTGTGAGCTTCGAAGAAAAACAGAAAGTCGATCGCTATCGAGCCGTATTTTACGCCGGGGCATCGGGTGATTTTAACCCGCTACATATTGACCCTAAGGTGGGTGATAAAGCCGGATTTGGTGGCACCATTCTGCACGGTCTATGCACCGCAGCGTGGATGGTCGATTCGGTGACTAGGGCGCATGGCGACCCCCGTAAGATCAAGTCGATGGGCTGCCGCTTTAGCGGGCCGGTTCGCATGGGCGATGAGCTTGGCTTTACCGGCTCGGTCATGGAGCAAGCCGAAGGTCAGACCACGTATTCGGTGGATGTCAGCAATCAAGACGGTGACAAAGTGCTTCGTAAAGCCCTCGTCACGATGGAGGACTAATCATGGCGACTGCAGAAGGATTTATTGGGCGCTCATATGGTCCTACCAAATACGTCGTAGGTCTTGAGAAGGTGCGTGAGTACGCCACCGCAACGAAGAATGACCACCCCTGGCACCATGACGAAGAAGCCGCCGCCGAGATCGGTGGCGTCATTGCGCCGCCTATGTTCATCGTGATTCCGTCCTTTCAGCCGGTTAATGACTGCGTCATGGACAAAGAGCTCGAGATCAACTTGGCGAAGCTAGTTCATGGCGAACAGCAGTTCACTTTTCATCAACCGATCAAGGTCGGTGCCCAGCTGTTTACCACGGGAACGGTTGAATCGGTCCGAGATAAGGGGCCGATGTACTTCGTCAAGGTCCGTACCGAGACCGAAGACCAAGACGGTCAGCCGGTTGCCACGGGCTTGTGGAACTTAGTGATTCGTCACTGATCCGGCACTAGTTCCCGCTTGGGTCCAGAGTCTGAAGGGTCAGGCTCGCGGCGTCGCCGCCGACGATGACGCCTTTAACCTGACCGCGCACGCCATCGTTTTTGGTCAAAGGGTTTCCGTCCCCGTCCACTCGGGCGGTGATGTCGAGCGTCTTGGGTAGACTACCACCCATCATCATATCGGCGTTGGTGAGACTCACCTCGATAGGGAAGCTCTCCACGGTGAGTCGTTTGACGGCGGCAGGGGGACCGGCGGCCACTCCCGCTGGGCGCGCGATCACAAAGATGATCTCGCCAGCCTTTGCTTGGGCGCCGGCAGCTAGCTTAATCGTGATCTTAGCCGGCGGCCCAGCAGGGACCGGCGCAGGCTTGGGAGCTGGCGCTAAGGCTTGCGGAGCGCTTGATGCTGGTGGGTGTCCTGAGGGCATCCCTTGGCTTCCACCGGGATGGGGTTTCGGCGCCACTTGTTGAATCGACCCATCTAAAATGCCCTCGGCGCGCTCGATCAAGGGTTGCAGGACCCGAGCGGAGTCCGGTCGCAGCTTCATCGCTTCTTGCCAGTCATCAAGGGCTGCCTGAGCCTCGCCCGTTTGCATGTTCGCGACCCCGCGATAGATCCACGCTTCCACTAAGCCCGGGTTGGCTTGAAGCGCCTCACTGAGCAGTTTGGTCGCCTGAGAACTCATCCCCATCTCAATACGAACGATGGCTAAGAAGGTTTTGGCTTGGGGATTGTCCGGTTCGATTTTCAGGACCTCGTTCGAGCCCTCATAAGCCTGAATCAGCTGGCGCCGACCAATTTGAGCTCGGATCAGCGCAAGCCTCGGTGCCGCTGATTTAGGGTTCGCATCGACCGCATCGCGCAAGGGTTTGAGCGCGGGGTCAGGAGCTCCTTTCATCGGTGGAGCGCCTTTAATTGGTGCGGAGTTTGTAGCCGGTGGCGCTCCTGTAGGACCGCCAGCAGGCCCCGTATTTCCGGTCACCGAGCCGCCTTCGGCGCGTTCCGTGGCGTGGTTTTGAACGAGCAGCAGCGGCACCAAAATAGCGGCGGTCGCTAAAGCACCCCAGACGGCGCCAACCCAGCTTGCGCGCCGGGGTGAGTCGTTCGATGGGTTCGTTGGAGTTTCGATGGGGCTTGGTTCTGGCGATGACGATTCAGCCACGTGACGCTCCTTGAGCAGCTCGGCTGCGCGCAGCTCGAGCGCGTAGCGGTGATGTGCTTGTTCTGGTTGGTTTTGCTCGCTGGATCGAGCCTCGAGCAGTTGGATTTTTAGGCTGGTCCATTCCGCCTCAAGATCGCGCCGCTCGAGGGTGTTGGTGCGTTTTGATGAGCCGCGCAAACGCCAGGCTGCTAAGAGCCCTAAAGCCAGCCCCGCGCCACCCGCAATCAGTCCGGGAATCCAGTTGGTTTCCTCGGTCATGAGGCCTCCTCGGGAGGCTCGCCATCAGGCCATCCAAAGACCTCTTGGCGGACTTTAAGCACCCAGCGCGCAAGGTCGGGGTCGTCAGGCAGAGCGCCTTGGCTTGGCTGCTGGCTGTGGTCCACTTTGGGCGCGCCGCTGAGGCGTTTAAGCACCAAGATGACCCCAAGCACTAAGGCGATTAATGGCGCAAGCCAGACCAGCGCGTTTAGACCCTTCTTACTCGGCTCAAGGCGAATGAACTCGCCGTACGACGCCTCGAAATACAAAATGATCTGCTCGTCATCGAAGCCGAGCGCTAGCAACTCTTTGACTTGCTGCTTCATATTGCGCGCCATCTCGGAGGGGCTGTCGCCGACTGAGCTTCCCTGACACACGGGGCAGCGAATGGTGTCGGAGAGCTGTTCGGTGTGCTCTTCGAGTGCCTTACCCGAGCTCGGTGTCGAGTTCGGTGGACCCACGACCGCTGAGACATCGGGTAGCGAGACAGCGGCGAGCAAAACGAGCTGAGCGATCATGGCGAACCCTGCGTCAGCTTGCGTAAATAACCCTCGATGCTCTGAGGGTTGAGCGGGCCAGCGTGCTTGTAGAGGATGTGTCCTTTAGCATCGATAAAGAAGGTCTCGGGAACACCGTAAACTCCATAAGCGATTGCGGTTTTGCCCGCTTCGTCGATCAGCGTCGGGTACGCTGCGCCGCTTCGCTGGAGATACGCTCGGATACGCTCTTCGGTGTCTTCGTAGACGATCCCCATAAACTTAACTTTGCCGCGGTAGCGAGCAGCAGCTGCGGTGAGCACGCCGTGCTCTTGAACGCAGGGGCGACACCAAGTTGCCCAGAAGTTGACCACGGTCGGTTGTCCACCTTGAGTCAATCCAACCGTTTCGCCACCGTTGAGTTGGCGCAGCGCAAAGGTTGGCGCCGCACGTCCCACTAAAGGTGAATCGATTGCGTGGGGGTTCTTCCCAAACCCGGAGGCTAAGATCCAAACCAAGGGAGCGGTCAGCACCAAGCCAATGATCAGGACCTTGCGGTTCATGTTTGGCGCCGTGGCAGGACCGCTAAAAGACCGCCAAAGACCATCACCAGCGTGCCGAACCAAATCCAGGACACCAAGGGATTGATGAAGGCTCGCAGGCCGAGCTTGCCGCTCTTGGTCTCATAGCTCATCATCGACAGATAAAGATCGGACAAAACCCCGACACGCACTGCCGGCGTACCGATCGGTTCGCGCTGGGTGTGGTAGTGATTAATCGCAGGTCTAAGCTCGCCGATCGGCTGACCGTTTTGCTGAACGGCTATTCGAGCCGCCAACACCCGTCGGTGCGGCTCGACCGTATTCTCAACATCAATAAAGGTCAGTGAGTAGGGACCGATCGATGCCGAGTCGCCTTTGAGCAGCGTCGTCTCGCTGTGGCTGCGCATGGTGTGCGACACCGCAATCGCAACGATGATCATGACCACTCCTGAATGAACCGTGTACGCGCCGAAGCGCTGGCGGTCTGGTCCGAGCAGATGCGAGATCGTTCCCATCAAGCCGCGTCGCCCAAAGCCGAGCCCAAATTGCTGGGTCGTGACCACCAGTGTGTAGCCACCAGCAAAGCAGGTAGCGAGCGCCCAGCCATTCGTGAGCCCAAGGGGTAGGGCGATCGCTAGACCGATGACGCCGCCGATAAGCGGTGGGAGTAGAGCCTTCTTGGTGCGCTCGACCGAGGCGACCCCCCAGGGTAGCGCAGGACCGACACCCATCAAGAACAAGATGCCGACGCCAAGCGGAACCGACATCGCGTTGAAGTAGGGCGAACCCACGCTGATCTTGACCCCTTTAATCGCCTCGACAAGCAGCGGAAAGACCGTGCCGATCACCACCACGAAGGTGAACAAAACGAAGAAGAGGTTGTTGAGTAAGAACATCGCCTCACGGCTCTTGACATCACGCACTCCCGCGCCGCCCTCGAGCCGGTCCATGCGCGCAGCCAGCGCTAAAATCACCGCCACAAAGCAGATCGCTAGAAACACCAGGAAGGTAGGACCAATATCGCTCTGAGTGAAGCTGTGGACCGAGTTGAAGACCCCTGAGCGGGTCATGAAGGTCCCTAAAATGGTCAGCAAGAAGGTCGCTAAAATAAGCGTAATCGACCAAATCTTTAGGGTGCCTCGGCGTTTGACGACGATCACCGAATGCAGCGCTGCGGTTGCGGTCAGCCAGGGGAAGAACGACGCGTTCTCGACGGGATCCCAGTCCCAATAGCCGCCCCAGCCTAAGACCTCATAAGCCCACCAGCCACCGAGCACGATGCCACCGGTCAGGAAGATCCAAGGGATCATCAGCCAGCGCCGCAAGCGAGGTACGAAATCAGCGCCAAGGTTCCCCGCTAGAAGCGCCGCCATCGCCAAGGCAAAGGGAACGGTCATTCCAACATATCCGCCGTAGAGCATCGGCGGATGGATGATCATGAGGATGTGGTTTTGCAGCAAAGGGTTGGGACCAGGTCCTTCGGTCAGCGGATTGGGAACGCTCGTAAACGGATTAGCAGGACCTGCGAGCAAGAACGTAAAGAAGACCCCACAAGCCAGCAGGACGCCCAGGAAGTAGGGGAGATGCTCTGGGTGATGATCGCCCAGGTCTCGAACAGACACTAAAACGTAGACACCGAGCATCGCGCCCCAGAACAAGATGGAGCCCTCAAGCGATGACCACAGACTGACCACAGCCACCCAGGTGGGTACTGTGGTCGAGCCGACTTTGGCGACGTAGCCGACCGAAAAGTCGGGCGCCAACAAGGCGTAGACCATCAAGAAGTTGGCAGCGATCAGAAGGATAGCGAAGAGCTGCGCAGCCCGACGAGCCCAATTCGTTCCCTCGGCAGAGTCTTTCTTTGCTGAGATAAAAGCGAGAATGGACCCTGCGCCAGCGCTGATCAACGCGACCAAAATCATACTCTGCCCGATGATCGAAATCATGGAGTCTCTAAACCTTCGGTCGTTTTCATTAATTCTTTGGTGTCACCGTCTTGCTCACCCGGAGCGCGGTACTCATTGTCGTGCTTGACCATCAAACGGTTGGCGGCAAAGCGGTTCGAGCGCAGCAAAGTACCCTCGACAACGACTCCGATTTTCTCGCGAAACATGGCTGGGGGCATGCCCTCGGCATCGACGCGAAAGGACGTGGTGCCGTCGCTGACATCAAAGCTCAGCTTCGTCCCCGCAGGGTCTTTGTCGATCGAACCTTCGACGACCTGACCACCGAGTCGGATGGTGGCGCCGTAGGCTTTTTCGCCGGCTGCTTTCATCTCGGTTGGGGTCCAGTAGAAGATGAGGTTATCGCCCAAGCCGCCCATGGTGACCAAGGCGAGCCCAACGCCGGCGATGATGACGGCTGAAATCGCTAGGATCTTTGCGTTCTTCGGGAGCGGCGCAAGCTCTACCCGTTCCTGGTCATTCATTCGCTTTTATCCTCGGCTTTCCAACGGATCCAAAGACTCGCGATGTAGATCCCCATCGCTACACCGGTAATACCATAGGCTGCCCATACGAACTCCCAACCCCCTTGAATCATTCCGGTCATGCTTCAATCTCCGGCAGGGGGGGCGCAAGATCACGCCGCCTTCTGGCTTCTGCGATCCACGAGCGGATCATGATTAAAGCGATGGTCAGCGCAAGCAACCCAAAGGCGTTAATACGCAAGGGCTCAACCATCGCCGAGTTCACTGTTTTGGGTGTGCTTTGGAGCTGGTGCAATGAGTTCCACCAGCGAACCGAATAGTAGACAACAGGGACATTTGCGGAGGCGAGAATGGTGGCGGTAGCCGACCAGCTGGCGCGACGCAGGGGGTCGTCGAGGAAATGACGTAAGCTTAGGATCCCTGCGAAGCTGAGCAGCATGACCGCCACCGTCGTCAGGCGGGGGTCCCAAGCCCAGTAGACACCCCAGGTTGGCTTGCCCCAGAGCGCGCCCTGAATGCACAGCAGCGCAGTGTACAAGACCCCGATTTCGAGGGTGGCTTCGTGCAGAGCATCCCAGCGCCAGGTGCGCCGAATCAAGAACAAGAGCGCATAGACGAAGGCTAGCATGAAGACGACCAAAGCGAGCCAAGCGGTGGGAACGTGAACGTACATAATACGCTGCACATCGCCCATGTACCGATCGGGTGGTGCGACCCAAAGGCCGAGGTATGAACCCCAGCTAAGAAGACCTAAGCCGACCAGAGCAAAGGCTGCGGCGACGCGCTGTCGAGTCATCCGTCCTCCAAAATAGCGGTGCTCAAGGCTCCGCATAAGGACCAAAAGATCAAGCAGAAGGCGAGCAAGAGACTCATCCAACCACCCCATTGATTCATCGGATCGCCAAAGAATGCCAATTCACTGGCTTTGACCGAGCTCACCAACGCAGGGATCACCAAAGGAAAATACAGTAAGGGCAGCATCAAACCCGCGGCGCGCGAGCGCCCAGCGAGCGCAGCGTAGAGCGTCCCCGGGGCGGCGAGTCCGGCTGTGCCGAGCAGCAAGACCGACATCAATCGATCCAGCGCACCAAGTTGTGCATCGAATAAAGCAGCGATCAGGGGCAGCAGGACGAACCCTAGAGCCGCTAGAAAGAGCCAGTTGGTAAGCGCCTTGGCATAGAAAATAGACGCCGCTGAAGCGCTCAGGATCAAACCATCTAATGCGCCGTCTTGAGTCTCAGCGTCAAAGCTGGCTTGAAGCGTCAGCGTGCTGGCGAGGAGGATCGCAAGCCAGAGAAACCCCGGCGCCAATCGCTGCAGGAGTCGCCCGTCGGCGCCCGCAGAGAAACTAAACATCAGCAACGTCGCCGCCGCGAAGGTGAGCGACGCAGCGACGCGGGCTCGTCCCCGCCAAGCGAGTAAGAACTCTTTGTGCAGCAACGCCATCATGAGTCGGCTCCCGCGACCATCGAAGCCGAGAGCTCAGCTGCCGGACCTGTCCATTTGAGACGACCATGAGCAAGCAGGAGGGCTCGGTCGCAAAGCGGCTTGCCCCGTTCGATCAGATGGGTCGCCAGGACGACGGTTTTCCCCTGAGCGCGCCAACTCTCGACGGCTTCTTGCATCAGCGAAACACCCTGAGCATCAAGCTGTCCAAAAGGCTCATCCAGTAAGATCAAGTCCGGGTTTAGGAGCATCAGTCGAGCGAGCGCTAGCCGTTTGCACATCCCTGCGCTGAAGGTTCTAGCCGGGTCATGCGCCCGATCAGCAAGCTCCACGCGATCGAGAAGACCCTTGGGAAGCTCCATGCCCGCAAGCCTTGACCAGAGCTGCAGGTGATCGCTCGGCGTCAACTCCGGATACAGTTGGTTGGTATGACCGAGCAGTCCAATCCGGTTGCGCTGCGGTCGACGATTGACTTTGACCGAGGTGCCAAACAGCTCGAGTTCACCCTGACTCGGAGGCGTCAGCGTGCTGAGCAAACGCAGGAGCGTGCTCTTGCCCGCGCCGTTACCACCAGCCAGCAACAACGATTCGCCCGTTTGCAGCTCAAAATTAAGATGTACCAGTACCCAGCGAAGCCCTTGGCGGCGACAAAGTCCATCGGCTCGAATGATCGGTTGCAGGTTCATTGCTGCGGCGCCGTAGCAGGCCCTAGCCCTAGGGGCTAGCGATTAGCGTGGCGTTTTCTAGACTCGGTGAGCGCGCCGCGCGCGCAGGGTAGCGTTGGTAAAGGCGATGGCGGCATCTAGGAGCTGCCTGGGCTCTGGCATGTCCACTTGGAGCGCTTTGAGAATCGTCTGAGAGTCGGGCGCATCGTAACGATTTCGATCGTTCAAGTAGGCTGCCTCTCGCGCCGCTGGAGAACCGCCGAGAAGCGTATTGGCAACCGATCCTGCCAACCCGATATGAATGGGCCAGCGAGCCAGTTTGCGCCCGCTCTCCGACGCGATCGCAAGCATGAACTCAACCGCAGAGATCGGATGGGGATGATCGAGCGCGATAATACGACCCAGAGCGGCGTCGGCCTGGCTGAGTTTGAGCGCTGCATCAGCTAAGGTGTCCGCTGCTGTGGCGTGCATCATCGCTTGCCCGCTGGGCCTCGGTAAGGGCATGTTTCGCGGTAGCTGACCCGCCATGACGCCAAGCTCGTAAAGCCCTCCGAGCTTGTCGATTTTGCCGGTCTTTGAATCGCCAATGATCAAGCCCGGTCTCAAAACGGTGTAGGGGAGCCCCGAGCGAAGCACTAACTCTTCCGCCCGATGCACTGCCGCTTCCCACCAGTTGCGGTGACGCGGGCGCTGAGCTCGTGCCTCCGCATTGACCCTTCCTGAACCCGCTCCGAGTACGAACAGGCTGCTTAGGTGAACGAGTCTTGGAGCCGACCCGCCCTGGAACTCAGCGCAGTCTTGAGCGAAGCGCAGTACATTTTGGGTGCCGTGAACATTGACCCGGTAGCCGATTTTTCGTCCGGCACCGGGGTGGTGAATCTGTGCGAAATGAATGATCCTTCGGACCGTTGGCAACAAGATGTTGAGGCTTTCTGCGCTCAGCCCGAGGTCGGTGGAGGCGACATCGCCCCGATGGATCGTAAAGTTTTTAGGTCTGCCTAGTTTCTTACGAGCAACTGCGACCTTTTCGGGCATCACAACCAGGTGAACCTCTTCGCTGGGTTCAACCTCACGTAAGCGCTCAACCAGGACGGTTGCGACGAATCTCGGGAATCCTGTGATCAAGGTGGCCATGAGGATGATTTGCGTTGCAGAACCTATCCGGGTCAAGTTTCCCGACACATATTGGGCACATCCTAAGTCCTGTGGGCTAATTGACGGCTTGCGGCCCGCCCCCTTCGCTGGCTAGGAAGCGACCACTCTATAAGGAGCATCTTTTATGCGCCGAATCGCTACTGCACTGACCCTGACCTGCATGACTTTCGCCGCCCAGGCGCGTGCGCAAGAGGCGCCGGCCGCTGAAGCGCCCGTCGAAGCTGGAGCCGAGGCGGCACCTGAAGCCGCCGCCGAGGAGAGCGCTGAGCCCGCCGCTGTAGAGGAAGCACCTGCTGCTCCTGAGCCCGTGGCTGAGCCTAAGCCTGCGCCGCTCGCAGCGCCGGCTGAGCCTGCCAAGGCCGACGACAAAGTCGCTAAGCTGAACGTCGGGGGTCAGGTCGTCTTTGCGCTGGCGATGAGAGCCGATTCATTGAAGGGCTTAGAAGCCGCTATGGATCCGGCTTCGATCGTCGAGCAGGCTCGAACGGCTGGAGCCTTCTCGATCGCTTCGGGCAGCTGGATCGATATGCAGAGCGTTCGCAGTCAAGGAGCTGCTGGTAAAGCTGCTTGGGTTAGCGCTCATGAGAAGCTGACCCCGTTGAAAGATGTTGATCCGACCGATGCCGCCGCTGTGGGCGGAAAGAAAAAGGAACTGCTGGCTGCGCTTGAAAGCGTGGAAGCGCTGGTGGACAGCCACGCCGGCGCTCGCAAGGGTGAACTCAAAGAGGGCTTAGCTTTGTTCAAGCTGGCTCTAGACCCACCATACGCTTACGGGCACTCGCAGCGGAAGATCTA
>Ga0315320_10001108_pt1 | contig 22181 bp, 17 predicted proteins | sample M140m21515metaG_FD_203458 | JGI IMG/M metagenome (GOLD analysis project Ga0315320, IMG submission 203458) | Ammonia-oxidizing marine archaeal communities from Monterey Bay, California, United States - M1 40m 21515 | ecosystem: Environmental > Aquatic > Marine > Coastal | place: USA: California... | reverse complement strand
AAATAATTATATTTTAACTTTAGCCGTTATGATTTCAACATTTACAACTATAAGAACAATGCAAAATATTAATGTGCCAACATTTTTTAATTGGCAATTAAAAAACCGTGGTATTAATTTAGGCGGTTCAATAGAAAATATTGCAATGCGCAATATATTAGTCAAAGATATAATGAGATATGATTTTACTAGTGTTAATAAAGACGAAAGTTTATCTATCGTGCGTGATAAATTACGACAAAAAAAACTTGGTGACATATTCGTGACCGATGATGAAAATTTGTTACTAGGTGATATATGTGTTTATTCTATGGCTGATAAGGCATTTAATACAGATGATGACATTAATTCTAGAGCCATAGATGTTGCAGATTTAAATACAATTAGAGTTAATTTAATTGATAATTTGGAGCAGATTTTACCGATTTACCGTGAAAATAGTAAATCTGTTGTTGCTGTGGTAGATGATAAAGGTAAATTAGTTGGTATATTAAATCAAAATGATGTATTAATTGCTTACAAAAACATAATTATTGATACTAGACGCTCTGAAAGATTATAATGAAAGACATAGCAACTAAAAATACACCTGATTGGTTAAAAGGTTTAAATGAACAACAAAAAAAGGCAGTCGTTAATGTAGATGGGGCTTGCCTTATCTTGGCGGGTGCAGGAACCGGAAAAACTAGAGTTTTAACATCGAGATTAGCGCAAATAATATATCAACAAAAGGCGAATCCATTTGAAATTATATGTGTTACATTTACTAATAAAGCAGCAAAAGAAATGCGTGAGCGAGTTGAATTATATACAGGAAACTTCCCAAGTTCTTGGATTGGAACTTTTCACAGTATTTGTTTAAAAATGTTAAGAAAAAACAGCAATATTGTAAATTTAAAGAGTGATTTTATAGTAATAGATGAAGACGACCAATTACGAGTTTTAAAAGAAATAATGGTTGTTTTGGATATTGACAAAGATAGATTTCCTGCAAAACAAATATTAAAAAAGATACAGTCTTACAAAGATGATGCTTTAACACCTGATATGGTTAATGAAAAAAAATATTGCGGTGGTAAAATGCAAGCAATATATCGTTCTTATCAAAATAGGTTACAACAATTAAATTGTGTTGATTTTGGGGATATTATTTTATTAGTATTACAAATTCTAAAAAATGAAAGTGATATATTAAAGGAATACCAATCTAGATTTAAATATATATTAGTTGATGAATATCAAGATACTAATATCGCACAATATCAATGGTTAAAATTATTATCTCTTAAAAATGAAAATGTTAATATTGCTTGTGTTGGTGATGATGACCAATCAATTTATGGTTGGCGTGGTGCAAGAGTTGGAAATATTCTAAGATTTGAAAAAGATTTTAAAGATTCAACAATAATAAGACTGGAACAAAATTACCGTTCAACAGGATATATTTTAAAAACCGCAAATGGTATAATCGCACAAAATCAGAGTAGATTGGGAAAAAATTTAATAACTACAAAAGGCGATGGTGAAAAAATCAAAATAAATAATTATTATGATGGTAAAGAGGAAGCCACAGGAACCTGTTTAAAAATAGAGCAGTATCTTGAAAAAGGAACTCCTGCTTCTGAAATTGCTATTTTGGTAAGGGCGGGCTTTCAAACAAGGTCTTTTGAGGAAAAGTTAATTAATTTAAATATACCGTATCGTGTTATTGGTGGAACTAGATTTTACGAGAGAGAAGAGATAAGAGATGCAATTGCGTATCTAAGATTAATCCATCAAAAAACAGATGATCTTGCTTTTGAAAGAATAATTAATAAGCCGGCAAGAGGTATTGGAAAAGCTACACTGCAAAAATTACAAATACTTTCTAGAAGACAAGGTGAATCATTATACGGTGTTGCAGAAAAAATTATTGAAACAGATGAATTAAGCACAAAAGCAAAAAATTCATTAAATGATATATTGGTTAAATTTAGTGATTGGCGTTATATAAATGAAAAAGAAAACCATATAACAGCAACTAAAACAATGTTAGAACAATCGGGTTATATCGAATATTGGAATAATTCAAAAGATGCAAAAGCTCAAGGCAGAATAGAAGCTTTAAAAGAGTTAGTTTCAGCAATGGAAGAATTCGAAAATATAGCAGGATTCCTTGAACATATCGCACTAGTTATGGCAACTGATAAAATTAATAATAATGAAATGATTTCTATAATGACTATGCACGCATCAAAAGGATTAGAATTTGATGCTGTGTTTCTTGCAGGTTGGGAAGATGGATTATTTCCTTCGGAAAAATCAATGGATGAAAGTGGTATTGATGGATTAGAGGAAGAGCGAAGACTAGCATATGTTGGAATTACAAGATCTAAAAAATATTGTCATATATCTTGGGCTAAAAATAGATTAGTACACGGAAATTGGCAAAATAATATTTATTCTAGATTTTTAGAAAATATCTCACCTGAATATATTGATTTGCACGATAACAACGCTTTTACAAGTAGTAGATTGGATTATAAGTGGCAAAAAACAGATAATAATGTAGAAGTTATAAAAAAAGATGATAATGATGATCAATTTAAAGTAGGGCAAAGATGTTTCCATCAAAAATTTGGTATGGGAACAGTTGCTAGCTGTGATGGTCAATATGTAACTGTTGCTTTTGATAAGGCAGGAACAAAAAAAATGATGTCAACATTTTTGGAAAGTGCATAGTTATAGATTTTAAGAATGAAAAAACAAGTTTATAGTTTAAATATTTTATGTCCAAATCTAGAAATTGCAAAATTAGTACAGGAATTATTTGAAGATTTAGGATACGGCTCTGGTTTAAAAAAGTATTCTAATGATATTAAAGAAGAAAAATTTTATGCTCAGATTTTTATGTATAAAAAACCTGATAAATCCGATTTAGCATCAAAAATTGGTGCTATTGAAGATATATGGGGCAAGGTTTTTGAGCTTTCTTTGTCTGATTTATCTGATATTGATTGGGTTAGTAAAAATCAAATTTCTTTTAAACCATTTGAAGTAGAAAATTTTTTTATTTACCAAGATTTCTATAAAGGGAAAATCCCAAACGATAAAATACCTTTAAAAGTGCAAGCAAGTGTTGCCTTCGGCACAGGTTCACACCCGACAACAGCAGGGGCATTAAAAGCTATATTATCTTTGAATAAGTCATTTAATAATATTATCGATGTTGGAACAGGAACAGGTATATTATCAGTTGCAATGGCAAAATCTTTAAAATTTAACAAAATAATTGCCACCGACATAGACAAACAGGCTTGTGATGTCGCACAAAAAACATTTGAACAAAACAATGTTTCCGGTATCGATATTATTCAATCTGATGGTATCAATGATAAAAAAATAATTGAATCCGGTAAATATGATTTATTTGTTGCAAATATACTAGCTAAGCCATTGATTGAAATATCAAAAAATTTAAAAGATATATTAACAGATGACGCCGTTTTAATATTATCCGGCATAGATAATGATCATACTAAATTAATCATAGATTGTTATAGTAAAATTGGTGTAGTTTTATCTAATAAAATAGTTATAGATGATTGGGTTACTCTTATTATGACAAGAAAATAAATAAAAATATATTAAAACAAGCTGATTTGTTCACTATCTTTCTTTTCTTGTTTGTCTTTTTTATCATCTGGGTTATTTTTAGGAGCTGTCTTTTTACCTCTAAATGCTTTTTCTTCAATATTAATAAATTCTTGTTCAGTTAAAATTGAAACACCTAAATCTTTTGCCTTTTTTGCTTTTGAGCCGGCATTTTCACCACATATTAAGAAATCGGTTTTTTTTGAGATAGAACTTGATATCTTGGCGCCTAGTTTTTCCGCTAATGTTTTTGCTTCATCTCGTTTCATTTTTGTTAATGTGCCTGTAAATACAATTGTTTTATCACTTATCATACTTTTTGTAGTATTTATTTGATATTCCTGAATATCTAATTCTAGGACTAAGTCTGATATTTTTTCATTATTCTCGACAAAATAATTTATTAAATCTTGAACGGCAATATCACCCATACCATCAATTGAAACAAGCTCTTTGTAGGAATTATTATCAATTTCCTTATCACTAGCCTGAATAATATTTTTTTGAAAATTATCAAATGTTTTATAATTTTTTGCGAGTGTTTTTGCTGTTTCGCGTCCTATCTGACGAATTCCAAGTGCAAATATAAACCTGTCTAGCGACACAGTTCTTTTTTTATCAATTTCCGTTATTAGGTTGTTCAGAGATAATTCCGCCCAACCCTCTTTTTTTAATATTTTTTCTTTATGATTTTTTATCTTAAATATATCAGCAAATTGTTTTACAATTCCATCTTTATAAAATTGTTGAATATATTTGGAACCGAAACCTTCAATATCAAACGCATTCCTAGATACGAAATGTATTAAACTCTGTATCGCTTGTGCAGGGCAATAACTGCCACCACTGCACCTAAGGGCAACATCATTACCTTTTTTTATAACTGGTGAATTACATTCTGGACATAAACTAGGAAATACAAACTCAGTTGAATTTTTTGATCTTTTATCCATTATAACCGAAACTATTTGTGGTATTACATCGCCGGCTCTTTGTACAATTACCGTATCACCGTTTTGCACACCTAACCTTTTAATTTCATCAGCATTGTGTAATGTGGCACGACTAACAATTACACCACCAATATTTATTGGTTCAAGATTTGCAACAGGTGTTAATACCCCAGTTCTACCAACTTGTATCGATATTTCTTTTAAAACAGTTATAGCTTGTTCAGCCGGAAACTTTTGTGCAATTGCCCAACGAGGCGAACGAGACACAAAACCTAGTCTTTCTTGTAGATTAAGATCGTTAATTTTATGAACAACTCCATCTATATCGAAATCAATTTTACTTCTTTGTAAATTTATTTGTTCGTAATGCTCAATAATTGATTTTGCATTATCATTTTTCTTTGACATAGGGGTTGTGATAAATCCCCACTTTTTTAGTTTTTGATTGGCCATATTCATTGTAACAGCGAAATCTTCGTTAGTGAATCCCCAACCATAAGCAAAGAATTTTAATGAACGATTAGCTGTTATATTTGGATCTAACAACCTCAAAGAACCAGCCGCAGCATTTCTAGGGTTAGCAAAAATTTTCCCGCCGCTTTTTTCGTGTTTTTGGTTTAATTTGATAAAATCGGATTTATTCATATAAACTTCACCGCGGATTTCTATTATATCAGGGAAATCACCTTGTAATTTATGTGGAATATCAGATATTGTTTTTATGTTTTCAGTTATATCTTCGCCCGTGTAACCGTCACCGCGCGTTACAGCATAAACCATTTTACCTTTTTCATAACGAATTGATGCACTTAAACCATCAATTTTTGGTTCCGACCATATTTCGATATCACCGGTTATACGCAAGTATCTTTTTACTTTATCAATAAAGTCATATATATCACTGTTATTGAATGCATTATCTAGTGATAACATAGGTACGGAGTGTTTTATTTTTTTAAATCCTTTTTTTACACTATATCCAACTGTTTTCGATGGACTGTCGGAGCGCACTAGATTAGGAAATTTTTTTTCTATGGCATCATTTAATTTTCTTAGTTTATCATATTGACTATCTGTGATTTGTGGATTGTCTTTTTGATGGTATTGTTGATCGTGAAATTTTATTTCCATAGCTAATGAAGCTAGGATTTTTTTAGCTTGTTTTTCATCAATTTTATTTACATCTACATCAAACATTTAAACACCCATTAAAGATTTTGCATTTTGTTTAGACTCATCAGTGATTTTATCACTTGATAACATTCGTGCAATTTCATTGATTCTTGTATTTTTATCAAGCGATTTTATTTCTGTATAAGTTGAGCTTTCATCACTTGTCTTTTTAATGAAAAAATGATTATTTGCAATACCTGCAACCTGAGGTGAGTGAGTTATAACAATTACTTGATGTGTTTGTGCTAGATTTTTTAAACGCATACCTATGCTGTGGGCTGATGAACCACCAACACCTGAATCAACTTCATCAAACAGTAGTGTACAAGCCGTATTTTTTTCCGCTAGGGCAACATTAATTGCTAGCAACATTCTTGATAATTCACCTCCTGATGCGGATTTATGAATTGGTGAAAAATCCATACCAATATTTGTTTTTGCCATAAAATTTATTGTATTAAGTCCACTCGGTTTTGCTGTATTTAAATCAATATTTTTTTCTGTTTTAACATTTATTAAAAACTCAGCCCCATTTAAAGCAACAGTTGGTAATTCACGATTTACTCTGCTTGATAATACTTGTGCATTTTCAACTCTAATATTTGATAATTCTTTTGCATATTCGAGGTATTTATTTTTAGCTAGCTCTAAATTTTGTTTTAATTGCAATATTTCCCCAGAATTATCTTGTAATAAGTTTGCTTGTATTTGTAAATTATATTCTATATTTATTAAATCATCAACACTACAACGGTGTTTTTTTGCAAGGTCCGATAACATATACAATCTATCTTCTACGACCTGTAAACAATGTGCAGATTCTTGTAATTTCTCTGCTTCTTCTTGAATTAATGATTTTATTTCAAGTGCTTCTGTGCTGATAAAATCTATCTTTTTAATGATATTTTGTAATTCTTCACCACCAACAGAGCTTATCTTTTCAAGCTGTTTTTCTGCTTTTATGATTAAACTTTCAATTCCTTGATCTGAATTTAAAAGATTATAACTCTCGTTATAAGATTGTAACAATTTATCGGCATTTTTTAATTTGTTTTTATATTCTAGTAATTCTTGTTCTTCGTTTTCTTTTAATTCAGCATTTTTTAATTCTTCTAGACAATGAATTATATATTCTTCGTCTTGCTTTATTTTATTGTACTCATTTATAGTTTCTTGGTATATATCTTGGGATTTTTTCCAATTATAATATGCTTCGGCTGTTTTTTGCTTTAACATACTATTTAAACAATAATTATCCAAAATATCCATATGTCGTTTAGGCGATAATAACCCGTGTTGCTCAAATTGACCCTGTACATCAACCAATAACTCACCAATATTTCGTAAGTTTTTCACATTAACAGGTTGCCCATTTATATAACAGCGGGATTTACCATCATTAGTAATAATTCGCTTTAATATCAATGGTTCGTTATTTTGAAATTCAATGTCATATTCATTTAAAGTATTAAAAACAGGGTGCTGTGTATCTAGTTCGAATTCCGCACTTATAATTGCTTTTTCTGTCCCGCGGCGTACTAGTGTGCTGTCACCACGCCCACCAATTACCAAGCCAATTGCATCAAGCAATATTGATTTACCAGCCCCAGTTTCACCTGTTAATGCGGTTAAGCCATTATTAATGTTTATTTTAGTTTTTTCTACTAATACGATATTATTTATGTTTAGTGATGTTATCATACAACACCACTCAAAATATTATTTTTTGTATTTTTGTAATAAATTGTAAGCATATTTATACCACTTATTATTAGGGTGGTTATGTCCTAATATAGCACCGTTTGCATATGCTTGGTCATATAAACCAAGTGCAAGGTATGTCTCAACTAATCTAGCTAGAGCCTCTGGTGTTTGTGATGTTTCAGAATATAGTTTTACCACATTGTTAAATCTTGCTATTGCGGCTTGGTATTCACTATTTTTTTGATAAAATCTACCAACACTTAATTCTTTACCAGCAAGATGGTCATATGCTAGATCTAGTTTATATTTAGCATTTATAGCATACTTTGTGTTTGGATATGTTAGTATAATATCGTTTAATGCTTCAAGTGCTTTATTTGTATTTCCTTGATCTCGTCCAATATCAGAGATTTGTTCATAATAACTTAATGCACGAATATAAGTAATTTTTGGTGCAAGTTTATGATTTGGGTTGTATGAAAGGAAGTTTCCTGCAAATAAAATTGCATCTGAATATTCTAGGTATGAATAAGAAAAGATAGCAGCTTCTGCGATTGCTTTTTTGGCATATTCAGATTGTGGATGTTGTCTTTCAACTTCTTCAAATGCTTTTATTACATCTGTGTAATCGGCGTCATTATCGCGTAAATTTATAGCTGTTTCGTATAATTCTTGTGCTGGTCTTTCAACTTGTTTTTCAGGTTCGCCGTTACCACAAGCAGTAATAACAACACTTAGTAACATTACACATAACAATTTATATAATTTTTTCAACATTTTAAACATCCAATTTTATTATAATTTTAACAAGAGATATAATAACATTTTAAGCTCTAAAATACAAATCAAATTTTATTTATTTCATAGCCATTGGGTGTATCTTTTATTTCGTATCCTAGTTGTCTTATTTTATTTCTAATCTTATCGGATTCTGCAAAGTTTTTTTCAATTTTAGCTTGGTTTCTTTTTTCCGCTAATTCTTTAATTTCTTGAGGTATTTGACTTTTATCAGAATTTTTTATGTCAAAGCCTAATAATTCAATAGATTTTAATAATTTACCAATTTGCTTTTCTTTTTGATATTTCCACATTATTGAAATAGCAAGTGGAGTATTTAAATCATCGCAAAGTGCATTTTTAAATTCATCTATATTTTTATCTTGTTTTTCATTTTTATTTTTATTAATAAAATCAGATAATTTATTTATTAAGTTTTCAGCTTCAATTAGTTTTGACTTCGTAAAATCAAGCGGTTTGCGGTAATGGGTTGATAATAAAACTAATCTAATTGCATTGCCCGAAAATTCATTTAGTAATTCATTAATAGTGTAAAAATTACCAAGAGATTTTGACATTTTTTGTCCTTCACTCATTAAAAATCCATTGTGCATCCAGTAATTTGCAAATTTATCTGATTTATTTGCACAACAAGATTGAGCTATTTCGTTTTGGTGATGTGGAAATATTAAATCAAGACCACCACCGTGAATATCAAAATTTTCACCTAAATGTTTTTTAACCATTGCAGAACACTCAATATGCCACCCAGGGCGACCTTTACCCCAAGGACTATCCCAACTTGGTTCATCATCGCTTGATGGTTTCCAAAGCACAAAATCGGCAGGGTCTTGTTTATAATCGGCTACTTCAACTCTTGCCCCGTGTTCTTGTTCGTCATAACTTTTGTTAGCAAATTTACCGTATTTATCCCAAGATTTTACACGGAATAATACATGTTTTTTCGCCTCGTACGCATTTTTATTTTCAATCAGCTGTTGAATCATTTCAATCATTTCATCAATATGTTCAGTTGCGCGGGGTTCTATGTCCGGCTTGATTGCATTTAAATCTTTATAGTCTTTAATGAATTGATTTTCAGTTCTTTTTGTTAGTTCGAAAATTGTTTCATTATTTTGTAATGCTTTTGAATTAATTTTATCATCTATGTCTGTTATGTTACGAACATATTTAACACTTGGGTAAATACTTGATAATAATCTATATAAAACATCAAATACAATAATAGGGCGGGCATTACCAATATGTATATAATCATATACAGTTGGCCCGCAAACATACATTGTTACTTCATCTTTATTTATAGGTATAAAATCAATTTTCTTATTTTTTGCAGTATTAAAAATTTTTAACATATATTTTATGACAGCCTTTTTATAACTTTTTCTCGCCCAATTAAAGGTAATAATAAACCAATTTCTGGGCCTTGTTTTTGTCCCGTAATAGCAAGGCGTAAAGGCATAAATAAATCTTTACCTTTTCTACCTGTTTCAGCTTTAATAATATTAGTCCAATTTTTCCAAGAATCTTTTTTTATTTCTCCATCTGGTAATAAAGATAGTGCTGTTTTGATAAAATCAGGTTCTTCAATTACAGTTTTAATATCCTTGTTAATCACATCCAACCATAGGTTTGCCTGTGATAATTTTGAAATATTGCTTTTTATTATTTCCCAAACTTCAACATTTGCCTGTTTAGGTAACCTATCTTTAACTATATCAAAATCCATATTATTAATAAACTTTGAATTTAGTTTTTCTAGTTCTTCAATATCAAATTTCGGCATTGAGCGACTGTAATTATCCATATCAAATTCATTAATTAATTGCTCCATAGTTTCACTACCATCAGCATTAAAATTAGTCCCCAATCTAGCAAGTGCCGATAATAATGTAATTGGCTCAATTTCATTCTCTCTTAAAGATGAAATAGCCCCGTTACCTAGTCTTTTAGACATTTTATCACCATCTTTTCCAGAAATTAAAGGTAGATGCCCAAATTCAGGAATATGGCTTTCTAATGCTTTGAATATTTGTATTTGCACAGCTGTATTGGTTGCGTGGTCGTCACCCCTTACGATATGTGTTATTTTTTCATCCATATCATCAACTACGGTTGTTAAGGTAAATAGGGGTCTGCCATCTTCTCGTACAAGGACTGGGTCTGATAAGTGTTCAGCTTCGAATTTTGTTTCACCCCTTGATAGGTCATTCCAAGACATAGATTCCTCGTTCAACAGAAAACGCCAATGTGGTTTAATACCTTTTTTTTGTTTTTCCTGTTTTTCTTGTTCTGATAATTTTAAAGAGGCACGGTCATATACAGGCGGTTTTCCCGATGCAATTTGATTTTTTCTTTTTAACGATAATTCTTCTGGTGTTTCATAACAATCATAGACTCTTCCCATATCTTTTAATTGTTGTAAAACTTCGTTGTATCTATCCATTCTATCTGATTGTTTAAATGTATGGTCGTGCTTTAATCCCAACCATTCTAAGTCTTTTAATAATCCATCAGCAAATTCTTGTGTGCTTCGCTCAGAATCTGTATCGTCAAGGCGAAGTATAAAATCGCCATTATTCTTTTTTGCAATCAAGTAATTGAATAATGCAATTCTTGTATTACCGATATGTAATTTCCCAGTTGGCGATGGTGCAAATCTTACTCTTGTCATTATTTATCCTTTTTAAGTTCGTGCCATATAAAATCGTTACTTATAGGGTATAGTCTATCATAATCGAAATCACAACTAGTTAATTTTAAACCGACTGCTGATTGCTTTCTTTTATATTCTGCTATGTGTAACAATTTCCAAATTTTTTCTACTGTATCTTTATCAAAACCTAATTTAATAGTTTGTTTAACACTTTTTCTTTCTTCGATAAAACATTTTAATATTTCGTCTAGAACTTCATATTCCGGCAAATTATCTTGATCAGTTTGATTTTCCCTTAATTCTGCACTCGGAGGTTTTGATATTATGTTATTTGGTATTATTTCTTTATCTTTATTTCGCCATTTACATATTTTAAATATATCAGTTTTATAAATATCTTTTACAACATTAAAGCCACCGCACATATCACCGTATAAAGTTGCATAACCAACAGCATTTTCTGATTTATTTCCTGTTGTTAAGGCTAAATAACCAAATTTATTCGATACAGACATAATAATATTACCACGAATTCGCGCTTGTATGTTTTCTTCTGTGGCATCTGCTTGTGTACCTTGCATTAGATTTTTAAAGCTTTTTTCAAATACATTTACCATAGGCTCAATATCTATAACTTCGTTGGTAACACCTAGATTTTTAATTAATTCGTTTGCATCATCTAGTGAATCTTTTGATGTATATCGACTTGGCATCATTATTGTGTGAACTTTTTCTGCTCCTAGTGCATCAACAGCTATTGTTGCGGTTATTGCACTATCTATTCCACCTGATAGACCCAAGACAACACCATTAAACCTATTTTTATCAACATATTGTTTTAATCCAAAACAACACGCTTCCCAAATTGTTGGGCAAAAATTATCTTCGTCTTCGGGTATTTCTTTATTTTCATCTGATGATAATACACCGTTATCATAATTAATAATTGTATTTTTAGTTTTAAATTGCGGTAGTTGCATAGCTAGACTTCCATCTGGATTATATGCAAAAGAACCACCTTCGTTTAATACACCATCATACGCACCGGCATCATTCATATAAATAAATGGAATTTTCATTTTTGTTGCAAGTGATTTAACCACATTATGTCTTTTTGATAATTTACCATAATAATAAGGAGATGCATTTATTGAAATTACTAATTCTGAATCTTGTATAATATCTATACAGTTTTGTTCGTTCCAAATATCATGGCAAATTGGCATCGATATTTTCACCCCATTTATTGTAAATGGTTTTTTTGGTAGACCTGTGTCAAATTGGCGAGAGTCAATACAAGCACTTTCATTAGCAAGTCTTCTTTTGTGTGTCATATGCACGACTTTTCCATCTATCATCACAATTGCTGAATTTAGTGGTAATTCCGTTTTTGATTTTGTTGCTGAACCTATAATAATAGCAGTTTTATTGTTTTTTGTAAGTTCTGCAATATCGTTTATTTTTTCCATACAAGCATCTATAAAGTGTTTTGATTGGAATAAATCAAAAGCATAATATCCGTGTATTGTACCTTCGGCAAACACTGCTATATCACAATTGTTTTGAGTTGCATACTCATACGATTTTTTTATTGTTTCGTAATTTTTGTCAAAATTACCGACATAAGGACTTGTTTGGCAAATAGCAATTTTTAATTTAGTCATTTTCTACTCTTTTTAAGATTTATTTTTTTTTATTTTATCAGCAATTAGAAATGATATTTCTAATGCTTGTTCTGCATTTAACCTTGGATCACAAAAAGTATAATATCGATCTGATAAATCTTGTTCTGTTATACCAATTGCTCCGCCGGTGCATTCCGTCACATTTTTCCCAGTCATTTCAAGATGAACTCCACCAGCATAGGTTCCCTCGGCTTTATGTATATCAAAGAATGTTTCAATTTCTTTCCAAATACTTTCTAATTTTCTTGTTCTATATCCGGTTGACGATTTTATGGTATTTCCGTGCATAGGATCGGAAGACCATATTACATTGCGACCTTCGCTTTTTACTTTACGAATTAAACTAGGTAATTTTTCCGATATATTATCTGCACCCATTCGTATAATTAGTGTTAGACGACCTTCTTCGTTATGTGGGTTTAGTATATCACACATTTCTATAACTTCGTCACTTGTTATATTTGCCCCACATTTTATACCGATCGGATTTTCAATCCCGCGGAAAAATTCAGCGTGTGCCATATTCGGTTTTCTTGTTCTTTCGCCAATCCATAACATATGAGCTGATGTATTGTACCATTTACCTGTTACACTGTCTTTGCGAGTAAGAGCTTCTTCGTAGCCTAATAATAACGCTTCGTGTGATGTATATAAATCAGTTTCTCTTATTTGTTTTACATGCTCAGATGTAATTCCGCACGATTGCATAAAATTTAACGCATCGTCAATTTGTGAGGCTAGCTTAGAGAATTTTTCACCAGCTTTACTATCTTTTACGAAATCTTGTGTCCAAGCGTGGATTTTGTGTAAATCAGCAAAACCACCTTGTGCAAATGCTCGTAACAAGTTTAATGTAGATGCTGATTGATTGTATGCACGAACCATACGCATAGGGTCTGGCATTCTTTTTTCTGCTTTAAAATCTGCACTATTAATTATATCACCACGATAAGATGGTAATTCTATATCGTTTATTACTTGTGTATCAGATGAGCGAGGTTTTGCAAATTGCCCAGCCATACGCGCAATTTTTACCACTGGCATAGAACCGGCAAAAGTTAAGATAATTGACATTTGCAAGATTATTTTAAAATTATCTTTTACATTATTGGCAGAAAAATCTCGGAAAGATTCAGCACAATCACCACCTTGTAATAAAAACGCTTCTCCGCGACAAACTTTTGCTAGGTGTTTTTTCAGATTCCTTGCTTCACCGGCAAATATAAGCGGAGCTTGTTTAGCAATGATTTGTTCTGCTTTTACAAGTAATTCTTGATTTGGGTATTTTGGTATTTGTAAAACTTGTTTTTCCCGCCAAGAATTAGGAGCCCAGCCGTTTGTCATTGTTTACTATCCTTAGATTGTTGTTGATACTGAACAATAATAATCAAAAAAATATAAAAAATAAACAAAATTCTTTATTTAGTTAAGTATTTATGAAGGTGTACGCATAGTAACAAATTCTTCGGCGGATGTTGGGTGTATACCAATTGTGTTGTCAAAGTCTGATTTTTTTAATCCGGCTTTTACAGCGATTGCCATTCCTTGAATTATTTCGCTAGCATCATCACCAATCATATGCACACCTAGTACTTTTTGAGTATTTTTCTCAACGATTAATTTTACAAATGAACGACAATTTGACCCAGAAATTGTATTTTTCATAGGTTTGAAATTTGATTTATAAATATCAAATTTATATCCTTGTTCAGTTGCTTGTTCTTGACTTAAACCCACGGTTGCCATATTGGGATAGCAAAATATAGCCGTTGGAATATTTTTATAATCCATTTTCTTTGTTTTATCGCCGTAAACACGGTTTAGGAAAGTCATCGCTTCACTTAGTGCAACAGGAGTTAATTGCATTTTATCTATAACATCACCTAATGCATAAATAGATGGTATGTTGGTTTGGAAATCATCATTAACTTTAATTGCTCCGTTTCTTGTCTTAACCCCAACTTGTTGTAGACCTAATTTATCAGTATGTGGTTTGCGACCAGTTGCATACATCACTAGTTCGGCTGAAAAATCTTTTTTATCTGTGTGGCAAATTGTTTTATTATTTTTTTTGCTAAGTTTTTTGATATCTGTATTGTAAATAATTTCAATACCTAGTTCTTGCATTTGATTACTAACAAAATCAACAGTTTCATTATCAAATTCTCTTAATATTCTATCGCCTCGTAATAATAATTTTGTTTTTGCACCTAAATTATTAAAAATACTCGCAAATTCTACGGCTATGTATCCGCCACCTACAATAATTACTTCATTTGGCAATTTATCTAAGTAAAATGCATCAAAAGATGTTTTTGCATGCTCAATTCCACTTGTATCAGGCAAACTAGTGGTTGCACCGGCACTAATTAATATTCGTTCCGCGGTATAGTTTTTATTATTAATACGGACTGTATTTTTGTCAACAAAAGTTGCATATCCATTTATTATATCAACCCCTGCATTTTTTAGCATATTTTCATATACATTATTTAATCTTTTTATTTCTTTGTCTTTGTTTTTACGCAAAATTTTCCAATCAAAAGATTGATTTTTGTAATTCCAGCCATATCCTTTTGCATCTTCTAATGAGTGTGCAAAATCACCAGCATAAGTAAATAATTTCTTTGGGACACAGCCAACATTTACACAAGTTCCCCCCATCATATTGTCTTCTACAATGGCTACTTTTAAACCTAGGTCAGATGATGCCATTCTAGAAGCCCTTACACCACCAGAACCAGCACCGATAACAAGTAAATCATAGTCGTACATATTTATTACCTTTTTTATTTAATAATTATATTAATTTATTTGCCATATCTCTTTAAATTACTTGCATACTTTATAATTTGAGAGTAATTATTATATTATATTTTGTAGTTGTTAAAGTAAAGAGTTAAAAAAATAATGGCAAGAAATAAAGAGTTTAATCGATATTATAGTAATAAATTATTAAATAATATTATCAAAAAAGTTTTTAATCCAGCTAAAATTTATGAATAAAATTTTGTACAAGACACTTGATTATTGGATAGATCCATCACAGATTTTAAACTGTTTTGATGGTAGTAGCTTTTTATGCGCATTACATTCAACTTTACCGAGTAAATCTGATAATAAGATAAAAGATTTGGGGCGCTATTCTTTTATTTCCGCAAATCCTTTTGCAGTTTTTAATGCATTAAACGGAGATGTTTTTTTCAATCATAAAAAAATAAATAAACAACCTTATGATTTAAATCCGTTTGATGTTTTAAATAAATTTATGCAAGATTATAAAATTGAAACAAACAAAGATTTACCGCCTTTTCAAGGTGGAGCAATGGGCTATTTTTCTTATGAAATCGGTTCTTATTTAGAAAATATACCATTGAATCAAACGCTATCTGATTATGATGATATGGTTATTGGTATATATGATTGGGTTGTATCATTTGACCACAAAGAAAAAAAGGTATTTATTACAGCATGTGGTTTTAATCAAGATGCAAATAAAACAATTGATTTTATCTATAATAAAATAAAAAAAGTTACTAATTTTGATTTAGTTCAACCAAAAAAATCTTCACAAATAATGACTGATTTTACTAAAAAAGAATATGAAAAAAGTGTAAGCAAGGTAATAGATTACATTTACGATGGCGATATATTTCAAGCAAATATGACACAACCATTTAAAGTGCATTATGACGGGGCTAGTCCATTACAAGTGTATCAATATCTTAGTCATATTAATCCAGCTCCGTTTTCTGCATATATTGATTGTGATAATTTTGTTATCGCTTCGTCATCACCAGAAAGGTTTATTGAAGTTAATTGTGCGCGGGTAGTTGAAACAAGACCTATTAAGGGAACGGCACCTAGAAGTGATGACTTAGCAAAAGATAAAAAATTTAGTGATGATTTATTAAAATCAGAAAAAGACAGAGCTGAAAATATAATGATTGTTGATTTGATGCGTAATGATTTATCACGGGTTTGTAAAGCAGGCAGTATTTCAGTGCCGAATGTTTGTGGCCTTGAAAGTTATCAATCGGTACACCATTTGGTGAGTACTGTAAAAGGTGAATTACAAGAAGATAAAAATGTGTTTGATTTATTAAAAAATTGTTTTCCGGGTGGCTCTATTACAGGGGCGCCAAAAATCCGTTCACAAGAAATTATAGCTGAACTTGAATCTTGTAACCGTGGTGTTTATTGTGGTTGTATAGGTTATATTGGTTTCGACGGTGTGATGGATACTAATATTGCAATTCGAACTATGACTTTAAAAGATAATGTTGCCTCGTTTAATGCCGGCGGGGGTATTGTTAGTGACAGTAAACCTGAATCAGAATATGAAGAGACAATGGTAAAAGCAGATAAAATGATTAAGGTGTTCAAATGATATTATTAATTGATAATTATGATAGTTTTGTTTATAATCTTGCCCGTTATGCGGTTGAATACGGCCAAGACATAAAAGTATTTCGTAATGATAAAATAACAATATCAGAAATAGAAAATATTAACCCAAAAGGCATTATTTTATCACCAGGGCCGTGCAGTCCAAATGAATCTGGAATATGTTTGGAATTAATTGAAAAATTACACAAAAAATATCCTATTCTTGGGGTGTGTTTGGGACATCAGGCAATAGGGCAGTTTTTCGGTGGTAAAGTTAATAAAGCAATTAAACCTATACACGGGAAAACTGAAAAAATTTTTCATAACGGTAACGGCTTGTTTAAAGGTATTGCATCACCAACTGTTGTTACAAGATATCATTCTTTGATTGTTGATTTAGAAGATAATAACGAACTCGAAATTAATTCTAAAACTAATGATAATGAAATAATGGCATTTCAGCACAAGATTTATAATGTATATGGGTTGCAATTTCACCCTGAATCTATAATGTCTGAACACGGTAGATTAATGATAGAGAACTTTATTGACATTGCAAATAGTCGTAATTAAAAAAATAATATTGCCAAATAATTGTATTGTCTATAATTCATTTATAGATTAAGGTTATTTTATGAATAAAATTTGGATAAATGGTAAAATAGTTGATGCTCAAAATGCAATATCTTCTAGCGATAGGGGATTTACATTGGGTGATGGTATTTTCGAAACTATGTATTTTGATAATGGAAATATTGAACTATTTGAAATGCATATGATAAGATTAAAATCAACATTATCATTTTTATATATAAATATTTCTTATAGTCATAATGATTTAATTAATGCTACCAGAAAACTTTTCGAAGAAAATAAATTGTCCTGCGGTGTCGTGCGATTAACAGTAAGTCGTGGTTGTGGTAAAAGGGGCATTGCCTTTAATAACGAATTAAAAGCAACAGTTGTCATTTCTGTATCAGTTGTTGATAGGTTCCAAGCACCGGTTAAAATTTGTACTACTAGTTATATTCGCAATGAAAAATCGCCTCTATCGTCATTTAAAATGTTAAATTATACTGATTCTATAATGGCTTTTAATGATGCAAAGATGAAAGGTTTTGGCGATGCCTTAATGTTGAACATTAAAGGTAATGTTTCTTGTACAACAACGGCTAATATATTTTTAATTAAAGGCAATAACTTAATAACTCCGTCTTTAAAATCAGGCTGTTTACCAGGAATTATTCGTTCTGTTGTTTTAAATATAGCCAAGAAAAATAATTTAAATGTTGCTGAAACTGATGTTAAGATTGAACATATGAAAACTGCTGATAGTGTATTTATAACTAATAGTATAATTAGACTAAAAAAAATTATCGGGTTTGAAGACACAAACTACGACTTAGAAAATAAAGTTATGTTAAATATTGAAAAGGAATTAATATGAAAAAAATAATTTTTGTAATTTCGGTTATTATTCTCTCAGCTTGTAAATCCAGTGAAATCGGCAGTATAGTTGGCGGTTCAATAGGTGGTGTAGTTGGCGGTAACCTTGGTTCTGAGGTTTCTAATAAATTAGGTAGAGTTGTCGGCACAGGTGTTGGTATTTATCTAGGTAGTGAATTTGGTTCTAAGATGTTTAGCAAGATTAACGAGGATTCACAAAGAAAATTAAATGATACTACACAAGATGTTTTAGAAACAGGTGTTGATGGTGATGTGGGTAGGTGGAATAATCCATCTGATAATTCATATGGTGAATTCAAAGTTGAAGAGACGAAATATATAGACGAACTAGATACTACTTGCCGATTTTTCACACAAACAATCAATCATCGCGGTAAAAAAGAAGTTGTAAAAGGAAAAGCATGTAGAAAACCAAATGGTTCTTGGGAAGTAAAATCCTAAATATATTTGTTTTCTATCTTTTTTTCATAGTAGTTAAAAAACTTTGTCATAGTGAAACATAAAATAAAGTATATAATAGCAACTATTATCCAAGCTTCAAAAATACTACGAGTGGAAGTTACTACTTCTACCCCTGAAAATACTAAATCTTTCACAGATATTAATGATGCAATGGAAGTGTTTTTAAGCGCTATTATTGATTGCCCAGCTAGCGATGGATAACACTTGGCAAGTGCTTGTGGCAAGATAATTTTTCTTATTGTTTGTAGATAATTAAAGCCCAGTCCTAAACTTGCTTCGTACTGTCCAGTAGGCACAGATTTTATTGCTCCGCGTATTATTTCAGCAAAAAATGCCGATTCAAATAACCCCAGACAAATTCCCGCCGAAATTAGATTTGCACCATATACTCCTTCGCCGAACAACCATTTTAAAGCAGTAAAATTCTCGAATAATTCGGGTGTTAATCCTAATTTTGGAAATATTTGTTCTGATATAAAGAAATAAAATATAAATAAAAATACTAATGGCGGAATATTTCTTACAAAATTTATATACACTGTACCTAATAAATTTAAGCCGTGATTGTTACTAATACGGAATATTGCAAGTGATAATCCAAAAGTAATGCCAATAAGCATTGATATAAAAAATAATCTTAGTGTGTTTAATAAACCAATTAAAAATAACCCCATATAACCCAGTGGTGTTGACCAATTCCAGTCATAAGAAAAATCTATACTACTTATTAAAATAGTGCTGATAAACATTATTAAAATTGCGGTAGTGATTATATCTGATATATGCCATTTATAATTTAATATATTTTTAATAATATTAATCATTTAATTATTCCATTTAATTTGCTTTTCAATTATCCTGCCGATAATCGCAAAAATAGACGATAAAGACCAATATAAAAAGGCTATTGCAATCCAAATTTCCATTGTTAAATATGTTTCTGAAATTAAATCGCGACCAACAGTTGTTAAGTCTTGTACGGCAATAACAGAAACAATAGATGAATGTTTTAATAAATTAATTGATACATTTGTCATTGGTGCAATTAATAAACGCATTGCTTGCGGTAATATTACTTTTCGCGCGGTGTAAAATCTATTAATACCTAGGCTATATGAAGCTTCCCATTGCCCGCGATTTACCGATTCAATAGCACCCCTGATAATTTCACTAACAAATGCACCTTCGTATACACTAAGCACTATTATACCGGTTATAAATCTATCCATACCTAAAATTGGTGCTAAAATAAAATATGTTAGATATATTTGTACTAGTACCGGTGTATTACGAACAAATGTAACATATAATTTAGCAAACCCATTTGCAATTTTACCTTTTGCAAAACCTGCCATTGCAATTATTATACCGATTAAAAATGATAATAATATTGAACTTAATACGATATAGATTGTTTTTTCCATACCAAATATGAATTCACCGGCCCACCACTTACCTTCGTCATATACAGCAAAATATTTCCAAACACTATACCACTGCCAAGGATAATTATTTGTTGAAAAAAGCTCATATAAAACATAAAAAACTGTTATTAATATTATACTAGAATAAATATACTGTTTGATGTTTTTCTTCATTTTGGAATTTGATTTTTCCATTCCCGAGTTTTAAACCAATAATGTGCTTTGCTTTGTAACCAACCACTGTTTTTTTGGGAACGAATCCAGTTATTAAATACATTTAAAGTATCGTGATTACCTTTACGAACACCAAAGGAAGAAGGTACTTGATAAATTGTTTTGCCACCATCTACATAATTAACTTTGCCTTTATGCTTATCAAGGGCAATACTTGCATATGTTGATGTTTCAATAATAGCATCAACTTTGCCTGATAATAATTCTTGCAGTGCAACTCCATCATCATCAAATTGTAATAGTTTTGCTTTTGGAAAGTGTTTTTTAGTCAAGTTTGCTGGTATTGCTCCGCGACGACCAGCGAATTTTAATGAACGAGAATTGAAATCTTTAAATTTTTTATCTTTATGTTTTGGTAATGTTAGTAAAATGTAATCTGTTCCGGCGTAGCTATCTGTAAAATTAATAACTAGATTTCGTTTTGTTTTAACAGACATACCACCGATTATTACATCAAATTTTCCTGATTGTAATGCCGGAATAATACCATCCCAAGCCGTATTAATTATTTTTACTTTTACTCCTAAATCTTTTGCTAACTTTTTTGCAACATCAACTTCAAAGCCAACTAAATCGCCATTTTTATTTACAAAAGCCCAAGGCACAAATGAACTTAAACCAACACGCAATTCACCGCGTTTAATTACATTGTCAATTGTTTCTGCTTTTGCACCAATTGTGCAAAATATTGCTATACTAATTAAAAGAACTAATTTTTTAAATACTTTTGTTTTTATCATCTTTTTAAACCCTATAATATTTTGTATTTATTTATTATAATATATACCCGCTTTTTTTCTCGAATTCACAGATATAAAATTAACAAATTAATGCACTTAAATCAATAATAATGTAATTTTAAAAATGTTGTTATTTATTAATTGCAGAATACAAATTTTTCTTGCGAATGTATAAAATAGAGTGTATATATTAAAAAGTTTGTGCCGATTTAGATTTGGGCAGGCTAAAAATGATTAAAACACTAAATTATTTTGCTTGATAGGATAAATAAAAATATGCCAAAAAGAACTGATATTAAATCAATTATGATTATAGGTGCAGGACCGATAATTGTCGGACAAGCTTGTGAATTTGATTATTCCGGTACCCAAGCTATTAAAGCTTTAAAAGAAGAGGGGTATAAAGTAATATTAGTAAACTCAAACCCTGCAACTATTATGACAGATCCAGATATGGCAGATGTAACATATATCGAACCAATTACACCTGACACTGTTGCAAAAATTCTCGAAAAAGAAAAACCAGATGCTTTATTACCAACAATGGGTGGGCAAACTGCATTAAATACAGCACTTGCACTAGAAGAAAACGGTACATTAGAAAGATTAGGTATTGAAATGATAGGGGCAAAGGCTGATGTAATTGATAAAGCCGAAGACCGAGATCGTTTTAAAAAAGCAATGGATAAAATCGGGCTTGATACACCAAAATCAAAACAAATCGGATCTATGGCTGAAGCCGATGATGCTCTGGAATTCGTAGGATTACCAACTATACTAAGACCATCATTTACAATGGGTGGAACAGGTGGCGGTATTGCATATACCAAAGATGAATATTATGAAATATTACAAAAAGGCTT
>Ga0315320_10001107_pt1 | contig 22187 bp, 19 predicted proteins | sample M140m21515metaG_FD_203458 | JGI IMG/M metagenome (GOLD analysis project Ga0315320, IMG submission 203458) | Ammonia-oxidizing marine archaeal communities from Monterey Bay, California, United States - M1 40m 21515 | ecosystem: Environmental > Aquatic > Marine > Coastal | place: USA: California... | reverse complement strand
ATGATCCTCCACCCAGTTCGCCAGTGTGGAAACGCCTGTAATGCGGCGGTGGAAATCAATGCTCGAGATCGAACCGAGGCCTTTTCGCGCCGCTCGCGTGCGGCAATTGAATACGCGCGGAGTGCGACGGCCGAACGGTGGGAAAGCCCACTGACGATCGGGTCGCGACGCGCTGACTGTCGCTTCGACGGTCGAACCGCTCGATAGCCCGCGAACGTCCCGCGCGTCGTTCCCAGCGACGGACGCGCGCGTGCGGCGGCGAAGTCGCGTGCAGTAGAGACGAGAGACTTCGAAATGCCTTTCCGAGGGTACTGGGACGATGAGGAGGAGCAGGCGCTCCGCGACGCGGTGCAGAAGCACGGCATCGGGTCGTGGGAGAAGATGCGACACGATCCCGACTTTAAAGTTCTGAAGTGAGTCACCCGCCTGTGCCCGCGATCCTCCACGTCGCGCCGCTGAGACGACGCGGAGCCTGGATAATCGAGCTTGGCGTAATCGGCCTTTTGGCAGCCGCTGATTCGCCAATCCACGGTTCAAACGGGTGCCGGTCTCCCTGGAGGCGGTGAATTGTCCGCGGGGGGGCGGGCGGTGGGTGGACGCGCGCGCGCGTCTGGGCGCGCCTCATCCACCGAACGCCCCGCTCGTCGACGCCCGTGGACACGCGTCGCGATCCGCCGCCGTTCCCCGGCGCCCGCGCGCGGTCGACCGGCCGAATTGCCCCCCGCCGACCAACGCGCCCGCTCCAAAACATCCAGCCCGCCAACTGACCTTTTTCCCTCCCCTTTTTTTTCCCTCTTCCGCTCAGAGGCCGCACGGGCGTGCAACTCAAGGATAAATGGCGGAACCTCATCAAGTTCCAGCACTTGCGCCGGGGAGAGGCGGAGAGTGCCCCGCACAGGACCGGCGGGCGAGGACCAGGACCCGGCGCCAAGCGCAAAAAGACGGACGACGGGTACGCCAATTCTTCGCGCCGCCCCCCATTTACTCACTGCCAACACGAACTTTCCCGCATTGCTTTTGGCATTTTCAATGGCTCTTCCAACCCCCCGAGACACGCCTGAACTCCGCTGACGTTCCCATCGCCGTCCTTTTTTGTAACAGCGACGCGAAGGGCGGCAAGAAGGCCAAGGCTGGCGCCAAGGGCTCCACAAAGAAGGACGCCCAACTCGCCAAGGGCGCCAAAGGAAAGGCCAAAGCGAACAAAGACGAAGCTGGGCAAAAGAAAGCCGGCAAGACCAAGCTGGGCGTCTCCTCGGACGCCGCAGTGGTCCGCGCACCGGAGTCGGCGGCGCCCAAGAAACGGTTCAAAGCGGCAGCCGCGGCGGCCGCCGTCGAGGAACACAAACCGCCCCCGGACCTCGACGCCCTGGAGCGAGCCATGCAAGCCGACGCTCGGAAGATCGACGAGCTACGAAGGCGACGGGAAACCGCGGTGAGCGAGGTCAAGGATGCGGAACGTGAGCTACTGACGGTGAAGACGTCCGTGGAGGATGCCGAGGCTGTGTACAACAACGTACGGTCGCAGCCCGCGGGGTTCCACGTCGATCACCACGGCCATCACGACGAATCGCACATGAACGTCGACGAGGGGCACGATCACCACGACGATTGGGATAAATTTCTGGATTTCGGCGACGGAGACGATAAAACCACCGGTGAACCCGGCGCCAAGTCACCCGCGCGTACGGGACCACGGCACAGCCAAGGCGCGGGAGCTCACGCGGCGCCGAGGATGAGTGAAGGGACGGACCCGGTGGCGCGCGCGGCTGCGGCGGCGGCGGCGGCGGAGGATGTCCAATCCCCGGCTGCGGCGGCGGCGATGCGGGACGCGACGGTCGCCGCCGTGCGCGTCACCGCGTCCGAGCCCACACACGCCAACCACCACCGGTACCAGCCCAGTTTGCACGAGGCTGAGCAGTTTTTACTGCAGGAGCTCAAGAAGCTGGAGGCTGCGAACGCGCGGTTGATGTCGGCGCGGGCGCATCTGGAGGTTATCGATCGGCAGTTGGCGGCGGCGATCGCGTCGGCGGCTGAGCGGAGCGAGCAGCGCGTGGCGATGATGCGTCGTAACCCGGCGCTCGTCGCGGGTCCGGTGAAGAAGACGTGGGGCGGTCCACCGGGCGCGAGAGCCAAGGCGAGTGTCGCGGAGGTTGTCGAGGAGGATGACGAGGATGATGAGGAGGAGGATGGAGGGACGAAGAAGACGACGGGGCGGCGGAACACGGCGGCGGCGGCGGGCGCATCCGCGGGCGGCAAGGTCATCGAGGACCGGCGCTTCGGCATCTACGACTCGCGCCGGTACCGCATGGAGGGCGAGCCCGCGCCGCCGGACCCGTCGTCGGATGAAGACGACGAGCCGCGCGTCGGGCGAGGCCGGGGCCGGGGCGCCAAATCGGGTTCGGCGCCAAAGGCAAACGCGCCCAAGAGCGTCAAGTCGGCGAAGGTGACGCCGGTGTCCGCGGACGCCGTGTCCATCGGCGTCGCGGGGCGAGGGCGCGGCCGAGGCGGCGCGGGCGTCGCGGGAGGACGCGGACGCGGCCGGCCGCCTAAGAACCCCCGCCCGCTAGCCGCGGAACCCGAAGCCGAGATCGTCTCCACCAAGGCGGGCACGAACCTCAAGCGGCACCAGGGATTTCAGTTTCGCGGGCAAGGCGGCGGCGCCTCTGGGTTCGTCGCGCCGTCCGCGTCAGACGCCGCCACGTACATCGCGCGAGCGGGTACCTATGGGTTACAGTGGAGGATGAAACGTCCGCGGACTCGATCGGGCGTATCCCGGCCCGCGTCGGGGCCGACGTCGTGGGCGGCTATGTGCTCCTTCGCGCTGTGGAAACCGGCGGAGCTCAAGGCGGCGATCGCCCGGGACAATGAGAGCGCGGCGCAGGCGGACGCGACTGACGAGGACAGCGACGATGAGGACTCGAGCGAAGGCGGCGGGTACGAGTCGGGGCCGGAGGAGCCCGTCGGGAGCGGCCACGCGCACATCGACTTTGACGCGTTCGGGTACGAGGTTGGCGACGACGGCGACATGGGGATGATCATGGACATGGACTTTGGCGAGGAGTTTCACCCAGGGCTGTCGCCGTGATGACGAGTGATGTGTACCCGTGATCACCGTCGACTACTTGTAATGCTCACTAACGCTACGTATATTAATACAAGTGTCCACGGGATGAACCATTGCGCGTGTCTAATCTTAGCTAGTAGGTGACCACGTTAGGTGACCTGGTCATCGTCCTTGGTCGAGTAACGGCGGGGGTGTCTCCGACGTGGTGAGCTGCTTGAACTCCCACGCGCCGCGGCATATTGGGCACCGTTGCTCCGCCTGCGAGTTGAGCCATCGGGTGATGCACTGGAGGTGAAACGCGTGCCCGCATTGGCCCCACACCACGGGCGAATCGTCGCCCGGGAACTTGGCGTCGGGCGGGCATGAGTCGAACGCGACGCGGCAGATGCCGCAGACGTCGTCCTTGTCCCCGGCGTTCCACGTCCACACCCCCACCGCCTGCGTCATTGTTGTGTGTTTGAGAGATCCGAGGTGAGCGTCGGGGGAGAGAGAGAGGGAGAGATTGGGCGCGGGCGGGTTCGGAGTGGGTTCGATCGTCGCACCTGCCACTTGCGGATGTTCATCACGAGCCCGGTCCCGGAGCCCGAGGCCGTGACGGACGCCATCCTTCGTCCGGACGCGTCGACGTCGTGTGAGGACGCCGAGTGTGCGTCCGGTGTTTTGAACCTCGCCGACCGGTTGGCGTTGGTCGGTCTGCCAGAGCGGGCAAAATGCCGAGAGCCAAATTGGGACGCGCCACTCTCGCCGACGCGCGGACCGCATCGCCATGTCGTTCCAGAAGCACTTACGCAGCGATGGTGATTGGGACGATGAGATCGTCCAGGTGGCCGGGGTGCTGCAGGTCGTCGACGTCCACCAGACGTGGTGCGGCCCGTGCAAGGCGGTGGCGTCCACGCTTAGGCGCGTCGCGATGGACCACGGCGACAAACCCATCAAATTCTTCACCGCGGACTGTGAGAAGATCGACGCGCTGAAGAAGAGCGTGGGCGGCAGCGAACCGAAGTTCCAGCTCTGGATGAACGGGAAGATGAAAAAGGAGGTCAAGGGCGTCGACGCACCGACGATCCTCGGCGCCATATTCAAGGAGCTCGGAATAAAGGCTTGAATTAATCCAATCATTCAACCCATCAGTCGGCGTGCCACTACTAGCTAGAGCACACGTAGATGTAACATCAGGTCGTATACACAAATATCGTTACAATTCGTCAATTCGTAATTCATGAGCACTCACGCGCGCACTCACGCGGCGTCCGCCAGCCCCACGCGCGCGTTGTCGTAGTCAAACACCGAGTGGTAAGGACCGATGAACACGTCGCCTAGGATCCAAAGCGGACCCGCGGGGGGCGGAACGTCCAAACCCATGAACCCGCTGATGCACTGCGCCGGTGCCTTCGCCCCGGACCCGTCGTCACCCGCGTCAACCTTGAGCACGTACTGCTCCGGCGTGAGCTTGAACGCGCGGCCGTTGAGCACGAACTCGACGGCCGGCATGTGCGGAACCGCGTCGCAGTCCACCGCGGCTTCACCGCCGGTGCTGGGTATGAGGTCGCAGACAGCCTTGAACTCGTCCAGGATGATCCCTTTCGTCGCGTTCTTGGTGAGGGATGACTTGGCGTAATCCACGGCGAAGACGCACGCCTGGCACACGGCGCCGGACCCGAGTCTGGCGCCGTCGATTGAGTCAACAATGCGGCGACGCATCGAATGCCTTTGCGTCTTGACGTCGCTTAATGAGGTGACGAGTCCGTCTTCGCGTGCCTTGGCCCACTTGGCGCCCATCTTTGTATGATCCTTGACGGGACTGGTTTCATCGGACTGTGCGGTGGATGGGCCGCACAGGCCGACGGAGGTGCATATTTCGGTGGATGAGAACGCCGCGAGGTCCGATAGAAGGTCGCCGCCGTACTGGTCAATCATGATCCTGCACTCCTCGCCCAAGATGCCCTTGGCGCCAATCTTCTTGTTCAGAGCTTCGATCACATGCGTGGGTCCCGCGAGTAGCGAGGTTCCGGTGTCGACGATCGCGGCACATCCCTTACGACCGCACTGGCCCACGGAGACGCCGCCGAGGATGACGTCGTCCATGGCGATCTGCCAGTAGCCCTCGCGGGTGACGTTGAGCCACGTGTGTTCGCCCGTGAAGTGATCGGGGTCGACGCCGCCCAGCACGATCTCGCCCCCCGCGCCGTCCTCCCCACCGGCGTCCGCGTCCCTGTTGAGCCAGAACGAGAACACGTTCTCGGTGACCAGGCCTTGGGCGACGGCGTTGTAGAACGGTGGGGTCACGCCGTTGACCGCGATGGTGTCCCAGCCCATGCCGAGAATGCCGTCGAATTTGGAAAAGAGAAATGCGATCCCGGGTTCTTTGGTAGCCTCGGCGAAGACCTGGTTCTTGATCTCCAGCCCCGCCCACGTCACGGTATCGGACGATAGGAACCCGGAGAGTGATCCGCTGCCGTACTGAATGGCGAACGGGTCGCCTAGTTCGCCGTACGTTGACGAGTCGGTCGATCTGTACTTTGCGTGCAAGTCGCACGGGATCTGGAGAAAAGAGCACTTCGCCGATGGGATCCATAGGTTGCTGCTGCCGGTGTCGAAGACGACGAGGAAGGACTGCGGTGGTGTGCCGATGGACACCGCGCCGTAGTACTGCGCGTCCATGTAGTTGGAGATGCACTCGGGTGTGCCGCCCCCGATGAGGGAGAGGCCGTCGGGGCCGTGGTAGGGCTCGTCGTGAAGGAGGGCGGCGAATTTATCGTACCGTGTGCGCCTGGCGAGTTTGGTGCACTTCTCGATCGTCTCGGGTGAGCCCAGCGTGCGCTTCATGACCTTGGCACGGGGCAGGTGCGATGACGTGACCAGGGCGTTCGCGCCGGGTGCGGCCTGCGACGGGGATCGACGTGGGGGAGAGAGACGTGACGTCAGCATTGGAATAAGTAGTAGGGATGAATACGTGGGGGAGCACAGGGGGGGTGCCCAGGCGGGGTGACGCACCGCGAGGCACAGCACGCAGGCGAGGAGGATCGCGCGGATCGATCGGAACGCGGCGACCATCGTGGTTGGTTTTTTTCTCGAGACCGGTCGACGGACTACTCCCTGGTTCGCGCGGGTTCGAAGTGACGGTGGGGCGGGAGCCCTCATTCATTTATTCATCTCGGGAGGTGTCCCTTCACGCTGACACGACCCTTGCTGGCTCCGAAATTTCACATTTTTTCCAAGTGAGCATTTGGAGGTGACACTTGGATATTTTGGAAATATTCGAGAAAGATAGACTAATCTCAGGGGTTGTGACTCAAGGTTTCTTCGGTTTCTTCCCCACGACAGCAGCACAGTCAGATACGAATCTCCATTGCAATCGACGCAATCTTCGGCCCGCACCAAAAAGGTCGATTCGTATGAGGGATCAGTGTCAGATCGTCGAAAAAGTACAAATTCCGAAAATAAATATCTTTCTCGAAACATAAAATATCAAAAAAGTGCGCGTTCACCCAAGCGCCGTCGCGCACACGTGTAAGGCGCGATGAGCACGCGGGTGGACAAGGGGAGCGCGGAGGCTGAGCCTCTGAGCCCAGCCCTGCCGTCCGTCAACCCTATACACCTCATATGTGAGTATCCCGTTCGTCACGACGCGCCACGTCGCCTCCGAACCGCCCCGAAATGAATGTCGAAGGGGCCCGAAGCGAGGGCGCGCGCTTTCATCTTTTTGTCAATTCGGCGCCGATTGACCCGCGCGATCGCGCCCGCGGATGCTCGAACGATCGCGCCCGCGGTTCCGGCATCGTCGCGTCGGCGCCCCGCGACACTCCCCCGCCTTTCCCCGCCTCGCCACCGACCCCAACGCCCACGCTAACCCTTTTCCCGCGCCAACAACCATCACAGGCTTGTTCACAGCCTTCGTGAAAGTTAACGGGCAGCTTCGGCGATGGTACGAGCCCCTGGCGCCCCCGAACGTCATCTCCGACCACATCCCCGACCTCGCCGGCGCCTTCCACGCGACACACCCGGGAGATCCCCGCGGCGACCCGGACTCGCCCATCGACGTCGACACGCACCACGCGCTCGTCGCGCTCGTCATCTTCGCGGTCGCCTTCGTCTTTAACATGAACGCCGCGCTGTGGTCCGCGCAGAATAACCGGTGCCGGCTGAACCTGCAGGTGGCGTACATCAGCGCCGTCGCCGCGTGGACGCACTGGGAGATGTACCGCGGGCAGGACTGGTACGTCGCCGTGCCAAACGCGGGCGCGCGAGGGCAGACGGTGTCGTTCTCGTGCCTCCGCCAGCTCGAGTGGGTCTTCACCACGCCCATCCTGCTCCTGCTGGTTCAGAACCTGCACGCGTACGCGCTCTCCTCGTTGCCCGACCAGCAGCTCATCGAAGCCGGCGGGTTCGCCGCGAAGAACCCAAAGATGAGCTCAGGCAACGGCAGCACCTACACCCCCGCGAACAGGCTCCGACTCGTCCTCGCCGACGAAGCCATGATCCTCGCCGGTTTGGTGAGTTTATTTTTAATCTTTACATGCGCAATTAGACTGACGTCGTGTTTTGTTTACAGCTCATGCCCATCTTCCCGTTTGGCGCGGCGCGAGGGGCGTTGCTGTTGACCGCGATGGCGTGCTTCACGTACATCGTGTACCACAGCGTCCACGCGCTGATCGACATCACGATATTCATGACGTTGTCCATCGCGGACCTCGGGCGATTGTACGCCATCTGCTTCCTCAAGACGATCTGCTGGAGGTACGTTTCTCTTTATTTCCGTATGGGCAAATGGTTTGACTGACGTTGTTTTTTTCATCACAGTTTCTACCCCGCAATCTATTTCCTCACCGAGTGGGGGACGATCGACTGCAAGACGCAGCACGAGCTGTACCTGTTCAACGACGTCTTGACTAAGTTTTCGTACACGCTGATGATATCCGCGGGATCCATTCGGTTCATCGAGGTGCTGGAGGAACACAGGGCCAAAGTCGTGATTCAGATGTCGCAGGTGCAGCGGAGCTTCTTCTTCAACATCACGCACGAGTTACGAACGCCCCTCAACTCAATCATCGGGTTCAACACCCTCGCCATGGAGTCCGGCGAGCTCACCGAGTTTGCCGAGTCGTTCATCAAAGCCTCCCTCACGTCCGCGGAGGCGCTGTTGGGTCTCATCAATCAGATTCTCGATTTCGCCAAATTCGAAGGCGCCAAGGACTTAAAGGGCGGCGGCGCGTCCATCGAGCTCAACAGCGACGTGTGGACCGTCCGACAGCTGGTGGAGCAAGTCACGGATCTGACCCAGAAGGCGTCCGTGAGGGGCGTGGACCTCGTCATCACCCTCGCGTCCCCCGAGCACTTCAACACAAAGTTCGTCGGGGACTTTTTCAGGCTAAGGCAGTGCTGCGTCAACCTGGTGGACAACGCCATCAAGTACTCGAGCAACGTGGAGGGCCGGACCGCGCTCGTGGAGTTTTCGATCGACGTCGAGAAGAGCAAGACGCACAAGGACAAGAGCGTGATCACGTTCGCGATCGAGGACAACGGCGTCGGCATCCCGGCCGAGAAGCAACACACGCTCTTCGTTCCGTTTTGCCAACCCGCGGATCACAAGGCGGCGAAGGAGAAAGGAACCGGACTAGGCCTGGTCATCACCAAGAGCATCATCGAGTGCCTCGGCGGCGAGATCGACTTTGAGTCCACGGAGGACAAAGGGACCAAGTTTTTCTTCACCGTGGAGTTTTCCGTGCTCAACAAACGCAAGCACAAACTCGGGACGGGGGGGAAGGGCGCGGATGAGAAGAGCTCGGCGGCGGCGGGCAAGGCTGGGGACAAGGCTGGCATTTCCGTATCCCTTCCAAAGGCTATGAGCTCATCCAGCGATTCGTCCGAGGAGGAAGATTTCATCGGCGCCGCGGACGCGCTGAAGGAGGACGCGCTGCCCCCGTCCGCCAGGTGCATCATCCACCCGCGCGCGAAGGACACCACCCGGCGGCACGTCACCTCGATCTTAAAGTGTTTCAAGGGCCGCGCCGGTGTCAACTACGTCACGGTGACGTCCGAGAAGGACGTCGAGGCCAAGGTGCGCCAGGCGGGTAACCTCGGCGCGCCCATCGTGTTGGTCGACGTGGAGAGCGTGGAGGACGCGAAGGAGTTCATCACCGGTTTGCACCCCGACGCGGGTATGATCCTCTTTGGGCTTCCGTACCAGCTCATCGAGCTGCACAAGCGCGTGAGCTCGGTACACAACGTCAAGACGGTGTTGAAGCCCATCAAACCGAGCGACCTACTCGACGCGGTGAACAAGCTGGTGGTCGCGCTCGAGTCGGATGCGAAATGGAACGCTGATCCAACGCCCAATGACGCCCGCGGACGACATAGCCCGACGCCTATGGATGACTCTAGAAGCTCTCTGGACGCCACCGAGAAGCTCGATATCGCATCCGCGCTCAACTGCGAGGCGAACCGGATTCGAACGGACATGTACCCACCCGCGATGCGGGCGTCGAGCAACAGCGACGGATCGAGCGACGGATCCGCCGCCGACGTCAAAGATTTCCTTCACGACTCGAAGGATTTTCTTCACAACTCACTCACCGTCCCGGAGTTCAACAACCGGCCATCCAAGGACGCGTCCAAGGGATGGAGCAAAGACCTGGACAACATGACGGTGCTACTCGCCGAGGACAACACCATGAACCAGCAGATGGCCAAATTCTCCATCGAAAAGTGCGGCGCCAAACTCGAAATCGCCAACAACGGGCAACACGCGCTCGAGTGCGTTCGCTACCGCATGGAGAACTATCTCCCAAACTACGACTGCATCCTCATGGACATGATGATGCCTGTCATGGACGGCGCGGTGGCGACGGAGGCTATACGCGAGATCGAGGCGAAGATGGGCCGAGGCGAGAACCGCCACGTCATCGTCGGTTTGTCCGCCAACGTCGGGAGTGAGTATTTGGCTCGGATCAAGGAAGCGGGGATGGACGGAACGTTGTCCAAGCCGTTCTACCCCGCCACGTTACGACAGACGCTGCTGCAGGTGAAGAATGGGACGTACGAAGGGTTCGAACACAAGTCCGTCGGCGACGCGTGAGTGGTGTCAGCGCCGCGTACGTGTAAAGGGACACCGCACGCGACTGAATGAGGTTGATGAAATAGTTCAAGGATGGGGCGGTTCCGAGAAGGAGGGGACGCGCGCGAACACGTGTGCTCGCGCGATGTATCACCACTGCACTGCTAACTTGCTGGAGCGTTATTACTACCGCTCGACGTTATCTTATAAATGCCATTGTATCGTTCAAGAATTCCCTTTCGCGGCGCCAGCGGCTGTTTTCCAACTTTCTGCTTCGTCTTCAGTGGCCCGAGGGTGGAAAGTTGACGCCGCCGGAATCATCGGCCTGAGAGCCACAACGAACAGCACCTGTCGACGCTCGGTTTGTTCAGAGCCTCAGGTCGCTCCCTCCGAGCCGCTCGAGTATCCGAGACATCGACCCGCGGACGTCTCCGTCCAGGGATACCCCGCCGGCCTCAGCCTCTCCGAAGCGCGACGCCACCGCCGCCGACATTACATTGACTTTGTAGCACGTTAGCCGTCACCATGTCGAAGAAGAACAGCAAGAAGAACCACCAGAAGATGCGCAACACGGCGATGGCGCGCGAGGAAGAGGAGGCTGCGAAGAAGCTCGCGAGGTCCGAACGGCGCGCGGCGCTGGCGGCGGACGCGGCCGGCGAGATGGCGGTCGACAACCCGCCCACCGACAAATCATCATCAAATGCCAAAACTTCCGGGAAGAAGAAGGTTTCGTACGTCAAGGCTCTCGGCGCCAAGGGCGCTGTACACAAAAAGGCGTTGGGACTTAAGGGCGTGTCGGACAAGAAGGGCTTGGGGAAGGTGGTGCGGGGGGTCCGCGTCGGGCACGTGATGAAGAAGGTGAAGCTACGCAAGAACGCCGTGGTCCGAGGCATCAAGATCGTAGACGCCGATACCAAACGAGCCGTCGTGGACGAACTCAAAGCCGAAGCCGCCTTGGCTCTCGTCGGTGGAGGTGCCATGCAAACGGACTGATATAAGAGTTAGCGTACCCACGTGACCTAGTTGACGGTACATTCAATCCTAATAACCCGTAATAGTCTATTTGGGCTTGACCGCCCTCAGCACGTGCAGCCGCTCCTCATCCGCAGAAGCCGTGGCTACGATGGCGTCCACCACTAACCCATAACTCGATAGAATCGCCGCGACGTCGTGCGGCTTGTTATCGTGTAACAGCAACAGCAGAAACGTCCCGCCGCGTGACAGCATCGACGACACGTGCGGGAGGAGCCGGTCGAGTACTTCCCGCCCGTCCTTCCCGCCGGCCCACGCGGCGGCGATGGAATTGGAGCCAACCTCCTCCGACGGGGTCAGCACGTAAGGTGGATTGAACAGCATCAGGTCCACCGTGCCTCGCAGTGTTTCAGCAAGCGGGCCGAGTAGGTCGCACTGGGTGACCGTGAGGTTGGCGTCGACGCCGTGTTTCGTCGCGGTGGCGGCGGTGCACGCGACGGCGTCTGGGTTGCAGTCGGTGGCGTGGCATTGAAAGTCTTGGACGCCCGCGTCGCGCATGAGGATCGCGGCGGACGTGATGACGTACCCGGTGCCGCTGCCCACCTCGAGCGCGCACCTCGGCGGGTCGTGTACTAACCGAGCGTCCCACTCGGCGACGAGGGTGTCCACGAGCAGGTAGCTGTCCTGTGAGGGGCCGGGATGGGACGGGGTGGACGGGGCGAGGGTTAGGAGATGATAGTCGGCACCTCGTCTTGGACGGGGAGATGCCGCGCGGGGTTGTGTGGGGGTCGGTGTGAGGCGGCGCACCTCCGCTGGTTCGTAGACTTCCTTGTGGAAGACGGTATCGGACATCCTCGCTATCCTGTCGCGTTTCGGGGCCATGGCTGTTCAGCGCGAACGCGGCGCGCGGCTCTCCCGTTGTGTCGATTGCGGCGCGAATATTTCTAATCTTTTTGCACTTTTTGCAACTTTTTGGCGACGACGATGTGCGGCACTCGGTATGGCGCAGGCATCGCCGGGGCTCGTCCACGTGCGTGCCCGTCATCATCAGAAGTATCATCAACAGCTGTGTCACCATCGGAAGGTGACTCCATCAATACGACGTGCGAACCCCGCGTGTGCGTCTTCGTCGTCAGATGGGTCGGATGCGACGGCGGAATCGGAAACATCGTTCGTGGAGAGGGACACTCGCGCGTGGCTCGACACCATGGTCATCGGCATGAACCTCTGCCCGTTCGCGCGCGCCGCGATGCCCGGCACCAAGATCATCGTGTTAGGCTCCCACGTCACCGACATGCCCTCCCTCCACTCCGTCATCGAAGCCGAGCTCGCCATCCTCGCCGACGCCCCGAACGATCCACCCGTCACCACCCTCGTCGTCCTGCCCCCGACCGTCGTCGCGGTCTTGGACGCGACGACGCACGGTGGGTTCATGGAGGGCGCGGTCCGGGTCGCGGAGGACGCCACGCGGCATCTGACGGCGCAGAGAGACACGGAGAAGGATCGGGACGGGGATCTCATCGACGTCGTCCCGTTCCACCCGAACGCAATCTTCGGCGGCGACGTCGACGAAGAGGACGAGTCGCAATCGAACGGGTACATATGCACCTACCTCGACGTCGACGAAGAGGGTGCCGAAGAGGGTGCCGAGGGGGGTGCCGACACAGCTGTGTCCACCCCGCCGAGCACGGAGGAGTTGAGGCGGATGATCGAGGCGCACGAGGGATTCACGGGCGGCGCGGACAGACGAGCCGACTGGGCCGCCGCCAACTCTCCAGTCGTCGACGAGAAGTCGAACGAGAAGGCTCTGGAAGGCGAAGGACCGACCGACCCGGCGGACTACACCGGAAGATCCCCGCACCCTATACTGCACCTGCTCAGGCGGTGCGACGTCGACGCCGCGGACGATTCGTGGTTCGGTGAGAAAGGACCGGGGACCGACATCCGAGCCGCAAACGCCGCGTCCCTACGAGCAAAAGGAGAGGCGGACCTGGCGAAGATGCTGCGCAGGTGCCTCACCGCGCACCACCCGCGCGTTTAATTAGCGGTGACGTAGATTAATTACATTATAGCACTCTTAACGGTGATTAAGCGATTAAACCGCCCAGCTCTTTACGCAAGAGTCGAATCCGCCCGAGACTATTTTGTCCGCGCCGACCCACTCCAAGGCGGTGACACCGCCGACGTGCGCCCTGTCCACGCGGACGTGCCCCTCCATCGGGGGCTTAGCGGTGTCCCACACGATGATCTGGCCGTCCAGGGACCCGGTGGCGAGTCGAACGCCGTCCGCGCTCCAGCCCACGCACGTGACCCGAGCCCTGTGAAATACCATCTTATCGACCGCCACGGTCCCGGCCGCCGGGTCCCAGACGAGCACCTCGCGGTTCCCGTCGCACGTCGCCAACCTAGCGCCGTCGGGGGAGTACTTACACCCCGTGACCTCGCCCCTGTGCCGCTCGAGAACCGCCCCAGGGGTCAACGAACTCGAGTCGGAGCCCACGGCGAACAGACGAACTTTACCGTCCTTGCAACCGACAGCGACCTCACGCCCGTCTGGACGCACGCCGACGCAAAACGGCTCACCGTCGACAACCACCTCCGCGGCGATAGTAAGGCAGGTACCGATGTGAACCAGGACGAGCGACTCGTTCGTGACGACCGCTGCTTCGATACCGGCCGAATCGCACCCGACGCCCCGCGGCTGCGCTTTAAATTTAACGACGGCGTCCGCCTCGTATGAGTTGTTACCCAGCGATGCCATTCGTAACGTGTCGTCCAGACCCACCGTGAGTAGACGTCCGGTCTGCGTGCACACCGCGCCGCACACCGCGGAGGTATGCCTGGTCCCGCGCACCTTTCCCTCGCAACCGGTCGAATCGTTCCATCTGAGAACCAAATTGTCACCGCCCTGGAAACAAAACACGACGTCATTCAAATTGCCCATACGAGAATTAAAATAAACTTACCGCCAGCGCCGATAGCGAACACGCAAAGTACGTTTGGCCCGTTTGCTCCACCGCGATCGCGCTGATCGGTTTAGGGTGACCCGGCACGGTAACACGCGTGTCCGGTGACGCGTCCGTGTGATCGGTGAGGACGTTGAGGTCCCCGGAGAGCGAGAGCGTGACGGCGGTGACGCCGACAAAGACGCATCCAACCTGTAATTAAAAGAAAAACACGACGTCAAACTAATTGCCGATACAGGCATTAAAAGAAGCTCACCTGCATGTCGCCGACGCCCGGCTTCGTGGAACCATCGCCTTTGTCCTCCGTCGCGAACTTGTGGTCCGCGATCTTGGCCAGCTTCGGTAGAGCATTTAGTGTGACTTGGTCAGCAGCTTCTGGCGGAACGGTAAGGTCGTTGGGTACCGCCCACAGCTTGCAAGATTTGTCGGCGCCGGCGGTGAGAAGCGTGGCCGAGTCGGGGGACCTGTACACATGACATGACATCATTCCAATTGCCCATACGATGATTAAAATAAACTTACCAGGCGCAGGCGTAGATTGTCCCAGCGTGTCCGCCCCCTTGGCCCATCTTACCCCCGGGGATCACCGCGATGGGCGTCCCTGTTTTACCGTCGTACACCACGCCCGCGCCGTCACTGCCCACGCTGGCGAATTTCGTTCCGTCCGGGGCGAACCGGACGCAGTTGGCGTAGTTGAGGTGCCTATGCGGCGTGTGTGCAAACTTGAACGGCTGTGATTAACAAAACACGACGTCAGCATTATAATTGCGCGTACGAGGATTAAAATAAGCTCACCGGTCCTTCGTAGAATGAAACTGCGAAATCTTCGGACGCGGTTGCGACGCGGAAGGGCCTGGACGGCTTGAAGTCGCAGGAGTTCACTCGCTTGGTGCTCCCGGACACGTCCCCGATCGCGCTGCCGGTGTCCCAGAGAAACACCTTCGTGAACGACTGTTTCCCTTGGCCGCAGCACACGATCCGTTGCCCGTCTGTTAAAACAAAACAAGAGACGTCAGTACTCTAATTGCCCGTACGATGATTAAAATACACTCAAATACAAATAAACTTACCTTCGGACCACGCGATGTCGTCCACGGCGCCGGACAATGGGTGGTGCTCAGCCTTGAGTGTCATGTCCTCGTTGAGCCCCCACACGCGGACGCGCCCGGAGACGTCGCCGGACGCCACCCACTGGCCGTTCGGGGAAACACGAGCCACGGTACACGCGTACTGATGTTCGTAAAAGCGAGCCGGGATCTCGTCGCGCACGTGCCTGAGGACGATGTGGTGGCCGCTGGCGTAGGTGATGAGCTGTGAGTCGGCGTGGGCGCCCAGGAGGACGCCACGTCCGCGGACAGTCGCGGGCGCGCAGGCGTGCGTGCGCGTCAGCGTCGGTGCCTCCATCGCGCGTTTGAGCTATGATGACCGGTGTCGCCTCCATCGTCTAAGTGAAAGCAGGCACGCTGGTATCGACAGCTCATCCTTCGAATATTTGAATTGCTCCGCTCGCGTCATTCCGACCCGCCACAACACGGACGCGCGAGGGACCATGACGGACGTTATGGCCAGCCCCTGCGGCACCCCAGGCGCGCCGCCCGCCGAGGCCCTCATCGCCGACCCCCGCATCGCGTGGGCCAACTCCATCCGCAAGATCGTCACGCGCCCCGACGCCCTGAACGACGATGGATCTCTCAACCAGCAATTCTTCAAACCGAAAAGGGTGGTGTTCGCCACGGAGAAGGCCAAGTGGAACGACGAGGACAAGGAGAACCTGTACAAGGGCATCGAGAAGTTCGGCATCGACCCGAGCAGCTGGAAGAAGATCATCGAGGAGTTCTGCCCCGGGCGCGACGTGCTGTTCATCCGCATCAAGGCGAGCAGGCTCATCGGGAGCCAAGGGCTGAACAGGTACCACGGCTGGATCGGAACCAAGGATGAGGTCATCGCCGAGTACGAGCGGAACAAGGCGATCGGGCTGGCGACCGGGTGCTGGAAGGGCGGGATCCTCGTGGAGAACGACCACGGCGACGCGATGAAGGCCATCCGGGAGAGGGACGAGAAGGAAACGGCGGACGGCATCGCGCCCCCGGGCAAGAGGACCAAGCACAACTGATTATTCGCACCCGAGATCCCATCCCGTAAAAGTTGTAACGACGTTTCAAACGTTCACGCCATGACACACCCACGAACTAACGCGTTCTAGCTAGCTACACCCCGTCGCCCCCGAGCAAGGAGTTGATGTCCTCCAGCGGGTTCTTACCACCCGCCTGCCTCGGCCGACCACGGCCCCTGCCTCGCCCTCCTCCTCCGCCGCCGCCGCCCCCCGCCGCCGCCGCAGACGTCCTTCGCGACGAAGGTCTCGACCCTCCACCTAACTGACTACCCGTACCCGCGCCGAGAGTACCCGCTAAACGAGCCGAAGCGCCGCCGAGCGTCTGCGACGTCGTGTTCACTTGCTGCGACTGAATACCCACAGACTCGAATATATCGTCGAGGAAAACCGAGTTTTGGCGATTGAATCCCGCCGCTCCCTTTTCCGCCTTGTCGGACCTCATCGATTTTTGCGACGGCTGCGAGCTCGTCGCCCGGCCGGCCGCCGGCGCGCCGTCGTCCACCGAGGTAGGTCCCTTGCGCTTAGCGGCCTTGACGACGGGCGACGCCGCGGCGGAGTTTGGTTTCGAGTTTGGTATTTTTGTCTGAGTGTTTGCCCGTAGCGCGCCCCGCCGAGCCGCCGCCTCTTCCTCCTCGTCCGTGTCCAGCTCCGACTCCCCACCGTCGGGCTCCGTGCCGTACATACCGAGGGTCCCCTCTTCGTTGGTCTCCATGCGGGCGCGCATGTCGTCGTTCTGCGCCCTCGCGGCATCCAAGAGTTCGCTCTGCGCTCGCAGCCGAACCTTTTGGGAGTTGAGCAACACCGCGAAGCGCCGCATGCCGTCGCGTCGTTCAGCCTCTTTAAACTCCACGGCCCGGCGCAGGTCTTTGTTAGCGACGGTCAGTGTGGAACGGAGCGACGCGTTCTCGCGTGTCAGCTGTGTGAGCCGTGTGTGGGCTCGTTCGAGTTGCGCGGCGGCGAAGGAGCCTGTGATGAACAAAACACGCCGTCAGTCATACTAATTGCCCATACGGAGTTATAATTAAAAGAAACTTACCGAACATTTGTCGGTCGGACCGAGTAAACGGTTGGGCTCGCATCTTCGCCACGCCGATGCGCTTGGTGCCCTTCTGCGCATCGTGAACGAGCGCGGGCATCGGGTCGGCCCTGGCGGTCGGTTCGTGCCACGACCACTTGAACGTGGCCTCGGGAGACGGCCCAATGGAGGACGGGCCGGTTCGATTGAGCGTGAAGGTGAAGTATCGATGGGCGTCGGACTTGGGCCCGGTCAGCGCCTGCCTCGCGCGTCGGTACCACTCGTCCGCGGTGCCCGGCGCGTTGGGCGGCGCGCGCACGTTCACAGCGGTGAAGAACACGTCGTCTTCCGGTGCATCGCCGGGGGTGGGCCCAGGGTTACCGGCGTCGCCCGCGACGTGAAGGTCGAAATCTCGGGTCGACGGACGCCACTTCACCTTGACGAGCAGCCCGTCGAGCGGGTCGTGTCCGTCGCCGTCGGGATCGATGCCCAGTCCCTTCCCGATGCGCTCGACGATCGTCTCCTCGTCGTGCTCCGCCGGCTCCGTCGCCATGTTCGCCCTCCCTCTCAACTGCCGCGGTCGTTGGGGTGCCAAGAGTTGAATAGTTCTTCGAAGCAGAGACTTTTCTCGGGGTGGCCCGATTTCGAAGTCTATTTCTACAGCGCTGCGCGCCAAAAGAAGTTGACTCGACAAGCACGGTTCAATCATGCTCGTATAAAAATCGAGTAACACCATTCGATACGTCATTCGAGCCGCGGGTGAAAGAAAACGCATTGGAGGCCGCGCTTCACTCTCATCACCCGTACGCGACGATGACGACCGAGTCCACCGAGACGGAGGCTCTGCTCAAGAAGGATGCCTCCGCATCCCCCGAACCCAACGCCAAGAGCGCCCGCGTCGGCGGATACGTCAAGGCGGGCCTCGCCCTCGCCGGCGTCCTCGGCGTCTGCGCGCTCGGCAAAGCCTTCGAGGGCAACCTGGTCGACGCGTACCGCGTGGCCGTCGGCGGCAAGGCCGCGCGCCTGGCCGGGCACGCGCGTCCTGCGCACCACTACATCAGCCACAGCAACAGGCCCGGCGGCTTGTTCAACACGTGCGAGGGTAAATGCCCCGCGGTGAGCGTCGATTTCGACGCCGTGACGCACGAGCCCGGGCACGCGGCTGATCGCGCCGCGCACCTCTACCTCATCGGTGACACCACCGACAGGCTGTGGCACGACGGCTTCTGCAACGACATGCTCACATCCACGGAGCGATGCCCGTACAGGTGCGCCATGCCGGAACCCGCGGCGCTCCCAGGGAACGTCGTCCCGTACATGTGCGACGACCCGTCCGCGGACACGTGCGCCGCGGAAACCGCGGGGAACTCAAAATGCTGCGAGTCCAAATGGATGCCAAACGGAGCCAAGGCGTACCAGTGCTGCGTCACAACCTCGCAGGCCACCACCGCGACCGCGTGCAGGCCCAGACACTACGCCACCGGCGGCGGCACCGCAGGGTTCCTCCACGTCCTCGGAGCATCCGCGGAGGGCGAACTCGGGGACAAATATTTCAGTGCGAAAGATTCACCCGACCCGCCTCCGCTCGGAGCGTTCGAGTCGTACAACGCGGCGACGGCGACGCAAGACCGCATCGCGCGAGGGCTCCGCGGGTTCGTCCGCTGGAACCAGCGCGACGGCGCGGCGCCACGGCCGATCGTCACCACGATCCAGAGCAACGCGCAGGAGACGTGGCGTAAAGTGTCGGGTACCGCTCGAGTCGTCGCTCGGGAAGTCGGCGAAGAGAAGGACGACGCCGATACCAAGGCGGAGGTCATGACCAAGTCCGAGGAGGACGCGTTCGTCAACGAGTACGCCGACGGGCTCCGCGCGGCGATCAGGCAGGTGCGGAACATCCTGGACGAGGAGAACGCGGGTGAGGGCAAGGAGTGGGAGAGCGGGCCCGTGGAGCAGGTACCCATGGCGGGAGATAACGAGCGACTCGCCGCGGTTGGATTCCAGCCCCGTTTGGAGCAAGTGCAGGCTTCGATCCAGGGTGCCGTCCCGGTCCAGGGTGCCGTCCAGGGTGCCGTCCCGGTCCAGGGTGCCGTCCAGGGTGCCGTCCAGCAGCCGCACGTCGACAAAGTGCCGGCTCCCGGCGAACCCATCGTCGACCCGGAGCCCCAACGCCAGATGACCGAACCCGAGCGATTGGCGTCGGACAAGAAACTGGAGGAGGACAAGGCGTACTGGGCCGAGCTTCAACGCTCCGCGGACGCCGCCATGGATCCCGCGTCCAGGCATATCCTCCGCGGCGCCGTCGGGGAGCGTAACCCGGGCGACCCGATCACGGCGGCGGCGGCGAACGCCGCCGCCGCCGCCGCCGCCTACGCGTCTGCCAACGCCGGAGCCGCGGCGTCGCTCGGCGCCATCCCCACCGAGCTCATGCGATCCAACGGGAACATGGGCTCCGATAGCGACATCAAGGCGGAGCGCATCGTGCTCAACCCCGGTTCCGACCAGGATGCCATGGCGCGCGCGTTTGCCAACGTGGAGAAGGCTGAGCAGGCGAAACTGGCGGGTCACTACGTCGGAGCCACCGGCGACATCGACGATGTGGTGGCCCGCGCGGGTGATTCAGCCGTGGCGTCCGAGGGTTCCCAACAGACGGTGTCCGCGGCTGCTCCTGCCGCGCACGTCGCGGTTGGTAACAGCGGCAGCGACTGCGTCGTGTTGCGCACGGCGGATGCCGAGGAAACCGGCCCGAGCCTGTTGGGGGTGCCGTCCAACGTCCGGGAGAGCGTGCAGCGGCTGAGACGGCGGCTGAACGACGCCACGATGGGCATCGGTGAGGAGATGAACGTCCCTGTGTACAGGTGGGACGAGCACAACTCTGGGAAGGCGATCCCGGGCTTGGGTCAGTACATGGAGGATGGGCACCACCAGACGTACGCGTCGTCCATGGCGCACGTGAGGCTATTCAAGGAGTTTGTCAGGAACTCACTGCCGGCGCACTGCCGTCTGGCGTGAGCGCGTGTACATATGAGCGCGAGTTAAGAGATTGACTTGATTGAAATATATCTATTGTATCCATTAAGGAAAGAGTTGCTACTTATCAGCGCACGCATCATCACGCGACGAAGACGACGAAGAAGACCAGGAAGGAGATCAGCACGCCAAAGATCTTCATGATGAGCCACCGGTTGGACGATATCGAGTTCATGTACTTGAGCAGCTGCGTCTGCGCGTTGTCCACGTTCGCCACCGACTCGTTCACGTTCTCGTCGATCCGCACCGCCAGCTCACCTTGCTCCGACACCATCGTCGCCAGCTGCTGGAAGATCCCGCCGAGTTCCGTGATGGTCCGCTCGACGTTTTGCAGCGCCTCGGACCTCGCGCTGAGGTACTGGTCCTGCCCTTGCGCCAGCAGCTGACCCTGCGTCTGGTCGCCAGTCGCGAAACCGCCACCCCCGCCTTGGCCGTGGTGCGTGGGCAGCATCCCGCCGCCTTGTAAGCTACCCCGGGACCCCGGTGGCTGGAACCGCGCCACGGCGCTCGACGCGTCACCGGGTCCCGCGCCGCCGTCCGCCTGATGCGTCGCTCGGGGAAAGGCGCCCCCGGATCCTTTGCCAAAGTCGGCTCTTCGAAAAGCGTTCGGCCTGTTCGCCCCGACGCCCGCTCCCCCGTACCGTGCTCGTCGTTCGTTCTGTTCCTTGACCACCTCTTGCCGTTGCGTGAGCGTTTCTTTGAACGATTTCGTGGCGCCCATGAGCCGCGATTTGAGCGTGTCGACGACGGTGACGGAGTGATCTTGCCCTTGTTTCGTCTCCTGGGTGTGGCTGGCGTGCGTTTGGAGTTCGGCGAGGGCGGAGTTGAGCGCGGTGATGTCCTGTTTGATGACCGCGGAGAGTTCCGCGATGTCCCGCGAAGGGTCGTCGAAGGTCCCGGCGCTCTTGGCGAGCTGCGCCAGGCGCTCCAGCTTCTGCGACGTGGAGTGGATGCCGCGGCCGACGCGCGCGGACATTCGCGCAAACTCGCTGGTGGTGCCCGCGGAGGATGAGGCGCCGGCGTCGATCCCGGCCTGGGCGCCGAGGGACGGCGCGGCACCCTCGCCCCCGGCGACGGACGCACCGAGGGACTTCGCCGCGCGCTCGGCGGCGGCGGCGAACTCCTTGGTCCTGTCCCGCACGGTCGCCGGACCCATCATCATCTTCGCCTCTGCCGAGGTGTCTACGGTAAAGTTGCGGTCCGTTTGGTTGAGATCTTCCGAGCGAGGGTCACTGATCGTCGAGGGTCGTCCGAACACGCTGTCCCCTCTCCTTCTCATGCACCGGGGGGGACGCCGCGGGTGGTGACTCGGGAAAGACGCGAGTCGGGAGTGGGCGCCTGCCCGGACCTACGGGCGCGTCTCGCTGTGTGACAACCGAGGCCGGTCGCGGGATAGAATTTATTGGAAGCTTTCAAGGGTTGCCCGTGGTCGAGGAAACCTAAAGTTGAGAGAAAGTTAGTTGAGCCGCCCCGTCACTCTTCGCGGTCACCACCGAGACGGGCGCGATGCCGATCTCTAACGCGGAGCGGGAGTACATCATCGACGGCGTCGATGACGACCTGCGCAACGACGGTCGCGGCAGGCTGGACTACCGCCACGTGACGATCGACCTCGGCGTGGTGCCCCAATCTTCCGGATCCGCGCGCGTCCGCCTCGGCATCATCCCGTCCGAGACCACCGACGTCATCGTCGCGGTCAAGGCTGACATCGGAACCCCTGGCAAGGAAAACCCGCATCACGGGCGGATACAGTGCGCGGTGGAACTAGCCGCCACCGCGGACGTGGACTACATGGGGCGGGGGGGAGAGACCCAAGGGCTCGAGCTCGCAAAGGCGCTCGAACGATCGTTAACCGGGCAAACCACCGGCGGGATGGGCTCGCTGACGAACGTCGTCGCGGGGGAACGAAACACCGACGCGCGCGTCTCAAAGCACGGCCCGGGCGCCGCGCTCGACATGAGCGCGCTCGGAATCAC
>Ga0315320_10001103_pt1 | contig 22209 bp, 11 predicted proteins | sample M140m21515metaG_FD_203458 | JGI IMG/M metagenome (GOLD analysis project Ga0315320, IMG submission 203458) | Ammonia-oxidizing marine archaeal communities from Monterey Bay, California, United States - M1 40m 21515 | ecosystem: Environmental > Aquatic > Marine > Coastal | place: USA: California... | reverse complement strand
CATCGCGGATGACATGGACCGCGTTAGCTCGCCGGTGGATAAGCTGTTTCGGCTGATTGCCTTAGCCCGGATTCCTGCACGCCGAAGCGATGAAATGACGGAGAGAATTGCTGAAGCGATGATTGCGGTTCCTGTCTTGATCAGAGCGTCAGAGCTCAATGTCGACCGAAACTGGACGCCAAGAATGGGAGAATTGTTTTTGGCCATGCAGCATCGTGATTCGTTGTTGCCAAGTCGGATTGTTTCCAATCAGCAGTTTGGTGATGCCTCGCATCTGGTTTGGACTGAGAAAATGGATCCAGAGAATCTGGAGCGGGGGCGGCATAAGTGTCTGATGCACAGCCGGGGAAAGGTCATTGATCCGGCCATCGCGAGGTTCATCGCCATGGGGCCTGATGCCGTACCACGTAATTTTGTTTACAAATGGCTGAAAGATGATGCGACGCGGCCATCAGCGTGGCTGGCGTTGGCAAGCCATCCGGTGCTCAAAGATGTGGAAGATTTGCAGGAGGCGGCGCTTTCAGTAGACAAGGTGGTTCGGGAAGCAGCTGTTGATGCATTGAAAAAATTGGACGCGGATGTTCCCGAACGAAAATCCGACTCAGCCTCGATTCAAAAGTGGCTCGAGCGGGGCGAAGCGATTGCAGGACGGAACGGAAAAATCGCGGCGGGGCAGAAAATCTATTCTGCTCGACAATGCGCCTTGTGTCACAACGGTGGAAAAGCTCTTGGACCATCGTTGAGCGGTGTTGCAAAGCGTTTTAGTGCCACTGACTTGTTCCGTGCGACAGTCGATCCCAGTCACGCGATCCCTGATCGGTATCGTGCCAAGCAGGTGTTGACCGCTGACGGGGAGGTTGTGATGGGATTGGTGGTTTATGAAAGCGTCGATGGTGTCACGCTGATGGCTTCAGATGGACACACCAAGCGAGTCAATGTTGATGAGATTGAGGAAATGCGATGGTCTGAAGTCTCACTGATGCCAGAGGGTTTGTTGATGGGACTGTCCGATCAGGAAGTGGCTGACTTGCTGGCCTACTTGAGATCCCTGTAAGCACTGGCGGTACAGAGAGCATGCCGATTTCGCTCGCTTCAGCTTGCTGGATCGCAATTCTGAAATTTCAGTGACGGTGATGACTCGTCTAAAAACGCTGACGACTCGCTTGAGGTTTCAGGTATCCCCTAGTTTTCGACATGCCACCCCTCTGTTTCGCCATGCCACTTTGGGCTTCACTCACCTGCCGGTAGCATTTCGCATTCGGGGTCACGCAGCTTGACACGCTTGTTCTTTCATCATGGAGTGATTGAACATGTACTCAAGGTTGGCAGCAGCGTATGCTGTTAGACCAACGATTCCTACTCGTGTTCCCACGCAAGCATTTGATGGCTGAAATTGAAGAAAAACGACCAGTATCAACTCAGGCAATTGGTTTGGGCGTTTCGATGATGGTTTGTTTTGCGGCAGGCGGGATCGGTGGTCTGGCGACGACGCAAGGGCTGGATGGATGGTATGACACCTTGAACAAGCCAACATGGAATCCACCAAACTGGATCTTCGCCCCCGTTTGGACGACGCTTTATGGTCTGATGGGAATCGCTGCTTGGTTGGTTTGGCGAGGTGGTGAATCGAAAGAGGTGAAGCCGGCGATCATGTTTTTCACTGTTCAGCTTGTACTGAACAGCGTGTGGTCCTTGCTCTTTTTTGGCCTGCAGAATCCAGGGGCAGCACTGATCGAAATTATGGTCCTGTGGCTTGCGATTGTTGCAACGACCGTGTTGTTTTTTCGCCGTTCGATGATTGCAGGCGGTTTGATGACACCCTATCTGTTGTGGGTCAGCTTCGCCTCGCTTTTGAATTTCGCGATCTGGAATCTGAATCGCGTTTGACAGACGGCAACGATCCGCAGAAAGGCAATTGGGACACTCTTGCCGTCACTGGCAAGTCCCTCGTTGCTGCTACGGCAGCTTGATCACTTTGGCAACGCGTCCGAGCGTGTCAACCAGCAATGCATCAGTGGCCGAGATCGACCGAACCGCGAAAACGGCAGTCGTGTTGACACGATCAGGCCGGTAGGAAGAGTTCACATGCATGAAAAGTTGACCATTTTGTACTCGCCATGACCCTGAGGAGATGGGAGTTGCAACAAACACTGTGTGGAAAGTTGTGATGGCTTCGTTGTGGCGAAAGGAGCTGAACGTGCCGTTGGCTGCCAAGGTAATATCGAGTAATCCCTGGCCATCATTCATCCGCCAGTTGCCCACCAGCATCGCGCGAACTTCGGCATCGGTCAGGATTCGGCCGGCCACATTTGAGGCGACTGCAGGAGCCGGTGCGGGGGCCTGATTGACGATGATGGTTGGCGCCGAACTGGCTGCTGCAGGTTTGACTTCAACGACATCAATATTCGTTTCTTGGACGGCCGGTCGAGCTAATGAGGTGCGGGGTGGGGGTGGGAGGAAGAGTTTCCCTTGGTTGCCTTCGTCGACAGAGAAGGACTCCATCACCATCAGTGATCGCCCACTGTTGGTGTGGGCAGTGAAGTCGGTCGGGATTTCCGCTTTAGGGTTGGCGACACAGATCACCAACTTTCCCTTGTCAAACTGGTAGATGCCCAAACCTGTAACAGTATCGCGTTCGAGAATCGCAATTTGCTTCGGGTAAACCGATGGATCTAGGCGAAACGACTTCGTACTCTTTACCCCCGTGACAGGTGATTTGAAGAGCAATGTGTAATCAATGATTTCGACGAGGCCACCGCCGGGCAGCGATGTTCGCATTTGATTTTCCGGGACGACTGATCCGTTTTCAACCATCTCGGTGATGCGCCAGTGCCCCTGCATCCGTTTCACTTCATTATCGGCCGTGCTCACCTGAGCGTCGGACGTGTTCGAGAAGATAACGCTGAGTGCGAGAGCGAGCAGCGAAAATACACGTAGTTGGCTCATTGGGAATCCTTCCGAGGGGGCATCAGAACTGATGCGGCAAAGTTAGTTGCGATGAAAACCGGTAAGTTCCGGTGTACATCTATTCAATGTTGACCGGAAATTGTTCACGAATCCACGGATGACTGCAATACCGATCTTTCCTAGTCTCTGCGGCTTCTCTGGTCTGTCGCGTGCCTCGATTCCCCTGCGGCAACAGGTCCTGATCGCAAAAAGGGGCCCCAGTGACACTGCTTCCGTGGCGTTGCTTTCGCGGGCTGATTTGCATCCAGGCAGTTGGCAGAGCACTCCGGTCCGTGGTCGTCTGACTCCGTGCGCATTTGGCCGACTCAGGAACTCGTTGGACTGATTCAGGAAACTGCGGTGCACCAACCATCTTATTCTGGCGTCAGATGATTCCGGCGCCAGTGGTCTGCGACTCTCGTCGAGGTTACTTCTTTTTCTTGCCGCTTTTTACGCGGAAGGCTGCTTCAAGCTTTTCTTTTCCGCCCAGGACGGGAAGTGACAGCGATGTCGCATCCAGATCAATGGTCAATTGGGTACCTGGTTCTGGGTGGAGTGTGAATTCACGATCGCTTGAAAAAATCATCAAGCCGATTTGTTGGCCTGCTGGAATCACTTGGTCATCCGGTTGTAGGTCGAAAGACATTTCGTAGAAGCGACCTGGTTCAAGCGGTTCACTTTCGGTGAGCGATCGATAGTTCTGCGGGTCTGCCCAACCACGGGTGATAATGTTGTCCGTGATTTTTGCATTGCGATTGTCGTTCCAAGGCAGGGAGACTACCCAAACGGAAAGATTCGCTGCGGGCTTATCGCAGGCAAGGCGAATTTTGATTTGTGGTGTTCCTGAAATATGCACGGGTTGTTGCAAGGTTGGCGTCACGAACATCAAACGGTGACCAGTGCTTTCGGCTTTTGCCAATGTCGCACCACTGAAGGAATAATTATCAATCAGTGTTTCCTTGCCCTGTTTGGGTGTGGCAGTTGGCGTCAAGTCACCATGTCCACCTTTCGTTGTGGTCTGCCCCAGATGCATGGTCACTGCGACTGCTTCCGGGTGCGGATATTCCGGGTACGATGTGGGCTTGTCGCGTTCTTTGTTCTCTCGCACTATCCATGACTTTGGGTCGTCTTCGACGTTGTTTTCCACACCGTGAAGATATCGAGTGAACCATCGATTCATCATTTTCATAGGGGGTGGGCCACCATGGCCACCCTGGTGAAAGAAAGCTTGTGTGGGAACTCCCTTTTTCTTCAGTGCTTCATAGATGCGGACGCTGTGTTCGGGAACAACATTCCAGTCGTTGAAGGCGTGAGCCATTAAAACGGCTGCTGTGAGTGGTTCCAGATCGTTCAGATAATCACGACCGGCCCAGAACTCATTGTAGTCTCCGTTGACTCGGTCAAACCCTTCGGCCATCTCCTTATCGCGAACGTTACAGTCACAGAAGTCCCGTTTTGATTCATCGCCACTATGGATGAAGTCATAAAGAGCATCGATATCTTCACCAATAAAACCACCCGGGTGTCGGATCAGGCCATTGGATCGATAGTAGTGATAGTACGAGGTATTGGGAGCGATTGGGATGATTGCCTCCAAGCCCTCGACGCCCGTGGTTGCGGCGGCCAATGGTATGGTGCCGTTGTAGGACGTTCCTGTCATGCCTACCTTGCCTGTTGACCAGAACGCTTTGACTGGTTCACCACCAGTGGGTTCAGTAAAGCCTTTCGCTCTTCCACAGAGCCAGTTCACGACCGCCTTAGGGGCCAGCGACTCATTGTCACCGCCGACCGTGGGGCAACCCTGGGATAGTCCGGTACCAGGTGAGGAGGAGTGGACGACGATGTAACCTCGCGGAATCCACTGCTCAAGGTGGGTTCTTGAGATGATCGGTCGCTTTCCTTTTCGAACCACGCCCGGACCGTGAGTTCGCTCAGGTGGCTCAGTGCCAAGTTCCTGCTTTGGATCCCAGAAATGTTCGGCCGCCGTTGAGCCGGTGCCAGCAAAATAGGGGCTGGACACATAAACCACGGGTAGCTTCAAGCCTTCAGTGTCAGTTTGCCGGGGACGCGTCACACTGACATGCATGCGATCCATTTGGCCGTCCCCGTCCGTGTCGAATTCAGTTTCGACCCACAGGTCATGTCTGATCCAGAAGTCTGAATCCTTGAAGCCTTCAACAATTTGTGCCTCGCCATCTTTGAAAATGGGAACAACCGGATCTGCTGCATGCAGAGTGGGCAGACATAGGAAGATCAGAAGCGAAGCAGCGAGAAATCGTTGCATGAGGACGAATCCGTGAAAGCATGATGGAAGGAGTGGAGTCAGACGCATGGAAATGTCTGAAAACAGTGGAAAATATCGGTTAGCGAAACCACGTTCATGGTGGCGATGCCACTTGAACATTGCTCCGCTGGTTGGGAAAGCATTTTAAGTATTCGGCCCGCAATACGTATTGGGCGATGAAAATGCTTCGCAAACGCGTGGCACGTAGGTTTGCTAGGTACCCGAGATGCGAGGTGTCATTTGGCTTCTACTTGTTCGCGGAGTGTTTTGAGTTCCGTTTTAAGTTTGTCACTTTCTTTTTTGACCTCGGCAATCTCTTTTCGTAACTCGAGGATCTCTTTGGGTGTCGTAGGTTTCACTTCACGCAATTTTGACACGGCCTGCTGTGCCGGGCGTGAGATTCGCTCGTTTTCGGATTGGCTGATCGATTCAAGGACCGTGATCGCCTTGGGGTCGCCGAGCGTTCCCAAAGCTTGGACGGCAGCTGTCTGAATGCTGACCTTGGGGTGATCAAGATGTTCGGTAAGGAATTGGCGGACTTCGCTGCGATCTTTCAATCGCCGACTTGTATGCGCAAGCGTTTCGAGGCCACGGCCGTAGTCACGTGAACGGAATCGTTTTGCATTGTCTCGGAGTGATTTGAAGACCGCGGGTTGCAGTTCATTATCATCGAGTTGACGGATAGCTGACATGGCAGCAACCGCCAGTTCATTTCGAAACGAGTCTGTATTCAGGAATTTGAGCAGAGCTTGATGTGTGTCCTGTCCGTGGAATCTGCCCAATCCGCGAATTGCGTTCGCGAGGATGGCGGGGTTCTTCTCGTTTTCGAGCACGCGTTTGATCAACGCTGGCGTTTCGTCACGGTAGCGGTTGGTCAGCTTCTCGACGACAGCAGAGCGAACGCGGGCGTCCCCTTGCGTTGTCCAGTTATCAGCCAAGACTTGAAGGGCCTCGTCTGACTCGTGCTTGGCCAACGCAGATGCCGCTGCGATTCGTACCCCATAAAATGAATCACTCTTCAAGGCCTGAGTCAGTAGTTCGACCGATTCGTGCGTCTTTCGAGTTTCCAAAAGTTTGCACGCCAGTAGGCGACCCACCATGTCATTCTTGTTCTCAAGTTGCTTCTTCAACATTCCGTTCGCTTTGTCGAACGAAACGTTTGCTAGCACTGTGTAGTCAGGATCAAATCTGACGATCGTTGGTTGCTTGTCGAGTGGAACGTAGAAGTCTTCTTCAACCTTGGTGACGTTGATCGGGTAGTCGACCAGCATTCCGTTGGCGATGAAACGGAGTTTTGTGGGAAAGTGGAATTGCAAAACATCGTCATCCAGTGTTTGTGTTTGCTTGATGTTGACTTTTGCAATGTTCTGCTTCGGCATCCACTTGTAGCTGATCTTCAGATCAGGGTGTCGAGCATGATAGAGCCACTGATCAAAGAAACGATCCATCGGACGACCTGAGTGCTGTTCGATCACCTGACGTAGGTCATCCGAGACAACACTGGTGAGAGCGTGTTTTTCCAGATAGGACTTGATGCATTTGCGATACAAGTCTTCACCCAACTGAGATCGAAGCATGTGCAGAACCCAGCTGCCTTTTGGGTAGGAGCGATAATCAAATTGCTCCATCGGATTCTTGTAGCCGTTGTACACGATAGGTTTTTTGTCCTTGCCCTGAGTCAAAATCCGACCAGATGCATCACGGTATAGCCCGTAAAGCATGGCATCACGGCCAAACTTGTGCCCCTCATACAGATGGGTGTAATACGTCGCAAAACCTTCGTTCAGCCAAAGGTGGCTCCAGTCTTTGCAAGTGACATAGTCACCGAACCATTGATGCGCCAGTTCGTGGGCGTCAAGACCACGGGTAGTGCGGATGTTTTCAGTTGCTTCGGAAAAGATTGTCCCGTCGGTGAGCGTGGTCAGGGTCGTGTTCTCCATGCCGCCCGCAGTGAAATCGAGGATCGTGACTTGGTCGTATTTGGGCCACGGATATTCCACTCCTATCTCTTCTTCAAAGAACGCCATGATGTCGGGAGTGTCACGAAAGGAGTTCGCGGCGTATTTGGCAAGAGAAGGTTGCGTGTAAAAGCCGAGGGGAACGTCGCGATGGCGTTTCTGCAGGCCTTCGAGGTGGCCAGCTACCAGACAGATCAAGTAGTTGGCATGCGGTTTCTCGTGATACCATCGCACCGCTTTCAGTCCGCTTGCATCGATGGACTCTCCTTTCCTCAAGCCATTGCTAAGTACCGTCATGTCCTTGGGGACATGGCAGATCACCTCGGTTGAGGAACGCTCATTGGGATAGTCAAAGCACGGGAACCAGTGGCGAGCTTCGTGCGTTTCACCCTGTGTCCAGATGTGTGTGTCGGTCTCCGGATATCCCATCGCTGGGGTCCGAAAGTAAAGTCCAGCGTTGGGCTGAGCCGTGTACTCAATGACGACTGTGAACTCGGTATCAATCTGAACCGGTTGCGTGAAGAGAATTTGTAACGACTCGCGTGTCGAGACGAAGTCTTTGACCGTAGCTTGCTCGCAAGTCACTTGCTTGACGGTGATGTCCTTTGCGTCCAATTCCAGCAAATCGACTGGCTTGGCAATCGGTTTTGCGGTGATGCTGACAGATCCACTGACGGTTCGTTTTTCAAAGTCGGGAGTGACGTCAAGTTTGATGTGCTTGACGTCAACCTGGCGGTCCGGGGCGTAATGGTATTTTCCCTGCAGATCGAGTCCGAGCGGCAAAAGATGACTGCGACCCTCTTCGCAATAGCGACAAATTCGCTCTTCAGCAGAAACGAGAGTGACAGTACTGAGCATACATAAGGCGAGTAGCAGGCTGCGCATCAGGGTGTTCATCCGGGCAGGTAGTGGTGGAAGGAGGTTTTCTGACCCAACTTTCGACGTGGTGTCAGCGAGAAGTATAATACGAAACGCCGTGAAACAGGTTCAAATCTTTCAAGCTTTGCGGAACCTGTCGAGGAAGCGTCGAGCCTCGTTCCGCCGTTGATTGGAAATCGGTTGGCCTTGGCTTGCCGGTCTTGAAACGTATCGTTGATGCGGAGCAGAGGTGCGGAGCAGAGGTGCGGGGCAGAGGTGCGGAGCAGAGGTGCGGAGCAGAGGTGCGGAGCAGAGGTGCGGAGCCGAGGTGCGGACGGCTTGGCTGCAAGCAGACCCTGTCCGGTCCGTTTGACCAAGGTTTCGGGCGTTTGGGCTGGCTACTTTTCCTGAATAGATTGGGTTGGGGGCGTTGCCGGGATAATGGCTCGTGAACGTCGGTCACCGACCTTGAAAAATCCCAGGTTCTGCCCCTCCTTGTCAGCTACCATCCAAACGGCACCAGGCCGCGTGTTTTGGCGTTTGGGTATGCCTGGAGAGAGCACTCCGTAGCTCCGTGGTTTGCCCGCAGGGCTGATCCAGAACAATTCAAGGTCGTCCGATCTGCGATTGATAAAATAGCAATCAAAAGGCTGTCCGTCAGGCTTGGATGGAGGAACTACTTGCCGGGTGATGGTGTTCCATTGAAGTTTCGGCATCGCGTTGACACTGATGGGAACGTATTCATGAAAACTGCTGGGCGCACGAGAGCGAAAGTACTGCAGACGCGATAGGTGCTGAGGATCAGTTGCCAAGTTGCTCCATTCATGTGGATCAGAACTGATCTGATACAGTTCTTCACTGTCGTCGTTGTAATGGATGTATCGCCAATCTTGATCGCTGATGCTGTAGTCTTCTGGGCGATTCAAGTAGGTGGTTGAGACATGTGGCCAGTCGGCTCGCGAGTCTTCAAGCAGTGGAAGAAGACTTGGCGCATCGGCTTGGTTGCTGTCGGGGATGCCACTGAGACCGGTCAGCGTAGGAAACAGACTCAGTAAGTTCACCGGTTGTTCGCACTTTGTGCCGGCAAGGGTTCCAGCGGCTAGCCCAGGGCAACCTTTGGGGGCTCGAATGATCAGCGGGACTCTCGTACAAACTCTCCATCCCGTGAATTTTTGCCAATGCTGCTTCTCACCCAAATGCCATCCGTGATCACTCCATAGAACAACAATCGTATTGTGAGCGTTGGGGCCGGATTCCAAAGCATTGATCACTCGTCCTACCATTGCGTCCGCGAACGCGATGGAAGCCAAGTAGCCCTGGATGCCTTGTTTCCACTGCCCTTCTGCTTGGATGTGTTCAAAGTATCGGTTGGGGCCACGCCTGCGACCGGCCGTTGGTAGATCATCAAGATCATCCGCGCGGTAACCAGGCGGAAGCTGTATTTGGGCAAGCGGAAACTTGTCAAAGTAGGATCGAGGAACGAACCACGGTTCATGGGGACGGTAGATGCCACAGGCAAGGAAGAATGGCTTTTGATGCTGTGCCGCTAATTGCTCTGACACCCACTTGGACACCAGCCAGTCACCGCCATACTCTTCATCGGTGGCGTCCAATGCTGCCCAGTCGGTTTCGACATATTGCCACGGACCACCGCGACTCAAGTTGACGGGGCGATGCTGCGGATAAAGCGTTCGCGGAAATGGATTTTCACTTTCCTTGGCAGGGTAGTAATCGTCCCATGACTGTGCATCAATGAAGTAGTGCAGGATTTTACCTGAACCGAGTGAATGGTACCCATTGCGTGAAAAGTGCTTGGGCATCAGATCAGCAGTAGGAAGTATTTCCCGCATCTTTTGCCGGTTGTCGTACAGACCGGATTGGTTGGGCGCGATCCCCGTCATGATTGCTGATCGGGACGGGTTGCAGGCAGGTGCGGGGCAGTGCGCATTGGTGAACAACGTGCCTGAAGCCGCTAGCCGGTCGATGTTGGGGGTAAGTGTTTGCGGGTGGCCTTTCAGACAACCTATCCAGTCATTCAGATCATCAACTGCGATGAACAGCACGTTGGGAGGCGGCACAGGCGAGGCCGCCAAGCTGGTGTTTTTTTCGTCAGCTTTGCTGAACGCGGCAGTGAGCGTGAAGACAAAAAGCGCTGCAAGCTGGGAACAGAAAAGAGGATAATTCAATGGATATGCCGAATCTGTAGGCGAGAGCAGGTAACTGCGTGGATGTTTACGATTCCCGAGTCACGCTGACTGAATGCATTAAGCAATGCAGCTGATGCCTTTGGTTGACCGCAGGGAAATAGGGCTAGTTTTTGTACGGCTTTTCGCGTTCGTTTCCCTGCTTTTTGATGTCGTCGCGGATCTTCTGTTTTGTCTTGTTAAGCCGCGCGGGCCACTTGAATGTGGGGGCTTTGTTGGGGGCGTAGCCCTGCATGTGGCCGTTCAGTCTCTGCTGTGGTTTTGTATAAGCCAATTCCGTCGCACCAAAGACCTCTCTGCAAATGGCAGCCAGCCCAGGATCATATTCGATCAACTCTTTTCTGGTGTCGACGTGGTTGTGATCGTGATCGGGCGGACGATTGTTGTTGAACCATGATTGCACTCCCTCAGCGAAATATTCTGCATGATTGGTGGATGCATACTTGGATTGCCAAAGGTCATTTTCCATTGCTTCGTCATAGCACTTGCGAAGGCGGTCATCAAACGTTGGGTCCAGGTTGACCAAGCCGCGCAGGTGGATGTTGTGCGCGAATTCGTGAATCAGGATGTTTTCGGTCGAGTAGGGGTCACCGGGGAATGCAAGTACGTTTTCTTCCGCACAGGAACAGACAGCGTCCTGACGGGATCCCCCCAGTCCCCTCGCTCGTGCGTCCCAGAAATCTTTCGGCCGCAAGTGCTTGTATTCAGGAATGTCTGAGGTGAACTCGTTGTGGCCGATCACGATCATGCGGGATCCACTGTCGATCATCGCCTGCCGGATGTCGGGGCGTCTTTGCAGCATCATGTCGACAAGGAATGCGGCTTCTTTCAACGCGTAGTCATTCACTGATCCTGAGGAAACAATGGGATACCCAGAGGCATGGATGTATTTCTTGTAAAATGGATCCAGCTTCAGTGTTTCTGGAATGCCGGTGACCTTGTAGTCCGTCACCTGAGGATTTTTGGGGGTGGCAGGTTCTTTGGTGGCAGCGGCACGCTGGGGCAAGGCCGCTGTTTGGCCCAGCGGTTGGGTCGGCTTCTCGGCATGAGCCAGCGGTTTGGTCGGCCTCCAGACCTGGGACAGCGTTTGCTCCATGCGGGGATCGTGCTGGTGTAATTCTGCACGAACGAATGGGTAGAAGTCATTTGTGCCAAAAAAAGCCTCCGTGGTTTCAGCAAAGTACTCACGTGCATTGTTCAGGCCATAGGCACGCTCTAGGCGTCCGTTGCCACGTAAAATCGACTCATAGCTTCCGCTGGCCTTTGCCTGCTCGTATGCCTGATTGATTTCGGAGTGTTCAAAACCCAGGAATTGGTGGTGGTAAGCATGCGCTAATTCATGCAGCATGAGCATGGGCATGCGTTTATATTCACGCGCGAAGATGTCGATGTTGGTCAGTTCTACGCACTCAACCAGTTCAGGTCTTCGACCCTGCTGTTGTAGCCAGTCACCGCCGGGATGGTATTCGGCTGTTGGACGAACGCCGTCGTAAGGTGGCGAAAGCCAGATCGGCACATCTTGGATGATCGCGAGAGATTCTGCTGGCAGAATATAGGTCAGGTGCTGAAGTTGTTGCTTGATCAGCTTGAGTGCCGTTGCCGTCTTTTCGGGTTGTGAATCACGCAGCTCGCGGCTGATACGAAGGGGCCATCCCACGAGGCTACGGTTGCGATAGCCTTTGATGCGTGTACGTGGGTCATTGCTGCGGATCAACTCGGCAGTCAATTTTCGTTGCAGAAGATCTCGTGTTTGTGCGTATTCGGCTGAATTCGCCAAGTTGGTCAGTTGTTGCGGGTCACGTTTGAGGTCGTACAGTTCTGCTGTTGGTTTTTGAGAAAACGCCAGGTTCGCGTACTGGTCAGCAGTTTCAGCGTTCAGTCGCAGAAACTGTTTGGTTGGCGACGGGTCGATGTTGTAAGAGAAAGCGCCTGGCTCTGTGGGCCACGGAGTTTTCGAAAAATCGTATTCAGGATTGTGCCCTTCAACGACACCGGTCTCCCAGTCAGCTGGGTTCCCATTTGAAATGTAAAGGAAATTTGCGGTCCGCAATGATCGGGCAGGGTAGGAATAGACATGTTTTTCCAAACCGCTGAGGGCGAACGTGCGGTCTGGATCGATCTGACCATTTCGTTCAGCTTTGAGCTGTGGCAGTAGCGTTTTTCCCGTCATTTGCTGCGGTACGCCCGTGTTTGCTGCGTTTAGAAACGTGGGCGCTAAATCACACAAGCTGACCATGTCGGTGACCGTATGTGGCTGGGCTTTACCCCAGCGGATTGCCAATGGCACACGAGTGCCCATGTCGTACAAAGTTGCCTTGCAACGGGGAAATGGCATCCCGTTATCGCTGGTAACGACCACGATGGTATTGTCCAGTTCATTCATTGCTTCTAGGCGTTGAATGATATCACCAACCTCTTTGTCGAATCGCTGTACTTCGGCCATGTAATCAGCGAGATCGTTTCGCACGATCGAATTATCAGGCAGGCAGGCGGGGACTTGGATGTCCGCCAAGTTGATGCCGGTCTTCTGACCGATGCCAGTTTCGTAGGGGCGATGCGGATCTTGACCACCGTACCAAAAACAGAATGGCTGTCCCGCTTTTCGTTGTTTCAGGAAATCGTCAAAGGAGCGATATCTTTCTCCAGAGGAATCGCGATTTCTGAACGTATGCTTGCTTGGCCAAACGCCCTTGCCATAGCGACCAATCTGATAACCGGACTGTTGCAGCAGTTCGGTATAAACAGGGAATGACTCGCGCAATGACCCACCCAGGCTATCACCTTCCTGCAGACGCCAGTGATGTTGGCCAGTGAGTATGCTGAGCCGACTTGGTGTGCACGAGGGTGTTGAGACAAAGGCGTTCTCAAACAGAGTTCCTTCATTCGCCACGCGATCGAAGTTCGGTGTCTTGACCGCTTTTGAGCCCAGCACACTGGCGTGAGGCCATGACCAATCGTCTGCGATCAGAACCACAATATTGGGGCGTGCATCGATGCCATGTGCAGTGGGCTCCGCTGCCACTGAAATCGGTGGCAAGTAGAACAAGGCAGCGAATCCGCTCAGGAAACAGCACGCCGCCGCCAGCATTGGTGTGCCCATCATCGGTAAGGTGTGACTGTCACTGTAATTGTTCACGGAGCGTGCTCGTTGAATCATTCTGTTGGTATTGCTATCGGAGAATTTTGCTGGGGCGACTTCGGCGTGAACGCGTCTTTTGCCCGCACTCACTGCTTTTTGTTTTTTGCTGCCCGCTTTTTTCGAGCATTGCCTTTTCCAGCCTTGGGTGGGTAGGGAACGCCGTTGATGTAGTTCAGGCGGTCATCGACATCCGCTCCGTCGCTTACGGGATGAAAGTCGGAGCGTTTGACAGGGTATTTGCCATTGAAGAAATCCTTGAACCAAACGACCGAGTTCAGGGCTTCGGTGGCTTCAACTGAATTCGGGGTTGTATTGACAATTTCTATCAGTGTGAGTTGGGGGTTGATCTCTCCAATCCTGCCCAGAAACTCCGCTGCTCTCATGCGCACGATCAGCACATCGTCTTTTAAGAGCGGTTTCACATTCGAAGAGATTTCCGACGCTTCCGCGGCAAAGGCTGTGCATACCATGGCAGCCCAATAGCGTTTCATGGGGTCTTCTGAGACGAGGGCTGCCAGCAGTGCAGGTTGGGCTTGTTTGAATGGAATCAGGGCAAGGTCCGCAATGTCAACGAGCTCGGCTATTTTCCGCTTGTGTTGCTGACCAAACGCGACCGGGTCCTGCATCGCATTCTCGGCCAGGTAGCTTTCCGGGTAAAAACTCAGGTCGGGTAAGCCTTTGACGGTCTGCTGAAGTGTTTCACGAAGTTCGGCCAACACGTTGGCGTGCTGAGGGGCATTCGCCAAATTGTTGACCTGATGCGGATCCGTTTCACAGTCAAACAGCATTTCTGAAGGCTTTGCGTCAAAGAACTGCTTGGCTGCTCCCGTAAGTTTTCCGGCGTTATAAAGATCACGCCATTCAACAAACGCCAGGTTTTTGTATCGATAGTTGTTGTTCAGTCCATCCGGCAGGTAGGGCTGGTAATTTCGAATGTATTGGTATTTGCCTTTTCGGATCGAACGAATGAAATCATATTTTTCATCAAATCGATCGGCGTAACCAAAGGATTCATCCCGTGCATTGATGGCTGACTCTGAAATGTTTTTTCCAAGGAACGCCTTGCCATCCACCTGGGATGGAACCTTGACACCGGCAAGGTTCAAGGTAGTTGGACCAAAGTCGATGAAGCTGACAAAGCCGTTCAATCGCGTGCCATTCGCTGACGGCGTCAAATGCTTGAAGTTTTCAGGAACTCGAATGACAAGCGGAACGTGCAGTCCGGACTCGTAGATGTAGCCTTTGCTGCGAGGAAGCACGCCACCATGGTCACCAAAATAAAAGATAAATGTGTCTTCCAAAACTCCGTCTTCACGCAGTTGCTGGATGGTTTTGCCCACAATTGCATCGATGTCCAGCATTCGATCGTGGTAGCGGGCATGCGTGTAGCGAAACAACGGTGTGTCAGGGTGATAATCTGCCAGTTGGACACTGTTGGGATCTGTTTTTGTCTTGTCGTTCTCAAAGACTGCCCGATTGAAATGCAGGCTACCCTCATGTGATTGCGCGTGTGATTGCATGTGGAAGAATGGCTGGTCCTGTTTCGGGCGATTTCGCCATGAAGCAGTGCGGGACGAGGCATTCCAAACTCCCTGCCCTTCCACTGCGTTGTAGTCTTTCTTGCTATTGTTGGTCGTGTAGTATCCTGCGTCTCGGAGGTAAGCAGGGAACATCCGGAGACCTTCGGGCATCGGCGCCGTGGCGTACTTGCGATGGAACTGGGTTCCGATTCTCGGTCCATAGCAAGCTGTTGCCAGCGTGGTGCGGGCAACCGAGCAGACCGGGGCATTCGAAAAAGCGTTGTTGAATGTCAGACCGTGACTCGCCATCGCCTCGATGTTGGGGGCTGGTGCGCCTCCCTCAAAGAAATGCTCCAAATAGTGTATTGAATTGTCTTCTGAAACAATCCAAACGATGTTGGGGCGGTCGGCAGCAACAGCGGTCGAACACTTGCCAGCAGTACAGAAGGCCAAGAAAATTAAAAGAACCAGAGCTCGTTGAGGCATATTCAGATCGTTCATCAGCAAGAAACAGGTTGGACGCGGAAATGGCAGATATGGACGGGTATGCCGACGTTCATCGGCTCTCACATCATACAGTGTTGCGAGCTCGTGGCCTCGGGCGTGCGGTAAATCGATCACGCCCGCGTGCTGCATCCCTCAGTGGTTGGGGGGCACTTTTTTTGTGAAATAAAAAACGCGGTCGATGCTGGATTGACTGCGAGTAATATTCCCGAAGTCAGCAGCATGGTTGAAGAATGCAGTGCCGGGGACGTTCACAGCACGTTTCGTTTTACCGGGAGGCCGGCTCGCTTGTACTGTGATGACCGAGGAATCATCTATCCCTAGGGAAGCTGAATGGATTTCAGCGTCATGGGGCCCTTGTCCGGCTGAATCACAACCAATGCATGGGTGTCGCTGAGCTTGTCGAGTTGGACGACACCGTTCAGTGCGTCAATCGTCTCGAAGCTTTGACCTGCAACGCCACCGTTGGATACGCGCTCGGTCAGACCTTTCGCATGTTCCAGATTCGCAGTGCTGATTTTCATTACACCTCGGGCACTATTAGCCATCAGGACAAATGCTTTGCCGTGTTGGCTATAGACAATCATGTCCAGTGGTCGATTGCGATTGCCGAGTTCGGCGATGGTGGTGCCTTGGATTTTATCCTGACTTGCCAGCTTTTTGATTGGAATCTTGACGAGGGGGGTACAGGTATATCCAGCGAGCAGACTCGGCTCACCACCGATGTTGAACGGAACAAATGTCTGAATGGGAGCATAATCTTCCGAACGACCATGGGCAGCATGAAAGATCTCAACACGAAAGCCCTCGCCAGATTTCGTGAAGGGGAAATCGAACTCACGGACTGAGCTAGGAGCCTCACCCGCAGCCAGGCCGGCTACCAGAATGCGACCTGCTGTGTAAGCCAAGTCGGTGATTGAGTTTGAACGAGGATTGCTTTTGCGGCGGCCACGCTGGACAACTTTGTCTTCAGGTGCATTGGGAAGATTGACCGAGGAGTTTGCGATCTTCTCAAGATTCAAAGGAGCAACCATTCCATCTGGACTCACACGGATGATTCCTGACTTTCCACCTGCCGTGACTGATAGGAAGGCGTTTCCGGTTTCCGGATTGACGGCCAGGTCAGCAATGCTCACCTGATCAACATTGAGGGCTGATGAAATTTTGCCTTCGAGATTTTCGACTTCAAACGATTCGCCGGTTGTCTTTTCGTCCTCCGTGTTGACCGCATGGATTTTTGCTGCCTTTGGATCACCAATAAACAGAATTCCCGACGGCCCGAATGCGAGCGGTCCACCCGACTTGAGTTCAACGGTACCCTTTTTCAAGCCATAGAGCTCAGCTGCGTTCACTCGCGCCAACGGCGGACTTATGGTGAGGGTGGTGAGAAAGGCGAGCGAGAGAAGTGTCAGCGTTTGACGCATCGATTCGTTCCTTGCATGGAGGGTGCAGTGGGGAGTACCAAACTAAGCAGAGAAAGGCTGCTCACTCGAGTCCTCAGGGTTGGGGCACCATAGTGTACGGTTTTTTGAAACGCCTGCAATTTATTCATGGCAAGCATCGCTGGCAAATTACTCTTGGGAGGCAAGAGCAGCAGGGCGGCAACCGTTGGGATTGACCGTATACCGCTGGCAGAGGCAGGGTGCATCAGCCTGCTGAGGCGGGAGAGTTCGGGGCCGCTGAAGCCTTTCAAAACAGTCAATTTGAGCCCTTGGGGGGCGAGACAGGTTTTGGGCAGGAAAAGCGGTAACGCCAGACGGTGTGCCGTAACTCTGGCGTGACAGTGGCTGGCGTGACAGTGGCTAGATAGCGCAGTTCGATTGCCTGCTAACACTACATGGGGGCAATGCGAGGCGATCCCATGTCCGTGGTAAGCACGACATGGGCATCGAATGCCTCCCGGATCAGTTGATGTTTGATGTTCTGGTGATCGCGAGAGTCCCACAGGTTTTCAAACTCCCATGGGTCGGTAGTCAGGTCGTAGAGCTCGCCGATTTGCTTGTCGTGATACATGCAAAGTTTGTGTTGACGCGTGCGGAACATGGTTCCAAAGGTGCCACTTCCACCGGTGAAATGAGGATCCAATGCATCAAAGTATTCTGAACGCACGAATGGGCGGAGTTCATTTGCGGGGGTTTCGCCACGCAAGATGGGGATCAAACTTTTACCTTGAATCTGTTCTGGGCTGTTCACGCCGGTGGCTTCCAGCAAAGTCGAGGACATATCAAGTAGTTCAACGAGAGCCTCGCTTCTCAAGTTCTGCTGGAAATGTCCCGGCCATGAAAAGATCAAGGGTACCCTGACTAACCCCTCGTAAAATCGACAGCCTTTGTACATCAGGCCATGGTCGCCCAATGCTTCGCCGTGATCACTCGTAAATAGGATGATTGTATTTTTGCGTTGCCCTGTCGCTTCAAGTGTATGGAGGATACGCGCTAGCTGGTCATCAATTTGCGCGATCATCGCGTAATACAGAGCTTGTACGCGATGGGCATCATGCTCTTGGGGCGTTCTGATCTCGTCTTGGAAATCCAGTTCTCCGAGTTTCGCCTGCTGCTCAAGGTCGCTGGGGCGGAAGTGCGGTCCTGGCATGTCAGCGGGATCAAACCGATCTGCGTATGCTTTGGGAGGAATGAATGGTGGGTGAGGATCATAAACATTGAGATTCAGCAGCCAAGGCGATGAATCGTTCATGCGATCTTGAATGAACTCAATGGCGCAATCGCTTGCCCAGGTTGTTTGGTGCATTTCGGGACAGACGCGTTCCGCGCTTTCTCTCATGGCGTCAAGATCCCCACCCTGTTGACGTACCCAATCTGCGTAGTGGTGCCCCTCAGACCAGTCATCACGTGGTGCATGACTGAATTGCCAGTAGTCAAAGCCATCATCGATCCGAGGTTCTGTTCGATACCCGGAGCTTTGAAGATGAAACTTGCCAATCATGCCACAGTGATAACCAGAGTCGGCGATCAGTTTGGTAATGACTGGCTGATTTGCAGGAAAGGACTCATTGCCATTTCGCGTGTTGTGCAAGCGTGACGGGTACATCCCAGACATGAAGCTCGATCGACTGGGGGTACAGATCGGGCTTTGGCAGTAGGCATGCGTGAAAGCGACGCCCTCAGTAACGAGGCTGTCGATGGTTGGCGTGCTGACATGAGGGTTTCCCAATGCACCGATGGTGTCAAATCGCTGTTGGTCCGTGCAGTACCAGAGGATATTCGGGCGTTCCATCTGAGACATCTCGTATAGGGTGGCAGTTGGTCAGTGTCGAATTGAATGATCAGTCATCAGCACATGAGTTTTTGTTCGGCTGGGTTCCACTCTGCGGATTTCATCGGCATCCGTGATGAGACCGAATCCGGTGGATATGACGATCTTCGCTTGAGAATCAGTTCGGAAGCCTGCGTTGCAGCATCACATTTGATTGTGAAGCGTTATCTGCTGGTTGGCAACGACTTGGAATTCGAAGGACGTTTGAGTGGGGCGGCAGAGTTGGTTGGAGAGCGACTTTCGGGGCGGCGACTTTCGGGGCGGCGTTCGCACGGAGAGCACGAGTGCAGCGAAGTGGAGTCCATCTGGAAATGAAAGCGGCAGAGCAGGGGAATGCCAAACGCTGCAGAGTTGAATCACCGTATTCAGAGGCGGGCCACTGATTTCAGTTTTCAATCGCCGTTTCGTTTGCGGCGCGATTGTTTTGTTCACGCAGTTGATTCATCGTTTCAATGATCGCTTGGGCTTGGCAACGAATGGCGCCCTTGGCGTTGTTCGCCTTGAGTGCCTCAGTGCCGCGAGCTTGATATTTGTCGACCTTCTTCCACTCCATCATCCAGTTGTTCTGTTTGGATGCGTCCTTGAGTGCCTGAACAGTCGCACCAAGTCGTTGGTACAGATCAGCGGTCGGGGTTGCATCGTACCGTCGGTAGGGGCCTTTTCCACCCATCGCCACGGGCTCGCTTGGCTCAGGTGCACGGTTGCGAAGTAGCTGGAATGAGGTCGCGACACCACAGATCAATGTCAGCATGGTGGTCATGATCATCAGGCCCCAGCTTTGCATCAACGCAGCGACTACCGTCGTTGCAAAGCACAGCAAGGTGACGCCAACCAAGATCGGCAAAATTTGATTCTTTGGGTCCGTGCCAGATTTACCTTTTGCGGGCTTGCTTGTGCCGCTCGCTGAAGATGACTTGACGCGAACGACAACCACGGTGGTGTTATCTGATCCACCTCGTAAATTCGCCAAATCAACCAGCACGCGGGTCGCGAGATCTTCCGGAAGGCAGTCGATCAGGGCACCGATTTCACAGTCATCAACCAATCCCGTGAGTCCATCGCTGCACAATAGAAAAGCATCTCCAGTTTCGATCGGGAACGGACCCTCAATATCGATTTCGACTTCGGCGTTCGGGCCCAGTGAGCGGGTGATCACGTTCTTGGGAATCGACTTTCCCCAAATGCTCGTGTCAATGTGCCCGCTTGCCTCCATTTCCCAGACCAAAGAGTGGTCGAAGGTGAGTTGTTCGAATGTCCCCTTGCGAAGGCGATAGACTCGGGAGTCGCCCACGTGTGCGATCAATGCCCCCTCAGGCACCAAGGCGAGTGAGCAGGCCGTCGTTCCCATATTGTGAAATTCAGGATTGCTTTGCCCGCGATGGTGAATTTCCGCGTTGGCTCCGGTGACTGCATTCCGCAATGCTTCGGCTGGTTTGGCTTCCGAATTTCGGAAGTAATGCATCGCAATCTGCTCGGTTGCGATTTGGCTTGCTAATTCACCGGCGGCGTGTGCGCCCATCCCATCGGCGACGACAAACAGATGCCCCCGTGTCCAAAACCGCTCTTCGGTCTTGGCTGGTAAGCTCACCATCGAATCTTGGTTGTTCGCCCGACGCATACCGACATCGGTGAGCTCAGCGAACACGATTCCTGAATTCCAACGATCCGACACCAAAAACAACTCTTGCGACAGATGGGTAAAAAAAGGGACGCAGCGGACGGGATCATATCATTATGATGACGCACGACTTGAACGATCAACGGCACGCCACGAAGTATAACCAGCTTGTTCGGCACTGCGGGGGGGGGGGTAAGGGCGAACCGTGTGATATGCCCGAGTAAATTGCTGGTCAGGACGCAAAGTCGGTTCGATCGTGCCATTTCTACGCAAAATGCCGGTGAAAGTCCTGGTTGGCTTGAAGGCGGAATGAGCGATCGCAAGTGTAGGAACAAGATTTCTCGGTGCTGAATATCGACATGCTCTTTGTCCGAATCACCACTCTCTGACTCGAATTCCGGAATTGCTCTGTCCAACTCAACTGCTTACAAACGGTCTTGAGTTGACGTTTTCTACCTAACGTGAAGGCTGGGAATGCGATTTGAACTCTCATGGGCGGATGTGGAGCAGTTTGACGCATCGAATTGCGGTGGGTCTGCCCCAGCAGATCCTAATATCAGCAGATCCCCATAGCTGTTGGGTGCCAAGTGCATGCATGAGTCATCCTCTGGCCGCCTCGTAGGCTGGAAAATTTGTCTGCAAGTGCATTCGGCTGTCCGGATTAGGTTGGTTTTCGTTCGGATCGCTGGCCAGCCCGTCGCTGGAGGCACAACCGCCGGGCGGGTCAAAGCGGGACCGCTGGCAATAATGGCCTTTGAACTTCACTGGCCTGTCGGATAGCGTTCAAGCTTGAGTCGCCTGTAACATGTGTAGAAAGATGCGGCATGTTGGGGGACTCATCTGTCTGTTGCAGTATGAATCGACCTCGGGGGGCATTGGTTGTAGCGAGGCCTTGGCGAAAGAAATTGAACGGAATTACAAGCTCTGCGAGTGATTGGGAGTCGCAGCCGCTGCGGCAACGTTGCCGTTTGATCGGCAAGGTCGCTGCTGCGATTGCCGCGAGAGCAGCAGACTTGACCGCGTTATCGAGCACCGATCAACGAGTGGATCCGGTGGAGACGATCACTGCGGAGCTTTTGCCAACTTGCAGCGCCCTCCGTTTCATCGGACGTCGGGGTAGCAAAGTGCTGCGAAGCCGGGCGTACAACGCTTTGGGGCGACCTGCTTGGCTGTGGGGGGTTCGCAGCCGTGTTCATCGAAAACCGCGAGGCAAAGTCCTCGTGTTGGGAACATGGAACTACCCGATTTTTCTGCCAGGTGTTCAGGCGGCGCAGGCACTGGCCGCAGGCAACACGGTACTTTTGAAACCCGCGGTGGGGTGCGAGCAGGTAACTTCCTGTCTCATCAACGCCTTTTACGAGGCCGGAGTTCCTGAATCGGCATTACAAATGTTGCCGTCCACGACGGAGTCGGCCATCCAGGCAATCGATAATGGCGTCGATTTGATCGTACTCACGGGATCGTCTGAAACAGGGCGGAAAGTACTTCGCCAAGCTGCTGAGACGGTTACGCCCACCATCATGGAATTGAGTGGGTGTGATGCTGTGGTGGTTTTGCCCGGGGCAGACATCGCTCGAGCAGCGGATTGCATTGTCTTCGGTTTGAAGTTCAATGCGGGGGCCACTTGCATTGCGCCACGGCGCATCATCGCTGAACAACGCGAGGCTGACCTGTTGAAAACGGCCCTTCGTGAACGCCTCGATCAAACTGGGTGTGCCACCGTTCATGCCGCCGCCCGAGCAGAGGCTGCTAAACGGATTTCAGGTGCTATTTCTCGGGGCGCCGTCGACGTTCTTGAGCAATTTGACGAAACGCTATTGCTCGACTGCGGCAAAATGACTCCGGTATTACTAGACGGCGTAGAACCCCACGACGAAATCGCGGCGGCAGATCTTTTTGCACCCG
>Ga0315320_10001100_pt1 | contig 22238 bp, 17 predicted proteins | sample M140m21515metaG_FD_203458 | JGI IMG/M metagenome (GOLD analysis project Ga0315320, IMG submission 203458) | Ammonia-oxidizing marine archaeal communities from Monterey Bay, California, United States - M1 40m 21515 | ecosystem: Environmental > Aquatic > Marine > Coastal | place: USA: California... | reverse complement strand
CCATCCTCAGTATCATAATCATTGCCGAAAATCTTAAAAACACCCGTCTCCTTAGACTTTAAAAGATTATAAAATAATCCATCTGGATTTTTAACCTTTATGCCATCTTGCCCTATGACATTGTAAAATCTAAAAATAGTGTAATCAATATTGTTTTCAGAACAGTACTGAGCAACCATTTCTTCCGAAGCTTTTTTAGATAGACCATATGGAGAAGCTAAACCTTCTGCTGCCCCAGTCGAAGCAAAAATAAAATGTTTGGTTTTTATATTCCTCAAGACGTTTAAAGTCCCAAGAACATTGGTTTCATAATATAAAATTGGATCTTTTACTGATTCCCCAACCCTCATCTCAGCAGCCAAATGGACGACACAATCGAAAGAATATTTATATTTTAAATACTTATCATTCCTAATATCCCCATAATAAAATCTATCGGGGTAAACTTTATCTGGATTTTCTTTGTCTAGGCCCAAAACACTATATAACGAGTCTCTAATAATCCTCTTCAAAAGATGAGACCCAATATAACCAGAGGAACCCGTTATGAGAACTTTACTCATTAAAGTTTTTTTGAATAATTCTAATCTCAGATTTACAAGAAAACTTGTTCTTGTACCTGTTATAAGACTTCAATTTAGATCTTACTAACTCGACTTGATCAAGAATATCAGAAGTTAATCTATAATTAGTTAACTTTATCTCCATGTCTCCTAAATACTCCTTAACAGATCCATTATCAACATCTAGAGTCAATACTGGAGTCTCTCTCAATAAGGATTCTATAGTTAAAACATTCCCCGCCTCTTTTAATAAAGAAAACTGACAAAAGGCAATAGCTTTAGAAAAAACCTCGTCCTTCTCTTCGTCAGATAAATCAAACTTTATTTTAAAATTTTTAATTCTAGACTGGGCTGAGATTAATTTTTTCTCAAGATCTGAAGAGTTCCACCTACCTCCATAAGCTATAAATTCAAAATCTGGATTATACTGAGCCATTGTTATAAATGAATTAAGACCTTTTGCATCTAACCCCCATCCTAAACTAGCACACCAGAGAAAATACTTCTTAGGATTATCTAAAACCTTGTACTCTGAATTCGAAAAACCATGATGACATATGAAAGAGTTAGATTCATCATAAAATCCCTCGCAAAGATCCTTAACCGCTTTACTCAAAAACCTAAGCTTAATATTTTCAGAAGTATATAACCACTTTGTTGGCTTATCATGGCCAGAACAATAAGAATTACAAACTTTCAATCCTTTGGACTCAAGCTTTTCGAAAACTTCTTCGTCATCTATCATAAAAGATATAACCAAAGAATCCGTATCAATTTGATCGATTTCACTATAATCATATACGCCACTAAGCAATGAATTGTCTTCCAAGTAATTCATCAACACATTTGCTCTTTTTCCTATACCAGAAACTATGGATGGATTAAGAACATCATTTTTATTTTTATATAGTATCGAATATTTCATAAAAAACTCCTTCTAGGTAAGCACGACCTAGAAGGAGCGATATAAGTCACTTCAAAATCTACTTAACTTTGATCATTATATCTTTTTGTTCCTCTTTCTCAAGAGGTATTTTGATTCTCAATAGGCCATTTTTATATTCTGCCTCAATGGAATCCTTATCAACGTTCTGGTGCAAGGTAAAGTGCTTCTTGACAGAGCGTCGAGATATTTTCCTATGGTAGAATTCAGCATCGTCATCTTTTTGCTGAGATCCCGCCTCAATCTTTAAGGTTTGGCCAGATACAGACACAGAAATATCTTCCTGATCTAATCCGACCAATGCAAACTCAAGAATGAAATTATCATCCTTGTCTTTATAAGCATCAAATGGCTCAGAGCCTGAATACAATGGAGTGTTAGCTTGATTAGCTAACGATTGCATACGCTTAAAAATATCCCCCTCGAAAACCAAGGGAGCCAACATTTTGTTTATCATCATTGTCATACTACTATTTTTAGTTAGTTTTTGTTTTTCTAGCCCCACTTTGGGTACTGGAAATTCTCAGACAATAGAGATATACTAAATCAATCCTCGTCGAATTGAGCTTCGTCAATACGATCTAGTATAAATGCTATTGTTTCATCGAGTTCTACCTCGTCTGTTAAATTAATTTCTGGTTCGGTCATGGTGCATGTATATACACAAACCAAAATCTTGGGGAATTTTACCCCTCACAAGATTTACATTCCATCAAAGACCTTGATAATTCTTGGCTTGGATTAGCACTTCTTTGGTAATACAATCCTTTTACTCCATTCTCCCAAGCGAAAATCATTAGCTGATTAACTTCTTTCATCGGAGTCTTTGGTGCTATCATTAAATTAAGAGACTGACCTTGATCCAAATACTTTTGCCTCTGCGCTGCCTGTATTACGATTTCTTTTTGGGAAATCTCCTCGAAAGTCTTAAAAACCTCCTTATCATTCTCTGACATAAAGCTCAAATGTTGGACAGAACCTCCTGTTTTAAGTATGCCAAGCCAGACTTCATCATTATCCTGACCATACTCCGCCAAAGCCTCCTTTAAATAAGGGTTTTTATAAGTAAATTTCCCTTTCGCCAAGTTCTTTACAAAGTAATTTGAGTTTAAGGGTTCAATCGAAGGAGAGACTTGGCCTAAAATAAATGAACTGCTAGTCGTAGGAGCTATAGCTAAAGTAGTTGTATTCCTGCGCCAATATTTTTTGGCATATAAAGGACCACCAAGAAGTTGAAATAATTGACCTGTAGCCTTATCACTTTTCTTCCTAATCTCTTTGAACATAGAACTATTAGCTAATTTAGCTTCCATACTCTCAAATCCAATCTTCTTGCTTTGTAAATAAGAATGCCAACCCAGAACCCCCATACCTAAAGCCCTATGCCGCTTAGCAAAGTTATGAGAAGACTTCATAAAAGGAAGATCCTTAGTTTTTTGAATATACTCTTCCATAACTGCATCAAGAAACATCGTTAGAGTCTCGATAGCATCCGTCTTTACTATTGCATCCCACTGTACCAAATTCAATGAAGATAAACAACAAACAAAAGACTCATCTTCTGTAGACGGTAAACTAATCTCATTGCAAAGGTTCGAAGCGAAGATCTCCATTGCATTTTCCTTGTAGCAGTCTGGGGCTTGATTATTCGCAGTATCCTTGAAAAACAAATAGGGATAACCTGTCTCAAACCTCTTTTTAATCACTGAAGCCCAAATCTGACGCTTTTGAGGATCTCCATTAATCATAGATTTCATCCAATCATCTCCTACGGTAATCCCAAAAGACATTTCTTGAATCGCATTACCTTCACTCCGTATCCTAAGAAATTCCTTAATATCAGGATGCTCTATTGGAAGGTATGCAGCGAAAGATCCTCTACGAACGTTTCCTTGGGATACTACAGCTGCTACCTTATCGAACAATTCCATAAAATGGACCGCTCCTGATGATTCCCCACCAGAATTTATTTTTGCTCCACGCTCCCTAAGATCTCCGAAATAAGCCGAAGTACCAGAACCATGCTTGGTTTGCATGCCCACTTCTCCTTGCTTGGCTAAGATCCCATCCATACGGTCTGGAACATAAACACCATTGCAGGAAATAGGTAACCCTCTTTCCCTCCCAAAATTGGACCAAACAGGAGAGGCTAGAGAATAAAACCCCTGCTCCATATAAGAAATAAATTTCTCAGCGAATCCATCAATACCCAAATAGCGTTGGGCTGTTTTAGCAATATCTTCTATTCTTTCTTCTGGGGTTTCTCCTTTTAAGTAACCTCTCTCAAGAAAAATCCTTGAGTCCTCATTAAGCCAATAATTTTTTGTCATTTAGAACAAGTCGTCTGCATTATAAGTCTGGGAATTTTTAGAATATTCCACAGGTCTAGAATAAAAGAAGTCAGTGGCATTATTGCCGAGTAACTCCTCTTCAAACCAGATGGTATCTTTTAGCAGATTTTTGTCAACTTCAAATGGCTTTTTAAAACCGATTTGTTGCATAGACTCATTAATTCTATTTTTAATGAATTCCTTTAAAACAATAGCATTTAGTCCTTTTTGACGTATTCCGTTGATCATCCAATCGACAATCTGACTCTCAGCTTCGAAAGCACATACAGCTTCTTGCGCTATTCTCTCCTCAAGCTCTTCATCAAAAAATTCTGGATGCTCTTCACGGATAGTATTAATAAGCTTCATGCCAATAAGAGCATGCAGGTTTTCTTCGTTCCTAGTATACTTCACTTGTTGATCAGTATCTTTTAGGACATTTTTGTTACGAGCAAACCAGTTTATGACGTAAAATTGAGAAAACAACGACACGTTCTCTACAAAAAGGGTAAATAGGATTAAAGCATAAACATATTGCTTCTTATTATTTTTATAAAACTTGTGGGTATATTTACGCAAATAGTTTACTCGGCCCTCAATAAAATCGAGTTTGAGATTCTCCTCGAAAACCTCCTCTAAACCAAGCACTTCAAGGAGCCTTTCATAAGCGTTGTTGTGAATAACCTCCACATTAGCCATCACAAACCCTAAGTCACTAAGAGACGGGTGCGGCAAGTTGTCACCCAATTTACTCCAGAATTTTTTAACAGCGACTTCTATCTGACCTATAGCAGATAGAGTACGAACAATTATTTCTCTTTCCTGATCATCAAGGGACACGTTGAAATCCTGTATATCAGAAGCGAAACTGAACTCTTTGTCGGTCCAAAACCCGTTGTGCATTGCTTCAATAAAATCTCCAGCCCACGAATAATGGTCTGGCTTACGTGATACTTGCTCTTCGAAAATCATGTCTTAATAAGTTACACAGATGGTAACTATCTTGGCGTTTCGGTCAACTAAAATTTCAATAAAAAATTTGGCGAAGCCATTTTATTAATACGAACGTAGAGAGTATTAATAAAATACGTATCCTTACAGCACTGGTAGGATACGTATCCATTACTACAACGGTAGGATACGTATCCTTAGAACGATACCGATACGTAATAATCTCAAGAAAAAAAGAGCTGTCAAGAAAAAAAATAAACTTGATAAATCTACTGTTCCCACTGATTATAGTACTTACAACATGGAAATTTCAAAATCTTCAGATCCCTACTTGACCAATCTAGTCAAAGAAGATGACAACGAAGAAGCTCTAAACTTATTAATCAGTCGGCATTCTGGGATTTATGCCGATATGGTTAAAAAGTACGCATCTAAGTCATTATCGATTAATGAAATTTATGACATAATGAATGAGAAAGATTATGTGATTTACAAGGCTGCGTTAGAATACGATGAAAATAAAGCAAAATTCTCTACTCATGTTGGCAATAAAGCGAAATACATTTGTTTGAGCAAGAAAACTTCAAATAAAAAAAACTACAGGACGCTTTCTTTTGATTCCATAGAATATGCTGAGAGTTCTGATGATTTGCACCCAAATGAAAAATGTGAAATAAAAGAAAGTTTTTCAAATATCATGGAAATGATAAATCAACATGTCGATGATAGAGTAAAAGTTATATTTAAAGAACGTTATTTCGGTGGGGAAAGAGGCAAATTAAACACTTGGAAGAAAATAAGTGAGAAGCTTGGCTTATCGGCCCAAGGCTGCATCAACATACACGACAGGACTCTCAAAGAATTTAGACAAATAATTAAAAAAAATGCATAAACTTAATTTTGATGCTCCGTTTAACTCTCTTAGCCTTGGGAACGTTTCTCTCAATTTCGTTAGAGAATTAAAGAAAAACAATATCGACTTAAATGTTTTTCCTGTAGGAAGTTCTGATTTATCAGCTTTTGACAAAATTCCTGAAGAATTAATTGAGTACTTGAAGCAGAGATGCTCCGACTCTTTAAAAAACTTAGACAGAGATACTCCAACATTAAAAGTTTGGCATATAAATGGATCTGAGAAAAAGATTGGAGATAATCAATTTTTATACACTTTTTATGAATTAGATTCTCCCACAGAAGAAGAGGTAAGTATCGTGAAATGTCAAAACCACGTATTTTTTTCTTGTTCGGAAGCTTACGAATTCTTTAAAGCAAAAGGTTGTGATAACGTGTCTTATGTCCCCCTAGGTTTTGATCCTGACTTTTATCGTACAGATAAAGAATATTTAGGCGAAGATATCATTCACTTTGGTATCATAGGTAAAATGGAGCGCAGAAAGAATACCCAAGCTTTGATACAGTTATGGTGCAAGAAGTTTGGTAATAACCCAAGATTTCAATTAAGCTGTTTGGTAGAGAACCCCTTCTTCAAGAAGGAGCAAATGGAACAAGAAATGAAACGCGCCCTTAATAATGAGAATTATTCTAATGTAAATATACTACCAAGGCTAAAAACAAATAGTGAAGTTAATGATCTTTTAAACGCTATAGATATCGATCTATCTGGACTTTCAAATGGAGAGGGGTGGAACCTCCCAGCTTTTAACGCTACCGCTCTTGGTAAATGGTCGATAGTCAGCAATTGTACCTCTCACAAAGATTGGGCGAATAGTGAAAATTCAATTTTGGTTGAACCTATAGGCAAACAACCTTGCTATGATAACCTCTTTTTTAAAGAAGGTGGGCAATTCAACCAAGGAGAATACTATAGGCTGAGTGGACAAGATATAAGCAACGCTATGGATCAGTCAATTCAAATGGCCAAGTCTTACAACAAAGAAGGTCTGAAACTTCAAGAGCAGTTCACTTACAAAAAAACAATTGAAAAAATTCTAGAGAGAATCTACTAGCATGCCAATTTACATTTACAAAAACCCAGATACAGACGAACGCATAGAAGTCATTCAAACAATGGCAGAAGAACACATCTATATTGATGAGTTTGGCCTAGAATGGAAAAGAGTATTTACAGTCCCACATGCATCGATTGACACAAAAGATGATGAATGGGACCACAATCAGTTTGTGGAAAAAACTGGCAAAATGAAGGGAACAGTGGGAGACTTATTAGATTACTCTTCAGAACTCTCTGAAAAAAGAGCGCAAGTCAATGGAGGGGAAGACCCGATAAAGAAGAAAGCGTTCAATGACTATGAAAAAAATGTCGGCAAGAAGCACCTTTCTGATAAAAAGAAAACCATCGAGACATCTAAAGTTATAATCGATTTAGATTAAGAACTCTTCACGTAATCATTTGTTCTAAAACGATCAAAATCTAAGGTTCCAGTAAACCCTTTGATACAAAAAACAAAAGTCGCACTCTGATGCCCTGTGATTAATCTACCAGTAATTATTTCGTTTTCAGCAGAAGAATGGTTAGCTAAAAGAGAAGTTGCGTTGGAATAATTCAAAGATGAAACCATATCTCCTGTAAGTCCAACTGGGAGATCGTGATTAATTTTATTCCCGACCCAAGTCCTAGAAGCTGCAATAGAATTATCTCTCAAAGTTAAATCTGCATTAACGTCTACGTCTGAATTAAAAATAGAGTCAGAATAGAAATAAGAAACCCCACTGACATAAAGACCCCCACTAAACATTCCTGAATGATCGCTATCTACATGCAAGTGAGAGTTAAAAAATGCTTCATCTCCATTATGAGTAATATCTCCATTCTCAAATGTAGTACCGCTATTAAAAGATATAGTCAAAGAGTGGTTTGTGTCAACAGTAGGAGTAGACTCGTGATCAGCCAAGATTACAGACCCAGTTACGGAATTACTAAATGTACCTCCATCAGAAGAAACTATAGTGTTTTTTTGGCCACTCACTCCAAAATTTACAGACTTACCATTTAACAAGGTATTATAATTTCCTGAAAAAGTGTTCAAGGTGCCATTCACTAAAACATTATGATTGCCTGATACTAAATTGGTCGCTCCTCCAATAGTAATACTTAAATCAGAAGAATTATTTGTATTATCCGTCAATACAACGTCATTAGAAGAAACCTTCAAGGAGTCAGTAAAATTAAAATCTCCAGCTAAAGACCTACTTAAATTAGCGCTTACTCCAGTTACATTATCTGTAAACGTAAGGTCTCCACTAGGACTTAAAAAAGTAGCTAGTTGCACTTGTTGTGGTTGAATTTTAGTAAACGCCATACTACAATAGATTATCTAAAGAACATTACACTTTTTCTATGAAATTTACACTTTATAAGCCAAACGCTAAAAATACAGGGTCTGCATTCACCTTTGATGCTACAAAAGATAATAGTGGCAAATCAGTATTATTTGTATCAATGATCCAACAATACAGTTGGGATGATCAGAAAAAAACTGGCTCTTTTAAGCAAAACGCTAAAAACCCAGATAAATCAACGACCATTAAGTTGACTGAAGTTGAAGCGGGAGAATTCATCTCTTCGTTCAAAACTCGTATTCCGTTCCTAGGATTCCATAAAACCCAAGAAAAAACAACAGTCATTAAACTGACACCTTGGGATAAGAACAGGACTATTAAAAATAAGAATGTTCAAGGGGAATGGACAGAAACTAATTACAAAACTCCAGCATGGGGTTTTACCATTACAAAAGACTCTTCCCAATACTTTAAGCTACCTATGGAAGCAGGGGAGGCTGAAGCTCTAGCTATCTTACTAGAATACTACATTAAAGAAAGTTTCACTGCTCAAGCGTTAGCTTACAAGAAGACACCTCAAAACTCTTACCAGAAACCAGCCCCGAAACCCTCTTCTGTAGAAGAGGACGATGATGATGTCCCATTCTAAGATAAAGGTTTTAGTACAGTCTAATTACTCTCGGATGGTTACTGGATTCGGGAAGAATATGAAAAATATTCTGCTCGCTCTACATAAAGATCCTGAAATCGAAGTGATTGAAGCTTCTAATGGAGTTCCATATGGGCGAGATATGGCTACTCCTTGGGACTCTTATGGTACTTACCCATCAAATAAAAAGATACTTAAATCTGTCGAGGGGAATGCTGCTAAAAAAAGAGCCGCACAATACGGGTTTTATCATATAGATGAAATTGTAGAAAAATGTCAGCCTGATGTTTTCTTGGGTATAGAGGATATATGGGCCTTTAGGGAATACGAAAATAAACCTTGGTGGTCTAAAACAAAAAAAATAATCTGGACCACTCTGGATAGTCTACCAATTTTAGATCATGCCCTTGAAGTGGAACCGAAGTGTGATCAAATGTTAGTTTGGGCTTCTTTCGCGGAGGAAGCTATGAAGGAACTTGGACACAATACAGTTTCTACGCTACATGGAGCCGTTGACTACAGCCACTTTAAACCTTTAGGAAATAGAAATGAACTACGAAATTTACATGGTCTTGATAGCGATTTCGTTATTGGTTTTGTATTTAAAAATCAATTAAGGAAATCTGTACCCAACTTATTGGAAGGATTCGTAAAATTCAAAGCAAATAATCCCAAGGTTTCAGCCAAACTCCTGCTACATACAGATTGGGGGGAAAAGAGCATGGGATGGGATATCCCAAGATATCTAAAAGAAAAAGATCTTGAAGACGGGAGCGTCTTGGCAACTTATGTGTGCCACAAATGCGGTGATTACTTTATTCAACCATATTCTGGGGAAGACAAAGACTGTTCTTCTTGCGGCTCTAAAAAATCTGTAAAAACAAAAAATAGCGGCAAGGGAGTAGGAGAAAAGGAACTAAACGAGATTTACAATCTAATGGATGTTTACTGTCACCCATTCACAAGTGGTGGACAAGAATTACCCATACAAGAGGCCAAGGCAGCTGGATTGATAACTTTGGTGACAGACTATTCTTGTGGAACAGACTCCGCTTACGAACATCAAGGAGGACTCCCTTTAGCTTGGAATGAATATAGAGAACCGAGTACTCAGTTTATAAAAGCGACAACCTGTCCGAAAAGTATTTGCGATAGACTGCACGAAGTTTATACAATGAGTGAAGACCGTAAATCTAAACTTATCGAAACTGGGATTCATTACGTAAAAGAAAAATTCTCCGTACAAAATACAGTCTCTCAACTAAAACATTTTATAAAAAATGTAAAAAACAGGAGCGATCAGGGGAAAGAAAAACAAACAGGAAATGAAAAGCCTGTAAAGAAAACATCTTTCGAAGACTTACTGAAAGATGTAGATAAAAAAGATAGGATTGCTGTATTAATGCCAGAATCTGGAGGAGATATTCTAATGATAAACTCTTTAATAGAAAATTTACAAGACTTATATCCAGATAAAAAAATATTCTTTTTTACAAAGCCTGAATTTTTTGATTTCATAAATGATAATCCCTTTGTACACAAAGTCTTGCCTTACAATCAACAAATAGATAATTTATTGAATCTAGAAGGCGTTGCGGAACACGAAGGCTTTTTTGAAATAGCTTTTTTACCGAATGTCGGTACTCAAAAAGTACTTAACTATATACATAACGGTAAAGATAAAAATCAATTTGAATTGAGATGAGCCATCTTGTAGAAGTATACGCAAAAGATTTAGGGGTGAAAATAGGCAAACCTTATTTTCAACCTCATTACTTTCCAATAATTGAAGACGAGTATATAACCATACATACAGATAATAAAGTAGACTCAAAGCATTATGATTACTGGGAGGAAGTGATCATCATAGTTAAATCCGTTTTTGAAAAAGTTAAATTTATTCAGATCGGGAGCGGCAAAGAACCTAAAATAAAGAATGTTGACAGTTTTATTAAGACCAATTCTATAAAACAGTCTGCGTATATAATTGATAAGGCTCTACTTCATGTGGGTATTGATAGTTCCCCAGTGCATATAGCTTCTCACTTAGATAAACCTATTGTTGCTATATATGGTCATACATACTCAAAGACCTGCGATCCTCTTTGGGGTTCTAAAACGAATCACTGTATTATAGAATCACATAGAGATGGTAAGAAGCCATCGTTTTCTCTAAAAGAAAACCCCAAAACGATAAACTTCATAAAACCAGAAGAAATAGCGAACTCAATTTTGAAGAAGCTCGACAGAAAAAAAAGTAGTCGGGAAACCTTATACCTAGGCAAAGAATACAAAAATCAAAGTAATCATGTTATTCCAGATGAAAAATATGACATCTCAAATAAGACTTTATCTATTCGTTTAGACCTATTAAATAAAGAAGAAAATATTCTACATCTTTGCACTAAAAATAAATTAAGCTTAATTATAAAAGAGCCAGTTAGCGATTTATTATTGAATCAAGTAAATATTTCATCAATATTTTATATCTCTGACTCTTTTGACGCGAACTTTATAGAAAAAGTTAAGTCTTTAGGCATAACCATGAATCTTTTATGTACGGATAAAGAAAAAGTATCCGAACAAAGGTATGATTTTTTTGATTACAGGATCTTTTTGCTAGACGAAGAAGAAAAAATAAATAAAAATAAAAAGAAACTAACCCTAGAAGAAAAAGACTTCTCCTTGAAGTCTTACTCTTTGTTTTATAAGAATGGAGAAGTACATAGCTCTTTATACGAAGCGAACGGGAAAGAAAATTTAGATGATATTTTTCTTGACTTGGAGACCCTAATGATTTATACAGAGCCTAATGAGTGAGGAAAAAATTTACGGTCCAGACAAATACAAAAGAAATGAGCATGGACTACTTGAAAGCGAGGAGTACGCATTCAATGAGGATGGATCTGTAAACTGGAGACACATGGTGAAGGACGAGTTCCTTTATCCAAACAAAGGCTGGTTCGAAGCTAGAAAAAAAACCGTCCCTAATTCCGTAAAGGGGCTGAAGGACAACCAGCTATTAATAATGCTTGGGGGTATTAAAGAACTCGCTAAAATGAGGGGTTTCGAATCCGTGTCTTTTGATACGGAAAACCTAGGAGATTCTTATGTAAAAGCGACCTGTAGAATAACTTGGAGCAAAAATTATGAGAGCGCTGGTGACAATACTATTTACGAAGATGTTGCTAATGCTTCTTTACAAAATACCAGCTCTTTCGCAGCGAAATTCTTAGAGACAATCGCTTGCAATAGAGCCTTTGTTCGTTGTGTGCGTAACTTCTTAAATATCCATATTGTTGGAGCAGATGAAATAGATAAATCTAAAGACGCTTTTACTGGACATTATATAGAAGCGTCCAGTGATGAAATTAATTCAGTAGCATCTTTATCGCCTCAGGCTCAGCTTAAGACGGTTTTCACTGACGAAATGAATGGAGGTTCATTCTCCGACTTCAAAGAGCTTCTGCGTACGTTCTGGTCCCAAGAAAAGTACCAGAATCCAGAAGCCAAAAACTGGAATGAATTTTCTGACATCCCAGCCAAAGAAGCTAGAAAGATTAGAGCGCTACTTAAGAAATCAAATCTTTAACGTATTCATTTGAGTCGCCGAAAACTTAACGTTTGATGCGGAATTGTTCATGCTGCTATGAATTTGTAGGTTATTATCGACAATGAGTTGTTCTGCTGGTTTTAATAACTTTAACGTAGACTCGTTGATTGTTGTAGAAACGCCAGACCCATCAAACTTAATAGAAAGAGACGATAAGGTAACCCTATAAGAATTAGGAAGGCTTAGCCCAACAATAGTTCTAGAGGAAGTGGCTGTATGCACGTTATTTGAATACATCGAGTCAAAGTTACTCCCTTCTAACTTTTGAATGTCTGAAATGCTACCATTTTTGATGCTAAGTTGTACTGGATGCAATGGAGATCCATCTGCACCATTTGGCTGCACACTATAGTACCTTAAATCAAATCTCTCATTTATTTCATCTGTTTTTTGCTGTATGGCGTTCAAACCAGCTTGAGTGGAACTTTCTTCTTCCTCCTCTCTAATGCTTAGATCTCCTTCTTTCTCATCTGTAACAGTTTTACCTCTAGTATAATAAGCTTTTAATGTAGTAGCTAATTTCCTCTCGGTCGTAACGTGCTTCCAAATCTGAGCAGAAGATTGTAAAAGTTCTCCTGTTTCTTTGTAAATCCCTTTTTGTCCTTTCCCTCCCCCTTCATAGGAATTATCAAATCCCTTTAAAGCTAAATATTGAAGACCTCTAACGGTAATGAATTCGTAATTTTTTCTATTAAATATATCATAATCATACGCTTGTGGTTTTGCGCCCCCATGATTTTTAGAATTTTGTGACACTACTCCTATAAAACCATAATCTCCATTTCCTGTAGAAGGGGAATTATCAAAAACAAAACGAGCTGTTAAATCATTCTTCCCTGCAGCATTAACCAAAGTATGGAGATCTCTTAGAGCTTCGATCTCTTTTATTACCGTAGACCTTGGATCATCTACCTTATACGGTCCTGATATATTCATGGGACTACCTCCCCAAACCATCCTCCTAGCCTTCCATTTAATGAACCGATTGGAAACATAAATAGAGTTGGTAATCAGCCCAAATATGGCAGTTAAAACTCCGAAAATTGATTTTTGAGCCCCAGAGGGTCTGACAATCATGGGGCCATTGGCTGTCTGATTAGCACCTTCACCTATTTTTTGATGCATAGAAATAAATTTACACGTATCGATGGGTTCAAGTGGGCCTTTGTATGCATCTATTCTTTCCTGTGCCATTTTCCCCTCTCCGAAAACCTCATCAACCGATTCTAGTTTGTCTGACACTTTACCAGCATCTCCCCACCAATCACCCCACTGCAATTTTTGATTTGCTGGCTGAAGACTCTTATTAGCAAGGTGTGTCGCTATTATCCCATAAATATCGAAAGTTTCCTCATTCCACTTCCCAGAGATGTAAAGTCCATAAAAGAATTTGACTAAATTTTGAGGGATTTTCAAAACCTGAAGGTAGGGAACGATATCAAGAGGGTGGAATCTAGTCATTCTTTGCCCAGTTCCGAACTCAAAAGTTTGAGTATTTTTCTCTATATTAGAATTGAACGCATTAAATATCTTTGGCCTTATAAAATTTTCTGAATAAGAAGCGCTAGAATAAGAAGATTGAAGCGCTTGAGACTGCTCAAGTGGATTAAAAACGGGTAAGCTACTAGCAGAATTTGAACTGATAAACCGAATAACTCCAGTCTCAAAAGGATCTACAAACCAATAAAATCCATATTTCGAAGCTACATTAGATAATATAGAATCTAAATTCCCAGACTCTTCGAATAAGACAGATTTATCTTTAGGTAATCCTATAACTCTAATGCCAGCGGCTGTAAAACCCTTCACAGCTTCATCTAATGTATAACCGTACTTCAAATTATAATTAGCCCAATCTGGATTTTGCTCATAATAGTCGCTAATTTGATCAAGGTTGAATGACAAATCTTTTTTCAATTCTTTGCTTTGGTAAACTAAAGCTGTTTTTTCTCCAGTACTCGTTACAGAACTTTCTTCATTATAGATTTGACCAATGAATATCGCAGATCCCATCCTTTTTGGTTGCTTATAGGGGAACCTTAAATTTGCTGATTTTTCGCCAACCAAAGGGCTGTTAGAAGTTTCTCCGAAGTAAGGTATTCTTTGTATTTTATTCGGGTCAATTGAACCTCCAAAAGAGTTTTGAGCACTCCCGTTTGGGAAATTCAATCCATTAGAGTTTGTGGTAGACCTATCATAAATTGGCCCTAAATTACCTTTAATATTTCCAAAGCCTAAATCTTTTGGATGAGAGTCTTTGCCTCTAACAATAAAACAGTGAGACTTTAATTTCAATGAAGTAATATCTTGATATTTTCTTGAAATAGATATTCCATTAGCGTCTTTGCTTCTTGTAGATTCAACTTCAATAAAATTAGACATTAAAGTTTGGATCTTTTCATTAGAAAAGCTCGTGGATCTGCCCCTACTACCTATGAGTGTACCTAGTTCACTTTCATCATCGCTCAAATCCTTTGCTTTTAAGACCGTTTTAATCGAAGCTGAATGACCACCAGATCCATTAGAAAAATTTACGTCTAATGATACTATAGTCTCTTTGTCTAAATAATTCATTATATATTGTAACTTTCTATTGTTGGGTTATTTATTGTGAAAGAAGTTTCAACGCCTGTCTCTATAGTATACACTCCTGTATACAGTTGAAGAATATCTGAAGTTTCTTGTTCTAAACCGTTTAAATATAAATCTAATTGATGCTCGATAAAACCACTTCCATAAACATCAACCAACTCAGAATTTATTTCATTTTTAAAGTCGCTTTTCTTTATAGAAAATAATTTACCAGTTACAGGGTTACTGGGATAATCTGGTTGATAAATTTTTTGGCCATTAAAGAATACGTCATAACTGGCAAATAAAGCATTAACAGTAGAAGAGTCTCCATAAGCTAAATGAGTCTTTTGAGTTAAATTACCGATAGAGGTACTAAAAGATTCATTGGGACTAGATTTGTTTACCGCTATCCCTGTAGAAAAATCCCTTTGATCATAAATAGCTATATCTGTTTCTGTTAAAGGTAAATTTTTGTCGAAGTGGAACAATCCGTGTTCGAACTCAAAATTAACAAAATAATCTCCAGTATTTATCGAAAAAACATCTTGGTTTATCCCTACTTGAACCTTAGGCTCTTCTTCTAAAAGGGTTTGAGAATTTAAGGATAGTAAGGAGCCATGCCTACCTGTAATAATAGTGGGATCTAAGGCAAAAGGTTCCCTTTTTGGATTTCCCTCAGAATCTAAAAATGTAAATCTTCCGAGAAAATTTGTTACATGATTTCGATCTAAAAAAGATTTTCTGTTTTTAGAAAAAGGATTGCAGGAACTTCCAGAAATAGTCCCGTCCCCAGTGAATAATATATAATTAAAGTCCATCCCTACCTCCTAAATAATAAATATAGTTTTTCTTAAAGTCTTCTGAATTTTGATCAAAAAATACGCCTGATGAAGCTGGAGTAACAATTGTAAAATTTTCAAATCCCGTGGTAGTTATGACACCACTAATATCACTCATAGTGCCATATAAAGGTGTTTTATTATAAAGATCTATGGTTGCAGTCCCTTGTTCTATCCCCGATACTTCAGTATAAGTTTGTATAGATTCAGATATATCATTTAAGCCTAAAGTATCATACGCTGCCTCCCCTGTAGGATAATAAGCATAACCAGAATTAGAGTGAAGCTGCCCCAACTCCTCTTTATAAAAAGTTTTAGTTTGGCCATTGTTCAATGTGTAATATTTGTAATAACGCTCACCTTCCTTCTTCTCGCTAGAAGAATCTAAGGAAAAACTACCTGTAACATATTCCCTACCTGTAGCTATAGATAGAGTCCCAGTAGATTCATAATCATATCCCGTTATCCCAGTTCTATAAACAATGCTCTGATCGTAGCCCGTGGCTCTAGTGAAAACCTCAGATGTTTCAGCAGTGAATTGATAACTAGATAAAGTGCTTTCGCCAACGTCTTTTAAAAACTGTAGATCAAGATAACCAGAGAATAAAGCTAAACTGTTGATGTAGCCACTAAAGGTGGGAGTAGAATGAGAGGTAGAGTCGAAATATTTTTCGGAACCTCCTATGAAAAAACGATCCGAGTTAGAGATATATTCTTTATTTACTGGTACTGTAATACTACTAACAAGATCATTAAAATAATCAAAATAACCCAACTGTAACGAAGAATCAAAAATCGAAACCCCTATTAAATTTCTTTTAGATAATTCTAAATTAGAAAGTACAGCGATAGAATCTCCATCAGAGCTTAATGTTTGACAAAATAAATTCCCACGGTCAGTCACCCCAATATTGAAACCTGAAGAAACCTCTGAGTCTATTGAATTTATCGTTTCAGACCCTTTATTTAAACAACCAAAAATAATACCATTATTTACAGCCCCTTCAAATTCAAAATCGATAAGGAAAGATATATTATTAGAATTTAAACCCTCGAAAGGAATCTCAAGATTCCCACTGTTTAAATTCATTTTATTGCCAGCTAAAACCCCCGATAAACTTTGACCTGCAATAAGTTCAGAAGTACCATAAGATGGCAATACGAAAGCCTTGTGTAAAGAAGGGCTATTTGTTATTTGTGAATTTAAACAAACTCCAGTGAATTCAGAGCCGTTCCCCAAAACATCTACCTTATCATCAGACAAACCAAAATCGTAAAAAGCAGAAAGCCTTCGGGTTGAAAGGTTTTCTTCCATTTTAAATTTTAAACTAGTGTCACTCATTAATAGTATTTAGATAAGTTATAAGAAATTGTATTATCTCCAGTCGCGTAAGATTCTGATATTTTATGGTCACCGCTACAGTAAAGCGATGCTATCCTTTTCAATTCATCAAGTAATTCTGGCTTATTCTGAGAAGAAGCAGATAAAGAATATACTCCCAAAGTTCTTTTAGCCACTGTCGCAGCTCTTACTCCACTAATAGTTTCCACAACGTTCTGTAATTGGATAGGAACGTTATCTTCGATGGATAAAGAAAAATTATCTAGTTTCCCTGTAGAAAAATCTACAGAATTATCAAAAGAATAAGAATAGGTAAGAATGTTTGCGATAGGGTCTTTAGTTATGTTATAAGACAAAGGTGTATCATCCAAATAGGAAGAACTTAACTCATAGCCTGTTGCTACCCCCCTAAAATCTTCAATAGAGGATTTTGCTATCAAGTAAGGGTCTACTTGACTAAATGCAGACTCTACTGCAGAAAATCTAATGTTATCTTCGAACTCCCCCGTTGCATTAACAAAAGAGACTCCATTGTATTTCAATTCTCCCTCTATAGAAATATTGACCGTTGGAGAATCTTTAGAAACTCCAATTGAGGAACTAAAGGAATGCACTACATCTCCATTTATAATATCCAAATTATCAGCATCTAAAAAAGAGAAAGAAAATGATAAGTTGTTAGCTCCAGTGTCTAAATCATAGTTGAAGGTCGAAGGCCCATCCAATACAAAACTATATTTTCCAGATTCATAATTAGAATAAGAATTTACAATAGAGTTTAATGCAATTTCGGTAGCTTGTGCTGGAGTGAAGTCACCCGTAGATAGTAGGCCAACTTGACTACCTGTGTTTGCGCTAATATCTCCTTGTACATTGCCTTGTACTGAAATGGAAAGCCCACCATCTAAATCATGAGTTATGGAGGCATCAGCACTTACAACACCAACATTAGAAATTGGATCATCTGAAGTAGAGTAAGTGTAAACTTCTTGGACTGCATAAGTGTCATTTTTACGATTTATATCTTCGGTTCTAGAAGTCAAGAATGCGTTCTGACCATCATTAAATAAAGAAATTTGTTCGAATCCATTATACAAATTTCCTGTAACGAAATAACGAGCATTATCAAAAGCACTATTCGAATCTACCTTTAACCCTCTGGCTGAAACAGAGTGAGTAGCTGTAATAATTTTATTCTCTCCTTCTACATAAGACCAAGAATTTTCAGGTTCTACAACCTTAAAGTAATTAGAGAATGTTTCCCCAGAATAATATAAGGCACTTAAATTGTAAGGAAGGAATGTTGTTAAATCACTTCCTCCGAAGCTAATTGATTCAAGATAAGCTTTAGGGCAAGTTTTAGATTCGTTTTCAACAGTAATGGTGAGGTCTTGATATTCATTTAAAAAACCACTAACCATCTGCATTCTTTTCAGGTCTAATTCTTGTAAATTAGAACCAGTAAGATAACCCACTAAATTTACTCTAATGGCACTATGATCGTATTCACCCCCTAAAATTACAGGCTCATCCTCTTCTGCCAAAAGAGGAATTGGTTCTGGGAAGCTATAACTTCCATATGTAATTGAAGTGGCCATATTAAGCAATAATATATTGTATTACACGAGTTGTTGATCCATTACTTAAATCTATAGATATTTGATCACTAGTAGCGTAGTAAGTACTTTCTTCTAGTGCATTATTCATATCTGAAGTTTTAGAATTTAAAAAGTCCTTCCCATGGAATACACCATAAGAAGGGGGAGCCACACAAGTGGCTGTTACTGTAGCTTGTCCCAATTTGAGGAGATCAGATGTTACAAGCTTTTGTTTCAAGTCTATAAGGTCTGTGACAACTAAATTTCTTTTTGTTCTCTCTGTTTTTTGTAGGCTTATATTGTATTTTAAGATCCCTTCTGGCAAATTTCCACTTTCATAAGATTCATCTGTGGTATATTGTATGGATTCCGAAATACTAGCGTTGGATTTAGAAATGTTTGTAGACCTAGATCTTTCATGGATTACTCCATTAGCTTCTGAAAATAAAGAAATTACCTTGGGTTCGTTCTTATCCTTCGATGAATTCCAAGATGATAGTAGTTTTTCATACCTATCGATTGTGTTCTTACCCTTTGATTTGTAATTAACAGTTAAAGCATAATTAACAAAAGCCTCTTCTTTTCTTTTTTCGCATCGATACGTTACAACATCGCCTTGAGATTTATTAGGATTCTTAGAGAAATCTATAGTAATGCTGGATCTATTTCCGTCTTTAGTTATGCCTTTCGATATGGACGTTGGCTCCCCAAATTCAGCACTTTCTTGAGCTATAACAGAATCTATTGCATCTTGAATCCCTTGTTGTAGTAAGTCTGATTTATTATATCTAAGCGCGACTAAATCAATAACAACTTTTTTTGATAAGTACCCCTCTGAGTCTGAACTGAAAGAATTTTTAATTAATTTAGATATATCGCTCGTACCATTGATAAATGAAGATTCGAAAGATTCCTCTAAAGATACTGATAATTGAATTAGATCTATAGATTCAGTTAGTAAGCCATTATAACCCTTACTAAATCTAGCATTTTCAGATATTCCGTCTTCGTAATAACCGATTTGCGGTCTATTCTGAAAGTAATAGTTTGTTAAAAAAACTTTCGCATTGTTTAAGAATTGATCTCCTGCATCTTGAGAATATTGAATAGATATGTTCCTAGAATAAGAATAGTTCGAACCAGATCTATTAAAATTATAAGTTTCTTCGAAGCTCTCAATTAGATGTGGATTAGGTATGTACTTTGCAAAAGTTTTGCCGCTATAATCATCTAGCCTTCTTTTTTCCTGTATAGATAAATTTACTATTTCCGATCCAGATAAAGAACTTTCTGGGAAAGAAATACTTGTAATTAAACCATTTAAAATTTCATCTCCAGCGATTCTTGCGGTAATATTTTTTCTCTTATAAGCTTGTCTTATAGCGCTTCTCCCCGCAAGCAATACCCCATCATTATTTTCAAAATGGATGTCTTCGATCCTTATAGTATAATTTAAATCTAAAGTATAGCCAAATACTTCTTTAGACTCTAAATAAGAATAACTTATTTGAGAAGATGAACTGACAACGTTATTGACTAAAAGACTACTCATGAATACTTATTTTTATCTTAAAGTTTATTAACCTGTCATGTCAGCGACCTGCTTCTCTATTTCCTGCATCTTGAGTAAAGTTTTATCTAATACAGCTTGAGTCGCCTTTCTTTGTTCAGCGAGACTCTCCATGATTTTTATATCTTTTTCTATCCCAGCCTCGCCTTGCTTTATAATTGTTGCAATTTTACTACTAGTACCACTCATAGCTTTAGATAGTTTTTCAAAGCTAGCAACACCTGTTGTTAAGTTTGTAACACTTGTGACCAAACCTAGAACGTTTTCTTTCATGTTTGGTTGGTTGAAGGCTTCTCCAAATTCCTTTAATTTCCCTTTAATGGCTTTTGTTGATGAATCTAAGTCGGCTAGATTTTTATTAATTGCTCCTATGCCTTTTTGTGATTGACCAGCTGAAGTCGAAGCATATAAATTAGACCTCTCTTCTGGAGTTTCACCCATGACCGAAGCCCCAAATATTTTCCGTGTATTTTTATCAGTAAGGTCTAGCATACCAACGAACATTTTCTTCATTTCAGGAGTCAACGCTTTAGCTAAAACCATTTCATCAAAATCGACAAATGCTTTTCTCTGTTCTTCCAAATTGCCTGAACGGATAGCTCTATTAACATCTCCAGCAGCGCCCCTGACAAAATTCATATCGGTACGTTGATTCAATGCTCCAAGTAGAGTTTCGAACCTAGAGCCTTTAGCCCCGCTTTGAGCCTCATCTCTTTGTTTAATTAACTCAGCTTTTTTCTTCTCATTGGTCAATAACATCTGACCCATCATTTTACCAGACTGCAGGATGGTTTCCCGAAACTTTTTAGCCCCTTCATCAATTTTCTTCGTGATCTCTTTTATCTCAGATGGGTCAGTCGTAGCAGCTCTCTGCATTCTTAATTGGTCCATTTGATTCTGTTGAGAAGATGTACTTATAAAAGATTCTTCAATCTTATTCTGGTCTCTCATCAATTCAGCTATCGGACCTGACAAACTAGACATAAGAAGAGAGCTTCTAACATCTTGAGATTGTTTTACCGCACCTATTTTTTTAGCTTGCCTTGTCGCAGTGCTATTCTCTAATCTTTCGCTGATGGTCCTGTTCAGTCTCCTCATGGTAGCACCAAAAGCTTTTAATGTAGGATCAGATAATGCAACATTCGCTGCTTCCAACAGGGCATTGTATCTATTGCTTAATTTAACATACTCTTCAGAGCCTTTTTCGACTTTATCGAAACTAGCACTCATTCTTTCTAAAGTACCCCCAAAATTAAATTCTTCCCTACCCGTACTTTTAGCAATCTGGCTAAGATCGTTACTTACACCTTTAACAGTGCTATCTTTCCCCATGATTCTTGTGAAATCATCTTGGGAAGCGTTAACAGACTGAATCCTTTTTGCAACACTCTTATTGTTCGCTTCTATTTTTTTCTCTAATTCTTTTTCCGCCTTAGCGCTCTTGAAAAAAGCTAGTCCTAATCCAGCAGCAGCACCCACTGCTGCACCTATAGGCCCACCAATCATAGCTCCTGTAGCAGCGAAGGATGTCATGTCTCCAGCTATGGAAGTAGCAGCGGCAGTAGCCACCATTGTTTTTCGTCCAAGCTCGCTAGAAGCATCTTGGGAGGATTTTTCTAATTCAGCTGAAGCCATGTTTAGACCTGATCCTATCATAGAAAGCCCAAAGCTAGCTCCGATCCCACCCATGCCTCCTTTCATCAAGGTTTCTTTCCCCTTCCCAAAAGATCCTTTGATTGTGGACCCTGCCCTACTCATAGCACTAGGCTTTTTAGCAAACTCTTTTTCGTTTGCCATCTTAGTTCTTTCTACTTGGATCTGTTTCTTTACCTCGTCTGCAGATTTACCATACGTTTGTGCCAACTTCAATGTAGCCGTATTCGCTTTGATAGTAGCTCTAGCTCTTTCCTTTTCTGTAGATGCCGCAGCCATTGAAGCCTTATTTGATGCGTCTAAACCTCTCACCATTTCTGAGAATGTCGATCCTCCCTTGGGGCTGGAAGAG
>Ga0315320_10001096_pt1 | contig 22268 bp, 32 predicted proteins | sample M140m21515metaG_FD_203458 | JGI IMG/M metagenome (GOLD analysis project Ga0315320, IMG submission 203458) | Ammonia-oxidizing marine archaeal communities from Monterey Bay, California, United States - M1 40m 21515 | ecosystem: Environmental > Aquatic > Marine > Coastal | place: USA: California... | reverse complement strand
ACTTCTTCTGGGAATACGAACGACTCATGTGGTTGATCAACTGGTGCCAACCATGCACGTAGTCCTTCATTCAATAGGATGTTCTTGGTGTAGAAGGTCTCAAATTCAGGATCTTCTGCTGCTCTGATCTCTTGACTCACGAAATCGTAAGCACGAAGATTGAGAGCAAGACCAATAATGCCAATAGAGGATGTCCATAGACCCATAACAGGCACAAACAACATAAAGAAATGCAACCACCGCTTGTTAGAAAATGCAATGCCGAAGATCTGCGACCAGAAGCGGTTTGCAGTGACCATAGAATAAGTCTCCTCCTCTTGCGTTGAATCAAATGCCTTAAAGGTGTTTGCCTGCTCACCATCTTCATACAATGTGTTCTCTACTGTAACACCATGGATGGCAGAAAGCAATGCTCCACCTAGGATACCTGCAACTCCCATCATATGGAATGGGTTGAGCGTCCAGTTATGGAAGCCCTGTAAGAAGAGTAGGAACCTAAATATCGCTGCAACACCAAACGACGGTGCAAAGAACCAACTGGACTGTCCGAGAGGATAGATGAGAAACACACTGACAAAAACAGCGATAGGCCCAGAGAACGCAATAGCGTTGTACGGACGGATTCCAATTAACCGAGCCAACTCGAACTGACGAAGCATGAAACCAATGAGGGCAAAGGCTCCATGGAGTGCCACGAAATTCCAGAGTCCCCCAAGTTGGCACCACCGCTGGAAATTCCCCTGAGCCTCAGGACCCCAAAGTAGAAGAAGAGAATGACCCATAGCGTCAGCAGGCGTTGACACAGCCGCTGTAAGGAAGTTAGCACCTTCGAGGTACGAACTTGCAAGTCCGTGGGTGTACCAACTTGTAACAAATGCCGTGCCCGTAAGCCAGCCACCAATTGCAAGATAAGCAGTGGGAAGAAGAAGAAGTCCAGACCAACCCACAAAGACAAAGCGATCGCGTTTAACCCAGTCATCAAGGACATCAAACCACCCCCTCGTTGGTTTTACTAGTGTTGTTGTCGTCATTTTTGTTTACCTTTTTAAATTCTTTTAACCAGTATAGTTGTGGCCAAGTGTCACGTATGATCTCAGCCAATTTCCAAGAAGTATTTTGATTGATCACTTGGTGTATTTTCGTAGATAGAACTGTCACCATATTCTTTGTGGTCTTTGTATCCAACCATACGACCTTTCGTATTCTGGATTGCTCCCATCATGGCAATGATCAGGAAGATTGCTGGTGGTCCAATGATAAGGGCACCGCCAATCACATAGTAAGTCAGGATTTCGAGTAGAGAGGGTTCCATTAGTAAATTAATAAAGTGATTCTTCTTGTTCAGTCAGGATTACACAGTCAGATGTAGGGTATGAGACACAGGTGAGCAGGAAACCTGCTTCCATCTGGTCATCATCCAAGAAACTTTGATCACTTTGATCAACAGTACCACTGACGATCTTACCAGCGCATGTAGAACAAGCACCAGCACGACATGAGTAATTCATATCGATACCTGCTTCTTCTGCTGCATCAAGAATGTATTGGTCAGACTCACACTGAATGACCTGTTCGCCTTCGCTGGTTTGGAGAGTAATAGAATATGACATGAAACTTAATAATTGTTTAGAAAAGAAAAGGGACCCTAAGGTCCCTCTTATTATACCACAGAGAGTATCAACCGACAACTGGTGCGGTGAGTGCCACAGGTGTGGACTCAGCAGCAGCGAGATCGAGTGGGAAGTTGTGTGCGTTACGCTCATGCATAACTTCCATACCCAGACCTGCACGGTTGAGAACGTCTGCCCAAGTGTTGAGCACACGACCCTGACCATCAAGGATGGACTGGTTGAAGTTGAAACCATTCAGGTTGAATGCCATGGTGCTTACGCCCAGTGCAGTGAACCAGATACCAACCACAGGCCATGCAGCAAGGAAGAAGTGAAGACTTCTGCTGTTGTTGAAGGATGCGTATTGGAAGATCAAACGACCGAAGTAACCATGGGCTGCGACGATGTTGTAGGTCTCTTCTTCTTGACCGAACTTGTAACCATAGTTTTGTGACTCAGTTTCTGTCGTCTCACGGACGAGCGAAGAAGTAACGAGACTTCCATGCATAGCAGAGAAAAGAGATCCACCGAATACCCCAGCAACACCGAGCATGTGGAACGGGTGCATAAGGATATTGTGTTCTGCTTGGAATACAAGCATGTAGTTAAAAGTACCAGAGATACCAAGAGGCATAGCATCGGAGAAAGAACCTTGACCGAACGGATAGACTAGGAATACTGCACTTGCAGCAGCGACTGGTGCTGAGTAAGCAACACAGATCCAGGGGCGCATACCAAGGCGGTATGAGAGTTCCCATTCACGTCCCATATAGGCATAGATGCCGATCAGGAAGTGGAAGACTACGAGTTGGAAAGGACCACCATTGTACAGCCACTCATCGAGAGATGCTGCTTCCCAGATGGGGTAGAAGTGAAGACCAATTGCGTTGGAGGATGGGACAACAGCACCAGAGATGATGTTGTTTCCATACATAAGTGAACCTGCTACGGGTTCGCGGATGCCGTCAATATCGACGGGAGGTGCTGCTACGAAAGCAACGATGAAGCAGATGGTTGCCGCCAACAGAGTTGGGATCATCAGTACACCGAACCAACCAACATACAAACGGTTGTTGGTGGAGGTGACCCACTCGCAGAAAGATTCCCACGAGGAAGTAGATTGTTGTCTTGAAAGTGTGGACATTTTGAAAAAGGGTTAGGTATGAGTGCAGGGAAACACTAGTAAATTATTCCTGTCTCACCCTCAGAGGCAGGTATTAAAGACTGTTGTTTAGACACGCTGTTTAGTCTTGGTAAGGCGTGTTGTGTGTCGTTTTGTAACGACTCATATAATATATAGGCATTATCCGATTTTGTCAACCCCTTCCTGCTGAACCAGTTCGTAATCTGTCCCCTGATCTGTCTCGATCAACCAGGACTGGAAGGCATCATAAACGACTCGGAATGCCTCAGGAGCACCCTTGCCTTCTGTGAACTGACCCAACATGCCTTGACATGCACCGCTGGATGTGTAGTCATGACAGAATTCATATACTTTTCTATCAATCTGACACCCATGCATGACAAGGGCGGCTAAACAAAAGCGCCTATCATCTAGGCGCTCAGGATTGTATCTCCAATCTTCAATCATAGTGATACACAACGTAGTTCTTTTTTACAGGTGGGAGAGATACTCATTCGTGAGCAGAGATAAATGTAAAACTCTGCCTTGATTCTAGTGAGATTATTGTAGTGTTTCAATCTGATCCATCTACCATTCAAATTAAATTCTAATGCGTATCTCTCCATTGATCTGCGTTCAACACAGATTTATTTAGTTTACCAGATGCCAGGGATAACCTGTCCTGTCAGTGCGTATGCACCGAGTGCTGCGATGACTCCGAGCATTGCTGCCCATCCATTGATGCGTTCTGCTTTTTCGTTCATTGTTCTTGTAGATAGTTGAGTACGGTTTGTGGAGATGAAACAGAGTAGGGATCTGCGGGGCAGAGACCTACCTTACCAGGTTCTTCAAAGATCCTTTCAATCTCACCATTATTTACTACCATAGCATATCGCCATGATCGATATCCAAATCCAAAGTTTGCTTTGTTCACTGCCATTCCCATGGCGCTAGTGAATTCACATGCTCCGTCTGGAATTGGTTTTACATTTTGAACTTTGACTTGACTGAACCATTGGTTCATTACAAAGGAATCGTTAACAGAAATACAGTAGACTTCATTAACATACTTCATGAACTCAGGATAAAGTTCATCGTATGCAGGTAGTTGTCTTGTAGTACAAGTGGGTGTGAATGCACCAGGTAGTGAGAATACTACACTACGCTTACGATCAAACAAATGATGGGTATCAATGTCTACCCAGGTGTCACCCTTACTGTATTTGAAAGTTACCTCAGGTAGGAACATCGTTAGTCTCCTCAGTAACTTCCCAAGAACCACCTACACCACCGTCCATGTTGACAACAATGTCTGGTGTCTTTGAATGATGTGGTTCGTGAGGTCTGTCCATAGGTTGAGACTTAGTGTCGTCATTCCTGGATAGGTTCTTGATCACAATGAAGGCATCCTTATTGAACTTGCGAGTACCGTATTGGGCTGCCCACTTTTTGTTGTAATCTTCACCTTGGTGAATACCAGAGACAACAGTGCCTCCAACTTCAACCACGATGTTGTCATGCCTCACGTCCCATCCGAGAGCAGCAACTGTCTCGATCAGGGACTCTTCTGTATAAGTTTGTTGCATTAGAAACCAAAGATACCAAAGAAAAATACACTACCACTAGTAGCGTAGGAAATAACAGCAGCAACAAATCCAAGCATAGCAGTACGTCCATTCAGTTTTTCTGCACGTTCGGCATAGGTTTCGTAACCATAGCGTTCTGCTTCGGTTGGGTCAATATACATACGGGGTTCAGTTGCCCACATGTTTTGCTGGCCACGGTCGTTAGAAGTAACAGTCATGAGTTGTAAAGTTATGTAACAGGTCCTACTATATAGGATTTGTTAAGATTTGTCAACCAAACGAGATCATGTCTTGACCAGGAGTGTTGATTTCAATGTTGCCTGCTGCTGCCACGGTGTCACTCAGATCAAAATTAATATAATCTGATGTACTGAGTCCTAGATCCTGAGTGAAGGCACTTGTAGCGCCTCCTGGAATCCTCTCAGTGATAGTTTGGAGACCTTGATAGTGTCGCCATACCTCACTAAGATTGTTGCGATCAAATGTAGGATCGTCAATTGCTGCTTTCAAAGCAGATCGCAGTGCATCTACTGCGTTGTCAAATTCATTACGAACGTTTGTCATTAGTCAGTGTCCTTTGGTGATTTTACATTGTCTCGCACATAGCAGGGAACTCCTGCTGGATCCAACCACTTAGTGTATTCAAAGTCATCCATCGCTGTGCTCATCTGCATAGCATTGTCACAGAGATACATGTCCTGGTACCTTCCAGTACGGGCATCAGTCTTTTGAATACGAAAGTCGGGAGTACCGTTATCGAGAACACCTGTCTCGACATAGCGGTAGGGAAAGCGTTCTAGGAGAACAATCGGTGTCATGTACTGGTGAGATAACCTAGGCATATGATAGCACGTTATAGGAAATGATACCACCCTGTCGCGATCAGTTTCTCTGATGTGTCTGATTTGCGACCCCTATGGGTGTAGGTCCAATCGCTAGGCCAGATGACAGTCAAACCTTTTTCAGCAGGAACATATAGATCTTGATGAAACCATTCGGTACCACCATCGGGCACATCATTTAAGAACGTCATCCAAACGAGGTGTCTATAAGTATTAGATCTACTCGATGACTGTCTTTCACAGTGCCACATGTGGTAACCACCACCTGGTTTATAGTATTGAAGATTGAAGAACTCTTCCATCTTCCAGATATTTGTCTTAGAACAAAGAGGGAAGTGATCGACATAGTTATTCACTACACGGTTCACTTCCCCAGTGAGATCACGAACTCTGCTATCAGTGATCCCAATAAAGACAGGGTTGTCCATGGAATCTTTGATAGCAGTGTTTACCATGCCACCACCATTATCATCAATCGTTTCCCCAGGCCATTTCTCAAAGATAGTTTGAGTATGATAAAAGTCAACGATGCCATCAACAACGCTCTCGTCAATCTTCTCTGTGTAGATAAAATCGGTACGAGGATTCGCTATTCGGCCATCATACAGTATAGGTTCTGGGTTAAGTTTCATTTAGACAAGTACATTATCTGCTATAAGGTGGTCAATAAGGTAGGCATAATCTTCTTCAACATCTGAACCAAAGAACCTGACTCCTTTATTTTCATAAAAGCGACAGACTTGTGAGAACAGATGAGGATACTGGATTTCCAAGGAGATGTCTCCGTTGGCAGCATCGCGAAGGATTTGCAAAGAGTTTGCAAATCTAGATTGGATCGTCATGATCGTCTCTCTCCTACTTATTCTACTGTGTTCGGGGGGCGTAACCCCGACGATTCAGGCTGGACTCGAACCAGCGACCGACTGCTTAGAAGGCAGTTGCTCTATCCAACTGAGCTACTGAACCATGTTACCGCCAAGCGGGTCCCTGGATCCATCCTACAAGGGATAGACGGGTGCCTGAGGTCACAGGAGCAACCATGTGTGGGTCATCCGAATGGAAGAACACCATGTATGCTGACTTCAATGGGACTGCCTGATTGATTAGATGGAACTCACCACCTTCAAAGTTATCATTCAGTAGGAGAGTGAATGATATCTTACGAATCTTCTGATCATTCCTCTTAAAGGGATGCCATTCAGATTCATCTTGGTGCCAATCATAACGATGACCTTCACTATACTTTGTCACCTGCAAGGGTTCAACAAAGTCTAGATCAAAAAACCAATTCGCTGCTTCATTCACACGAGTAGCATAAGACATGATGATATCATAGAGTGTTTGAGAATCAATGAAGGCGACTTCACATTCTCTAACGTTCTCTATTTCTGTTGTCTTAAAGTTCTTGTGTTCTGAAACTATTTGATTGATCTGTTCAAACTCATCATCAGTCAGTTCGACAGTGACATAACGATCACGGTAGTTCATAAATGGATTTAATTCTTTCGTTAACTGCATATGCTGACATGTCAGCACCCTGCTCCACATGTTCATGGAGTTCGTCAATCAGAAGTTCTAACATGTAGAAGTCTTCTGAATCAAGATAGTCATCCATGGTTTGCTCTAAGTCCAGAACTCTATTAATATATAGCAGGATGACTGCGATGTCAACCGCCTTGTTGCAGTTGGATGCGTGGCACAACCGCGTGTGGTGTCATCTCCTTACCCATAATGTTGAAAGAAATGATAGTGCGAGACACATCAGTGAAGTTAGGTTCCTGCATGTGTGGTAAGTATGATGGAAAGAACACACAGTCACCTTCATTTACATCAGGCATGTAGTCCACCACCTCACCGTTGATGTAGTTGTGGAAGGGTGCGAAGAATGTAGTTGCCTTATGGATCTCAGGTTTGAAATCAACATACAATACAGCAGTGATTCCCACAGGTCCATGGTTATGTACCCCATGAAACATACCATTCTTGGTAGTCTGATGCCACATTGCTACAATCTTTCTGATGTCCAGAGGGTAATCAGTCTGCATCTCATCTAGAATTGGATCTAAACAGTCTAATACATCCCAATAATACTTGGGCATGATCTTCTTACCAACTAACTCATGATAATCTGTGTCCATCTCATGTAGATTGAGACGACCACCAGTGATATGTGCCTGAGGACTGTTCTCATTACACTTATCTAGTAAGATAGGTTTCCACTTGTCCCAGTCAGGAACTTTGAAAGATTCAATTGGAATTGTAAACATTTTTGATAAACCATTCAGCATCTACAACCGCAAGGGGTTTCTTTCCATTCTTTTTCATGAATAGAATTGGTGTGTTATCACCAGAGTTTGCACACGCTTGATCGTATGCATCATATACATTGAGTTTTTCGACATTCTTACATTCAATACTGAATGGAAACTTCTGTCTGGCATCTCTCGCCATCATAATATCTTCACCACCAGCACCCATACTACGAGACTCAATATCTTCTGGGTGAATATCTCTATGCTCGATGAGCATGTCTCTCACCCACTGCTGGAACCTACGTCCCTTTGCTTTCGCGCTCTGTGGCCTCATAATGTTTCTTGTACTTAAAGTATACTTTGTAGTAGCGGTTACACGCTTCTCTTATATACTTATAATCCTCAGAGTCAGTCCCATCTGGGGGAAGAGCACTGAGGATTGCACAACACCCCTCCATCTCTGAGATCAATCTAAGATATACGGTGGGGTGTAAGTTATCGGAATCTATATTCCACTGGTGTTTAATCGGCATAACCATCATCGTCATCACCAAGACGATACCCAATCTGTGGTTCTGATGATTGCACTGTGTATCGTTGGGGATCTTCCTTGATGGCATCTTCTAGACTGATTGCTAGAAGTTTGAGGTTATGAGCGATTGCTTTTACCTTATCGTAATTCATTCAGTCTCCTCCTGCTTTGGTTTGTTGAATCCAAATGGTCCTACACCATGGTCTGCTCTCTCTTTCATGACTGCACCACTCAGTGCTTCCATGACTTTGAGTACATCCTCAGACTTGGTAGGTCCTGGTCCCATACGTTCAATGACATAGTTGTACTTGTCAAAGAACTCATCGGATACACATTTGTAATCTTCTACTGTGATTCGTGTGTCCTTCATTCGTCATCATCCGTGTTAATAAATTGTTGTACCTCTGCCCAGTCTTTCTCAAACTGGACCAGTCCTTCGCGAGTAAGGACATGATCATACATCTTCCAGAATACCTTGGGTGGCATCGTAACTACATTAGCACCATACAGGAAGCAACGGGAGACATGATGCACATCTCTTAATGATGCAGCCAGTATCTGTGTGTCAATGCGATGAGTAGCATACACACCAGCAATCGCACGTACAAGTTCCACTCCACTCACACTGTTGTCGTTACATCTTCCTACAAAGGGTGACACATACTTAGCACCTGCCTTAGCAGCAAGGATTGCCTGTGCCGTAGAGAAGATAAGGGTTACATTTACATCAATTTCATTATCAGAAAGAGTCTTACATGCTTTGAGACCTTCTACATTGCAAGGAACTTTGATTGTAATGTTTGGATTGATCTGAATATAAGCATCTGCCATCACTAGCATCTCTTCTGCTGTTGATCCAGATACTTCTGCTGAGATAGATGATGTCCAGGGGAACATATCTGAGATCTCTTCTAATACTTCTTCGGGGTCTCGCCCTGCTCTGAGCATCAACGTAGGGTTAGTAGTCACACCATCGATAAGACCAGTCTCTACTGCTCTCTCGATTTCGTTAGCATCACTACTATCCAAAAAGATTTTCATCATAACCTTAATAATTGTAAGAAAAAAGGACCCATGTGGGTCCTGGTATTCAATTCGTTCAAGCAGTTTTGGTGTCAGGTACAACCTTACGGTTGACTCTGGTACCGCGATACATGAGATCAAATCTTTGCTTAGCAGTTTGCTCAGCAATGACCTTCTCTTTGTACTGCTCGGTGTCGTATGCGACACCACGGTAAGTGACTTGTGCCATGGATTTACTCCTGAAAGTGAGGTGGTTAGACCCCGTTCCTTCAATCGTATGCGTCCCATGGGTAGCAATCAGGCGTTGATTCCTTCATGACCTCAATCAATTCCACCTTATACTCAGGAGGAATGTTCTCATTTGTTCTCATCCGAAACATAATTGCATCGGCCTGAGCGCAAGTGAGTGATGTATAGAATAATAGTTCTATCATGGGATGAACGGCTCCGTTCCGCGATTTACTTGCGCCAACCAGGATATAGAGTCCTGATCAGTGAACGATGGGTACATTGTACCCGATAATATTTATAATGTCAAGTCTCTTTTTCGCATCCTAGTGCCTGGTCGCCTAAGGTCTTTCTTCAAATCATTTAAGAATTTGATGTGATCCCCAACAGACCTGACAGGGTTGGAGGGGATCCTCTTCTTATGCTTCCACGACTTCTTACTCAAAGTTGGAAGTCAGCAAACGTAGCACTCTCAACATCTTGCTTGATGCCACCGACTACATAGGATTCAATCTCAGTCTCTTGTGGTGCGTTCTGCTGACCCTTAGAGTTCAACCAGTGCTCAGTCCATGGCAGTGGGTTGTTCTTAGCAGGGATATCGAACATGGGTTCGAGACCAATAGACTTCATACGACGGTTAGCGATCCACTCAACGTACTGTGAGAGTAGTCTCTCGTTCAGTCCGATCATAGAACCTTCTTTGAATAAGAAGTTCGCCCACTCTTTCTCTTCGGTCACTGCCTCAGCAAACATCTGACGAACAGTTTCTTTCTCCTCTAATGCAATCTCTTGCATCTCAGGATCATCACCTTCCTTCCACTTCTTCAAGATCTTCTGAGTCAGAACGAGGTGCTGTGACTCATCCCTGGCAATAAGGGAGATAATTTTTGCTGAACCTTCCATGAGTTTAAGTTCACCAAAAGCAAAACTACAAGCAAAAGAAACATAGAACCGTATACCTTCAAGGATGTTAACATTAGCAATTGCCAGATAGAGTTTACGTTTCAGATCCCTCAGTGTCTCATCACGGCAAGGTGATCCTTCCCAATCCTTAGACCACATGTCACCCTCTGCCCATGAACCTACTGCATTCAAGAACACATCGTATGCTTTGGTAACAGACTTAGCACGTCTAAGAATTTGTGGTTCGTCTAGTGTAGTATCCAGAACAATGGAGGGATCAGGATATACATTCTTGATGATGTGTGTATAGGAACGAGAATGAATCTGTTCCATGAACTGCCACACACCCATGGCACCTTCTAGTTCTGGCAGAGAACAGTATGGTGAGAATGCCATACCAGGTCCACGACCTTGTACAGAATCTAGAAGGATCTGATACTTCAAGTTAGAAGTATAGATGTGTTGTTGCTGTGCATTAAGAGTTTTGTAGTCTACTCTATCTTTTTGTAGTGATACTTCTTCGGGTCTCCAAAAGTATCCGAGTTGTGTCTGAGTTAGTTTATCAAAATCAGGATACTTGAACTCGGCATACTGCTGCATACCTAGCGGTGCTCCGAAGAACATCGGTTGTTTTTTAGTGTCAACCTTCCTGCTGTTGAAGACTGTGACTCCCATTCTCTGCTCCGTATGTTCCGTAGTTTGTGACATAATTTAAAAATGAATTTATCCTTGGAGGGAAGTCCAAAGACTCACAGACTGCAAGGTAGGACTCGAAGTCCTCTTGCAGTTCTGCACATAATGTGATGGTGATTTCCTTAGACATTGCAGGCGTCACACTCAGACTCATCGCCACTCAAAATGTCATCGACAAGGGCATTGAGTTTCTGTTCTGTGTCATCGGTGTCTTCATCCTTCTTATTATCATAGGTGTTCTGATAGTAAGATGTCTTCCACCCATACTTGTACGTAGTTAAGAAGTCTTGTGCCATCACAGACACAGGAATCTCATTGTCATTGAACTGGGTAGGATTGTATGACCAGTTGCCACTGATCGCCTGATCGAAGAACTTCTGCATCACTGCAACAATACGAATGTAACCCGCGTTAGAAGGCATATCCCACAGCAGTGTGTAGTTGTTCTTTAATGAATTATATTGTGGAACAATCTGTTTAAGAGGTCCCTTCTTTGATTTTTTAATGGACAGGTAGTCGCGAGGTGGTTCGATTCCATTGGTTGCATTTGACACAACGGAACTGCTTTCCGAAGGCATCTGTGCGGACAATGTTGAGTGCCTAAGACCGTGGGCGGCGATAGATTCGCGAAGACTTTCCCAATCATAATTGTACTCTGGTGCTGCTAGTTCGTCAACCTCCTGTTTATATGTATCGATAGGTAGAATTCCATCATGATACTTAGTACGTTCGTATCCATCACATGCTCCCTTCTCCTTAGCGATCTGATTAGATGCTTTCAGAAGGTTGTACTGAAACGCTTCGGTGAGTTTATGAACTTCCTTGTATGCATCAGGGTTGTCATACTTTAATCCACGTTTTGCTAGGTAATGTGCCAGACCGATGAATCCAATGCCCAGAGAGCGGCGTGAGAGGGTGCTACGACGTGCTGCTTCCACAGGATAGTCTTGATAGTCAATCAGTTCTTCAAGACCACGAACAGCAAGGTCGGCAAGGTCTTCCATCTCATCAAGATCACGTAGTTTTCCTACGTTGATTGCAGATAGAATACACAATGCAATCTCACCACCATCATCATCGATATGATTAATAGGATCAGTAGGTAGTGTGATCTCTTGACACAGGTTAGACATGTTCACCTTATCCTTGAAGGATGAATGTGAATTACAATGGTCAAGATTCATCAGATAGATACGACCAGTCTCTGCTCTCTCCTTCAAGATGTTAAGGATCAGTTCCTGCGCTCCCACAGACTTTCTCTCAATGGACTCGTCTCTTTCGTATTGTAGGTAGAGATCATCGAATGCATCAGTACCAAAAGCATCATAGAGACCAGGCACATTATTAGGAGAGAATAACGTAATAGATTCATTTCTAATAAATCTCTCATAGAATATTTTACTTAACTGAATAGAGTAATCAAGTTTACGTACTCTATTATCTTCTGTACCCTTGTTATTTTTAAGAACAAGGATGTCTTCTATTTCTTGGTGCCAGATTGGGAAGTGTACTGTTGCCGATCCACCACGAATGCCATTTTGAGTACAGCATCTGACAGTGCTTTCAAACTTTTTGAGGAATGGAATAACACCTGTGTGTTGAACTTCTCCGCCTCGGATCTTAGCGTTGATTCCACGGATTCTACCTGCGTTGATACCGATTCCTGCACGCTGAGCAACATAGTAGCCAATCGCCATGTCACTAGAAAAGATACTATCGAGGGTGTCATCAACATCAACAAGAACACAGCTAGCAAACTGTCGAAGGGGAGTTCGTACCCCTGCCATGATAGGCGTGGGGATGTTGATTTGGTGCTTGCTGATTGCGTTGTAGTATCTTCTGACATAATCTAACCTGATATCCTGTGAGTATGGTGCAAACAAAGTTGCAGCAATCAGCATGTACATGAACTGAGGTGTCTCATATACTTGACCGCTACTACGATCCTGTACAAGATATTTATCAGTTACCTGACGTAGACCAGCATAAGTAAACAGGTAGTCACGATCATGTTCAACATAACTATCAAGAATATCCCACTCTTCTTCTGAATACGATTCAAGAACAGCAGGATCATACACACCCAACACTACACCACGTTGAATCTGTTCATACAGATGAGGATGTCCTTCTGGATGCCCATTGTATACAGACTTACGAAGACTGAATAGAAGTAGACGTGCAGCAACGAACTGATAGTTAGGAGCATCCAGAGAGATCAAATCATTAGCAGACTTGATAAGAATCTCTTGGATATCTGCTGTCGCAATACCATCAAAGAATTGCAAGTTAGCATTCATCTCAACTTGACTTTCAGATACACCTGCAAGGTCCTTACAAGCGTGTTCAACCATCACATGAATCTTATTGAGATCTAGACCTGCAACAACTCCATCTCTTTTTACTACTGTCGTGCTCATACTTTTTTCCAATCTGTAAGTTTAAGTTTTGCTTGTAACCCTTGATAGGTGTTGCCTTTTATTATAGCACTGGGGTCAAGTCCTTTCAGTACCATATCATTGATATCTTTTTGTTTAATTGTATTAGGCCATATTACAATTGGGTCTCCCTGATCAACAGTTCTCTGCATTCTCTCAACAATTTGTCGGTTCCTTGGTTCGTTGTCGAAAACCCAGACCCTAGATCGATAAGGTAGAGAGCGGTGGTCAACATCGCTACCACACATAGCAACAGAGTTGGTAATGAAAGTGGAGTCGAATGGTCCTTCCGTGACATAAACTGTTTCCTCAGGGTTAATATTATTTTGACCGAATAGTTTTAAACGATCTTCAAACATCACGGTGATGTATCGTAACGTGCTAGTTGGTGCCAGAGATCTACCCTGGATACCAAACCAAGTACCGTCCTCGCCAATGAGAGGGATAATAATTCTAGGTCTATCGTTTTGCAAGGATTCAAACGTTTGTTTCTGGGTGTTAACCCATCGTTTGAACTTATCTGCATAGTAAAAACATCCTATCTTTTCCTCAGGGATCAAACGATCTAGCAGATATTTCTTTGCGAGATGTTCATTATTTAGGTCTTTGATATTCACCAAACCTGATGTAGGTTTCTTACTGAAACGTGGTTTACTAGAAGGCACGACAACCTTAGCAACAGTTGTTGCTTTGCCAGTGGCATTGTTTCTATACTTCTCTAACTGGTACTCTGAGTACGTGTTAGGATCTTGATCTTTTAGGAAGTTAGCAAGCGTCCTACCCATGCCACAGTTGTGACACTTGAAGACCATGCGTTGCTTCATGACAAAAAAGTATCCTCTCGCTTTGTTCTTATGCTTAGAGGAGTCCCCACAGTAGGGGCATCTAAAATTATAGAGTCCGTCCTTGACCTTCTTGAACTTCTCCAAGCGCCAACTCATTCTGTTGACGTAAATCTCGTCCAGCATCAGCCATGCCCAGTACCGTGGTACCTAGAATAGCAGATTGATCATCAGGTGTCAATGATCTGAGCAGTCCTTGACCTGGCACACTGACGAGGAAAGAGATCACAGCAAGACCACCAAAGATGGACCACATCTTTTTCTCCATCATCCTGAGTCTTTCATCTACAAGACGGATGTCTCTCTCACAACCTTTCTTGATTGTGTCTGTCTCTTTATTCAGATCTGCATGAAGTCTATCTACTTTTTCAAATAGAATTCCATCAACTTCACTCTGTGTAGATAACTTTTCATTATGTACAGCAAGTAGTTGACCCATCTTTACAGAATTATCCTGCAATGAGTCTACTACTTTTTCTAATCTTTCTAGAATTGCTGAGTTAATGTCCGCCATGTATCTTACATCCCTAACGCTTGTTGTCTTTTATCCCAATAGAATTTAATAACTTGGTTAGGATAAAGTCTCGTGACTTTAAACTTCTTCGCCATCTCTGGACGATAGATCTTTCTCAGTTCAATCTTAATTTGTGATTCCGACTTCCCATATAAAATGAAGTCAGTCTGACCATCTTCAAACGACACTCTAAATGGTAGATAGTTTTTATCTACCTGTTCAGTCGTGAGCATCTCACCGACACTCTTCTCAAACTTCCTCTTCTTTACTTTACGTTTGGTTAAACGTGTAATGCCAGGAGGTTCGTGTGATGGGGGTAGTGCAGTCTCTGCACCAGTACCAACTGAATTAGTAGGAGCGTCTTCGTTAATCACAGGTCTTCTAGTATCTGTTTTGCTAGATCATCAATAGGAACATCAGCAAGACTACCACCGCTAGATGGATAACGGTTTAAGTATACTATAAAGGTCTTCAAGATAGACCAGTATTCCCTTTCAAGTTTATACATTAACAGAGGTAATGTACCATCACCGAACACATTATATAGGATAATCATATGGTTCAATATTAAATTAGTACGCAAAACCCCCGTACTCAGGTACCGTTTGAGTAATCTTTTAAGATACTTAAACTTCTTCATGTCTTCCATGAAGTCGTCAACTGTGACTGAGTGGGGGTTTTCGTAATACTTAATAGCAAACATTAAATGATTGCTTTCGTTTAGTTCATCAAATCTCATAACGAAGTGTCAGTTCTTAACTACCGAAGGTCAATGTTGCTGCACCATCGGTGATCACCTCTTCTGTACCGCCAGCAGACGTAATCTTGACGCGATACTTGTTGCCGTCCAGAGTGTCAGCAGCGAGACCACTGTAAGCAAGAGTTGCGGTCGTGAAGTCTGCATAGGTGATGCCAGTGTCAAGGGAAGCAGAGATGTTAGTCCAACGCTTACCGCTTGCTGTCTGACGTTGCCAGACATATGCAAGAGCACCAGGTGTGCCTGTGGTGGTGGTGGTAAGAGTAAACGTACCAGCGCCAGAGGAAGATGTAGAAGCAGCAGGTTGTACAGTGACAGTTACAGCAGATGCCACGTCGGCAACCACAGTATCGTCAGCGTCATCACCAGCAGCGCCAGCAGCAGCATGGACGAATGCTAAGCACTCTGCCTTATGCTTGGTGTCGCCAGCAGCAGTGGTGTATGTGCGATACAACCACCAACCAGGACCATTGATACCGCGAGACTTGTTCTCAGCGAGTACCATCTCAGTGGTGTCAACGAATACAAGATCGTATGCATTGCTGTCACCACCCTTGACAACAAACTCAGCAACTGCCTTAGGGGCAGTCCTACGAACAGCACCAGCGAGTGCAGCAGCAGTGCTACCTGCATATGCTTTGTGCAATTCGATTGTAGTTGTACTAGTAACTTGCTTAACAATGTAAGCGACGTTGGATAGTTCCAAGATGTCGCCTACAACTACGGTGTCTGCTGCATTCTTCGTAACAGTGGCGTCACCATTGGTGACCGCTACGTTGTTCGCGAAAGTTGCGGCATCAATTTTTCCAAATACAGCCATTGTTCTCTCTTAATTGAAGGGTTTGTCCTATAACTTATTTATAAAAAGAAAGAGACCGACCCAAGGGATCAGTCTTCTTCGCGAGCAGCGATTGCTTTGGTGACAACTTCTAAAAGTTGATCGTCCATATCAGTCTTGGTCAACTTAACTGCCTTAGCAAGAATAACAAGACAGATCTCAACAAGTTTCTCACCCAGTTCTTCATTGTCGGGTACCTTAGCAACAGCGTCAGAGATAATTTTCTTCGCTAGTGGGAGTAAAAATCCAAGCATGGTTTTATAGAGTAACGTTACTCTATATAGGCTAGTCTGCTGTGAACTTCTTATCTTTCATGTAACCCCACTTACCTTTGTGAAGGGCGCGTACACCTTTACTAGTTTTAGTAGGAGCATCATCAGATTTCTTCACAAAGTCTTTGTAACGCTTGCCATATTTCATGCGAGCGTCTTGTTCTTTGTGCTTCTCAGCGTCTGATGCTCTCTTCTTCATATACTTCTTATCAGTAAGCATTGAAGAAGAGATTTCGTTAATCACTTAGAACTCTTGCCAGCGGCCTTGTCGTCATGATCCTGAGTCATCTGCATCATCTTTGCTTTCATGCGATCCTTTGCTTTCTTTTTAGCATCGGAGTCATCCACCTTAGCAGCAGCGGGTGCTTCACACTCTTCTTTCTTAACGTCTTGACCTGGTTCATACCACTTGCCATCACCATCAGAATCCTGCCAACGCTTACCTGCCTTGGCGGCCTTGATGTTCTTCGCTTTCTTCTTAGCGGATTCTCTTAGAGACTCCACCTCGGTACGAACAATTTTTCTTAGTGATTCAGACATGAGATCTTCCTTCTTAGGGTTGATAATTACGTTACCTTTCTTCTGAGTGGTAGTAATATTTTGTTTAACTTGATCGGTCTTCATTGATCGAGACCCATTTCAGAACGCCATGAATATGTATTCTCTTCGCCCATGCGTCTTGCTACGCCACGAGCACCACGGGAAACTGAACGAGCAACGCCGCCCACAACTTTCTTGATACCAGACTTAATCTTATCACGCAGTCTAGTGCGTGGTTCACTGCTAGAACTACTGGAACTTCCACTGTTGTTGCTAGTAGAACCAGAGGAATCGGATGATGTAGAACTACTACCACCACCTTGGGATCCACGCTCGTAACCTTTCTTGAAGTTACTAGCAGCGCCCTTAGCAGCACGACCAGCGGCACCAGCAGCATACCCAGCACCCTTAGATGCAGCAGCACCTGCCTTTTTGAGACCAGACTTAACAGCAGATCCAGCAGACTTCAATGCTGCTTTCATCTTCTCGCGTCGTGCTCCAACCTCAGGTTTTGCCTCAGGTTTCTTATCACCAAGACGCTTACGTGCCTCAGCACCAGCATCTCTACCAGCAGTCTGACCTGTGCCAGCAGCACCAGATGCTTTGTCCTTCAAGCGAAGAGCATTGACCTTAGCAGGACTGGTGACCTCAGTCAACAGATCGATACCATCCAGAATCTCAAAGGTTTCTTGAAGATCTTCGATGTCGAGTTCGTTAAGTGCCTCTACACAGATGTCATGCAGTTCTTCAAACGTATAGTCATCAAATGCTTCGTCAAGAATAATCTCATTGACGAGTGCATCAAACTCTTCGTTCTTCTTTTTGAGTGCTGCCTTACGGAAGGTGATGTCAGTGCGTGTGCCACTGTCCATCTTACCCTGACTTGCAGGTTTCTTAGACCCACCAGCAGGTTGAGGACCAGCATCACTACCAGTTCTCCTACCCTGAGCATACTTGGATCCACTCATCTTAGAGTCACCAGAGATCATCTTGCCGCCATCAGATCTACCGTCCTGATACTGCTTCTCACTCTGACCGTGCTTACCCTTGTAGAGTTCGTCAATCTGATCCTCTTCCTTCACGCAGTTAGGAACTTCCTTACCACCTTTCTTCTTAGTACCACTTGCTTTGTATCCGTCCCAGCATGAGGAAGCACCGACGTTCTTACGTGCTGCCTTCATACCTTCAACCATCTGGTTGTGGAGATCATCGATATCAATCCACTCCCTCTGCATGTTCAAACCGATATCTTCGGGTGCCTTAGCAGTCTTCTCGCCTTTCTTACCGACAACAGAATAACGACCATCAGACTTCTTGCCTGTGATCACCATAGACTGACCACCTTGTGTGACCACTCTACCGATATTACGATCATCTTTGAACTTACCTTTGTTCTTAGTGATCAGTTCCTTTTCGATAGGGAACCCAGCGTATCCTTCTACGACTTCTTCGTGTGAGTCGATAATCTCTTCGACTGTGGTAACTGCGGATCGAAGACGAGCGGTGGGTGCCTGCTTACCTTCCTTCACGCAGTCGAGAATTGTGCGCTGTTCTAACAGGGAAAACCCCATTAGTGCAGCACTAACCTTGATATCCAGCATTGATCTAGGGAAAAGTATAGTATTATTTATTGGAAATAGACTTTTGGTTCTTGACGAACTCACTGAACTTCTTCATTTCCTGCCCAGGAGTCATGTTCTGAACCGCTTGTCTGTACTTGTCGGTACCAACTTTCCAGTCATTACCACTACCATCGTCAGCAGAATGATTGGATTGGTTGTCACTTACTTCACTAATATCCTGCAACCAAGTGCGATGTTCAGTGCCATCAGGCATCTGCATGATGACATAGTTAGTACCTCGGTGAGCAACTGTACCACGCATACCACTGTCGTCATGCTCTACAACTGCACCAACCTTAAAGATATGATCTAGCATATAATGATCTCGGAATGCTGCAAAGTCTAGTATAGGTGCATACTCCCAGACAGATTCCTTGACTGCTGCTGCCTTCTCTTTCTTTGCAGGTGCTTTCTTCTTCTCAGGTGGTTTCATACCATCGATGACGTGCTGCATCATCTCCTTAGACTTCTTATATCCACCTGTACCAGCATGGAAGTCATCGTGCTTGCCACCCTGAGCATGTTTTCTCATCTCACTAGCAGAGAGTTTCTCAATAGGATCTTCACTGTCAGGGTTACGAGCACCAGCAGATTTGATATTGATAGACTTGAAGTCGTAATGCTTACCGTTATATTTCTGTGTCAAGTTCTCAAACTCTTTGACACGATCATCACCAACAACCATAGTGACATGCTCATGACCCTCATCATGTAGGTCACGTAGGATGTCAAAGATATTTCTATGCTGCTCAGAGTTCTGAATAGCATCCTTATGACCCTTGAACATGCCACGCATGTGTTCAATCTTCTGCTCAGGGTGCAGAGGATTCTTCTTATGATCCTGTGATCTAGAAGGATAGATCCGATAGTTACCAGAGTCACCAGCATGTGACTTGACAGCATCCATCAACTTACCATGACCAGCATGGGGAGGGTTGAACCTACCGAAAGTGATAGCAACATGCTTGTCGATTACTTCATTCTTCTTCTTAGAAGATGATGCTTTCTTAGCAACAGCGGCTGCTGCTTCGATAATGAACTGACGAAATCTCATTTGCCCCAATCTTTTGCTACGGTGAAGTTTGCACGAGAGAATTCAAGTCTATCAACAAGTTTGACTGCCATGCCATCCTTGATGGCCACAAATCCTTCTGGACTAGTGACTTTGTATCCTTTCTCATCTTCTAGAAATGTACCAACACCCTCAATTTTTTTGAGGCGGTTGATGATCTGTTCCTTAGCGTTAATGAGATTCATAAATCCTCCCAAGGCGCGATAGATTTCAGACTTATTAGTATTTAGGTATTTAATTGCCTCTTCTTTTTTCTTTGCCCAGTTATCCTTTGCCTTAGGTGTCGTCACACCTGCTTCTTTCGCAGCATATCTACCCTCAACAAAGGTCTTGAACCCATTTAACATCTGCGATGAACTAGTAGGCATATTACCTGACTTGATCACTTGGTTGAAATAAATCTTAAACAAAGCAGCAGGTCCCATACCCTTAGTAGTACCACCGATCTCATTCAAGAACTTCCTAGATGAATCTAAGTTGCGCTTGGCAGTTCTCATACTCATGTCTAGTTTGTTCTTCTCTCCTGCACTGAGGTTTGCAATGCCGTTGGTGTTGGTGAAGTCTGATGAGAATACTGCCACATCAGACACACCTTGAAGACCAGAAACATTAACACCAAAACCAGCAGACATTTCAGCAAGAGTCTGACCAGTGTACTTAGTATGAAATACAATACCAACCGTAGACTTACCTACCTTGCCACCCATCTCGGTTGCTTTCTCTACACAGTAAGTAATAGTATTAGGTTTGAACTTGTAGCATCTCTTGCCACCCATAGTAACCAGTGGTGGTGTCTCTGTATACAGAAGATCTCCTTGGATCACACCCGTGATAGGCAACTTTGATAGGTAATCGTATGCAGCAACCAACTTAGGATGCACACCAGTGCCGCCATACCATAGGTCAATCTCTTCATGGGAGTAGCATACCTTAGGTTCGGTCTTAGCAAAGACAGACTTGGTTCCAACAAAGAACATGTCCGTCTCAGGGTCTATGCCACAGATGATAGCAGGAGCACCATCCCACTTCACAGTAACCTTAGTATTACCACCACCACTACCAGTGGTTAGCATACCTTTTAGACCCTCCAAGAATGCAAGTGCATTCTGAGCACCAGCATATCCATTATTGAAGATATCATCTTCGAGGTGTTCGAGGTGTGTGTTCTTACTCATGGTTGTACTCCGACTTTATCGCGGTAAGGGTTGCCAATAGATGATTTCTCTCTGAGGTGGTACTGGTCTGTGGGTTTGAGGTTGTTCTTCAAGTGGTTTTCCATGTAGAAGACTGGCATTCCTTTGTTCGTAGCGAACTTGTAGTAGGTGACCTCCTTCATAACAAAGTGCTCAATGACCTCACGATACACCAGTCCTCCATCCTTGCTGATCTTTCGTAACATCATTTGACAGATGAGAGAGGCGATGCCAACTTTGCCACTACTGTGCTTGGGTGCTTCCCAGTAGTCCTTAGCATCATTATAATACATCTCTGCCAGTTTCAACCAGGAGGCTTGTGCCGCTTTGACATCTGATTCCTTAGGGTCACCACCCTTCACCATAGCATCAATGTTTTTGACCACCTCTGTGGGTAATTTTGTCTTTAATTTAAGGTCCTTAGCAATCAATTCCAGTGCAAGGAAAGAACCATCCTTCACTTTGTTCTCAGCAAGAACTTCTAAGATCTTAAACTCAACAGTCTTCTTATATTTCTCAACCCAATCATCTTTCTTACCATCAATCTGTTTCTTATTGATAAGAGAAATAATATCCTGAGGTTTAACTACGTTAGTTGTCTTACTGATCTTCTTAACGGAGAAGGGGTATGACGTATTTTCCTCATCAAATATAACAAAGTCAATCAGTGGTTCATTACCAGCAGCAGGTAGGAACACCTGTGCATTATTCTTATTTAACCTACCATACCCTAGTTTATCTAAGTCAGCAGCACCACGTTCCAATACACATAGTGGAGCAGTAATCTCAGAGAAATCTTTCTCCACGTTATTCATAATATCAATGTATTCTGATGCTGCTAAGTCTGCATATGCTTTAAGTAGTTCCTTCTTCTCAGTAGCACCATGCTCCATACAAAAATCAGTTAGTTCAATTAGATACTCTTTGATTACCAGTTGAAGATCATCCCTTTTCTTAATAGCAGCGATGACTTTCTTATAGTAAGTATCAAAAGACATCTTAGTATCCATAGGAATGTCAAACGCCTGAGGTTTTAACTCAGGCATCTTCTTCTTACCTGTGGCAGACCTAGGTTTGCCTAACAAAGGAGTAGAGATCCACCCCGACTTGTCATTCTGATACAAGACTTCTATTCTGGCCTGGTAGTTACCACCTTTGATGGGTTTAACATGAACACCATCACCCTTAGCGATAACTCCTACCTTTGTTTTACTCTGAGCACCATCGTATACAACGATCTCTTTCTTAGATACAATCTCAAATCCTTTTTGGTAATGACGTTTGTAGTCATCCCATGCTTCTTTAATCGATCTTGCCATCTTCTAGGCACTGATTATCCAAACTATTTAGATAATCTCTTTCATTCTGATATGGTTTCTCTTGACCTG
>Ga0315320_10001093_pt1 | contig 22336 bp, 24 predicted proteins | sample M140m21515metaG_FD_203458 | JGI IMG/M metagenome (GOLD analysis project Ga0315320, IMG submission 203458) | Ammonia-oxidizing marine archaeal communities from Monterey Bay, California, United States - M1 40m 21515 | ecosystem: Environmental > Aquatic > Marine > Coastal | place: USA: California... | reverse complement strand
CTCGGTAAAAGTTCCCCCACGAGCAGAACCTTAATATGGCGGACTGGAAGCCACGAGAGCTTGCAACGAAAATCGTGGGCCGCTGTCCGAGATGGTGACTGGAAATGGGTCCAACAACCCGGTCAAGAGAAAATGCTATTTAACTTGCGCGTCGATCCGCATGAGACCCAAAACCTGGCAGGGATTCACACCGACATTGCACATCGTTTACAAAAGCTAGCCCAATGAACAGGTCGTGACGGCATGTGCGAACAAGATCCGCTGCGAGTCGCGTTGTATCGCGATCAATTGCATGTCAACTGCAGGCGATATTTCCAGATTGGCATGACCTTACGTCTCCGTCCGCCAACGGCGGCGTCGCTAGATTGACCGCTAGGTAGCTTTCAAAGTCAAGCGAACCGCGTCGCCCCCAACCCTCCTCATTGCCCACCCTGGCTAATGGCGACCACTATCCGTTTTTTGTTGCGATATTTTTCGTCCGTCTTTTTAGTGGCTTGCCTATCACCTTTCCCTTTGAGACTGACACGAAGCGACCAGTTCAGCCCAAGCCTCCTTGACGGCAATACTACCGAAGGGGCACAAGTCAATCCTGAAACGCCACCGCAAGCAGTTGCAATCCTGCCTTACATGCAATTCGACTGCACTTGCACTCTCAGTGCGACTAGATTATTGTCATGCTTGACGGGAAACACCTGCGGCTCAACGCGTTGTCACCGCGGCTCTTCCGCACAAGAGGATTTAAGTTCGCGGGCGTTTCGTTCGTTGCAAAACGCTTGTCGTTTACCGACGAAAATTCGCAAAATTTGCACATATTGATCCGCTGGAGGTTTGGCAATGAATAGTGGGCTGCCCATGGTCGATTCCATATCGGCTGTTTCGAAGTTTCAATCCGCTCAAACGAGCTGGTTTGGCTGGAGTGATTGGGTCGGAATGGTGGCGTCGATCGGTTGCGCAATCCACTGCGCCGCCATGCCGTTTGCCATCGCTTATTTGCCAGCCCTAGGGCTTGGCTTCCTCGCTGATGAGGCTTTTCATAAGTGGATGGCAGTCGGCTGTTTTTTCATCGCATTGTCAGCATTCGTTCCTGGCTTTCGTAAGCACCGAAGATTAACCCCGGTGATCATTGGCTGTTGCGGTCTGTCGATGATTACAGTTGCCGCTTTCGGATTTGCCGGGGAGTGCTGTGCCGCATGTGATAACAATGCAACAGTTGTAGCATGCGACACCTCGATTCGTTCAGAAGACGCAGTGTCTTCAAGCACCGCTGCTACAGTCAATGCGGAGCCGTGCACAGAGGAATGCTGCTCCGAACAAGAGAGCCAGTACACTGCGATGGGCTCCCAGCCAATTTTTGATAATTTCTCCTTGGCCACGCAAACACCAGAGTCGCCTCCTTCGAGTCCACTGACCAGCCGAATTGTTCCTTGGATGACTTCCATTGGCGGATTTACGCTTGTGTTGGCTCACCTGATCAACCGTCGATACGGCTGCCTGTGTGGCTGTTGCAACGTTGAAGCTACCGAGGTTTCCGCGTGACAAACAAGCCTTGAGCTGTGACGGATGTCGACATCGCCTCGGGAAAATGAGCATCACAGCAAGAGCAGTGCATGGATCGATCCTGCGGTCGTACTGCTGAGCCAGCAGATCAGGCGCTGGGAACGAACGTTGTACGAACCAGAGACAATTGATCGAGTTTGATTGCAGCAGGTCTCCAACGCAGCGAAATGCCTGCCGCAGCGAATCAACGCAGAGTTTGTTGACCGCGTGACATGGTGGTTAAAGTGTATTTCACGGAGATCGCGTCCGCGGTGGATTCGGTCTGCCACGCGTTATCAAGACGCAACGCGAGTAGCCTGATTTACAGGGGTGACCGAGTTTCATTCACATCTCATCCATTTCTTGCCCGCATGAGTACACATGGTTTCCACACCACTGATTTTCCCGCCGATGCTGCCAAACGCACCTCTGCGCCGAAATGACCCGTAGTGGTCAACAAACCACAAGAAAGATGCATTTGTGATGACGTTAGCAATCGAAGAATTCCGTAAAACCGGAAACGATTACTGAATGTTCGGCTTACCGCTGAAAAGCGGACAGTATCTCACACAATTCGGATCCCCAAAAAACAAGACAGCCATCCCAATTGCGCTGCATGTGTAAGACCGCATCGGCGAATACAAGAATCTACAAGGCACGGTGCACCATCGCCTAGGTGTGCAGTGATACGAGCCCAAAACAAAGCCTGCCGCCCAGAGAAACATGACGGTTCCTGGCCACGGGTGGTGATCACAGGACAGGAATCACGCCACCCCCAATATCACCCTGCCGAATAGCTAAAAAGCCCGCCCCGCCCAAGGGCACGGCGGGCTTCTTCATTGATCATGGTTCCCAGAAATAAGAGCATCATGACCACTCGGTGAACCAAACTCACAGGCCAGAATCGCGATAAAGACACAGAAAGACCAAGCGGCTACCTGCAACGAGGTTCAAGCACAGGTCTCGCGTTTCTCCGCACGATTTGAATTGAAAACGTCGTTTCCAGCACACCAACACAGGCTTACCCGTAGCGGGTGCCATGACATTCCCTCTAAAACAGACTGGCTTACGGTTCCAGAACTAGGCCGCCAAAACCATCACCACCAGCCGCTGTGGTCGAGCCAAAGACGTTATTGTCCAATCGGCCACTGTCGTTTGCTGCGACGACTGCAGTAGCGTTCAGTGCGATTGCACCTGTGTCTGCACCGGTTACCTCAATCAACTTACCGGCAACGATTGGACCGTTGTCATCCGCGTGAGCACCAGGAAGAATTGCTGCGGTTGCGGCAAGCAAATCACTGGTTTTGTGACCGAACACCGAAATCGCGGCGGCACAAATCAAGGCCACACCAGCAATGATCAAACCGTATTCAACAAGGCCTTGGCCCTTCTTATTGTTAAAGAACTTACGCATCTTTGTTTTCCTTTTCGAAAAACGAGGGTATCAAAAATATCATGCCGCCTGACCAATGGTTCCGCATGACCAGTGCAGGCCGCGTGCAGCGGCGACTCGTGAACCGCACACGAATGTGTTGTGGGCCGACGCACGACAGTCTGCCGCACGTTCGCCTCAGTTTGCATAGAGTTGTCCCGCCGCGTGAGTACTAACGATCGTTTTGGTCGGGGCAACGACCGATCACACCAAACGCAATGGAACGTTCAAACGACTGTTTCCAAAAAAAACGTAATCGAGAAAACAGGCGTCAAAAAACTTGCGCCACCAAAATTCCACGGGGCAACAAAGAAGCATGTATTGGCATCCAGAATTTACAACGCCGCACAATGCAAATAGGCATTCTGCAGTTGGCTGGGCAAGCGACAGCTTAGACAAGGGTGGGCGGACCGCGTGGCTGCGCAATCGAAATGCAATCCGCTAGAAAAACGAGTTGTGCCATCACAGACACACAACAACAAAATCCATTTACCTGAAATGGAATTCGCAATTGCCACGACACACCACAAGTAACAGCAAGCGATTGGCATAAAACACAGGATTCAGAATCATGACACGGCGACTCGGGAGAGTCACTTGGCAATTGCTCAAAATCAGTGTGCCGCTCGCAGCATGACTCCAAACTTGCGGTCAGCTCACTGCAATCGGAGACACCATCTGATTCGCAGCAGCCAACGTGATACCATCCAGGAGCATGACCTAATGCGGCCAGGCCAATCAATGAAGCGATCAATACACGATGGGCGAAAGAACACACGACAGAAAAACATGAGTGCTGATGTGAGATACAACGACTGCATCACTTCTGCAGCCACAATTCCATTTCTACTGCACATGCATACGTTATGCAAGTACTAATATGGAAAAAGCAGGCCCGCGGAAGAATCGTGAGCCGATTTGCTGCTCAGCAAGAACTTTCGCCACGACATTAAAACACCGCTCGCGTGTTGAAACCGATCCTTGCTGGAATTACAGCGGCCCCCTCACAGGCTATTCGGTAACGCCTGACCCGCGCGTCACCGCACACCATCTTGGTCTGCTTGCATCATCAAGCCCTGCAGGGTCGCTGCGGTTTCAGGGGAGGCTGCCCGATATATGACTGGAAATAGATACAGCAGCCAAATCAACTGCCAATACTGCTTGACCTGCAGAACAATCCGCACCAGGTCTGGAACCGGACACTTGGCACGTGCGGACGACGCATTTTGACGTTACAAGTCATTTACAGCAGCTACCCCAGTAGACGCGACGCAACAGTATCAGCGAACAGGATTCCACGTTCAGACAATTTGATCCAAGATGGTGAGGGGATCAGCAACAGTCCTTCCCTGACGGACCGAACAATCGCATCACGGCAGATTTCTGCAACGGGTATGCCTGTTTCAGATTCAAGCACTTCAATGTCAATCCCATCAATCATCCTCACCCCAAAGGCCGCTCTTTCTCTCGCGTATTGTTCGCGTGAGATTGGATCCTGCTCTGCCATTGGGCTGTCCGCTGACTCCATCCGTCGCAGATAAGTCGTCGTGCTCCTGTGATTTACTTCTCTCTTGCCATCAACAAATCTGGCAGCACCGGGGCCGACTGCATACCAACCACGTCCTTTCCAATAGGCCAAATTGTGCCGACATTGCGAACCTTCACGTGCAAAACTCGAAATTTCGTAGTGCAAAAATCCCGCATCTCGCAACTCTTGCCGAGCAGCCTGATACATGTCGATTTCGCAACTTTCAGTTGCGGAAGACAAATCACCTCGAGCGCGTCTTGACCAAAACGAAGTACCTTTTTCAAAGGTCAGTGCATACGTCGAAACATGCTTTAACGGGAGGTCTCTGGCGACGGCCAAATCGCTCCGCCAGTGATCAAGCGTTTCGCCGGGTGCTGCAAAGATCAGATCAATGGAAACATTATCGATAACATCGGCTACCGTTTGCACAGCGTTGACCGCGTTTTCTGGTGAATGCCCCCTTTCGAGCACCCGCAACTTATCAACATTAAACGACTGAACACCGAGACTGATACGATTCACTCCATGATCGCTGAGGATCTCAACTTTCTCGCGAGTAATGTCTTCCGGATTGGCTTCCATCGACCATTCGCAACAGGCAGACAATTGAAAACGTTCCCGCACGATCTGCAGGAACCTCTGCAACTGCTCCGCATCAAAATGCGTGGGCGTTCCTCCACCAACGAAAAGAGTGTCGATCACCGGGGCATCCAATCCACACAACTCGAGATCGATTGCATTTAGATAACGTTCGATCAAATCATCTCGATCGGCCACGACACTAAAGTTGCAGTAACCACACCGATGGCGGCAAAACGGCACGTGAATGTAGGCTGCACGAGGCGAGGGCCAAGACTCAACGGCCAAATCCATCACAACCAAAGCTTCAATCGGCCATCCAACCCATCGGGCAAAGCTTTTTCCACGAACCGTTTGACTTGAGCAACGTTGTAACGCGTACTGAGATGTGCAGCGATGATCAGTTCATTATTGAATCGTTCTGCACGTTGACGGTAATCATCAATGTGCATGTGACCATGCTTGTGAATTTTTTCCTTGCGATGCTCAGGCGCGACAAATGTCATTTCCGTGATGAGAATTTTGGCGTCAAAAAACACCGGATTCTCATCAAGTCCTCGAGGATTGGTATCACCTGTATACGCTACGATCGGAACACGCATTTCGGTGGTCACTTCTGTTCCAGCACACTTCAAGTCACGAATCTCGGGGCCGCTCAAATCCTGAAACTCTGGCTTAAGCTTATGACGCCGATGGTGGACCACAAAGCCAACGGAATCAATGGTGTGTCGTGTCGGCAGAGCCGTCACAACATATTCGCGACTGATATCGGTTTCGTCACCGGGCAACAAACCCACCAATTCGCAAGGCATCGAACCTCGATCTAATCTCTTGAAATTTTGGAGCATATCCCACGCTGTATCGACGGCTGAATCAGGCATGTAGATCACGGGTGGATCCATTTTCATCATCCGACGCCTAGAGACGTAGGCTGGCAGTGCTGCAATGTGGTCGAGATGGGCATGCGAAATGAACAGCGTCGGCGTACCCATGAAATCCCATGGCTGCACACCAACATCGAACAACAGCTTCAACTCATTGATCCGCCAACAAGTCTGCACAGCGGCGCGCGAATATCCCTCGATGGTGAGACCATCATGCTGGTGCTTCAGACAGGGGACGTTTTCGACCATGGATCATTACAGGAACAAGAGACACGTATGCTGGCGGGAATACTACTGAAAGAAACCCATCAAGGAAACGTGAGGAAGACGTTAGACACAATTAATTTTGAACAACAGAAGTTCCTGCGTCCCCGCAAAAGCAAAAAATGCCTCGACAAAAAACACCTAGGAACCGAGAAAACAGGCAAATCAACTCAACGAGGCCTGCCTGGCATATTGGAAGCTTCGAATTCTTCGGCGCCGTAGTTGTCGATTTCATTGACATTGAGATCGCTGGAGTAGTCATCCGTGCGGACGACGAAGATATCCCCATGCACATCCTGCTCGACCGCGGCCCCATGATGCCGCGTCAACTCGAGGGTCGCCAAAAACCAACCAATCAAAGAAGACTTGTGAATTCCCCCGTCAACGAAGTCCATCAACGGCAAGCGGTCCGACTCATGTAGCCGGTGGTGAATCTGCTGCATGTAAACATGAATCGGGGTGTCATCATAGATCACCTCTGTTTGGGGTGGCCCCCCAGCCTCACGCATGATTCGCCCAAAAGCGCTGACTAAGTCCCAGATTTCCAAATCCACCAGCGGTTGGTCACCCGGATCAACTCGTCGAGTTGGCAGATCGTCTGACATTCGTTCGTAGCGTTGCTGCCATTTCGCCCCCATCTCGTCAAGGACTGCTGCGGCATCACGAATTTCCTTGTATTGCAACAACCGTTCTACCAACTCTGTCTGCGGGTCTGCAATTTCTTCTTCCGCGTTATCTTCGACGATTTTAGGCAACACTGCCTGACTTTTGAGCTCGACCAAAGTACTGGCCAGATCGATAAATTCTCCCACATCGCCCAGATCCAGTTCTTTCAGAATATCGATGTATTCAAGGTATTGATTAACCAGCGAGGCGAGCGACATCTCTGTAATGCTGACTTCGTGACGGCGCACGAGATACAACAGCAGATCGAGCGGTCCACGGTAAGCAGGTAATTCAATTCGAAATGCCATTTCAAGATTTTCTCGAGAGAGCCATGTCTACAGCAATCCATGTCTGCAGCAATCGGGCAGGGCGTGAATCCAGGCCGGAAACCTTCCCCTGAGGGTTCCAGTATCATCTGTTCGAGGATCATACGTTTCCGTCAGTACCCACCGAACATTGACAGTGGTCCCAATGTCTGTGTCCATCATACCCAAAAAGTGAGCATCGCTCTTTTGTGGGATCTGTGTCCAGCTCAGACCATAAAATCCGCACAAAGAGAATGTTCAACTGGGTGGATGGGGCATGTTTGGATAGCCGGTTTTCATCTCTTCGCCACTGTTGTCACTGTTCTCGAGGAACGAAAGGCGAAATTCTAGAGCGGGCCGCCGGCTTTAGAATTTTGCGGCAAGCGATCTGGTGGTCGCAAATCGCTACCCTTGCTGGATTTAAGCCCCAAAATTATGATGTTTCCCAATGGTTGACCTGCCAACCCGTTATTCCGACCAACCCACAACTAATTCTCGGCTTTTTCGATGTCCAACACCATCCAGCGACACGTTCTCTCAGCACTTGTGCAGAACGTGCCCGGGGTACTTGCCCATATTTCCGGCATGCTAGCCTCACGTGGCTACAACATCGACTCCTTGGCTGTCGGTGAAACTGAAGATGCCCATCTATCCCGAATGACGTTCGTCGTCGTGGGAGACAACTCAGTCTTGGAGCAGGTGGGTAAGCAACTGGAAAAGATCGTTACCGTTGTGCAAGTGGTTGATGTCAGCAGCCAGGATTATGTGGAACGTGATCTTTTGCTGATGAAGATCAAGGCACCAGCTGGCAATACCCGGAGTGAGATCCGGGAACTGGTGGATATTTTCCGCGGCAAGATCGTGGATGTTGGTCCGGAAGAGATCATGGTTGAGATCAGCGGCCGTGAGAACAAGGTTCAGGCTTTCATCGAACGAATGCGTCCGTATGGAATTAGTGAACTCGTCCGTACGGGTCGCATCGCAATGGTACGCAGCGGAACCGCTCAACCAGCGGGTATCCGGGCTGATAATCGAGCTGCTTCCTGAACAAAGAATGTGTTCAGATTAAACTCAACTGTCATGGCAGTCAGAAACCGTGTCATCCGAGATAATTGCTCTGACTCAACGAAGCTACTGAAACGTTGATTTGCGGTAGCCAATCACAGTTGAGCGAAAACAAATCAAAGTCGAATCAAACTGCAATCAAGTTTGCCATCCGGTGAAATAGATTGCGTCACAAAAACAAGCCCCTCTTATTTGAAAGTACTGAACAAAATGGCTGCTACGATCTATTACGAAAATGATGCCGACCTTTCCCATCTCAAGGGCAAAACGGTAGCCATTCTTGGCTATGGTTCCCAAGGTCACGCTCAAGCTCAAAACCTTCGCGACAGTGGTTGCAATGTTGTGATTGGCCAGCGTGCTGGATCGGCGAACTATGACTTGGCTGTCTCTCACGGTTTCGAGCCGATGTCTTTGGCTGATGCGACCCAAGCAGCTGACGTGATCAACATTCTGCTTCCGGATGAAGTGCAGGGCGATATTTTCCGAAGCGAAATCAGAGACAATCTGTCGCCCGGAAACGTTCTGATGTGCTCCCACGGCTTCAACATTCATTTCGGTCAGATTGAACCACCTGCCGGGATCGATACTCTGCTGGTAGCTCCGAAAGGCCCGGGACACTTGGTACGCAGCGAGTACGAGAAGGGCGGTGGAGTTCCCTGCTTGATCGCACTGGGTGCCGGCGCTGCAGATTCAACCAAACAAATCGGTCTTGCCTATGCAAAGGGAATCGGTGGTACCCGAGGGGGAGTCATCGAAACAAGCTTTGCCGAGGAAACAGAAACCGACCTGTTCGGAGAGCAAGTCGTGCTCTGCGGTGGCGTCAGTGAATTGGTCAAAGCTGGATTCGAGACTCTCGTCGAGGCCGGCTACCAGCCAGAAATGGCTTACTTTGAATGCATGCACGAACTGAAGCTTATCGTCGATTTGTTATACGAGGGCGGACTGAGCTACATGCGTTACAGCATTAGCAACACCGCTGAGTACGGGGACTACGTCAGTGGCCCACGAATCATCACCGATGAGACGAAGGCAGAAATGAAACGGATTCTCAACGAGATTCAGTGTGGCGAGTTTGCACGCAAATGGATTTCGGAGAACAGGGCTGGGGCACCCTTCTTCAAGGCAACACGACGCCGGGAACGCCAGCATGGTGTCGAGCAAATCGGCTTGGGCTTGCGTCGTATGATGAACTGGATTGACGAAAAAGAAGTCTGATCCACCCGTGACTTCAAACGCATTTCCTTCTGCAAACGAGCTAACGCAACTCCAATGCGAGAGAGTTGCGCTTTGGCATCAGCAACCGATTGACAACCCGTTCGATGGGATCAACAAGCTAATTTGCGAGCAACATGCGTGCAATTTTCAACTATGGCACAAAGAAGACGTCGCTCGGAGTCCTCATGCTACAGCTCAGGAAATAGCCGACGTCAAACGCGATATCGACAAACTCAATCAGAGCAGGAATGATCTGATCGAGAAAATTGATGATGAGATTTCAAAACTTCTCATCGAAGCCGACGTACTGCAAAGAAAAGACGCACCGATCAACACAGAGACAGTCGGCAGCGTGATTGACAGGTTGTCGATCATGGCTCTCCGACTCTATCACTACCAGGAACAACTGCAACGGTCCAATGTAGACCCTACCCATCACGATGAGGTTACTCTGCGCATCAACCTATGTGAACAACAACACAGCGATCTTTCGCTGTCGCTGCAAGACCTGCTCAACGACCTGTTCTCGGGTGTGAAGCAGCACAAGACCTATCGGCAACTCAAGATGTACAACGACCCGACATTAAATCCAGCGATCTACGAGACTGGAAACGGAAGCTAACGGCACCAAGGCTCATCCCGGCGGTGCCACAAATCGCTGCTTCCGCAAACCGCTGTTCAGAGCCAGCCTTGCCAGCAACTTGGCAACTCTTGGTAAAACGAGACACTGTCTCAAATGATCCTGATGCCTCTTTCTCGTGCAACGACGCACATCCTGTGATAAACGCCCGAACAGGCATCCCAAGGGTCACAACGCCTAGACTCTGGTTCCCCACACAAGCATAGGCACAGGCCAAAATGCGGGACTGACGCATTTCCGGGCAAGAATCCAAGGGGAATTCCCTCAAAAAATCTCTCTATTCGATCGGGTGGTTTGTATCCCACTGCAATGACCGCTAAACTTCAAGTTCGGTCGTACGTGAGCGGGATGTCGTTCCTGCCAGACCCCACCTAACATTCCTGCCCAAAGAAACAAGCATGGCAATTCAGCCCAAACGGCGCCGCAACTTTCATCGCGTCAATTTCATTGTATTCGCCGGTCTTCTCCTGATCGCTCCGCAAGTACTTGCACAGGCTCCAGCAGATGCACAACCTCCGGCGCAAGCAGAGCAAGCCAAGGATCCATTTGCGGTACCTGAGGGTGCTACCGCTCAAGAACTGATGACGTTCATCGGTTCAGTGAAGAAGCGAATGGATCGCTCAAACAAAGAATCAGTTATCAAGGCCGCATCGGCTGCTGTCGCCGGTGCGGAAGCCATCCGAGCATTAAAGGATGTCCCAGCACCAATTAAGATCGCAGCAGTCAGAGAAGAGATTGGCGCACTCAACTTCTTAGGTCGAGAAAATCCCGAGATGAGGAACAAACTGGTCACCCTGATGAAGGAATTGGAAGACAGCACAGATCCTACCTATGCTCGTCTCGGAAAGATGGAAGCATTCAAAAGCAAAATTGCCAAAGCCGGAAGGGGCACAGAAGAAGAGCAGAAGGTGATTATCGGCGAATTCAAAAAGATGGTGGGAGACAAGGGTCTCGATGCCGAAACCTACTCGCTTGGAAATACCTTGGCACGTTCATTGTCCGCCAATGCTGAGGTGGCCGCCTCTTTCTACGATCAATTTGCTGACATGATGCTCGCGTCCAAAGACGAGAGAATCAAATCCAGAGCCGAAAACGCCCGCGGAGCCGCACGTCGCATGCGTCTGATGGGTAACGAGATGGAAATCACAGGAACCACAACGAAAGGCGAAAAATTTGACTGGGCCTCCTACCGTGGCAAGACCGTTCTTGTTGATTTCTGGGCCAGCTGGTGCGGTCCTTGCCGAGCCGAAGTTCCTAACATGAAAAAGCAACTGGAACTGTACGGTGAACAAGGCTTCGCTATCGTGGGCATCAACCTCGACAACACACTTGACGCTTGCGACAAGTATGTTGCACAGGAAAACCTGAATTGGCCCAACCTATTCAGCAAAGAGGAAGGTGAACAGGGATGGAACAATCCACTCGTTCAGTACTACGGAGTATCCGGGATTCCAACAGCAATCCTCGTCGACAAAGCGGGACGGGTTGTTTCACTTAGAGCACGCGGTCAAGAGCTGAACAGGCTTTTAAAGGAACTACTTGGCGAGCCTCAGGGCACAGCTGAAGAAGCTGCTGAGTAAATCGCGGCCATGCAAAAACGCAACGCTACTTTGGTAACACTGACCGCGATGCTGCTGGCTTCGTTGATCGCAACGAGTCACAACATCGCGGTAGCGGACTCTGATCCCAAATCCGAGGCAGCGTCTGACGAAAACCCTTCCGTCAGAGAGACCGTCAAACGTGCGATTCCCTATCTTGAGCGCGCTGGTGAAGTGTGGATCAAGAAGCGTCAATGCGTTTCTTGCCACCAAATTCCGTTCATGCTGTGGAGCCTCTCTGCAGCTGACGCGAAAGGCTATGCCGTCAATCGCCCAAGCTTGACCAGGTGGACAACATGGTCGACTGAGGTCCCCAGCTTCGTCAAACCCGCTCAGAAGGATGACGTGGAAGTCGCCTCCACCCTCGCGGCGAACATCGACACACTCAACGCGTTACTGCTGGGCATACCTGCCCAGAATCGAACTGACGGAACCAAGGAAAATGGCTCCGCCATCTGGAGACAAGTGTTCGTCAATGCTCTGAAAAAGAACCAACTTGAGCAGGGTGGTTGGAAACCATGCGGACAACTACCTGCACAAAAACGCCCACTCGAGGAAACGACTCAGGTTACCACCGCATGGACACTTCTGGCTCTGAACCGAGAACGCGCATCAACTGGTCGGGATCAGCAAGCTGTGGCAATCCTACAGAATGCCCACGCAACTTCAACTGAGTGGTGGGCAGTACGTTTGCTGCTGGCAAACGAACGAGATGATTTGAACGCTGATGCTTTTTGTGATGCACTGATCAAGAAGCAACATGCAGATGGGGGCTGGGGCTGGCTAACGACTGACTCTAGCGATGCACTGGCTACTGGCATGGCGTTGTATGCCTTGAGTCGCCACAGCGACAAGAAAACAGAAACAGCTATTTCCAAAGCAGTCACTTTCCTAACCAGCAGCCAATCTCTGAATGGGTCATGGAAAGTACCGGGCACCAAAAAAACCACGCGTAACGAGCCAACCCCCACATCAAACTACTGGGGAACAGCATGGGCAGTCATTGGACTCTTGGAATCCGAACGCTGATACAGGGCAGGCGTTGCTCACATGAAATCGGTTCGTGAACGCACCGAGACAGCCCATCGCCAAATCCAGCGACTTAGAAGAGCAAGTCTTCAGAGTTGCTGCTCATTGGCTCTGAACCGGCACTCGGGACACCTTCCTTGAAGTGCCGGCGACACACCGACAGATAGCGTTCGTTGCCACCGATTTGCACCTGTCTTCCGTCCTTAATCGCGCGACCATCAGCATCAATCCGCAAGACCATCGTCGCTTTACTTCCGCAATGACAAATGGTTTTGACCTCAATCAAGCTATCAGCCCACGCCAACAAATACTGACTGCCCTCAAACAATTCACCTCGAAAATCCGTTCGCAACCCATACGCTAGCACCGGAATATTGTGATCATCACACAGGTCACTGAGCTGCCGCACCTGAGCCTCAGTAAGAAACTGAGCCTCATCAACCAATACACAGGCAATCTTTTCTTTCTGGTTGGAACCCAACGCCATCGTCAGTAAATTATCACTGATTGTGAAGGCAATCGCATCAGCTTCGATGCCGATCCGCGAAGTCACTTTCCCGACTTGAAACCGATCATCCAATTCCGGCGACAGGATCAATGTGTGCATCCCACGCTCACGATAGTTGTAACTGGACTGCAGCAGAATCGTCGACTTCCCCGCATTCATCGATGAATAATAGAAATAAAGTTTTGCCATCAGCACTCAGCCCAAATCACGGGTAAAACAAAAAGCGGTCGATGGTGGCATTCTGCAAACCCACGCATTAATGTTAACGCACATCATGAGCGAGTTTGATCCACACTCCAAGGTCCTGCGATGAAAGTCCGAGCATTTACTGTTGTTTACATCCTGATCATTCTTGCATCTGGAGTTTCAGCCGACGACCAATGGAAGAAGCACGTCCTGCAGGAAGGTAAACGAAGTCTAACCGCCGTCGCTGGCGACTTTTCTGGAGATGGCCTGCCAGACGTGATCGCAGAAGTTGGCAACAGCACCATCTTGTTCGTGGCTCCTGATTGGCAGCAGATTGTCCTGGACAGCCATAGTGAGGACCGAGGTTACATACACAGTGAATGCTTCGATATCGATGGTGACGGTGACCTGGATTATGTGGGTGCGCGATACAACCCGGGATTGATTACATGGCTGGAGCAACCAGAAAAGGGAGCATCACAACGCTGGAAGAAGAGATTGATTGCTGATACGGTCCACGGAATCCATGGCCTAATGCAAGGAGACATCGACAGTGACGGAAAGCCTGACCTGCTAGCAACCAGCGCTCAAGCCATCGATCCGCACCCCGAATCACTGGTGTGGTTTTCGGTACCAAGCAAACCCAAAACCGCTACAAAATGGCACCCCAACGTTTTCGCACAACAAGATGCTCCCGGACTCACTCATTACATCGGAGTTGGAGATATAAACAACGACGGGCGGCTTGATGCCGCGACCGGAGCAAAAGGTGGACCAACAGCTACTTCAGCAGGCGAATGGTTCGCTTGGTGGGAAGCACCTGCACAACCACAACAGGCATGGAAAAAGCATCTGATCAGCGATCAAGAACCGGGAGCAACCAACATTCATCCAGCTGATGTAAACGGTGATGGCAAACTTGACTTCATCGCATCACGTGGCCACGGCAAAGGCATTATCTGGTTCGAGGCTCCCGAGTGGAATTGCCACGAAATCGATTCCAATCTGCAAGAAGCACACTGTCTGGCCGCGGTAGACATGGATTCAGACGGGGATATCGATGCAGCCACCTGTGCATACGGGGATAAAATCGTTATTTGGTATGAGAACGATGGCAAAGGCCATTTCACACCACACCTGATCGGTGAAAACCAGGAGGCTTACGACATTCGGACCATCGACATTGATCTTGATGGTGATCTTGACCTGCTGTTAGCGGGACGCGCCAGCAACAACGTAGCATGGTACGAAAACCCTCGCAAATAACTTGCTCGCCGCAGCCCTGAACAGCCACTGCCTCTTGCGACTCGAAACATCAAAACGTCTGCTTAGTGAAACATCCGCTAGTGATAAATTTTCACAGCAACGCTTGAATCTGTTTTTCGGTCAGCGTGCGAATACCCTGCTTTGCCAATCTCAGCAACCCAGTTAGCTGCTCATCATCAAAGGTGGCTTCTTCACCGGTGCCCTGGATTTCGACAAAACGCCCACCGCCGGTCATGATGACATTCATATCTACGTCGGCAGCAGAGTCGAGTTCATAATCAAGATCCAGAACAACTTTATCGCCAATCAAACCACAACTGACTGCCGCAACGGAATCAGTCAGTGGACCATCGCCAATTTTTGCCTCAGGCACGAGCTGCGATACAGCTTGTGCAAGAGCAATGAAACCACCTGTGATTGATGCGGTGCGGGTGCCACCGTCCGCCTGCAAAACATCACAGTCGACTGTGATCATTTGCTCCCCCAACTTTTCGAGATCAATAATGGCTCGCAAACTACGCCCGATCAAACGTTGAATCTCCGTCGTCCTGCCATCAATTTTACCACCACGATCACGCCGTTTCCGCGGAGTCGTACTACCAGGCAGCATATTATATTCAGCAGTGACCCAACCCTTTCCTTTACCTGCAAGCCATGGCGGTACAGATGCTTCAATCGAGGCCGTGCAGAGAACGATTGTGCGTCCACAGCGATAAAGAACACTGGCAGGGTTAGAATCGAGGTAACCACGTTGTATTTCGACATCGCGAAGTTGGTCATGTGGACGCATGCGTGCAGATCTCTTGGGGAAACAAAAAACTAAAAAGCTGATTCAGTAACATTTTGCTCAATCCAACCACGGTTGAGCAACCAGACCAGCAATCCTTTCTGGGCATGCATTCGATTTCCAGCCTGCTGGATCACATCACTTTGGTCACTATCAATCACATCATCCGTGATTTCTTCGCCGCGCACTGCAGGCAAACAATGCAACACACGAGCATGTTCCGGCGCGGCCGACATCAATTGGCTATTCACTTGGTAGGCCAAGAAGGCTTGCTTACGCTCTGCCATTTCAGCCTCCTGCCCCATACTGGTCCAAACGTCCGTATAAATGGCATCGGCATCCGCCACGGCAGCCTTGGCATCGAACACGGTGCTGATTTTGGCCGTTGGATAATGGTCAAACACTTTCTCTAACCAAGCACTGTCCATCTCGTACTCCGCTGGGCACGAGAGTGTGAAACGCATATTCAGCATGGCACAGACCAGAGCCAGTGATTGGGCAACGTTGTTGCCATCGCCAACAAAAACCAGGTGCTTGCCAGCAACCGTACCGAAGGCGCCGTGCACAGTCATGACATCAGCCAGAGCTTGGCATGGATGGCACAGATCGGTCAAACCATTAATAACAGGTAGTGAATCATAACTCGCCAATTGCTCCACTTTCTTATGTGACTTTGCACGGCAAACGACTGCATCAACGAATTGCCCGAGAACTTGCGTAAAATCCGAAGGTGACTCGCGTTTGCCCCAACCCACATCATCACCGAGAAACAGGCTGGAACCACCAAGTTGCGCGATGCCAGTTTCGAAACTGACTCGCGTACGCAAACTCGGTTTTTCAAACAACAGGGCGAGCACACGTCGCTCTAGCACTGCTGGCCGATCACCAGCAGCCAGCCTTATTTTCAAAACATGCGCAGTAGCGAGCAGGGACCGTAAGTCCCCTACCGAAAGATCAAACAGACTTAATAAATGTTGCATACCGTATTCCAATCCCAAATCCTGAATGGATCTATTCTACAACGTCAGCTCAGCGGTTTCTCGCTCAATGGCTTTCATTGTTTCAACCAGTCGCTTCAACAAAAGCTGCCGATCTTCCTCACTGACCAGCAACGGAGGTTGAATGCGTATCGCCGTGTCACCTGCTGACTCAACCCGCAGACCGTTGGCCGCAGCAGCAGCCACAACATCCACAGCATTGACATCACATTCAATGCCGATGGTCATTCCCGTCACTTTCATATCCCGCACAAACTCAAATCCACTCAACTGCTCTGCAATCGAAACAGCCAATTCCTGTGCCGTCTCGTGCACAACTTCTGGCAATCCATGCATCTCCATTTCGTTCAAAGTCGCCATCAACGCCGCAGCAAGCAACGGGTACTGCTCCAGATCTCGCACAGCCCCCGTAGCAGCGTGCTGAGACGCCAGGACCAACCCACCCGGTAACCCTCCAAAAAGCCCGCCTGATGCGACCACAATATCAGCATGGATATCAGCAAGAGCAGAAAAGGTAAAATGGTTGCCAGTCGATCCGAACACAAGCTGTGTTTCATCAACTATCAGTAGAACACCCCGTTCATTACAGATAGAGCGTACTCCCGCAAGATAATCTCCCTCGCAAGCTAACGCTCCACTCCCTAAATCGATCGGCGACAGGAGCACACCAGCTGTCTGCTCGTCAACAGCAGCTCGCAAAGCGTCCAAGTCTCCCACCGGCAGATGACTGAACCCTGCCATCATGGGGCCAAGCCCCTCGTGCAAATGAGGTTGTCCGCTGGCAGTACGACACATACCGGTACGTCCGTGGTCACTACCAATCAGAGCAATGGTGCGAAATGACTTGTCTGACCGAAATCGACGAGTCAGTTGTAAGGCATGCTCAACTGCCAGATCCGGTGATGGCAGCAACGTCATGGAATCAACCGACACAGAAGTTGCACCAGCGAACATCTGTTCCAATTTTTCCGAAAGCGCCGACTCACCACCGCCTGCAACGCTCGCGAAACGACTGCCTTCGCCGCAGTAGCCGGCGAGAGCAGACTCAAGGGACTCACGAATCGGCGTGCACCCAAAACCAAACACGGAATTGCGTCCTGCCATTGCATCTAGCAATTCATATCCATCCCCATCAGCGCGACACATTCCAAAAGGCTCGCCATGCATGATTGGCAAAGCGACCGTCTGAAACTGCAGCACCGCATGCGAAGTCAAATCGGCAGCACGTGAGCGTAACTCAGCGGCCGCAACTGAATCTGAAAGCCGGTCATTCACTGAATCCTGCTGGCTTGTTTTCGATCCAGTTTCGTCTGGGGTGAGATGCACAGAGTCAGATTCAAACACATCATCAGATACTCCCTTGCCGAATGCACCATGTCCAATCATTTCCTCCGCATCTTCCTCTTCGCCGCGAACATCCGCGTCGTCGACTTCAGCTTCGACCTCGCCCTCTGCGTCTTCCTCTAGCTCGTCATCTTCCTCAGTTTCTTCTTCGTACTCATCGACTTCTTCTTCGTCTTCCTCTACCTCGTCGTCTTCCTCAGCTTCTTCTTCGAACTCGTCGGCTTCTTCTTCGTACTCCTCAGCTTCTTCTTCGTACTCGTCAGCTTCTTCTTCGTACTCGTCGGCTTCTTCTTCGTCTTCCTCAGCTTCTTCGTACTCATCGGCTTCTTCTTCGTCTTCCTCAGCTTCTTCTTCGTACTCGTCGGCTTCTTCTTCGTCTTCCTCAGCTTCTTCGTGCTCGTCACCTTCCTCTGCGTCGTTTTCATATTCATTTTGATGCCGATCTTCGCTCAGCATTTCGGAATTCCCTTCCACTGTTTCATCATCACTATCGGAAGCAGGATTCTCGACAGTCTCACGAGGGTTGCGAAAATTTTGCTCGAGGGACTCGGCCTGAACTTCTTTTCTTTCCCGCCGACCCCCATCAGGCCCAATACCAGGCGCATCGCCTTGTGTGCTATCAGTCGTCGTCTCTTCGGGTTCATCCATGTCACTCATGACAATCCGTTCAACATTGGAAACAGGAAACGAATAAATCGGCGGTCAACGAAGATCATTGATCGCAAAAGATGGTGCAAGGTCGCAGGGATCAATTGTGGATCTCGGTCCCCACGCCACTGGTCGTGAATATCTCGAGCAACAGCGAATGCCGCAAGCGACCATCAACGATGTGAATTTTCCGAACACCACGCCCCAACGTCTCGATACATGCCTCAACTTTGGGAATCATGCCGGCATCAATCACTCCTTCATCAATGAGTTGGCGAGCATCGTCCGCCGAGAGAGAGTGAATGATCGTGTCGGGATTTTCTTTATCTCGTCGGACACCATTTACATCTGACAGAAACACTAATTTTTCAGCACCGAGACTCTGAGCAACAGCCATGGCCGCAGTGTCTGCATTCACATTGTAACGCTCCCCGTTCGCTCCTTCGCACATGGAAGGGATGACAGGTACCTGATCTGTGTAAGACAGTCCCTCGATGACACTGCGTTCAACCCGAGTGACTTCACCGACAAAACCAAGATCTTCTTCGGGACCGGTTGCCAACTTCTTCCCAAACAGGACGTTAGTAGTTTCAAACGAGAGATTCATCCCTCTTCCCCCTAACCTCTCAATTTCCTCCGTCAGAAAGACATTGAGTTCTTTGGCAAGCACACGCTGCACCACTTCGAGGGTGGCCTCGTCAGTGACTCGGCGGCCACGCACGAACTGAGCTTCAATTCCTGCTTCGGCCAAAGCTCGGTTGATAGCTCTCCCACCACCATGGACAATAACCGGCTTCATCCCCACGGATTCCATGAAGATCACATCCAGTAAGATGTGCATGAGGGCTGATTCGTCATCAAGCAGACTACCACCCAGCTTGATTACGGTCGTTTTACCGCGAAAACGTCGAATCCAGCCCATCGCCTCGATCAGCGTATTTGCTTTTCCGATTGCTTCATCCACGCAGAAATCTCCAGTTTCACCGACCAGTCGCTTCGCGATTGTCGATTTCATAATCCACGCGAGGGGGCTAATGGGGTTTTCGGGAAGGGAAAAACCGATCAATTTAGAGTCGGCCCGAGAAAGGGTCAATTGAGAACCCCCGTTTGAAACGGCAGAGAACAAGGAAAGCCCGTATGAGTGTGCAAAAACTTGCAGTAATTGGCGGCGGACAGATGGGCCGCGCATTGGTTGGGGGAATTGTGGCGAGCGAGGTTATTTCAGCCTCGCAAGTCGTTCTCGTGGAACCAGATGCCGTCAGTCGCCAATGGTGGACAGATCACCACCCCTCGATCAGCTTTGCAGACTTAGCCTCAGCGATCTCACAATGCGATGCTGCTCTACTGGCGGTCAAACCCAATATCCTGCTGGAAGTGATCGACGAAGTCCGCCCTGCATGGCAAAACAAGCTGGTAATTTCAATCGCGGCAGGCATCAGCCTCGATGACCTCAGCCACGGCCTTGGACACTGCAGGGTTACCCGGGTGATGCCCAATACGCCTAGCTTGGTTCGTCAGGGGGCAAGCGGCTATTGTTGCGGCAGCGAAATTTCCCCAGAAGACCGAAACTGGATTCAATCAGTACTGGATTCGGTCGGGCTGGCGGTCGAGGTCGCGGAAACTCAAATGGATGCTGTGACGGGCCTCAGCGGCTCGGGACCTGCCTATGTGTGCATCGTGATTGAGGCTCTCGCCGACGGCGGTGTGCTAGCCGGCCTGCCGCGTCCACTGGCATTGAAACTCGCCACCCAGACGGTACTTGGCACTGCTACCATGATTGCAGAGACAAAACGCCACCCGGGAGAACTGAAGGATGCAGTAGCCAGCCCCGGAGGTACCACGATTGAGGCAATCTCTGTTCTGGAACAGAATGGGATACGCGGAGCACTGATCGAAGCAGTGGCGGCCTCGGCAGAGCGCAGCCGGGAAATGGGAGAAGATGACTGAGCATGCCACCTTGGATTGGGCAGGATAATTCAATGACCGTGCTGGGGCGGACCGCGAAAAGCTGCCCCGACCCCAACCCTGCTATTTCCAGTTGAAAATTTCCAAATCAGCTTATTATCAAGATTCCAAAATATGACTTCACCACTCATCAAGATCGACGATAAACATATCCCGCTTTATCGAGTTGTTTGGGTCAGCGACGTCCCTCACTTCTGCGGCGAACCTGACTGCATGCACGAAGGCGACTATGAAGTCAGACTGGATGTGGACGACTCATTGTGGACCAATACCACTGGTCGAAACGAGGTTCTGAAATCGCTGGCTCGTTGGTGCGGTGATACGAAACCAGACGATGAACAGGGACCAGACCAAACCGATTGGTAACCAGCCGAACCCACACACTCGCCCAGCGACCGTTCCACACCGTCTAGCTGTGCTAGCAAACAAAGTCGCTGCGTCTTTGACGAGCCAGAAAAATCGCGTCGCCGACAACATTACGCAAATGAAGCCTCATTCGCAGCCATTCATTGTCCGCAGTGCTATGGATGCGGACGCCAGTGACTCGAATGGGCAAAAATCTCAGTCAAAGAACTGCTTCGGCAGATCAATCGCTTCATCCGCGACCAGAGACGGGATGCCCCCGCGTATGGGGTAGACCCGATTGGCTTTGCTATTCAGCAGCGCGGCATTCAGAGGAGTACCGATGCGTTGATCAAGCCGGTCCCGCAAATCACCAGATTCAAGAGCCAAGTTGACGCGGCGAACCTTGTCATCAGCGAGCAATTGCAAATGGCTCCCGTCCACCGGACAACGCAACATGTCTATCAATTTTGAATCGAGCATCGATTTTCCCTCAGCTAAGGTGTCTGGTAGGGCCGAAAAATAGTGGAAGACGGAAAATGTAACCGTCCAGGGATTCTCGCATCTGAGCTGATCTCTACCCAAGGTTACATCACCAGCGATATCACAACCATCTGTCCGTATCACAGGCGAGGGATTGCCATGACTGGTCGGATCTTATCCAAGGTTGCCTGCCGACTCATTACGTTGGTAACAGCAGCAACCAGCATCACTTTGATAACCGCTGAGGCGACTGCCCAGACAGGTTTCTACACTGATCCTCAAACGGGGATCGTTTACCGGAAAATAAGCCGAACGGTCGAAAAGCCGGTGGTGGAGACCAAGCTCCGACAGCAAACCGAAGTCGTCTATCGTCCACACACGATCACAGAAACGACGCCAGAAAACCGAACGGTGATGACGCCCGTCGTCGAGTACAAATGGAAACCGAAGCTGACCGGTCGTTGGAATCCGTTTCGCCCACCTTCCATTCGCTACGAGAAAGTGCCTCTCACGACGTGGGAAGCACGAACCGAGGTGGTCCAAAAGACGAAAACGACAACGCAATGGGTCGCCGAAAACAGAACATTAGAAATCCCAACAAAAACAGTTCGCACTTCGCGCGAGCACTCAGTCGCCTATGAAGCGGTGGGTCGCGTGAACCCGAGCAACCTGCCAGCGAGTGTTGCAGCAAGGCTACAACCGCTCGGCAGCAACACCCCGTTTCAATCGCTTGACCCAGCAAATCTGGCGGTCACCACTTTCTCTCCTCCTCGAATTGCAGCCAGCACCGTCTCGACCGTCAATTCGCGAATCCACACACGAAACAGCACGCAGAACGGGATGGCCGCGCACGAGTTGACTCCGGGTACAACCAAGGCTCCGGTCAACACCAACGGCATCGCAAATCAAAGACCACTACCGATGTTCAGGTAAGGCAGCCGCAGCCACGCTGGCCGATGCCTCGGTATCAGAGAAATGAACCGGCATCAAATCCCTTGTTACAGCGGGTCCCTTGTTACAGCGGGTCCCTTATTACAGCGGGTCCCTTATTACAGCGGGTCCCTTGTT